>JAABUS010002751.1_pt1 | contig 31584 bp, 33 predicted proteins | sample 5560161 | NCBI WGS metagenome assembly JAABUS01 (sample SAMN10711885, study PRJNA513376) | rock metagenome | isolation source: Antarctica rocks | place: Antarctica: Victoria Land, Trio Nunatak nord | collected 2016-01-04 | reverse complement strand
TGCTCGGCGAGGAGCCAGAGGCCCCCTACGAGCGCCCGCCCCTGTCGAAGGACTACCTGCGAGGCGAGAGCAAGCGGGAGCAGACGCGCGTGCATCCCCCTGGGTTCTACGAGGACAACGCGATCGACCTCCGCACCGATGCTCGGGTGGAGTCGGTCGACGTCACCGCCGGAGAGGTGGCGCTCGACGGCGGTGAACGCGTCCGCTACGACCGGCTCCTGCTTGCTGTCGGCGCCGAGCCAAGAAAGCTCGCTCTTGCCGGCGCCGAGCTCGACGGCGTCCACTACCTCCGCGATCTCGCCGATGCCGATCGACTGGCCAAGGGGCTGAATCGGGCCACGAAGATCGTTGTGATCGGCGCCGGTTGGATCGGGGCGGAGGTCGCGGCCTCGGCCCGTCAGAAGGGAGTCGAGGTGACCCTCATCGAGCGAGCTGAGCTGCCGCTGGAGCACGTACTCGGGTCCGAGGTGGGCTCGATCTACGCTGAGATCCACCGCGACCATGGCGTCGAGTTGCTTCTCGGCGCCGCTCTAAACGCCTTCGAGGGGGACGGGCGCGTCGAGCGCGTCACCTTGACCGACGGCCGGTCGATCGACTGCGACCTGATCGTGGTGGGCGTCGGTGTTCAGCCCCGGACGTCTCTGGCCGAGGCCGCCGGGATCGTCGTGCAGAACGGGATCGTCGTGGACGCGCGGCTGGAGACGAGTGCGCATGGCATATTCGCCGCGGGCGACGTGGCCAACGCGTTTCATCCCTTCTACGGGGAGCCGCTTCGGGTCGAGCACTGGGCGAACGCCCCACGACACGGAGAGGCCGCAGCGCGAGCGATGCTCGGCAAGCTGCCCGGCGAGCCGCAGCTTCCCTACTTCTTCTCCGACCAATACGACGTCGGCATGGAGTACACCGGCTACGCGACCGATTGGGACGAGGTCGTGTTCCGCGGCGATCCGGAGAAGCGCGAGTTCATCGCCTTCTGGCTCAGCGGGGGACGCGTCCTGGCCGGGATGAACGTGAACGTCTGGGACGTGGCCGAGCCGATCGGTGCGTTGATCCGATCGAGGCGACCGGTGGACCCCGAGCAGCTTCGGGACCCCGACGTCTCGCTCGAGGACCTGGTCGAAAGCGCTGGGAGGTAAGAACTCTCCAGCCAGCGTCGCTAAGCGGACGTGACCGACTGCATGACCCTCCCCCCGGTGACCGCGCCTCCGATCCCCGCTGTGGCGCCTTCGCCGCGCGAATATCCTCGGCCTGTGTTCGACCGCGCGCTGGAAGACCGCGAGGCTTCGCCTGCCGCTCAGTCGCAGGCGTGGCTCACGGCGCTCCGTAGCGACGGAGCCGAACGCGATCAAGCCGTCAATCGCCTCCATGCGCTGCTGCTCCGTGCCGCTCAGTTCGAGCTCCGACGCCGTCGGGCGGCGCTCTCCCACGTTCGAGGGGAGGAGCTCGAGGAAATCGCGATGCAGGCCGCCAACGACGCGCTGATGGCGGTGCTGGGAAAGCTCGACGACTTCCGCGGAGCCAGCCGCTTCACCACCTGGGCCTACAAGTTCGCGCTACTCGAGGCCGGCGTGAAGCTTCGGCGGCGGGCATGGCAGGGTCGGGAGGTCGTGCTCGAGCCCGAAGGCTGGAGCAGCTTCGCCGAGGGTGGCACCTCAGCACAGGAGCGGTTCGAGCAGACTGAGCTCTTCGACGCGCTTCGCGAGGCGATCGAGGGGAGCCTGACGCCGCACCAGCGGCAGGTGTTCTCGGCACTCGCCCTGAACGACGTTCCGATCGACGTCCTTGCCGAACGTCTGAACACGACTCGGGGCGCCCTCTACAAAGCCCTCCACGACGCACGGCGCAAGCTACGTCGAGAGCTCGAGGCCGGCGGACATCTCGAAGCCGGACCGCAATCACCGGAGAAGACGACATGACTGCACACGGCGAATACCACACCCCACTTGAGCGTTTGCTCGGTCCGACTGGATTCGAGGTCAGCTGCGAGCGGTGCTTCGAGCTCTTGGACGAGTACGTCGACCTCGAGCTCAGCGGTGTCGATGCCGAAGCGCGGGTCCCGGGCCTGCGGACCCATCTCGATGCCTGCCCCGCCTGCCGTGAGGACCACGAGGGCCTGCTGGCGCTCGTCGCGGCTGGATCGCTGGACGAGTAGTCGGAGACCGGCCAGCCGATCAGTCGCCGAAGCTGGCGTGCTCGAGTGGCGCCACGATCCGAGCGGCAAGCGCCGGCGGGCAGCCGCGATCGAGCAGCTCCAGGAAAGCGTGTAGGTCCACTCCGGGTTCTCGTGCCAGATCGCGGGCGAGCGAATCTTCAAGTCCGGCGCCGGCCAGGCACCGGATCCGCCAAGACTCCATCTCGTCGTGAGTTGCCTTCATGGCGGGTTGGCGCCGCCACCTCATCTGGTCTTACTCGATGGGGAGGGGAGTCGGTAAGACGGGGCGCCCGCTCGGCGCCAACAGACCATGAGCCAGTCCCACAACTGCGCTTTCGTCCTCTCCGGCGGTGCCAGCCTCGGCGCCATCCAGGCCGGCATGCTCCGGGCCCTCTATGAGCGCGAGATCAGGCCGGAGCTGATCATCGGGACGTCCGCCGGCGCACTCAACGGAGGATTCGTAGCCTCGCGCCCGCAGACGACGGATACCGCCGACGAGCTGGCTGAGGTCTGGAGGGACATCGGCCGCTGGCAGGTCTTCCCGCCGAATCCACTCACGGGGTTCCTCGGCTTCTTCGGCCTCAAGGATCACTTGGTCCCAGACGGGAGCCTGCGACGGATCGTCCGCAGGCAGGTCGAGTTCGAGCTGCTCGAGGAGGCTGCGATCTCGTTTCACGTGATCGCCACCGATGCGCTCAGCGGCCGAGAGCTGCGACTCTCACGCGGGCCAGCCGAGGAAGCCGTGATGGCGAGTGCCGCGATCCCGGGTATTTTCTCCCCGGTCCACTGGGAGGGCAAGGATCTGATCGACGGCGGCGTGTCCAACAACACCCCGATCTCCCATGCGATCGAGCTCGGAGCCGAGACCGTCTACATCCTGCCGACCGGCAATGCCTGCGATCTCCCCGAGCCGCCGCGCGGTGCCCTCGGGATGCTGCTGCACGCGATGAGTCTGCTCGTCATGCGCCGCCTGCTGATTGAGGTCGAGCTGCTCAAGGACCAGGCGCGGCTCGTCGTCATGCCGCCGCCCTGCCCGCTCGCCGTCTCGCCGATCGACTTCAGCCACACCGACGAGCTGATCCGACGCGGCCTCGACAACGGTCGGGAGTACCTCGAGGCGGTCGAGCAGGGCACCGCCACGGTCCCATTGAGGATGGCCATGCACGGCCACCGTCGACATCACGACTAGCGGCCAGTGTCCTACTAAACCGACGAGCTGCCCGACCACGGGCGCGGAGCGGGCCGCAGGGCGGGGGAGGGGTTGATGTGGCCTCGACGCGAACCTCGTCGAGGGGAGTCGTCGCACTCGCCCGAGCGTTCGCGGCCGCATCGCCGTCGTATCGAAGGCGTCTATGCGGCGTCTATTCGAAGTCGCGCGTCTTTCGGGGACACCAAGGCATCCGCGAGTACTTCGTGACGCTCGAAGAAGCCTTCGATGATCTACGCCTGGAAGCTGAGGAGGTGATCGACGCGGGTGGTGACCGGGTGGTCTTGCTCGTGTGGGTCAGCGGCCGGGGTGAGGGGAGCGTGATCCCAGTCCGGCACCGCTATGGCCGGTGTGGACCTTGTCCGCTGGAACGGTCCGACAGCTACCTGGATCCTGCCGAGGCCATCGAAGCCGCCGGGCTATCGGAGTAGCCGGTGAACAGAGTGTGAACGCGAACGCCGCGGAGCGTCAGCGGCGGGCGCCGGCGCTGGCTGGCGTCGCGAATGGGTCGTTCGGGTCGAAGCGCGTCGCAGCAGTGACCACGACAAGCGTCGCGCCCATGACGATAAAAAAGACGGTCGCCGTCCCGTCGGCATCGAAGTCGAGGAGAAACGGCGCTACGACGAGCATGATCCCCACAGTGAAGTCCGCCACCGCGTGACCCACGACCGGCACGATCTTCAACGGCGCCGGCCGCCAAGCCGTCGTCGCGAACAGAATTGCGACCGCGACGCCAACGATGATGCTCAGCGTCTTTGCCGTGTCGTCGTCGAAATCGAGGACAAACGGCGCGATGAGGAAGACGAGAGCAACGGGCAGCTCGACGGCCGCATGGAAAGAGAGTGGTAGAGGACCCGAGCGCATGGATTGCTGATGCCCTCCTGATCACGCGTTAAACATTCGTGCGTCGCAGTGTGAGACCGTCACCTACGCGTGTCGCTCCCGTCGCTGCCTGGGCGGGATCCATCGCGGCTGTACCTGCACCGCCCTGGAGTTTCCCCGTGGTACCAGCCGTGGTACCGAACTGAGCGAAACTCAGCTCATCTCAGGGCACCTCAGATGGCTTGAGAGAGCCGAGCACCGACCAGCAGAACCCCTGCCGGCGATCTCATAACCCGGAGGTCGCAGGTTCAAATCCTGCCCCCGCTATGTAGAGAACGGCTTGATCAAGCGCCCTCCCGGAGTGGGGGGCGCTTTTTCGTGGCGCCGGTGTCAAACGGATGTCAAACGTGCCGATGACTGATCCAGCACGTTGGCGATGTCACGCCTTCGAGCCATCCGGCGCGACGCATAGATGGGTTAATCCTCCACCTCTGGAGTTGCGGCATCCCGAGCGCGCGGTGGGCGGTCGACCGATATGGCGGCGAAGGCGTCGACGACGAGCAAGAGTTCGATGAGTGCCTTGCCGAGCGTGGTCGCCGGATCGAGCCGGACGTGACCGGCGCCATCGTCGGCGACGACCTGCAGGGACCGTAGCCCGCGCACGATCTCGAACACCGTCGTGCGTCCGCAGCCCAGTGCCGTTGCCAGCTCGTTTGGCTTCCAGCCTTCGGGCTTTCGAGGTTCGGCGAGGGCGGCAAGGACACGACGCTTTCGGTTGCCCCCGAGCAGCCAGTCTGGGACGAGGCCACCGGCCGGCGGCTGATTCTGTCCGTAGAAGGGCGCCATCTCGCAGGTCCGCCGATGACAATAGTACGGTTCAACCGTACTATGAAGCTCCGAGTTCTCGAGGGCGGCAGCGACGAGGCGATCAATGCCTACGCCCCAAGGTCGTTTGACCTCAAAGTCCAGCCGCTGCGGCCCGGAATTGCCCACGAGTACCTGGAGTTGAGGCTCGGCGCCGACACGGTCGAAGCCGTCGAGAAAGTCGCCCTGGGCATCGGCGTGCCAGCAGAGCTGTGGGCAGCAATTGCCATCGAGTCCGAGCGAGCGCTGAGAGCGGCGGCCGAGGCCAGCAATGTGGCGCGGGGCCGCCTTGCAGTGGCGCTGGACACCGCTTCAGCGGAGCCAAGGCCAACCTTGCCGGCACAGCGCGGCCGGAGGCTGGCCGCCTACGCCCGGATGCTACGCCGTCCGGATGCCTCTACGCTGCCCGCCGGCATGCATCGGTTGTCGGTCGCGGTGGCCTACCACACGATGTCCGCCTGGGAGTTCGATGCAGCTCGAACCGGAGCGTCCGTGGCGTCGTGGGCGTCGGCGCTGCTCGCAGCTATGCCGGAGGGGCGGCTGCAGTGGGAAGCAGCGGCCGCCGAAGCGGGGCAAACGCTCGGCGAGTGGTCAGCCCTTCACGCCGCACGGCTAGCAAGCTGTTGAAGCGCTCGTGCCCAGCTGCGCGCAACCGGGGACGGGCTGCGCGTCAACCGCGCTGCGTATGCGAGACCCTCGTTAGCCGCCAGCCTGGCATCGCTCTGGAACTGATGCAGGTTGTGGACGCGGGTGGCGACGTGATCTATCCCTGGTCCGTCGGGCGCTGGACAGCCTTCGACCTCGCATGGGTCCGGCGCGATTACTAACCCCGGCGGAAGCCCTGTCGCTGCGTTGGGCACCTCCCACAGCAGCTCACCGGCAGCGCCCCCGCCGCCTGCCGGGTGGAGGTCGTCGGAGACCTTGCGAAAGCGCCAGGCATTGCTCGCGAAGCCATCGGCTCCGGTGGACACGAGGACCGGACCGAGGCGGCCGACGCAGTCAGCCACCATGCGGGCACCCGCACGCGTTCCAGCGTCGATGACGCCTGCGTAGGCAAGCACTTCCTCGATCGTCGCTCGCTCAGGCTCGAAGCGACGCACGCGGACAAAGATGACCTCGGCAGCAGCGTTTGCGAGGCGCTTGGCGAGATCGCTGGCGGTTCCGTCGAGAAGATGGCGGCGCAAGACTTGAAGGTATGCGATAAGCGAGCGGTCGCCGGCCAGCTCGCGGCTGCGGGCTAGTAGCCGCAGGTTGACTGCCATGCGCGGGTCGTCAGGCCCCGCAACCTCAAGGTATGGAACGGCGAACGCGCGGCTGCCGAGTTGGTGAAGCGCGCCTGCTTCCACCAGAGCGTCGACCTCGTCTTGCCCGGCGAGTCGCTCTGCTGTGAGCGGCAATGAGACCGCGCGGGCTAGCGGACGGTTGGCGGCGCGGGGCCGTTGGCGTTCGGATGCCTTTGCTTGCTCAAGACGTGCGGTGTCGGGATCGACGCTCCAATACACCCCTTGGTCGTCGAGCGCAGATGCCAATCGATCACGTGGCTCGCCGAAGCGGGCGTGGCCCTCGGGGTAGTCGGCAAGGTAGCGGTCGCTGACGACCGCGGCGTCGATCGGCGGGGGTTCGTGAAGCCCGCTGATGAAGCCCCATTCGTCGGATTCGCATCGCATGTAGAAACGACCGCGTGACATATCCTCAATCTAAGGGGGCAGCCGGACGGGACGCGCCCAGGCGATTCGCTGCCCGTGCTTCCTTCACGCGCCTGCCTGGCTACGCGCCGCAACTGCATCGCAGTCGACGTGCACAGTTACGTGTGTACGCTCGCTGGAATGATGGTGGCGCGGTCGGCGGATTATCGGTTTCTGAGCCTTGGACGCTGACGTAGCAGTCGATCAGGCGCTCGACGCCCTCGCCGCAGACCTCATTCTTCGCGAGGCCCACACACCGGAGAGCCATACCGCGCTGACCATCTCTGGGCTGGAGAGAGAGGCCGTGGTCGACTCGATTGGCCTCTACCTTGTAGGGCTGCTGGCCGGGATTGTTCGAACGAACTTGCAGTTGTCGGCGGCGCTGCTTGACGTGACACCTGAGGGCCAGGCACAGCTAGAGGCCGATGTCGAGGCACGACTCACGCCACCGTCCGGAGCGTCGACGTGGGTGGTTCAGCATTTCGATGCCGATGTGCGCAATCCGTGGATCGCCGAGGGGATCGGGCACGCAATCCTCGCCGTTCGCAACCGGGCTGAGACGGTCTGTCTCAGCGGCCCGGTCGTGGCTATGACAGTTCCGCACGCAAAGCCCTCGCAACAGGGGCTGGACCTTTTCGCCATTTACGACGACGACGGGCTGCCAGCGATCGCAATAGGGGAGGCGAAGGCAACGCTTGACAATGGCAGTGGACGCCTAACCGAGTCGATTGCGTTCTTTCGCGCGGTCGAGGCCGGAGATCGGGACATCGATATCCGCATGCAAGTAGTACTGCTGAGAGAGGCGCTGGATGAGCCGTTCCAAGAAGGCCTGTCAGGAAGCTTCTGGCACCAGCGCGCCTGCTATCTCCCGCTGATCGCTCATGGCGACAACGTGGATATGAGCGCGCCGCGCCCCGCGCTTCGGGCAATCCCGCGTCGGGCGGGGCTGAAGCGCGTGATTCATTGCCACCCAGCCGACTACGCCCAGTTTTTCGAAGACGTCGCTACTGCCATGCGACGGGCCGTCGTGACGATGAATACCTAGCGATGTTCAATCGTGGCATCACGCAGCTATTGGAGGACCTGCCCAAGTTTGAGGGGCTCGATGGCACCACGGTGAAGCGCCTTCTGACCAGCGCTTACATCGAGGGCCTCGACCTAGCCACGCTGGCAGGCGATGATCGCCCCCGGGGTCTTGCCGCACAGCTTCGTCGGCTCGTGACCGCGCTTGAGATACACGCAATCCTTGTGCCGGGTGTCGAGGAGCAGGCTCGCCGCGCCTGCGCATTTGTGGCCGCTGAGAGCCTCAACCTGCTGAGCGAACTCAGGGACTCCGACGCGGTCGCTGGCGCCGACGAGCCGTACTTCTCAGCATTCGGTTCGCGTGAGCGCTACCGTCGCATCGAGGCTGGCCTGCTTTACGTGATAGCGGCGTTCGATGCGAACGCTGTGATCGCGGTTCGCGAAGTAGTCGAGGTCCCGGCAGCCGACCGCTTCGAGCCCGAGGCTGAGGTTGAGGCCTCCGAATGGGCATTGCGACAGGTTGTCGCGCTCGTTCGGCTCTCGTCGCCGACACCCGGAGCGCTTCCGCTTGTCCCCACCGGTGACGCTCCCGAGCAGCTCGTTTCTCATCTTCGTACCGCGCTGTGGCGGCGAATCGGTGAGATCAGTCGGCGCCAACTCCGATGGCTCCGCCTTGATGACGAGGCGCCTGACGGCGGCGGCGTAGAGGCGCTCGACAGGCTCGGCCAGCTACTTGAGCGACGAACCGGCGCAGCGTACGCCGATATCGCGCACCTGGCACGGCTTCTGCGATTTGCCTGCGCGGGCACGACGGTCCGGGCGCTACGCCAGGTTCCGCCGCCCTCAGGAGACTCATCCGTTTTCGCGGGATATCAGAATCGGCGCTGCCGCGCCAAGCCGTTGTTGTGGCCGTCCGCCGAACGCTATCGCCAACTATGTCTGCCCGGTCCTTCCTCGCACGCCGCCGTTGCCATGCCGACCGGATCCGGAAAGAGCGGCGTCGCCGAGCTCGCAGTTGCACAAGCGCTTGTGCGCGGATGGGTCGTCTACCTCGCGCCGACGCGGGCGCTTGTGCGTCAGGTTCGCCGCGACCTGCGCCAGGCCTTCGGCCCCGATATCGAGGTTCGGGAGTTCCTGGGCGGCGCCGAGTTCACTGCGTTGGCCGATGACTCGCTGGAACTAGAGCCGGGTCGCTCGGTCTTGGTTATGACCCCCGAGAAATGCTCGTTGGCCCTGCGGCAGTCCCCTGAGGCGTTTGCGAACTTGGCGCTGTGCGTCTTCGACGAGTGCCACCTCATCGGTGAGGCCGGCAACCGCGGAGTTCTCGCGGAACTTGTGCTGGCCCAGATCCTGAACCTCGCTCCGGTCGTGACGGTCATTATGCAATCCGCACTTCTTGAAAACCCCGAGGAGGTGGCCGCCTGGCTGCGCCAAGCCACTGGCCGGCCATGTGAGCCGATTCGCGAACCGTGGCGGCCAACGCGGACGCTCCGTGCCGTGGCCGGTTTCGATGGCCCAGCGCTGGAGCAGGCTGAGGACGAAGCATCGCGTGAGCTGGCCGCCCGGCCGCGCCGGGTCCACTTGCCCTTCGACGCCCCGCTGAACCTGCTCGTCAACTTGCAAGGGGCATGGGCCCTGAACGATGAGGCGGACTACGCGCTGGCTCGCACTGTGCTGACCGCGCCGCTGACGGTCTCGCGTACCGACGACGGCTTCACAGTGAATTCCGACGGCTACGTGAATGACGCAACCGGGGCGGTTGCCCAGCGCCTTGCCGAAAGCAACCACCGAGTACTCGCCTTCATTCCCGCGAACAAGCACTACAGCTTCTCGGTAGCCGCGAAGCTTCGTGGCTTTGGCGACCAGGTAGATAGGGAGAACGAGTCTTGGCAAACGATCGAGCATCTGCTGGATCTGGCCGACTTCGAGCTCGGGACGCCGAGCCTTCTTCGCGAGCTGCTGGCGAAGGGCGTCGCCGTACACACCAGCGCGATGCTTCAGGAGGAGCGCCGCGCAAGCGAGTTGGCCTATGACCGCGGCGTTGCCCGCGTTGTTTTCGCAACAGGCACGCTGGCGCAGGGCCTCAATCTGCCGGCGACCGCGGTCGTCATCGGAGGCATCAACATCGGCTACGACCCGGATCTCACGGTTGCTGAACGCCAGGCTCGGCAGCAGACGCAGTTACTTAATGCGGTCGGGCGGGCCGGGCGGCCGTATATCGCCGCCCGCTCCCTGGCAATAGTGCTCCCCAACAAAGCTTGGCTCCTGGGTCCTGATGATCCCGCACGGGTTGTGCGCTCAGTGGCGGCTCCGTTTCTTGAGCAAGAGGACGCATCGCTTACGCTGCGAAGCCAACTGGGGCCACTAGTCAGTCAGGCTCTTGAAGGCGAACTAACTGTCGATGCGATGGGGGTCGAAGGTCTGACTGCCTTTGCCTTTCTACCCCTGCGAACGGATATCGATGAGGCGATCGGAATCCTTGGCCGCACCTACGCCGTCGCGCGTCGACCTGACGTCGCCGACGACCAAGTCCGCACCATCGCTTCCGCCATGGTGGACCTCGGGGAGCAGGTTCTGCGTGAGGAGGAAGCGCCCGAGTGGCTGGTTGAGGCTGCGTACGTCTCGGGGCTGTCGCTCCGTCAAGTCGTTGCGATGTGGGTGCAGGTCAGAATTCTCGACCCTGAAGATTTCCCTGGAACCATCGCCGGCTGGGCCAGCGTGCTCGTCGAAGTCTTGCAACGCATGCCTTACCGGATCGTGGCTGAGATGCTGCGCATGGGGGATCTGAGCGGCAGTCAGATGCGTGCCTTGTCTGACGAGGACGATGTCATGAACCATCCCGAGGGGTGGACTGTGCTCCGTAACGTCCTGCGAGGATGGCTCGAGGGGATGTCTCTAACCGAACTCGCGGCCATCGCCGTGCGCGAAAACGCGGCTGGTAAGAACGGGCGCGGGAGCGGCCATCCACTCCCCAAGATCATCGGTTTCACCGAGCAGATCTTGGTCTTTGGGATGACTCGGATCGCCGGCGGCCTCGCAGTGCTAGTGACCTCGGCCGTTGGGCTTGAGGCCGATCTGGGGTGGGAGCTGACCCCGTCGGCCGCCCGAGCGCTCGAACAGCTGTCGATGGGGGTGCGCGCAGGGTGCGGCGACGCAGCCAGCCTTGCTTGGTGGCGCTTTGGTGGCCTCCGTCACCGACGTCTTGCGCACCTGGCTGGCCGCCTCCTCCCGCCCCCCGAGGGTGTCCTGGCTGCGGATGAGAGTGCGATGGTCTGGATCCGCGGTGCACGCGGTACGCTCCTTGAACCAGAATTCTTCCTCGATCGTAGCCGGCCTACGCTTGCCGACGACGAGCGTAAGGCGCTCATCGCGGTTGCGCTGCTGGGTGACGCGTAGCCTGTTGATGCAGCTATCTGCGCGCGGACCGGATGCACTTCCCGTTCGCAGGGCGGTCGTGCCGTGAGCCCGGGTCCTGATTGCTTAGTCCTTTGCCACTGCCGCAGCGATTAGGGCTGCAGCTTCCGCCTGCATCCCCGGAAGCACATGCGCGTATTGCTTCAGCGTAAACGCAGGCGACTCATGCCCGAGCCGCTCGCTGATCACCTTCACTGGCACACCCGCTTTCACCGCGATCGTTGCGTGCGTGTGCCGAAGATCGTGGAGTCGGATCCGCCGTAGGCCCGCATGCTCGATCACTCGAGCGAACGCCTGGCTGAAGCTCTGCGGGTGGATTGGCGTTCCGTCCTCGGCGCAGATCACAAGGCCGCGGTCGTCGTACTCGTCGCCGAACTCCTCGCGCGCCTGCTGCTGCCGTTCGTGGTGCCGGCGTAGCAGCGCCGTAGTCGCAGGGTCGAGATCGATCACCCGCGCTTGATAACTCTTGGGAGAGGACTCGAGCACCTCGTAGGCGACTGAGACGATCGCGTTGCGGACCGCGAGCCGGGAGGCATCGAGATCAACATCCGACCAGCGCAGCCCGAGCACCTCGCCACGGCGCATTCCCGTCATCGCGGCGAGGTGCCACGCGGCCTCCAGCCGTTTGCACTCGACTGCTCGAAGGAACGCGGCGAGCTCGCCGGGCTCCCAGCACTCGATCTTGCGCGTTCGGCATCGGTTCGGCCGCGGAGGCTTTGAGCGCTCGGCGATATTGGCAGGAAGGAGCCCGGCATCGACTGCATCGGCGAGTGCCTTGTGGATGATCGTGTGGATGTAGCGCACGGTCTTCGATGCCAGCGGGCCGCGTCCGTTTCCTCTCGCGAGCAGATCCGCATACAGCGCGTTGAGCATCGGCGCGGTCAGCTGCTGCAGCGGTCGGTTGCCGAGCGCCGGCAGGACGTGCGTCTCCATGTTCGACCGGTACGAGTCGTAGGTGCTCGGCTTGACGCGCGTTCGCGTCATCGGCATCCAGCTCTCGCGTACCCACTCGGCCAGGGTTAGACGATCCGGCGCCACGTATCCGCCCGTGTGCAGATCGTTGATGATCCTCGCCCGCTCGATCTCGGCCTCGCGGCGGGTGTCGAAACCACCGTGCCACTTCTGCCGGCGCTTGCCGTCCTGATCTACGCCGGTGTCGACGACCACGTACCAGCGGGTCGTCTGTTTGCCGGCGGCGTTCGTGCGAACGCGCTTGTGGATGTGGCCCCTCATCGGGGTACCCCGAGCCATTCGAGCAGGGCGGGGACCGGGACGACGATGCGCCGTCCGAGCCTGCGGGTGGGAAACTCGCCGCGGCGGGCAGCCTCGTAGGCGGCCGTCCTTCCGAGTCCGAGTACTTGTGCGGTGCGCTCTACCGAGATCGTCGCGTGTGCGGCGAGCTCGTCGAGCAGGAAGGGCTTACGCTCAGTCATGTCGGGATCTCCTTCGTAGATCTCGGCCGGGCCCCGGGGTGTTTGCGCACCGCCGGGGCCGACTTATCGTTTGGACGGGGTGTCTACGAACGGAGACTATTCTGTCCGTCGGACGGAACTGTCAACGTAGGTAGACAGTGATGGTCCCGCGAGTCGACACCGACAATCTGATCGACGCGCATGAAGTCGCGGAGATTCTCGGTCTTTCCCAGCGCAACTCGGTCAGCCTCTATCAACGCCGCTATGCCGACATGCCGAGGCCGGTGGTGCAACGCGGAGGGGGCAGGACCAAGCTCTGGCTGCGGACGGAGGTTGAGCGATGGGCCAGTGATCGCGCCTCGCGAACCAAAGGCTGACTCTCTGGCTGCCTGCGGATCCAACCAGTTCGGAAGCTAGCCTGAATGAGCATGCCATCGATCTCAATGACTTCCGCACAGGCGAGGGCACTTGCGACGTGGAGTTCGGTCACCGGAGGCGCAGAACCGCTTTCAGTCGAAGGCGTGGATTCGCTCCCGAGCGAAGCAGGTGAGGGAGACATCCTTGTTCATCGAGGCGATGCATCCGCCTGCATTTCTCAAGCTGGCGTGTTCAAGGATGCGCAGCCAGGAAAGCCCGGCGGTTTCAGCGGTGTGGACCGGGCAAGCCTGGAGGAGCGGTTCCGAGCGATGACGAAGGGTGTCACGGTAAACGCGCGGGTCGACAGGAGGCTGGCGATCGAGTTCGCGGCCTGCGGCGCCGGGGATGAAATGCGTGCGCTCGGGCTTGAGCTCTTCGAGGCTCTGCGACGCTCTGACGAACCGATTGTCTATTCGGCGACTGTTGCGATCCCGCCGCCGTCGGATCGGGCTGCTGACCCTTATGCGCCCGTCTGTCTCGAAGTTCCCGATCTCGATGATTCGGGCGACCTCATCGTGTTCGCGCTCAAGGATGTTGAAGTCGCGGACTCGAACTCGCCGCCCTAGCAGCCGGTGCCCAGATTGCACCACGAGCCCAAGTCTGATGAGCTCACGATGTGTCAGCGAGCTATCCGTCGTGGAAGTTCTACCCGTCTCGGTCTCCCGCTCCGGACTGGGTGGAGGAGGTGCTCGGATGCTTTCGGGACGTGCGAAGCGAGATCGATTCGCGGGAGCAGTCCGGCGTGTCCAGTGACAGCGTGCTGGCCCATATCCGGCCCGGGTTGGAAACCGCCGGGTTCATCGTTGAACGAGGCAAGAGGGCCGCGGAGAAGATTTCCCGGCCGGTCCTCTTCGGAGAGGATGGGAGAGCAGTCGTTGCCTACGAGGTCGACGCCTTTCACGCCGGTCACGGCGTCGTGCTGGAGGTTGAGGCAGGCCGCGGCGCAGCGAACAACGCCGACTATCGGGATCTGGTTCGCGTAAGCCTCATGGTCGATGCGAAGTTCCTGGTCGTAGCGATGATGCTGGAGTACCGCTCAGGGGCTCAGAGGATGCGCAGCTACGAGCAGACCCGCAACCGCCTCGATGCGATCTACGCCAGCGACCGACTACGCCTGCCGCTCGAAGGGGTCTTGCTGGTTGGGTACTGATGCCGACGCGTGGGTCGGACGCCCGGACCGTTCTGGCTGTCCTCGTTGCTTGCTAGTTTCGGCGAGATGGCCATTGCCACGAGACCAGCACCAGGGCATTCCGTCGTGGCTCGCCACCACCCGGTTGGCGTATCCACGGGGTTCATGGAGGATTCGCGCGGCGACTGGGGCGAACAGGTCGCAAAGGCTTGGGCGGCTTCCCCCTTTGCGGTCGAGCTGTCTGCGCTGAGCGAGGCCGAGCTCCCGCCGCTGATCGACTATCTATCAAGTCGACCGCGTCTGCCTTTCCACTATCTGAGCGTTCATGGTCCTTCCAAGGGCCGTGAGCTGGACGAACGCGAGCTGGTAGTCCAGCTACGCGAACTAGCCGAGCTGTGTGACGGCATTGTCTTGCACCCCGACACCATGGCCAACCTTGATCACTATCGGGCTCTGGGGCGAGGACTTCTGATCGAAAACATGGATGCACGAAAGTCTTCCGGCGGGACGCCGGATGAACTGGCCCCCATTTTCGCTGAGCTTCCGGAGGCCGGCTTCTGCTTCGATATTGCTCACGCTTGGTCGATCGATCACAGCATGAGGATTGCTGGTGAGCTGCTCGACATGTTTGGAGACCGCCTCCGACATGTTCACCTGAGTTCGCTCTCGGAGGATCTGCACCATGTCAGCCTTACCGAGGACCACGAAGAACTCTTCGGGCCAGCGCTCGAACGTTGTGTTGACGTGCCCTGGATTCTTGAAGCGCCGCCGCGAGTAGCGCAGTAACCAGCTCGGTGGCGGGCCTTAAGAGCCCACTTGAAATACTCGCGTCGGCCTCGAGGCGAGACTTCAAGAACCTGCTGAGAGCTAGGCAGAGAACGTCTCAAGGCATCGAGGAACGACTCGAGAAGATCGCCACGTTTGAGCACGACCCAGATGCGTCTGTCGTCTTGATGGGGTCGTGGGGCAGAGCCGAGGTCACCGCGGGAAGCGATGACGACTTCATGCTCCTCGTGGATGGCCCCGACCGGTCAACCGTGACGCCCTCGATTGAACACATCGCGGGAGTGCTCGATACGCCGCCCGGATCCAGGGGCCCCTTCGGTCAACCGGTTTTCTGCGACCGGCTGGTCGAGGACATCGGGTTAGACCGCGATAGCAACAACAACCTCACCCGCCGCATGCTCTTCTTGCTCGAGTCGGTGCCATTGACGGCCACCCACGTGTTCATCGACGCCAGGGACCGCGTCTTGAGCCGATATCTCGACGAGTCAGTGAAGGACTACCGACCTCCTCGGTTCTTGCTCAACGATGTCGTTCGCTACTGGCGGACCGTCTGCGTCGACTTCGCTGGCAAGGAGTACGACGGACCCGAGAAATGGGGCCTCCGAAACGCCAAGTTGCGCACGTCGCGAAAGATTCTCTTCGCAGGTGGATTGCTGCCCGTTCTGGGGTGCTCCCGCCTCGACCGCGACGAGATGCCGATGTTCCTGCGCGATCAGTTCGACATGCCGCCGACGGACCGTATTGCCGCTGCATTTCTGCAGCACAGCGCGATCGATGCGGGTGCGCGGGCTCTGGGCGCGTACGACGAGTTCCTCGGATTGCTTGACGATCAGACATTCCGCGACGAGCTCCATGAGCTCGCCCGCGATGCCGCAGGAGAATCGGAAGCGTTCGCTGTCGCGGGCCGGCTCGGCCACGAACTTCAGGCGGGCCTACTCGCACTCTTGTTCGAAACGGAGTCGTCATTGCCTGAGCTCGTGCGCGAGTATGCGATTTTCTGACCTGTGGCGTCCGTGCCTGATCCGGAGATCAGTCGACGTGAACTCATATGATCCGGGCGATCATGTCCCAAGTCTCCAAGCCCTCCCTACTTCCCGAACCTAGCGAGCTGCCGGTCCTCTGGCGAACGAAGCTGCGCTCGACCTTGGAGGGCGTTGACCACAAGGAGCAGGTTGATCACTGCGTGCTCGGAGGCATCATCGGCATCGGCTGGCGGATGGATGATCTTGGCGCAGACGCAACGCTCGATCAAGCATGTCAACTAATCGAGGCGACACCAGGTTGGGGACTTACGCCAGCGCAAACCGTCCGGCGCTTCGGTGAGCAGGCCAAGGATGGAGATTTTGTGTGGACGCGCGACACCCACGGGCGGTATTGGCTATGCAGGATCACTGGGCCGTATCGCTACGACGGGAGCGACGCAGCGAAGGCGGTCGACGTGCATCAGGTCCGCGATGCCGAGTGGGCGCCCGAGCCACTGAACGATCTTGAGGTCCCAGGGGGAGTTATTCGCTGCTTCGTAGGGACGGGTTCGAGCTTCTCCCGTATCCACGACGGTCCAGCCAGGCAGTTGACGCCTTATCTATGGGAGAAGCTCCATGGAAGGGAGCTGCCAAAGGTGGGGATCACACCGGAACAGGTGCTGACAAGCCATCTCGATCCTTACGACGTTGAGGATCTCATCTACCTGTGGCTGCAGGTGGCTCGATCCTATGTGGCGCTACCGCGAGCCCGGCAGCGGGATACCCCCGCGTACGAGTGGACGATGCTCCACCGCGACACCAGGCGCAAAAGCATTGTTCAGGTCAAGACCGGTTCGGATCACGTCAATCTGCAAGCTCTAGCTGACGCCAAGACGGATCAGCAAACTGACACTTTCGCCTTTGCAACTTGCGGACAATACGATGGAGAGCGGGGACTCGTCGACGAGATCATCACGCGGGATGAGTTGCTCGCCTTCGTTGCACAGAACCCAGACCTGCTGCCCAAGCGGGTGAGCACCTGGTTCCAGTTAGCGAGATGACCCGCGGACATTCGGCTGTGATGGCGGCACGTCGTTCTTGTCAAACGGATGTCAAACGAACAGCGACGGATGGGGCGTCAGCGAGCCGATCCAGCCGGATCACGCTGACTAAGGTTCCGCACGAACAAGCGCTTTGCCGGATCCAGCCGGACTGGGAATCACCCCCGGTCCGGGCTCATAACCCGGAGGTCGCAGGTTCAAATCCTGCCCCCGCTATTCGCGAAAGCCGCTGTAAATCAGCGGCTTTCGTCGTTTCTGATCCCACCAGGACCGGTGGCTCATGGTCCCAAACGGGTCCCGTTTCTTGCTTCAACCGATGGGCTGAGCCGAGCGTGGGGAGCGGGCCGTGCGCGACTCCGGCGCCGAGCTGACGGTCTTGCGCTCGACCGCGAGCCGGTCGGCGACGATGAAGTGGCCGCTGGCATGGCGGCGTGGCAGAGCGATCCGATCGCGCCAGCGCGCGTAGATCTGGTTGAGCTCGGCGAGCGAGCCGAAACGCCGCGCCGGCCAAAAGACGGTCTTGTGGTGTCGGACCGCTGCCTCGACCGAGTCCTTCTCGCGCGGGGTGGCGGGCGTGCAGGCGCTCGCGTGAAAGGCGTAGTGGCCGCGCAGGCCGGCGAAGCGCGCATTCCAGGTGATCTCCTTGCCTTGGCGGCGCGCGACCGCCGATCTGAGGTTGTCATAGACGCACTCGCGCGGGACACCGCCGAGCCACTCAAAGGCCTTGACATGGCCGGCGAGGAAGGACTCGACGGTCATGTCGAAGCTGAAGTGCTCGCTCGAGGCGCCCGAGTAGGGAAGCGATGCGATCAGCGCGTAGACGCGACGCTCGCGCCCGGCGATCTTCGGGTGCGTCGGCATCTCGGCCCAGTCGATCTGCATCACCTGGGCGGGGCGGTAGCCGGTGCGCTGGGCTGCGCGCTGTGCTCGCGGACGGATCGCGGCGAGCGCTTTCGAACGAGGTCGACCGAGCCGGCGTAGCCGTGGTGGTCTCGCAGCTCTTCGGTCACCCGTGGCGCCTTGATCTCGGGGCACTCGTCGATCAACTTGCAGATCACCGCCTCGAGCGGGTCGAGCATCGAACCCGAGGGCGCGCGCTCGTAGCTTGGCGGCTCGGTCGCAGTCGCCAGGCGGGCGACGGTGCGTCGGTTGATCCCGAGATGAGCCGCGATCTCGCGCTGGGAGATGCCGTCCGCGGCCATCGTCCTGACCTGTGCCCACTCCATCGCTCTTCGCACCTCCCGGCCGACCTCCTCGAGCTCGTTTGTCGTCGAGGCTCGAGGGTTTCGCCGGCGTCGGTCGCCACCAAAGTGGCGCACTTTCAGTTCCTAGAGGCGGTGCAGTATTGGGCTCGTGGTGTCGTAGCCCCCGCGCACGAGGTGGCTGCGACAGCAGCGGAGGCTCGGCGACAGCATGCTCGGCCGCTTGGAGGCGCAAAACCATGGCAGCTGCAAGGGTGCTCTTCGACATGGAGTTGATGAAGGCATTCGTTCGATCCGATGCGAAAAGCGACGTGGTGGCCCTGGCCAATGTGCCGGTCGCCGAGGTCGCGGATCACGAGGTGCTCGTTCAGGTTCGAGCCTTCGGTGTGGGTCTGCATGATCGATACTTCATCCCACCCGACGCTCGGTTCCCCTATGTGATCGGGACCGAGGCGGCGGGCGTGGTCCTCGAGACGGGGACCGGGGTCGAGACGTTCGGTCCCGGCGACCGGGTCCTGCTGTCCAGCGCGCTGAATCCCAAGGGCGGAAGCTGGGCGGAGCTCACCGTCGTCGGCGATGCCGCGCTTACCCGGATGCCCGACGAGCTGGACTTCCCAACCGCCGCCGGCCTCCCGGTCGCCGGCAAGACGGCGGTGGAGAGCCTGCACACCCTCGATCTCCGGAGCGGCGAGACGCTGTTCGTTGCGGGCGCCTCCGGCGCGATCGGCACCCTGGTGATCCAGATGGCCACCGCCGGTGGGATCCGGGTCGCCGGATCAGCCTCTGCGCGTAACCATGACTACCTGCTCTCGCTCGGAGCCGAGAAGGCCGTTGACTACAACGCCCACGACTGGCAGGAACAGGTCAGGCAGTGGGCGCCGGACGGTGTCGACGCCGCCCTGGCGATCCAACCTGGGACCGGAGCGTCGAGCCAGTTCGTCGTCCGCGAGGACGGGCACGTCGTGACCGTCTCCGGCGACGCCTTCGAACCGGAGCGCGATGTCCGAGTCGAGCAGTTCGTGCACCGTGCCGACGCCCGCCGGGATATGGCCGATCTGCTGGCCGCGATCACCGATGGACGCATCCGGGTGGTCCTCGAACGGATCTATCCATTCACGGAAGCCGTGGCGGCGCTCGAGAAGACCGAAACCCGTCATGCGCGAGGCAAGCTGGTCGTCGCTGGGTTTCAGCAGGCGTGCCTGACGCACGACCTGATCGGGACGCCGTAAGCGATGACTGAAACGGCAGCCAACCTGCGCTACGCGTCCGCGGCCGGGCGATGGGTGCTGGCGTCCGCGGTCCTTGGGTCGGGTGCCGCCTTCCTCGAATCCAGCGTCGTCACGGTCGCCCTTCCCGACATCGGTCGCGATCTCGGCTTCGAGCTCGGAGGGCTGCAGTGGGTGATGAACGGGTTCCTGGTCGCCCTGACCGCGCTGATGATCCTCGGCGGGTCGCTCGGCGACCTCCATGGACGTCGCCGGATCTTCATCGTCGGGCTCGTGTCGTTCGGGGCGACCTCACTCGTCTGCGGGCTCGCTCCGAGCGGCGGGGTATTGATTGCCGCACGCGTCCTACAGGGTGCAGCCGCAGCGCTGATCGTGCCTACCAGCCTCGCACTCGTCGAGGCGAGCTTCGCGGAGGAGGATCGCGGCAGGGCGATCGGCGCCTGGGCAGGGTGGTCGGGAGTATCGACTCTGATCGGGCCCTTCCTGGGCGGGGCGCTCGTCGACTTCGGCTCATGGCGCCTGGTCTTCGTGGCCGTGGTCGCCGTCGCGATGCCGGCCGCGCTGCTGGCTCTCCGGCACCTTCCCGACGACCGGCCCGAACCCACTTCGGAGCGTCGTCTCGACTGGCCCGGGGCTACCTTGGCGGCGCTTGGGCTCGGCGCGGCCACCTACGGGCTGGTCGAGGCCGGCGGCCGCGGCCTCGATGATCCGGTCGTCCTCGCGGCAGCCGCCGGCGCGGGTCTGCTGCTGATCGCCTTCCTGCTCGTCGAGCGCCGCGCGACCGACCCGATGCTGCCGCTGGGCATCTTTCGCTCGCGCCAGTTCTCCGGGGCCAACGCAGCGACGCTCGCCAACTACTTGGCGATCGGCGCTACGTTCTTCTTCCTCTCGCTGCAGCTCCAAGACGTGCTGGGCTACAGCGCCCTCGCCGCCGGGGCCGCCTCGTTCCCCGCGACCGGGATCATGATGCTCTTCTCCGCTCAGGCCGGAAGGCTCGGACAGGAGCTCGGACCGCGCGTGCCGATGACGATTGGGCCCCTCGTGCTCGGCGTCGGCGTATTCATGCTCGCCGGCGTCGGACGAGGCGACGGCTACGTGGAATCGATCCTCCCCGGCGTCGTCATCTTCGGGATCGGGATGACGATCTTCGTCGCTCCGCTGACCATAGCGGTGCTCGGCGCACTGCCGGACGATCGCGCCGGAATCGCCTCCGCAGTCAACAACGCCGCCACCCGTTTCGCTCAGCTGCTCTCGTCCTCAGCCCTACCGGCGGCCGCCGGCATCGGAGCCGGCACAGCAGTCGGTCCCGGCGCCTTCTCGGCCGGCTTCGAGACGGCGATGCTGATCGCCGCGGCTATGGCTGTGGTCGGGGGAGGGATCGCGTGGCTGACCGTCCGCATGAACGAGGATGGCTGACGGGACCGCGCGGTGCTAACCGCTGCTGGCCGGCGAACTGTGCCGGACCACTCACTCGAACGCTGGCCGTGCGACTTCCAGTAGGTCTCGGCGATCTTGTCGGGGTCGAGGTCGCTCCCCGTTGAGACGCCGCCACCGACAGCGATCGTTGTGACGTGCAGGCCGTGCGGCCGGTAGGCGCGGTCGAGCAGCGCTGCGAGCAAAGCTCAGACAGCCAGCTCGAATCGATGACACGATGAACGCTCCCAGCGACAAGGTCCTCAAGGGCCCGCAGAGTCCAGGGACCCGCGGGAATCCGGCCCAATCGCGGTAGTTCTGGCCACGGGACTCCGGCGCTTGAGCTCTACTCGCGTCGCCAATGGATGGTGGAGCCGGTGTTCGCCGACATCAAGCAGAACCGGCGGGCAGGGCGCTTCAAACGCCGCGGTCGGGCCGCCGTCCGCTCGGAATGGCGTCTGATCGCCGCCACTCACAACCTTCTGAAGCTCCACCGGCACTCATTGAGTGCCGCCGCGGCCTGATCGGCCGCGGCCTCATGCCGTGGCGGCTCCGCGGAGCCGCGGCCGTTCACCCTCGCGGGTTTGTGCGACAGCCTCGGCGACGAGGAGCAGCGCCTGCATTGGGCGACAAGAACGCGTCGACCCGCGGCGCCAGAGTCCCGATCAGCGGTCTTCGAGGCGCCCGGCGCGCCGAAGCTGAAGTCCGACGTCGGGCTGTGTTCGGCTGGTGCCGGCTCGGGGGCAGGCGATTCGACAGTGGGGTCCGTTGATTGGGAGGAGACCGGTGGCGCTACGGGCGGCTCGATCTGCGACCCCGGCATCGGCGTCGCACCGGCCAGACCGCCCGAGGTGTCGCCCTCGGGCGGTCAACCCTTCTGCCGTCCGGCCCGCCTTGCCTTGTCTCGCCTCCCCCTCGGACCGAGACTAGCTCTCGATACGTCGGGGGCGCCGCGCAGTCCTGGGTGTCTTGGGTCGGGGCCGGCGGCGCTCGTCGCGCCTGATGCGGGATCGACCGATCGGCGGTTCGGCGATCTCACGTACCTCACCGCACGAAGCCGCACAGCTGCCGAGCGCGGCCGCGAGGTCGTGGATCGCCGCCAGCAGGCCGACTTCCCGCTCGCCCGTGAGAGTCCGACCGTCCGACGCATTTGCCCGTTGGGATCACGGCGGCCGCGCTCGGCAATCACGGGGACAGCGTCACGCGCAACCTTGTAGAGGCCTGCATTGACGACTCGAATCGAAGCGTTTCCTCGAGGTCGAACAGGGCTCCGAGGAACGACGTGCAGGAACCGGACGCGTCGGCCATCTGAGCAAAGGCAAGGGCGGCCGAGCGCAGTCGTCGGCGGGCTCAGTGAGATCGACGCGTGTCATGTCTGCAGGCTCCTACCCACGGCTGTCGAGGCAATGCGTATCAGCACCCGATCGACTGCGGCGACAGGGGCCACTAGAACCGGTCACGAGATCCGGTTTGGCGTGACGATGCTGCCAGATCAAGGAGGAGGAGGAGGAGGTTCTGGCGGCGGGAATCGCGCGGCTTGAGTGGCTGCAGGCCACGACGACCGTGGTCGACGAGGCCGAGATCACGGGTGCGTCGGTCGCGCGACGTGCTCGCGTGCGGCCGGCTGTTTGGGGCGGTTGACGCAAGCCGCGCTCTGGGGAGTGAACGGTCACGCATGCAGGCTCGACGGACTGAGCCGCCGCCATCGCTTCACCCAGGACGAGGATCTCGTGTTTTGCAACGACCTGGGCGAGCACTTGGACGACTCAGCGCTGCGACGCCGCTTCTACGCGGCGCGTGATCGCGCGGGCCTGAAGCAGATCCGCTTCCACGATCTGCGCCACACCTTTGGGACGCTCGCGGTCCAGGTGTTCCCGCTTTCCGACGTGAAGGCGTACATGGGCCACGCCGACATCGCCACGACCATGATCTACGTCCATCACGTCCCGCAGATCGACGCTGCGGAGCGGCTCTCCACTGCGCTGCGCGTTGCGGCGGGGCCATTGGCGACCGATGAAGCGGAGGGCTCGAACGCCGGCGGCAATTCCCGGTGAACGTGGTGGATCCGGGCTCATAACCCGGAGGTCATAGGTTCAAATCCTGTCCCCGCTATACGAAGAAGCCCGCATACCGAGCGGGTTTCTTTCGTTCTGGGGGCTGGCGCCCATTGCCCTTGGGCATCAATTGGGCATCAAATCCAGTTTGGCTTTGTCGCAAAGTCAACGCCCGAGCGTCAGGATTGGCCGCGAAAGGACGACGCTTCAGAAGAGGGGGAGTTGGTATGGCGACGGTATCCGGGCGCAAGTTATGACCGTCGGCGCCCGCTCCCTGCTCGGTTCTGCCGATTCTCGGCGACATGACAGCGAACCGGAGGATCGCCTCACAGAGATCCTCCGGGAGGTCTTGATGACGGCGCCGGACCTTGCGGCGTGATCATCAGTTCACGCTCGCGTGTGTCCCCCAGCGCTCGTCGGAGCTCGCCGCCGGTGTCCTCGGGCGTTGGCCGCTTCTTGCTCGTATCGCTCGGCTAGCGCTGCTTGCTCGGGGATGCCGCGCCAAGCGTCCGGAAGCGGTTCTAGCTTGATGGCATGCAGGACCTACCCGGCAACCTCGACGCCGATGTCGATCGGGATCTGAGAGGGCGTGAGCGACACCAACTCGGACGACGCATGGCGCTCGGCGCGCTCACGCTCTTCGTCCTCGCAGCCCTGCTCAACGTCTTTGGTCAGCGAACGACCACGACGGTTGCGGCTGAGCCGGCGGCGGCACTGTCAGTCCAAGCACCTTCCCGCCTGCGCGGCGGGTTGATTTTCGAGGGCCGCTTCCGGATCGATGCTCGAGAGGCGATCGCCGAGCCGACCCTCGTACTCCAGTCAGGCTGGATCGACGCGATCACGCTGAACTCAATCGAGCCCGCTCCCACGACCGAGCGCAGCCTCGACGACGGCAGCATCGCCTTCGACCTCCCCCCGATCGCTGCCGGAGGGTCGAGCACTCTTTATACGCAGTGGCAGGTGAACCCGACCGCGCTCGGGCGCACCTCGGCCGACGTCGAGCTGCGCGACGGCGATCGCTCGATCGCTCGCGTCGAGCGGACCGTGACGATCTTTCCCTGATCATGGATCTCGTTCTCCGCAGCTTCGTCGCGTTCCTCTTCATTCTGCTCTTGACGCGGATCGTCGGCCGCCGGGAGCTCTCGACGATGGAGCCGTTCGACCTGATCCTGCTCGTGGTCATCGGCGACCTCGTCCAGCAGGGGGTGACCCAGAACGACGAGTCTGTGACGGGGGCCTTCATCGTCCTTTCAGTGATGACGCTGATGACCGCCGCGACCGCCTACCTCAACTTCAAGTTTCGCCGCCTGCGGCCGGTGATCGAGGGGCGCCCCATGGTTCTGGTCGAGAACGGGAAGGCGATCGAAGGCAACCTCAAGCGCGAGCGGGTGACCGTCGGCGAGCTCGAAGCGGAAGCGCGGATGCAGCGGGTTCCCGACATCGACGCGATCCGTCTTGCGGTACTCGAGACGAACGGCAGGATCAGCGTCATCCCGAAGGACAACTGAGCGCGGAGCCCGGATGTGTGCGGCCGCACCCGTACCATCCCGCGCCGATGTCCCCCTCCCCCGCCCTCTCTCAGCGCGACGATCTGCGCAACGTCGCGATCATCGCCGCGGGCATCAATCGGGCATCAATCTCGGGAGGCCCCTGGCCGGCCCCGCTGCACCGCGCCCATCTCGCGAGCGGGGAGGCGGTCAGGATCGGAGCCTGATCCGACGTGCTTGGGAGTCGTACTCGTAGCTCTGAATGCTTTCGGCCTCGATCAAGCCGACGGCCTTCTCGATTACAGCAAGAGGCACGGAGAACCACTCCCTGACCTCGACAGCCGTAATCCCGTCCCGCTCGAACCAGGAATCGAGCCGGGCTGCTGCAAAGAACCGATGCAAGAGGGCCTCGACCCCCCGCGCCATCGCTCGCGGCATCTCGAGACTGAGGATCTCCTGTACCGGAGCACCGAGGAACGTGGAGCTCTTTGCTGCCCCACCGGTCCGCTCCGCGACTGACGTCGTCGTGAAGCCAATTTTGTAGAGGTCGGGAATAGCAGCCACCGCGGGGTCGTCTGCCAGCGAGCGCAAGACATAGACGAAGCCCGGCGGTCCATCGAGTTGCTCCTCAACCTCGGCCAGCGTCTTCTCCTCGGGGTCGGTGACCTGCTTGCCGTCTTGGTACAGAGAGCTGGACAACGAAAGGAGGAGGAGATCGGCTTCGGTGCCGTTCTCAAAGATGCAGCGCAGGCGCACGTTCGAGCCCCCACCTGGCAGCTCTTGCCTAGCTCCTTCCGCGGCCACGTAAGTGACGACACCACGTAGGACGAAGAATCGGCCTGCGCGGATCTGTTGTGGATTCTTGAACTCAACGAGCTTCCGCACTCCTGCGCGCAACTCCCGGTGGCAGGCTTCGAAAAGCGGCTCAAAGCTGTCGAAATCCTCGCACTGTCGCCGTTGCGCGACCTTCCCAGGCGACGCCGACGGTCGAGGCACGTGGTGCAGATCGTGGATGTCCTCGCTGGGAGCAGCCAACAGTGGCGTGAAGCGCATCTACGGCTATCCCGGCGACGGGATCAACGGGATCATGGGCGCGCTGGACCGCCACAGCGACAGGGTCGAGTTCATCCAGGTGCGCCACGAGGAGATGGCCGCCTTCAACGCGTGCGCCCATGCCAAGTTCACTGGCGAGGTCGGGGTCTGCCTGGCCACCTCGGGGCCGGGGGCGATTCACCTTCTAAACGGCCTTTATGACGCCAAGCTCGACCACCAGCCGGTGGTCGCGATCGTTGGCCAGCAGGCCCGCGCCGCTTTGGGCGGGCACTATCAGCAGGAGGTCGACCTGGTCAGCCTGTTCAAGGGCGTCGCGCACGAGTACGTCCACATGGCCCTGGAGGCGGCGCAGATCCGCCACCTGGTCGATCGCTCGATCCGCATCGCGCTGGCCGAGCGGACGGTCACCTGCATCATCGTGCCCAACGACCTGCAGGAGGCAGATGCCGTCGAGACGCCTCCCCACAAGCACGGCACCATCCACTCCAGCATCGACTACACCCGCCCGCGGGTGGTGCCCCACGAGGACGACCTGCGCCGCGCGGTGGACGTGCTCAACGCCGGCGAGCGGGTCGCGATGCTGGTCGGCCAAGGGGCGCTGCACGCCACCGACGAGGTCATCGAGGTGGCGGAGATCCTCGGTGCCGGGGTCGCGAAGGCGCTGCTGGGCAAGGCGGCGGTCCCCGACGACGTGCCGTTCGTGACCGGAGGGATCGGCCTGCTCGGCACCAAGCCGAGCTGGGACATGATGATGGACTGCGACACGCTGCTGATGGTGGGGTCGAGCTTCCCCTACTCGGAGTTCCTACCCGAGGAGGGCCAGGCCCGCGGTGTACAGATCGACATCGACGGGCGGATGCTCGGCATCCGCTACCCGACCGAGGTCAACCTGGTGGGCGACAGCGCCGAGACGTTGCGCGCGTTGATCCCGCACCTGCAGCCCAAGACCGACCGCTCGTGGCGCCAGCGGATCGAGGACGGCGTGCGGGAGTGGTGGCAGATCCTGGAAGCCCGCGCTCACAACGAGGCCGACCCAATCAACCCGCAGCTCGTGTTCTGGGAGCTCTCAAAGCGGCTGCCCGACGGGTGCATCCTGACCGCGGACTCGGGCTCGGCCGCCAACTGGTTCGCACGCGACATCAAGCTGCGGCGGGGGATGATGGCGTCGCTGTCGGGGACATTGGCGACGATGGGGCCGGGCGTCCCCTACGCGATCGCCGCCAAGTTCGCGCATCCCGACCGGGTCGTCGTCGCGCTCGTCGGCGACGGCGCGATGCAGATGAACGGGATGAGCGAGCTCATCACGATCGCGAAGTACTGGAAGCGGTGGTCGGACCCGCGGCTGATCGTGATGGTGCTCAACAACCACGACCTCAACCAGGTGACCTGGGAGCAGCGGGCGATGCAGGGCGACCCGAAGTTCGAGGCTTCGCAGGACCTGCCGGACGTCCCCTACGCGCGCTACGCGGAATTGCTCGGGCTCAAGGGCATCCGCGTGGACGACCCCGACCAGGTGGGAGCCGCCTGGGACCAGGCGCTTGGCGCGGACCGCCCGGTGGTGCTGGAGGCGATCACCGACCCCGACGTGCCGCCGCTGCCGCCTCACATCAGCCTCGAGCAGGCGCGCGCCATGCTGTCGGCGCTCGCGAAGGGCGACGTCGACCGGCGCGGCGTCATCCGGCAAACGTTGCGTGACAAGGTCGAGGAGTTCATCCCGCGCCGCTGAGCGCCCCGATTCGCCCTGCCCCCTCTACTCGCTCTCCTGCACAGGCAGGCTGAGTTCGCGTGATCGGTCCTCTAGGGCCGCGACCGCCGGCCCCTCCAAAACGGTGCCGCTCTGAGCGAAGCGTGAGCCGTGGCAGGGGCAGTCCCACGTGCGCTCGGCGCGGTTCCAGTTGACGATGCAGCCCAGGTGCGTGCAGCGCGCGGAAACAGCGTGCACGTTCCCTTCCGCGTCGCGCGATACCGCGACCTGCTTGCCGCCTACGGACGCCACTTGCCCCTCGCCTGGCGCCAGCTGCTCGATCGACAGCGGCGCACGCTGGGTGATCCGGTCGCCGACGAATCGCCTCGCGACGTTGATGTTCTCCTTGATGAACTCCTTGGCGGAGGCGAGCGGCTTGACCCTGTTGGGGTCGAAGAGCTCGATCCATAGGTTGTCGCGGCCGAGTATCTGGTCGGTGATGACGACGCCCGCCAGGGTTCCGCTCGTCATGCCCCACTTGTTGAAGCCGGTGGCGACGTAGAGCCGGTCAGAGGTGCGCCGCAGCTTGCCGATGTAGGGCACGTGATCGACGGACATCTGGTCCTGGGTGGACCAGCGATACTCGATCGAGCGCACGGCGAAGCGCTCGCTGGCGAACTCCTCGAGCGCCGTATAGTGCTTTTCGGTGTCGTCGTCCTGGCCGGTCTTGTGGCTGTCGCCACCGAGGATGAGCAGCTCGCCGCCATCGAATGGGTGCTGGCGGATGCTGCGTGTCGGCTGCTCCACCGATATGTACATCCCTTTCGGGACTGGCTGCTTGAGCGCTGCGGCGAGCACGTACTCGCGCTCGGGATGGCACTTGGCGAAGAAGGCGCCTTGATCGAGGAACGGAAGGTGGGTCGCGAGGACCACGAACGCGGCCCGAACGTCATGGCGCTCCGTCTTGACAACGCATGGCGATCCGTCCTCGACGTCGAGCGCGCGCGTCTGCTCGAAGACACGGCTGCCGTCCCCGTCCACCAGAGTGGCGAGCGCCAGGCAGTAGCGGCGGGGATGAAACTGCGCCTGGTTGTCAAAGCGCACCGCCGCCTTCACCGACCACGGCAGGTCGGTCTCCTCGGTGTAGCTTGCGGGCAGCCCCGCCTGGCGGGCGGCGTCGACCTCCCGTTCGATCTGTGACACCTGCGAATCCTGCTCGGTATAGGCGTAGGCCGCACGGCGCTCCCAATCGCAGGCGATCCCGTGTTCGCGCACGAGCGCTTCGACCAGATCCACCGCGGCGAGGTTGGCCTGCCCATAGGCACGCGCGCCGTCATTGCCGAACTTCGAGCTGAGCGTGTCGTAGATCAGGCCGTGCTGGGCGCTCACCTTCGCCGTCGTGTGGCCTGTCGTCGCGCGACTGACCCCAGCCGCCTCCACTACCGCCACTCGAAGGCCGGCATTCTTCAGCAACAGCGCGGTGGTCAAGCCCGCAATGCCGGCGCCGAGCACCGCGACGTCGACCTCGATCGGCGCCTCGAGCGCACCGAATCCGGGCTCCTCGCTCGTCGCGATCCAGACTGACTCGTATCTTGGCATTGAACTCTCCATCTCCCGTTTGCTGGATATGAAGTCTAGGGCGGATCGAGGTCGATCCGCACGCTCAGCAGATCGCTGCCGCGGCGCGGCTTGCCCGACTTGCGCCCGGTGGTCTCGAGGATCGCGTAGCTCGGCGGTGCAACGCCGAGCGCGACCGCAAGCTTGACGAGTGGGTTGACGAGGTAGTTGCCCAACGCGGTCGTCAAGCGTCGCTTGTCGAGCCTCATGCCCTCCCTCGTTGTGCGCGCCGGCGGGCGAGGACCGCGCCGACGGTGGTCGCGTAGGCGACATGGTCGGCGACCTGGGGCAGGAGAGGGAGGGCCCGGATACGCGGGAAGCGCCGGCGGACGACGCCAAGGTCGAGCGCCGCGATCCCGAGTCCGGCGAGCGCCGCCGCGACAACGGTGCGCCGGCGCGGGAGCGTCGCCGCGAGCACGAGCGCCCAGCCGAAAGACAGCGCAGCATGGGCTACCGTCGCAGCCAGCAGTAGACGGCCGCGGCGCTCCTCGCGCCCCAGCAACAGCGTGCCGGCGGCAAGGGAGGCCTCAAGCGGGTCGCGACCCCGCCAGACGGCATGCGCCGTCGAGGGCGCGCCGCCCACGATGGCAGCGGCTCCCCCGGCGACCAGCACATCGTCAGCCCTGACGTCCTGGCGCACCGCTCATCCCTCAGACGAAGCGGGGATACAGGGTCATGCCGCCATCGACAAAGATCGTCGAGCCCGTCACGTACTCGGCGTCTGGGCCCGCGACCCAGGCGATTGCAGCCGCGACTTCCTCGGGCTCGCCCATGCGGCCCCAGGGGATCTGCTCTTCGACCTGCCGGCGCTTTTCGGGATCCCCGATGAGCTCCTTGTTGATCGGCGTGACGATTGCGCCCGGCGCGACCATGACGACTCGGATCCGGTGAGGGGCCAGCTCCCTGGCGATGGTCTGCCCAAAGAGCTTCATGGCGCCCTTGCTCGCGCAGTAGTGGCTGAAGCGCGGCCACGGGATGACCTCATGGACGCTGGACACGTTGACGATCACGCCCGGCGTCCCCTCAGCGATCAACGACCGCGCCGCCTCGCGAGCGCAGAGGAAGGCGCCGGTCACGTTGACGTCGAGGACGCGGCGTCACTCCGCCAGCGGCATCTCGGTCAGCGGGAACGGCTTCTCGATGCCGGCGTTGTTGACGAGCAGGTCAACCGGCCCGCCAAGCTCGGCCCGGGCCCGCCGGAACATCTCGACGACCTGCTCCTCGACTGAGACGTCCGCCTCGACCTCCAGGGCCCGCCCGCCATCTCGCTCCAGCTCGCCGACGAGCTCATGCGCCGGCTCGGCGCTTCCGATGTAGTTGACGACGACCGCCGCGCCTTCCGCCGCCATGCGCAGCGCCGTCGCTCGCCCGATGCCGCTCGCGCCGCCGGTCACCAGCGCCCGACGGCCGTCGAGCCTGCGGCGCTGGGCTTGCTCGGGGATCGGCTGTTTCTCTGCGGTGTCCACTGCGCTCCGCTCTAGCCGCGACGCTGAGAGACCTTCTCCGGCGCGACGGCGGGGAGCTTGGACTCGATGCACTCGAGCAGCTCTTGGTAGGAGTCGCAGAACGATTCGACGCCTTCGCGTTCGAGCTCGGCGGTGATTCGGCCAAGGTCAATCCCGGCCTGCTGCGCCTTCGCCAGCAGCTGCTCGACCTCGCTCAGATCGGTATCCAGGGCACGGCCAACGTCGCCGTGGTCGGCGAAGGCTTGCAGTGTCTTCTCGGGCATCGTGTTCACGACGCCCGGGGCGATCAGACCCTCGACGTAGAGCACGTCGGAGTAGGTGGGGTCCTTAGTCCCGGTGCTGGCCCACAGCGGCCGCTGCGGCTGGGCGCCCGCCACCTCCAGCGCCCGCCAGCGTTCACCGGAAAAGCGCTCCAGGTAGCGGCCGTAGGCGCTGTGGGCGTTGGCGATCGCGATCCGTCCGCGCAGCGGGGAGTCGGCTGACAGGTGCGCGTCGGCCTTGGCATCGACGCGCGAGACGAAGAACGAGGCGACGGAGGCCACGTGGTCCGGCGCGGCGCCGAGCTTCATCCTGGCTTCGAGGCCACTCAGGTAGGCCTCGATGACCTGTTCGTAGCGCTCGATCGAGAACAGCAGCGTGACGTTGACGTTCACGCCGCGCGCGGTCAGCTCCTGGATCGCCGGCACGCCCGCCGCGGTCGCCGGGACCTTGATCATCACGTTCGGACGGTCGAGGCGGTCCCAGAGCTCGATGGCCTGCTCGACCGTCGCCTGCGTGTCGTCGGCGAGGTCCGGCGTGCACTCAAAGGAGACGACCCCGTCCGTGCCGCCGCTGTTCTCGTAGACCGCTCGCAGCAGATCGGCCGCGCGCCCGATGTCGTCGAGGCCGAGCTCGAAGAAGAGCGCCTGGGGGTCGCGGACGCCAGCGGCGGCGAGCGCGCGAAGCTGGTCGTCGTAGCGCTCGGATTCGGTAATCGCCTTGGCGAAGATCGTAGGGTTGGATGTCGCTCCGGTGACCGAATAGTCGTGCACGAGCCGCTCGAACTCGCCGGTGTCGAGCAGCTCGCGCGAGAGCGTGTCCAGCCAGATCGAGACGCCGGCCTCTCGCAGGCGCTCCAATCTGCGGCGGCGCCAAGTCAGCTTGTTTCGCGCTCGAGCTCTGTGACCTCCTCCGCCTTGCGCCGCGCCTTCTCGTCGGCGCTGCTGGAGTTCGTCCTTGGCCTCGCCCTTGCGGTCCTCCTTGACGCCTTGTCGCCGCAGAGCGGGGTCGTCGGCTACGTCGCCGGCTGCTTGCTTGGCCTTGCCCCTGATCTTGTCCAGGATGCCCATTGCGTTGATTCCTTCCTGTCGGGGAGGACGGCCTTTCAGAACTACCCGCGATCACGTCCTGATAACGGTCGGAAGCCGGCGACAGAGGGCGGTGCGCCGCCGTCGGCTGCTCGGCGCAGG
>JAABUS010002750.1_pt1 | contig 31596 bp, 30 predicted proteins | sample 5560161 | NCBI WGS metagenome assembly JAABUS01 (sample SAMN10711885, study PRJNA513376) | rock metagenome | isolation source: Antarctica rocks | place: Antarctica: Victoria Land, Trio Nunatak nord | collected 2016-01-04 | reverse complement strand
CTCAAAACCATCCCGCCAACCCCGCACACCGCTCCCTTCTCCTGCCCCCTCCTCACCCCTCTCCTCTCAACTGGTGCCTTGACCCGAGAGCATTTCTCCCACCTCGCATGCTCATTCTTCCCGTCCCGCGATTCCGGGGTACCAGCACCCACACTCATCGAATTAAAAAAACACGCACAAGCGCTATGTCTGCTGGTGAGTACGCTTGAGTGCTCAGATCTTGAAAGAGAGGATGGGAGCGCGCTGCCGCCGGCTGGTAGCGGCCCTGGGAGCGGAGCGTGGGATTTCTTGGATGATGTGTATATGCCGTATGAGAATGAGTGCGCGGGGCATAGTCAACCGTTGAGGAGTGTGGTTAATAGTATCCCTGCTGCCCGTGCCGTGGGTAGGGATCAAGACGGGTCGGGTTGTAGGGTGTTGGATGTAGCGGAGGAGATGGGTGATGTGACGGCGTTGGTGAAGCATGTGAATGAGTGTTTGGAGGAGATTGATCATGCTTTGTCGCCTCGTGGGGGGTTACTTGCTTTGTTGCCACTAGCTGCTGAAATGGGAGCTGGCGAGGGGGGAAGTGAGAGGAGTCTGTTTGGGCAGTGGTTGCATTATACACAAAATTTGGTCAGACGCGTGGTAGAACTGGAAAGAGATGTGGCGCGGCTGAGGGAGCTGGTAGCTACGAGTGGGCAAATGATTGTGCCTGGTGTTTCTGCAACGGATCCTAATGCTGGTGATGAACCAGGGGAGAGGGCGAGTAGAGTCGTGACGGAGCAGGATCGTTACGTGTTGGCTGGGTTGAATGATAGATTGTGAGTATACTGGTCCCGTTGATTTCTCTTCTGAGAGTCTTGTACGATAAGTTTGAGGGAGGAGGGGGTGCTGACTGAGCGATTACAAGATGGGATAAGCTGAATGCTGAACTTGATACTTCGGAGCGGATGTCCGGTGTGAGAAATCAAAGCCTGGAGGCTTTAGGTGTGGCTAGAAAAACGGGGAATGGCGGACGGAAGGGAGGGGGCGATCAGATGGGTGTACATGGGAGGACTGGGATGGGGAGGGAGGGGTTGAAGGATGTAATTGCTTGGGTGGAAGTTACGTCCCGTGTCTTCAGAGTGATGGGACAAGATAGAGTCTTTCTGATTCCGGCGTGGGATATCAAACCCGGTGCCGACGCTGTTCGCAAGATCGAAGAGACGCCGCAGATTCGGACTGTATACAAGCGTGTTCCGGCAGAGGAGGGTGGGGGGACGGCGAAGCAGCGCTCGATTAGGCGCAAGTTTGAGAGGGTTGTGGGACTCGAGAAGGAGATTGTGCAATTGAGGGAGAGATTGGCGTATGAGCAGGGTTCGAGGAAGAAATGGGTACAGGAGATGGATAAGGAGAGGAAGAAGAAGAATGAGGAAATCCAAAAGTGGAGGGCAATGGCTGAAGAAAGACAGATGATGCTAGAGTTGGGCAAGGATGAGAATATGACTGAGAGGGGTGGGAAGAGGGGTGGTGCGGGGAAGGGGAAGGGGAAGGGGAAGGCTGATGAAAAGGGTAAGGAGAAAGAGAGTGGTAAAGGTAATGGAAAGGAAGTGGATGCTGGGATGGACGAGGGCAAAGGAAAAGAGAAGGAGGCGAGTGCTGGGGAGATTGGAGGAGATGATGGGGACGATGATGGGGACGATGATCGTGATAAGGGTAGGAAGGGCAACAAGAAGACCGTCACAAAGGGAAACAAAAAGAAAACAGATGCTGAAAAGAAGGAAGAAGAACAGGCAAAGCTGAAAGCAGAAGCCGATGCTTTCCGAGAGGGACGCAAGGATAGAAAGGCTGCGTTCATGGCAGAATGCCATCGGAAATGTAGAGAGGAATTTGCAGCAACGGAAAAAGCTGTGTTGATGGAAGAGTATAAAAGTAGAGGCGAAAAGGAATACAATAAAAAGCAGAGAGGAGGGGCGAAATTGGCCAGGGGTGAACGGAAAGTCAGCGACAAGGAAAGAACGAATAAAAGGGCTGAAATTACTGCTATGGTGAGTAGAGGTTTTTTCTGTGGCTAGGGCTTTGCTCCGCGTCGCGGGAGTGGATTGCGGATTATGCTATCAATCCGAGATGGTGTTTAGTTACTGACGTTGAGATGATGCAGTGGATGCTACAGGGACAGAGAGTTTGGGAGAAGAACGAGGCGAGCAGGGAGCGAGACTCGGATGAAACTGATGAGGACGAGCTACCGCCTCACGAACGACATGAGAACGATGACTCTGACAATGCTGACGATGATGGGGATGGGGAGGAGGAAGACGAAGCAGAGGCGTTGAAAGGTCGTTCGCAGAGTATTTGATTGAAGAGCAAGCTACCTGTACTGGTCTAGGTGATGCTGGCTCCTGCATGGTTTGGGTTTGATAATGCGATGGGGGGGATTGAAGATTTCATTGACTTAGAATAGGGCCAAAGTGTTAACACGCCTGAATTAATTCAAGCAGACTCTTTCGAGAAAATGGAGTGAGGTCCAACAAAAGCAGGTGTCTAACCCCAATGAAGCAGCCTCGGCATCGAAAAGCCAGCAGACCAAAGAAGGGTCTGGTATGTTCCAGGGTGAGGGACGAGGTGAGGTTGGATCTGTAGATTCAGACTTAGAATTAGCGCCTCATAAATGGTCCAAATAGGTCAAGCGTCTCATCGTTGTGTTGTGATGACCACTTATAGCGTACCAAGGTGGGTGGCGAATATCAGATTCTTTATCGATAGCAGGAATAGGCTACTAGGACGATGTTGAACAGCAGAGACAGCACTAGACTGATGAAATCTCATTGGCTGTACTGTCTTGCATGTCTGTGATATTGAACTGGCGTTTCAATGAGGCTGATGAGGTCACACCTACATCTTCTCGTTTCTCACGTTCAATTCACACTCGTCTTTGTTGATAGTCTTTTGGCCTCAGAAAAACATGATCTCTGGCAACGAATTACACCTCTGCTCATGTTTCTCCCTTTCAACTTTTGCATCAAGAAGACAACACCCAAGCGGTACATATACGGCCTTGCTCTCCATTTTAAGAGGGTGTCGAAGAAGTATACAAGGGAGCCTGATGCCGTGCAATTTTGCGATCGTGTCTCCTGGCTTTGTTGGGAACGGCACCATTGCGTCGCCCCCTGCTGATATCATAGCCATTCGGCGGCCTGAGTATTTTTTTGGATCTGTCCAGCTCATAGACATCATGCTTTCAACATGAGTGTCGAGAATTGACGTTCTTCAATCCATACATAGTGTCTGGAGGGATATCAGGAGGAGTGTGACCTCCTACATTGTTTTTGAGTCTTTCCAACCTCGAGACGATCAATTGGACGGCAGGTATGATAAAAGTGTCCTATTTCAGGCGAAGTATCGGAGTTCCACCCATATCATCAAATGTTTGCCTTCTGACGTGTAAGACTTCCCAGACACTGCCTTGGATTTTACAGATCAAGTGGGGAGTATATCTAAAGGCAGATGGTTGAAAATATATCTAACAGAAACGGTCAAGGAATGCACATGTCTTAAGGTAATCAAGTAACAGACAGGCAAGCTCCTAAATCCAATGCCACTTTCCGGGGGTAGAATAGCCCGAGAATTAGAGAATACAAGGGCAGAAGAGCAACGACTTAGTCTGCCGCGTACTTTCGTCGAATCGCACTCAACCATTTGTGTCGTCTGAAAAGGACTGGAAGCCCACTCATGTGCTTGAGTCAGATGCAGATACAACTGATACTGGCACTTCCTCTGGTAGCTAGTCCGGAACGGATTCATTTCAATGGTAAAGAACCATGTCCAAAGTCCAAAAGGCTGGGGGTTCAAAAAGACGGTGTTTAGGTGGTTTAAATCCCGTCACATTATCGAATTTTGGTTTAGTCCTGGAATGCTCGTAAATAGAGTACTGCATATAGATGAAGCACTGAATTCATATGATGGGACCAGTCGAGTGGGAGGCAGAGCTCAGGCACCAGATGGAAATGGAGCATATATAGGGCTTTGACTCCTGAAGCCCTAAGCTTATCAGCAGCACTTGTTCACAGAACATACTCGAGTCGCCGCCCGCTTTCTTAACGGCATCAATGTAATGCATCCATACGTCGCCGCTTTGGCGACATGTGCACTCGTCTATCGTGCTTATTCTCGCAAATCTCTGACACCGCCAGGCATCGTGGTCGCAGCTTTGACCGCTGTGGTACACGCAATCCACCCATGGAGCATCTTCTTTGCTCTGCTATTTGTCTTCTTCCTCGCGGGAACGGCTGTGACGAAGGTACTGTCTCTTCATAATGCCGTCTATTCCAGGGTGAAATCTTGCTGATCTTGTGTCAGGTCAAACATGAAGTGAAAGCCCGTCTGACGCTCTCATCCTCCGGCGCGTCAGGTGGAGAAGGAGCACGAACACACATCCAGGTTCTTGCGAACTCTGTCGTGGCATCTATCTTGATTCTGCTTCACAGATTGCACTTACAGGGTGGGTGGATGAGCTATGGCTCGGACGACAGCTGTTGGGCTTATGGCAGTGATCTACTCGTCATTGGCATATTAAGGTAATAATACATTGCACTCATATGCCAAATTCGTTACAAGATGTGACTGACAGAATATCGCTAGTAATTACGCAGCTGTCGCGGCAGATACCTTCTCCTCCGAGCTGGGCATACTTTCGAAAAGCAAACCACGCCTGCTTACATCTTGGAACCTTCGTGAGGTCCCTCCAGGCACCAACGGCGGTGTTTCAGTGGCTGGGACATTGGCTGGCTTTGGCGGTGCATTCATCATTGCTGTCACGTCTGTAGTACTTCTTCCCTTCTGCGGTAAGGATACGTCATTTCGAGGGCGGGCCTTTCGCAGCAAAACTGGGCTCGAAGGGGGCAGCACCTGGACTTGGAAAGAGAAAGCTTTACTCTTACTGGCCATTACAGTTTGGGGAGGTCTGGGAAGTGTGCTGGACAGTGCACTAGGTGGGTGGTTCCAAGCCAGCGTAATCGACTCTAGGACGGGAAAGGTGTTCGAGGGAACGGGCGGGAAGAAGGTAATTCCCATCTGCTATGGATCGTTCCAATTGTTGATTGAGTCAATTCAGGTCCTCATTTCTGGGTCACGGACGCCTGAAAACAAGAAGAGCGACAAGCCAACCCGTCATGTCGAGAGTGGCTTAGGAATACTGGACAATAACGCTGTCAACTTGCTCATGGCGGTCCTCATGAGCCTTGGAGGTATGGTTTTCGCCAGTTGGTTATGGCATATACCACTGAGGACTCTGTGGAGCTGAATTTATAATCACATCATATGCTGTCGACTGTTCACATTCGTGACTTTTGGAAGGAAAGCTTCATTTTCCTATATTTACACTACCTCCTTTGCCTTGCGCTTCGTTTCTCGAAGGATTGCTGCTCTTATGATTTAAGATTCCCAAGTCTTTGTTGCTCTCGACTGTCGCGATCAGCACGGCTGTGATTTGCAACCAAGGGAAGCCATCCGCAGCGACTCTCTCCTAACGCCCGAAGCAGACACACCCGCCAATCATCGTGGCTTCGTCTGGCTCTCCAACTCCTTCTGATTTGAGTCTCAGCTCAGGCACGCATTACGTTCGCTATTCGCCGTGTCCCGCCAGATCTGGTCTTGGGGCTCTTTGGGGGAGCTACCCCGCAAAGATCGTCATCACAGCAATTTATTCACGGTGCAGCGGGTCGGTGCTTCCCCACACTGTCCTAAGATTTGAAAATGGCAGATCACTTCTTTACTGACAGATAACACACACACACATCCTATTCCCACCAGCATATACCTGATACCTACCACAATGGCAGGCTTCCTCTCCGACTCCGCCAAGAATGGCATTGCAAAGTCTATGGACGAAGTGACAGCCGATCCAAACAAGATCCCAGGTTGCGTCGCCGTAGTCGTCGACAGGAACGGTCGTACTATCTTCTCCCATGCCAGTGGCAAGAAAGGTCTCGACTCACCAGAGCCTATGACTCTCGAGACAGTCTTCTGGATCGCATCGTGCACAAAGATGATTTGTGGTATTGCAGCCATGCAACTCGTCGAGCAAAGCAAATTGGCTCTTGATGATGCGGACTTGGTGGAGCGATATTGCCCGGAGCTGAAGACTATCAGAATACTGAAGGGCTTTGATGAGAAGGGTCGGGCCGAGACTGTGGAGAAGAAGAATAGGATTACACTGAGGATGTTGTTGAACCATACTGGTAAGCTCTCCGAAGAAAGTTGCGGACAACGTGCTTGTACTGATAATGACTGTAGCTGGCTTCGAGTATGGCCCTTGTCGAGTGGAGTACCGTGAGGCTTTCGAAGCTAATTAATACCTCAGATACACTTTCTTCAACGACAAGGTTCGTTTATATGGTCAACCAGTCGGCATCGACGAATTCGACTGCCATCCCAGCGGCATCTTAAGCCAGCCGCTGACATTCGAACCTGGTAGCGATTGGGCTTACGGTGTGAGTAAACTTCTCCCACTCTCCTCCGAATATACACAGCGCTAAGATGTTATTCTCTCTACTAGGTTGGACTCGACTGGGCCGGTACCCTGATCGAGCGCGTTACCTCCATGTCTTTGAACGAATACTTCCAAACTCACATCTTCGCCCCTCTGAATCTACACTCTATTTCCATGTTCCCAACCCCACAGATGAAAAGCCAACTAGCCCATATGCACCAGAAGGCTACAGGTCCCGATGGCAAACAGCACGTTAGAGCCCGCGACCACCTCTACCGCCGTCCGCTGATCTCTTCCGCTACGGAAGTCTCCTCCGTCTACAACAGTGCTGGTGCGGGGTGCTTCGCGCGCCCAACGGACTATGTCCAGATTATCTCCACTCTCCTCAATGATGGGGTCTCGCCCACCACCCACAATCGAATCTTGTCAAAGACGAGCATGGAGGAGATGTTCAGCAATCAAATCAGCAAATTCCCAGACTTTGGACGGAAGGGCATCAAGTCCGCAAAGCCTACTTATACAAACGATATCCCAGACATGTATCCACAGCCTAAGGAACAGCCACAGGGATGGGGTCTTACGTTCATGCTGACGATCCACGAGGGTGCCACTGGACGAGGAAGGAATACTGCTTGGTGGGCCGGACTGCCCAATCTGTTCTGGTGGGCAGATAGGGAGAATGGCATTGGTGGGATTTTCGCGACTCAGATACTGCCTTTTGGGGGTAAGTAGATTTCCTCCGGTATCTGATTCAAAATGGTACGCTGACCACTACCTCGTTTAGACGCCGATGTTCTGGGCCTGTGGGCGAACATTGAAAGCGCGATTTACAGGGAACGCCTTACCGGTAAGGAGGAGACCAAAGCTGATGTTGGCTTACCGACCAGAGCCGCAAATGGCGCGCCGAGTCGTCAAAATACTGACACCCCGAACGAGAAGGGGGGCTTGGATGGGTATCAGCAGGAGTTCATCGCTAATATTGAAAGATGACAAAACCGCATTCGAGTCGAAAGTGTAGTCTTCACATACCTGTCTGTGGAAAGCTTGTATAAACATACTTCCCAAATCTTCGTATCGTCCTTGTGCTTCATTCAGCCTTGCCGCATATTCTCATTATATATAGGAATAAACTTAATAATTTAATTCGAATTTCCCAGTCACTTTACTCATTGGCACGTTATTCCTACATCCATAAGTATGCACGGCACTCAATCTTCCTCACAATCTTTCTCTACCATATCTCCTCACCCAAATCTCGCAAGCAACGACGCAAACCACAAACCTCTCTCTCGACTCCCCTTTCATGTACACCATCAGCTACATACCCAACAACCTCCCTCGGTCATGCCACCAAGGCCAGATTCCACGGCTACCACAAGCTCAAACGATCAAAACGCACCCTCCACCCCTCCCCCCACTCCACCCCCATCCGCCGCCGCCGCCGCCTCCGCAACCAACGTAAGCAAAATTCTTATTGCAAGCTGCTAGTCGATGAACTCGTCACCCAAACCAAAAAAGACACCATCCTGGAATTCATCCAGTCGCTCGATTTCTCCGCCCTCGATATTTATAAGCTCAGAAGTCCTATAAGCTCAAATGTCAATTAGAGAGAAGGGCGAAGGATTTGCCGCGCGAGAAGGAGGAGTTCATGGACAAGCATGAGCGCTTGTTTAATTGCTGGTTCAGGACTTATTGTTGTGGGACAAGTGCAGGATCATCAACTTCGTTCGAAGACGAACCGGTGGGATGCGGAAGTAAGGAGGAGTATCTTTCTCAGTCGAGGTGTTCGAGGAGGGGAGGGTTGTTGTTGGATGGTCTTGGGAGGAAATGCTGAGCAATTTCCATTGAAGCGCGGCAATTTTTACGATTTTGCAGCGTGAGCGCTGGGGACAATGTGGCTCGTTGCCACCAGATATGCAAGATCAGTTGTCAGATCATTATATTTTCGATATTGTTCTTAGACTGTCTTTGTGGTTAGTTGCCATCTACTATCCCATCTCCTGGTAACTGGGATGCCAGTTCAAATCAGCGCAACTTCCGGAATACTCGACAACCACGCATTTGCCAGGCTTTGGTGTCCAGACAAGTGGCAGTCTTTGATGCCATTGGCAATCATTTGACACAAGATCCGGTCGATTAAAGAGTGGAACTGATGATTATATCGAGTTTAATGGACAGAAGAGGAATATTTCGAAGGGTGGGGGCCAGAATCAGGTTGATGAGGAGGTTACTGATGCACCTTGTGGGGATAAGTGTATGAGAAGGACGGGATTGCCGATGTTGAGGGCAATCCAGCCGTGAAGAGCCATGTCGCTAGGAACAAGGATATGGATGATATGTGCGATGATGGGTGCAAGTGATGGGCTGACTTGGAGTCAGGCCCTGGCGTTATAAGGGCATGTTGGTAGAGCGGGAAAGGGGGTGCTAATGCTAGATTTTTTCCATGGAATTGAGGTGAGGTGGTGGCTAGATCATTGGTGGAATGTCAGATCTGCCGAAAATTGTCAGCAATATTTTCGTTATAGAAGGCCTTGATCACACACTTGTTTCACTTATGTCTCTGCTTTCAGCTGCCGCTGAACCACTATGCTTCCAGTATTAGATTCGAAGCGGCTGAGAACTCAATAAGCCCCACGTAAGATCAGCCATTTCCTCATACCACGTAAGCAGCTCTTTCCAGAGCTTGCTGGTCCCGATAAAACTAGGCAACTCTCAAGGCAAGCCAAGCTCCTTCTTTCGCTCTACGACCTCTGCGATGCCACCCGCGGGGTCTTTCTCCTCTGGATTGCGGAGCTGCCATTCCATTACAATTTCCAATGCATTTTTCATCCATGGCCCCATTTTAGGCTTGCCCAGAGCTTCTGACAATTGATTACCATTCGCAATTGGCTTTAGTTGGTCAACACCAAGAAGATTGAGGTCTCGCAGTCTTAAGAGCCAGAGCGCGTAATCGCTTAAGATACCTTGGGCTACTGGATACGTAAGTGAATCTTCGGGTGGTTCTTCAGTCAATGTAGCTATTACATACCTGACTCCAAATCGGCCTCAGAGACCTGCACCAGTAGAGCATACATGACACTGCTACGCCAGTGAGACCCCCAACGACGAATAGCCAGTCCTTGGGCTACGCGGAGGTCCGCTTCCTGTTTGCGCTTCAACGACGAGGGCCTTGGCTTTTCTTCCTCCATGACGGCTTCTTTCATGGCTATGATTTCGTGCCTATGGGCAACGGCGTCATCAACCGCGTTGGAGACTCTGTTGTCGGCTTTTATACCCTCTCGAGCCGCGATGCACGCTGAAGAAGGTAGCCTTTTCGTTGTCTGCTTCTTCGGAGACTTCGATTGTTCTTTGGCCCAAGGGGTGAAGCAAACCAGCATCCATGCGAAGAACTCGTCATCCGAGTTACGCAGTAAGATTTGGGCACATATGTGTGGGTCAGCTTTCTCCTCATCTGAGCTCGCTTGTACTCGGTCCATTAGCCTGCAAAGCAGGTTGTAAGCCCGATGCCAATGCCCCGTCTCTACCGTTGTGCACTGCGGGTCAGTGGGTTGCGTGAAAATGTCATTGTACAGGCCCAGTGCGTCGATCAATTTAAGCGATTCGTAAGGGTTTGGTCCTTTCAGCATTTTCGTCACTTCTACACCCACTCGCTCGCGACTAATCTTGAGCTTGAGCGCGTCCTTAATGCTGCTATCGCGCATTGCGTCGATGTCTTCTTTGGCGATATGGTATCCTAGCCGACTCGCAAAGCGTATACTCCTCAACACTCTCAGCGGATCGTCTTTGAACGTTTGCAAAGGCGCTAGCGGTGTTTTGATAACTTCAAGCTCCATATCTTTGAGGCCCCTTCCCGTAAAGTCCTCAACCTTGGATGTATCGAGATTGTAAAACAATGCATTCACGGTAGCATCCCGACGGAGAGCATCTTCTTCTGGGGTACCAAACTCCATGGTTGGGTTCCGACTATCCTCAGTATATGTTTCCTTACGAAGATTGACAAGGTCAATATCGAGACCGAGAATCTTCGTAGTGACAGTCTCCAGATGCTTTGACTTCTCCGGGTTTGCTTCGATTTTGGCAAGGCTACCAAGTATATCTTGCTTGTACTTGGCTTTGGTTTCTGGCAGCGCCAGATATTGTTTCATTAGGTTTCCAAATGTGAAGCCTGTCATTGTGTCGATACCAATGTCGATATCATGGCTAGTTAAACCTAAGAGCTTGTCTCGAACCCATCCTCCAGTGATTCTGAGCTCGGGCTTCTTGCAGCCTTCAAGCGTGCCGATGTAAGCTGACACGTCTAGTAAGAGCTGCTTCAGTGTCGCTTCTTGGTTTGTTAGAGTGATTGTTTTCGCCATGGCTGTAAGCTGGGATGTAAAGCCTCTTGATCTAGAATTCGAAACAGAGTTGGCACCTCTAAGAAGAGGCCTGAAACAGCGCATCCAGTGTTTAAGAGTCATGCATGTTGCACCAGTACAGGCGGGTGACGGCCAGTAGTAGGTACGTAACCAACAAATTCTCTACTAGTATGAATCCGACTCAAAGAACAGCTTCTTCTATGACCACAATTGTAACTCCCGGCAAGTGTGTGAAAGTGAAGTGTTGATGTTTTGGAAATGTTAGATACGAGTGTAAATGGCTTGGTATAATCAAGACACGCTAGAGCAGGCTGCCGCGCTTCCACGGCGCCACCAGGCGCCTTAGCGGAGCTCGAATGAGATATTGAAGCTTCAGGTCGAGTATTATCACAATCTTTCCGATCATTGTAGATCTATCACCATGGCTGCAGTGGCAGCTCCTCAGGGGACCACCAATCCCCCGAATTCTACGTAGGTGCTTGACTTCAACATTTGACACGGAACGTGCTAATACATCGCAGAGTCTATGTTAGGCCTTTTCCTCGACGTACCTCCAATTGCTCAGACTAATCCACGCTGCAGGTCAAGAACCTAGAAGAGCGTATCAAACGCGACCAACTCAAAGAAGCTCTGACCGAAATTTTCTCCGAATATGGCGAAGTAATCGACCTCGTCGCCAAAACCAATCTGAAAGCAAAAGGTCAAGCCTTTGTCGTTTTCGACACCATAGAAGCCGCGAGAAAGGCAATTGAAGAAGTGCAAGGATTTGAGCTGTTCGATAAGCCTATGCAGCTGGATTATGCAAGAACGAGGAGCGATGCTACGGTGCAGAAAGAGGGTAACGAGGAGGATTTCGAGATGCACAAGCGGAGAAGGCTTGCTGAGAAGGGTACGTCCCATTCCAATATACTATTGATCTTCTTAGTCGGGAATGGCTGATAGAAATCCCAGAACGTAAACAAGCCGCCGAAGCAGCAGAAGCAGCAAAGAAACTCAAGCGCCCAGCCCCAGGCGCTGCCCCCGAAACCACCAAACCCATCAAATCCGCCCGCGGCGCTGGACTCAAATCCTCCAACCCAGCCGCCGGAGCTGTCATACCAGAAGAATACCTACCACCGAACAAGATCCTCTTCGTTCAAAATCTTCCAGAAGACTACGGTGTGGAGGGTCTTACGGCCATATTTGGCAGGTTCGAAGGTTTTAAGGAAGTGCGATTGGTGCCTGGGAGGAGAGGGATTGCGTTCGTGGAGTATGAGGCTGAGGCGGGGGCGATTAGTGCGAAGGAGAACACGGCTAATATGACGCTGGGTGATGAGGGGAAGGTTGTTAAGGTTGTTTATCAACGGCAATGATACCCAGTTCAGGTTCAATGTGCAATAGCTCTTGGGCTGTTGCAACTCAAGATTCTCCATTGATTCCAGTCTTCACGTAAAAGTCTATTCAAACATGCATAGAGGTCGAGGTAAGCCCAAGAAGTTGAGCAACGGGAGTCTAACGCCTATGGACATCGTCATGCTAAAGCAAAACTCACCAAGAATTCACCGAAGCCTGATATTCGTATGTTCCCACTAGAAAATGACATCCTCATCCTGCTGTTCCCCTAAGATATCACCAGCTCCAGGAGCGTCAGCCGAATTCTCCTTGTCACTACCTTTTCGCCTCGCCTTCTCCTCGGCCTCCTTGGCATCATTGTCCCGCTGCTTGTTGTTCTTGACTTTCTTCAAGCGGTAGAACTCTTCTCTGTCCAGCTCATCGAGCTCCGAATTGATGTACTTGATGGTGTTCTCTGTCCGTGGTATGATGACGTGCTCGATAGCATTGACTCTTCGGTTCACGACTTTGATGACTTCGTCGAGGATCACGAATGCGGTCTGTATGCTGCATTAGCAAGTTGCCAATGTGTTGTGCAATCCACCCATAGATGACTTACCTGCAAACTAGCAAGCTCGACCAATGTCTCCACAGCCCTTGCGTACGTCTCTCTGCACCGCTGGACTTGCTGTCCTCCTTTTCCCAGCCCGGTCAAACCGAAATCATTGTTCCCTTCCGTGGTGTAGCTCTCAAATTGGGGAAGGAAGACTCCAGATACGTTCTCCTGTATCGTCCGAACTCGAAAACGTGCTTGCTTCGCTGATTCCTGAATTTGATACGCGATGTCTCCGCCTACTGCGTAACTGACTTCTGCTAGCGAAAAAGCTGCGATTTGCATCACTCGTCCCATCTTTCGTTTTGCTTCATCGATACGTCTTGTGATTTCTGTACGAACGTCAGCTACCGCTCAGATGTCTAGTAGTATTGCTCGCACCTCGAAAGCGCTTCGTCAAGGCCTCGCTCTTCCTCTTGAGCAAACTGTGGCCTGTCTGAGCACCCTTGAGCTTGTTCTTCATGAGGCCCAACGATTGTCGGGTCGGGAACACCGCATCTCGATCCTAGAATCCAATTCTTGCTTAGCATGGCCTCCTGCAAGGCTTCTACACGGCGACGGTTGCATACCCCTGCGCCTGACATCTTGAACGACAATCACGAAGTATGACGTCGGTACTTTTAGTGCTAGCCTTGAAGACACCCGATTCCTGCAATTGTGGGGGTCGGAATGTTAGGTGGCGAGCTCGATATGGAGAAGTTACTTTGTGAAAGGTAATCGTCGTACTCGCAACGTTGGAGAGATGGTACAAAAAGAGCAATTCGAGCAAGAAGGATCGTCGCAAGTCAGCATCCGGCGACGCCAAGGCCGCGTCACTTTTAGCCTCGCCCAATCTATGGACCGAGGCAACCCTGCAAAGCGGAACATACTCCAATCTTCTCGTCCACCAGAAAATTGACGCCAATTGTACTCACTCTCAAAATAAGAGGATGCCAGGGGTACTGTTGCCCGAAATGGCAGCAACAACCCCTCCGTCGAAAAGCGCCAACCAGAGTACTGACCCATCTCTGTATCTCATTGTCAGTCAAGTTTCCATACAATTTGGAGCCAGACCTACTGACCAGCACAAACAGTCTCAGGACGATGTCGTATACGAGCAAGACATCATTCGCGATCCAGGATCTATCAAGCCCTGGCTGATCTACGTTGACTACAAGCACCAACATGGCACTCTCTTGGAACAAGCCTTCGTACTGGAACGAGCTTGCATGCAATTACCGCGCTCGTATAAGCTATGGAAGATGTACCTGGAATTGAGGATGAAGCATCTCCGGAATAGCAACGCAGCGGCTCAATCAGCAGAGTTTGCGAAGGTCAATGGGTTGTTCGAACGAGCGCTTATCCTGCTGAATAAGATGCCAAGAATATGGGAGATGTACCTCAGCTTTCTAATGAAGCAGCCTCTAGTCACAGCGACACGACGGACTTTCGATAGAGCTCTTAGAGCCCTCCCTATCACGCAACATAATCGCATATGGGCTCTCTTCCGGCCATTTGCGAACTCTGCATCAGGGGACACCGCGATCAAGATATGGAGGCGGTACATGCAAATACATCCAGAGGATACAGAGGACTTCATCGAGCTCTTGGTCGAGATGGGACAGTACACAGAAGCTGTGAAAAAGTACATGGACATCCTGAACAACCCCAAGTTTCGGAGCAAGGACACTAAGAGCAGCTTTCAGCTGTGGAGCGAGATGGTTGACCTTTTGGTTTCAAGGGCAAAGGAGATTGATACTGGAGACACTATTGGCATCAATGTTGACAGGATTGTTCGCAGTGGCATAGAAAGATTTTCTGATCAGCGAGGAAAGCTTTGGGCAGGTCTGGCGACGTATTGGATCACGAAAGGCAACTTTGAGAAGGCGCGGGATGTTTTCGAGGAAGGTGTCACGACTGTCATGACTGTTCGTGATTTCACCATCATCTTCGACTCATATGCGGAATTCGAGGAATCAATAATAAGTACCCTCATGGATGGCGCAGCCATGCGATCGGACAAGGGGAAGGTCAATGAGGACGCAGATTTCGATTTGGACATCCGAATGATGCGCTTCGAGCAGCTTATGGACCGAAGGCCATTTTTGGTCAACGATGTGCTATTGCGACAGAACCCAAACAATGTCAATGAATGGGAGAAGCGGGTTGCTCTTTGGGGCGACAGTAAGAACGAGGTTGTACAGACGTATACGGATGCCATGGCCGCGGTACAGCCAAGGAAAGCTATTGGCAAATTTCACGAGCTCTGGATAAATTATGCGAAGTTCTACGAAGAGGGCGGAGACTTACGGAGTGCTCGCATCATCCTGGAAAAAGCAGTCAAGGTACCATTTAAGTCGGTCGCAGAGCTTGCGGAGATGTGGTGTGGATGGGCAGAGATGGAGCTCAGAAATGAAGAATTCGATCGAGCGGTGGACATCATGGCTAAAGCGACTCAGGCGCCGAAAAGGTCTACTGTGGATTACTTCGACGAAACGCTATCGCCTCAGCAGCGAGTACACAAAAGTTGGAAACTATGGTCCTTCTATGTGGATCTAGTCGAGAGCGTTAGCACGCTTGAAGAAACCAAGAAGGTTTACGACCGAATCTTTGAGCTCCGAATAGCCACCCCCCAAACGGTAGTCAACTACGCCAATCTCCTTGAAGAGAACAAATACTTCGAAGATTCATTCAAAATCTACGAACGCGGCCTCGATCTTTTCAATTACCCTGTTGCCTTCGAGCTTTGGAACCTGTACCTCACGAAAGCTGTCGACCGCAAGATTGGTATCGAGCGCCTGCGAGACCTCTTCGAGCAAGCCGTCGAAGGATGCCCTGCAAAATTTGCCAAGGTACTGTATCTCATGTACGGTAGCCTGGAAGAAGAACGTGGCCTCGCACGGCACGCCATGCGTATATACGAGCGGGCCACCCGCGCTGTTGCTGACGAAGACAAATTTGAGATGTTCAACTTCTACATCGCTAAGTCAGCGTCAAACTTCGGCCTCACCTCCACTCGACCAATCTACGAGCGTGCCATCGCTGCCTTACCAGACAGAGAAGCCAGAGACATGTGTCTCCAATTCGCCGGAATGGAACGGCGGCTGGGTGAGATTGATCGCGCAAGAGCTATCTACGGTCACGCCTCGCAATTTTGTGATCCTCGTACTACCCCCACATTCTGGCAAAAGTGGGAATCTTTCGAAGTCCAGCATGGTAACGAAGACACATTCAAGGAAATGCTTCGAATCAAGCGAAGCGTACAAGCGCAGTACAACACGGATGTGAATTTCATCGCGTCCCAGGCTCTTGCAAGGAGCCAGCTGAGATCAGAAGACGTGGACGAGGAGACGGGGGAAACGAATGAGCAAGCTGCGGATGCGATGGCAGCGCTAGAGCGACAGGCAAAGGCGCCGATAGGCTTTGTTGCTGCCAGTAACGGGCCGCAGGGAGGGAACATACCGAAACCGGATGTGCCAGCGGTGGCTGCAAATCCCGACGCGCTCGATGTGGATCTTGATGATGAGTGATGGCGACTGGATTCTTTTCTTCTGTGATATACCCTTAGGCAGACAATGACATGTGGATTCTCGGACTATTCCAAGATCATCGCCAGAATTGTTTCTATAAAGGGTACTTTAGAATAACCTTGCGAAACGTCCTTCTCCCCCCCTGAACGTCGCCCAAGGCTGTCTTAGTAGGAACAACAACCTGCCATGTTAGAATAACTTTGAGCATTGAATGGGGGAATCACCTACAAGAGACAGGATTCAAAGCAGCAAGTGGACGGATAGCTGCTTGTTCAGCGATAAAACCCCACAAAAGGAAAGGCATCTTGAGCAAAAATCGTACGCGTTGGTGTTTATGTTGAGCTGAGAGTGTTCAAAAGAGACGTATTTAAAGTACAGGTTATATATTCTACTAAGGTACTTAGTCTAAGCTTACAATTTCTAAAAGAAAGAACTTCTTAAGGAAAGTTGTACACCCGACTTCTTATTCGGAGCTAAGCGTACTTAGATGGAACGACTTTTAAGTAATAGACAAGTAGATAGTCAATCATTTTGAGCGTGGAGCATGCCAAAGAAACCAGAGTGTGAGTAGAAAAGCTGCTCGATGCAGCCTCGTATTCAATATAAAGGCAAAGGGAGCCTTTCTTGAAGAAATAATTACACTTGCTCGTTTGTCCTGCGTTGGATATAGGTACAGCGAGGATTGTTTCATTCGTTTCCATGGGCGGAAGTGTTTTCAAGCTGGGTTCCCACTCGATCTTCATCCCACCAGTGCCTCTCTTGTCGTGGGCTCTGCCCGTTCAATCGTTCCGACACATTTCTACTATGCCGACCAATCCCTTGACCACAGGTTATAATTGTCTCTGCTTCCCCTTCGCTCGTTAATGGTCCCATCTCGATATCCCTGCCCTGGTCATGAATCTGTCTCCCCCTCTCGGCCTTTTCTGCTTCTGCTTTGCATCGCCACGGCTTTTCCCTAATGCTGAAAATCAGACAGTCGACTGCGCACTGTAGGCACAAGCAGGTAAGAGACACACAACTGAGTATGTATGGCGGGTCATGGCTTTTGGTATAGAAATAGCAGTGATTGATGAACGCGGGTATCCACATTAGGAGATACACGAGCGGGTATATAAAGATCTTTCGGAGCTGGCGTTGAATGGCTTGATGCCGTTTTTGAAGCGTGTTGTTTGGGTCTGGGGACGGTTTCCTGACTTTCTTGATGAGGAGGTCCGGGTCGTGGAGAGCTTCCGCTAGAGTAGGAGTGCGAAAGGCGGTTCTTGAGAATGTTTCGGATTGACGCTGTTGGCTCTGAGGGCTCAGTATTGGAGTAAGTTTGGTGGGACTGGCGTTCGGTGCTCGGGTTTCCGATGATACACTTGGTATGGGGGTAGACTGGCTGAAGGAATATCTAATCCACGATGGAAAGTAAGACATGCGTGGGCGCCTGTGTGCGATACCAGGTCCTAGCGAAGGTTTGCAAGTCGACGGGGTCCCGCTGTCACGAGCGCAGGGAGAAATACCCAAATCGGGGGGAAACGGCATTTCCTGACTCTTTCGCGAGCTTTTTGGCGTTCCGATATCCCGTGAGATCGTACTGCCAGAGCTGAATTTCCCGTCAAAGCTCCCAAATGTACGCCTCGTATAGACATATATTGTCATGTATACGCCGAGGATAACGATAAGTATCAGGTACCGAGGAATCCAGCTCAGCGCCAGGCGGTACCAGAATGGTCGAACAGGGAGGGTGCAGAAAGTCCCTTGCGACACATATGCATCATGGTCTTGATTGACGAATGCTAAACTTGGCAGCAGGAGAGAAAGTGCGATGAAGCAAGCATAAGCTTGATATCGGTAGGGAAACAGTCCGGATTGTAGTGTGATCTTGCCAGAACGTAGTATTGACAGTGCAGTGTGTACTGCGATCAGAAGGATGATGAAGTCTAGGGACCTCAGCACTTCCAGGTATCAAATCAGCGCCAGGAATGAGGATACGTACCCGACGCCTCAACCTGTGCAGCAAGTAAGAACCCCGTAGCTTGACAAGCGGTCTGCGACATTGGGCGGCCATAGATCAGGATGGCGATAGGAGGGACAAGATACCAGAATGCCTTGAACATCTGGCTGGCAATTAGTAGCATAATGAGGCTAATTACTATTAGTAACCCTCCAGATTTGCAAACAGCCAGCCTGGACTCCCGGACTAACTTACTGATGCCGAAAATTTCTTTTCATCTGGATGAACCAAAAGAAGGTCAGGAGCCCAGCAAGAATGCTTATAACAGCAGCGGTCACGGACAGAATCTGCTGGGCATACTTCTGATTCGTGGTATAATTGTTGACTTTGTTGGAGACGCTGCCTAAGTCGCGACCAGCGCGAGTAGACATCACACGATCTTTTCAGCAACATTCAGTCGGTGAAGCCGGCTAAGGATAGGTGCGTAGCTGATGAGCGTAGTTCTTTGCGCCGTTAGTGACAGCTGTGGAGCCATGGCTTAGCTGAAGAAAGGGTGGAAGCATGAATGGCAGGTGCGATGGGTTGCAGACCAAAAAACAAGCCGCGTCGTTCACATCGCTTTTTATGCATTCCACATCCTTGACCCCTTGCTTTTCATGAGAAACTTGGGCCCAATGCTAGGATCGAAAACCTAAAATCTGCACCTCCAGCTTCCTCTTCCATTTTCAGAAATCTCTTCGGTCCCAGATTCAGAGCATTCTCCCCAAGTATGTCATCTCCATCAGCCAATTCACCCCTGTTTAATGGCCCTTTCCGCCTACCATCCAACTCCCATAAATTACCCTTGACTGATTTGATAAAAGCTACATAATGCAGATCAACTCGATCTTCAGCGGCAGGAGCCGATGTATCACCTTCGGAAGCTGCGGAGGCATGAGCGGTTGCAAGATCATCGGATGTTTCTATAAGTTTGGCGCGAGACTGGGGGTCGAGTGGCTCAGCTTTGGTGATGAGCTGGGAAAGAGGAGTTGAAGGCGCTCATAGACATTAGCAAACAATAGGGAGAAGAAGGGATTGCAATTATACCAATCAAGTCTCTGGTAATGCCATTGCATGTTGCGTGTATTATCCCCATCAGGCCACATGCATTGCCAATAGTCTGCTTGAACCAAAGCACCTCTTCTTTAGATCCTGTACCAGAATATTCGGGCAACGTGCTATCTTCATTCGTACGAGCCTTCTCGTAGGCGGTAGAAACTGGGAAGACCAGCAAAAGAGCGTGGGCCGGGCGAGGCACAAAGGCTAAGAGGGAAGGATCATCTAAGGAGTAGACATCATGCCAGGAGAGCTCTGCAGACAGGCCCAGCTTGTGGACCAGAGAAGACATGACTTCAGGGTTGTTTTCTAGATAGATTGTCAGCTATAGTAGCTGCCGCGTCATTTTCTGCGTTCCTTTGCTCACCCAGCGGAATATATCTGAGGGCCTTTGCTGCCTCGCCGTTGTCATGGCTGGCAGCACCAGCAGTACCGGTGCTTGTAGATGTCATAATTGTCAAGTATGGCCGAAACAAGGTTTTGATATCTGTAAAGTGAGATATTGAAAGGTGGGAGAGGAATATCAGGACCCACCTCCTTTATGTCCGATTAAAGCCAGTAGCGTCGAAGGCCCTCTAAAGAGAATTAAGGCACCAAGTGTTATGAGCGTTCTGCAACAAGGTTTCTTGAAGAAGTGGAACAGAGACGGATTCGTCATGGGTCCCGAAATTATTACAACAATATCGCCATCGACGAACAAGCCGGTCTTGACCAGGAATGGTCTCTCGGATTCAGATGTGGCTCTCCTACCAGCTACATCTACCCAAGCTTTCAACAGCTTTCGCCTCATCCCTCTAGAGGAGCGACGATCCATAGTCTCGAGGGCACTGAAGCTAATCAGTGAGAAGCAAGATGTTCTTGCGAGAGAACTCACGGAGCAAATGGGGCGGCCTATCGCCTATGCTGCAGTTGAAATCCAAACCGCAGTCAAGAGGGGGGAACATTTGCTCAAAATCAGTGGAGATGCACTGAAAGACACCGCGGGCGAGCCAGAGCAGGGTTTCAAGAGGTACATCAGGAAAGCACCCATAGGTCCCGTCTTGATATTGTTCGCCTGGAACGTGGGTGGCTTTACTCCGAAATTCAGCAATGAGTGTGCTAAGATAATGTTCTTTCACAGTATCCCTATCTCATCCTTGTCAACTCCCTAATTCCAGCTCTACTCGCCGGCAGCACTGTCATTCTCAAACCCTCGCCCCAAACTCCTACGATTGTGGAACATATCCACGAGATTTTTGCGCAAGCCGGATTACCAGACGGAGTCATACAATACTTCCACTGCGGGAACATAAAGAGGCTGGAGACTATTGCACGTTCGCCACAGATCAAACTGATCTGCTTCACAGGATCAGTCGCGGGAGGATTACAGGTTCAAAAGGCAGCTGCAGACCGCGTGGTGCCCGTGGGACTTGAGCTTGGAGGCAAAGACCCTGCATACATTCGGGAAGATGTCGATGTGAAATGGGCAGCAGAAGAAATAGTGGATGGAGCAGTCTTCAACTCTGGACAGAGTTGCTGTAGCGTCGAACGAGTATATGTAGCTGAACGCGTACATGATCAATTTGTGTCTGCTGTTCAAAAGGTGCTACAGGGCTACAAGCTCGGGGACCCTTTCGACAAAACCACCAACGTTGGACCAGTTATATCGAAGAGATCAGCAGAGACTATAAAAGCACATGTCGATGATGCCATAAGCAAAGGAGCCATCGATTCGACACCTGCAAACCAAAGTTTCGCATTACCACCTCCAAGCGGCAACTATATCAAGCCCACGCTGTTGACAAATGTATCACATGATATGGACGTTATGAACGACGAGACGTTTGGGCCAGTCATACCTGTGATGAGAGTCGGTAATGACGAAGAAGCTATACGATTGATGAATGACAGCGAATTCGGTCTCACTGCCAGTATCTGGACAAAGGATACAGCCAAGGGCGAAGAACTTGCAGAGCAGGTTGAAGCAGGGACTGTTTTCATAAATAGATGCGATTTCCCTAGCCCGGTGAGTCGTTTGCGTAATCATAAAGAGGACAAATGCTGACAAAGGCAAAGGACCTCGCGTGGACTGGCTGGAAGAACTCTGGCAAAGGTGTCACACTGAGCAAGTTTGGTTTTGAGCAATTCGTGAAGCTGAAGAGCTTCCACGTTAAAGTCTATCCGAAGTAGCATCACAGCCAAAGATGGCTTTCTCGCGGGTAAGCCATCTTGGAAAGCAGATCGTTCAAGAATTCGAAGCTCCAATTGGCGGAACCAGCTCCAGATAGGAATGCTATTCCGTCCGATACATAGAGGAACCAAGAATGCTGACAAATTGCAAGGGGTCGCCCATTGACTGCCGATTGCCGTTCTCACCGAGCTCCCATCATCTAGGTGATGTTGTGAGACCCAAATCGCATTCGCTTTGTAAGGCCGGTAGCAATCTGACTATTCACTGTAATGCGATCTATCGCATTTTCAAGGCGTTATTGTGCTGAGAATGGAGGCGTTCATGACGAAGCTGGCAGCATTCCATGGTCTCCATGTGGATTCATTTTGTCTCAAAAGGGAGAATGCTGGTCGGCCAAAGCTCGTGGCAATTGTCACAGAAACCCACAATTTAGGTTTCTTGTGCAATTTCTGTCCTTACTGGCTTTCATCTTCATTTTTACCGTTGCCCTTCCAATTCTTAAGCTTCACATATATCTTCTCTTTCTTCCTCGTCCTTAACTCAGCTGTCACCATCACATGCGCATGACTCTACACAGTCATTGACCTTCCTTTTCTTGTCTGTCTGCCATTCAGCGTATTGCATCAGCGAGATCAATCTTTGCAACGTGTCGGCAAGCTTTTGCCTCTTTTTTTAGATCGATCCACGCTCGTTCTCATTACTTCATCTGTTCGACTTCATCATTGCATTCTCTCTTCTTCAACTGAGAAGTATGGGATGCACCTTTGGCTTGACAAAGCTATTCAGACATTGTCTCGGATGTTTTCGTTGTGATAGAGATCGACCCCGCCCTCGCTGTGATAGAGATCAACTCTGTTCTCAACCTCGCCACCTTGAGATAGTATGTTCAGGGCGAGATCTGAATTGTAGCATTACGTGATGCTGACCATCACTTAGAGCAAGCCAACCAATTTCGTCAAATTGGAAAATCCCTTTGCTAGCGTGCAGGCTTTCAGAGGGGAACAGTGAGTATTCTCTCCCCTGCAGGCCCATGGTTGAACCAGACCACACCAGCAAAGCTAACCCAAACAAGGCCATGGTCCATGCAAGAAAAGTTTACAGCAAGCAATGTCGCTTTGAGCACGCATCCTCCCACTTCAACGAGAGCATCCTCATCCACGGACTCCCACCACACCAAGAAGAATGGGAGCACAGCGAGCTTCCGATACGAGGTAACATCACATGATGACCGACCCAATGTATCGTCCACCACAGTCTTGATCACCCCTTCCAAAGTTGGATTGGCTGTATAGGCCGTGCTGCTGTACGTTAAGAAATAGGGGGAGAATCGAGACACAAGCGTGGAGGAGGAGAAGAGACTGCCATAGGAGGAAAAATTCTGTCTTCGTCTGCAGACGGGCATAGATTGCCGGTCGAGATTTTTTCATACTAGATGTAATACCACACCTTTCGCTTCAGTCCCTTCTCGCCTGGGAAGCCTTGCTCCAGCTGATTTCAAAGCCATCTCGATACAACTTGCTCCACTTATGTCCCGGCCCAGGAATGAAGCGATGCTACCTGGAAGACTTTGAAGCCAACATGCAGCATACCCCGCTAAAAATAAGATGCACACCTACAAATGAAACGATTTCAAGCCACTCCCAAGACCTAATTCAAGTACTCTTTAGCAGAGAAATCATGGTAATACTCATAAGCCGAACCAACAACACTGGACAATAACTCCGCCGGAAATAAGCTTCCATCCTCGGTCTTTTCCCCACCAGCTTCCCCCTCCTTTCGACCACTCCAGGAGCAACCACCCTCTCAAGGCAGGGGCGCGTCATAAAGTCAATTCAGCCCAACGATTGGTAAGCACTTTTTGATTTCATTGCTCTGGGACATGCGCTGCCAACAATGGAGCAACCAGACTCTATATAAATCTCATTCCCCCCTCAGTCGCATTATCACAAGTATAATTCTGCAATAAATCATTGACTTCACACGCAACTCAACATGGCACCTTCAACAACTAAGCAATGGCAGGTAACAGGCAAGGACGGCTTCGACAGCCTCAAATACGACGAGAAGGCCGAAATCCCAAAGCTCGGTGACCACGATGTCCTCGTCAACTTCCATTACGCATCCCTCAACTACCGTGACCTTATCATCCCCAAGGTACACTCTAGCCTTCCCCCAATCTTCGCCTACGAACCTCGCTGACCAATGTTGAAGGGCAAATACCCTTTCCCAACTATTGACCCAGTCGTTCCCGCGTCTGATGGCGCTGGCACCATCGTCGAGACCGGCTCCCGCGTGACTCGCTTCCAGAAAGGTGACCGCGTCCTAACTCTCTTCAATCAAACCCATCTTGCAGGTAGCATCACCGTTGCGGATACCATGACGGGTCTGGGTGGTGGTCTGAACGGGACACTTCGCCAGTATGGTTCCTTTGACGAGAACGGATTAGTGAAGATGCCAGAGAGCCTGGATTTCAAGCAAGGAAGCACGTTGCCCTGTGCGGCATTGACGGCCTGGAACGGACTTTATGGGGTTGAGGGGAACAGTTTGAAGCCTGGCGATACGGTCTTGACACAGGGGACTGGGGGTGTCAGCATGTTCGCTCTACAGGTGTGTCCTTGTTACCACCCCACATCCATTCTTCGAAGGCTAACGGCATGAATCCGTAGTTTGCCAAAGCCGCCGGTGCCCGTGTCATCTCGACCACCTCTTCAGACTCCAAAGCCGAAGTTCTCAAGAAGCTTGGCGCAGACCATATCATAAACTACAAGACCGATCCCAATTGGGGCTCAACAGCCAAACAGCTCAGTCCCGGTGGTTTGGGCGTGAATCACGTCATCGAAGTTGGTGGACCAACAACCATGAGGCAGAGTCTTCAAGCTATCAAACCTGAAGGAGTCATTTCAATCATTGGGTTCTTGGGTGGATTTAGCAAAGACCAGCCGAGCTTTCTGGAATGCCTCAACAACATCTGTACGGTTCGAGGCGTACTGGTGGGATCGAGGCAGCAATTTGAGCAGATGAATTTGGCGATTGATGCTGCTAACATCAAGCCTGTGGTTGACGAGAAGGAGTTCAATTTGGAGGATGCGAAGGAGGCATACCAGCATATGTGGGACCAGAAACATCTCGGCAAGCTGACCATCAAGACCTCCGATCCCAGCCAGTCAAAGCTATGAGCGAAATGAAACAATGAAAAAGGCCGGCATTTAGAATGGCTGGATTTCTTGAATGTACAACATTCTATACCGACCAACATTTGTTCTCATGATCGAAAAGCAAGATATCAGAAGTGTGGAAAAGCGTCTTGGAAATTGCAATGTCATGTAGACGGGCCAGACCTTTTAAAGTTGAGGGGGACGGTTTAGCGTATGCAAGTCCAAGTTCATTTCTTGGCAACCCTTTGCATGTCACATATTTTCCCCCCATATCAGCTAATCTACGAATAACCCTTCTGATATAGCAAGTTGACCTATGTAGATAGCTCTATCCAAGGCCATTCTAACGCCGTAGGAATTAGCTTATTTGAGGGGCTACCCGATGAGTTAGAAGGCTTAAAAGTATTTAAATAACTTGCATTTTAGTAGGGCGGTGGTGGCGGAGTAACTGTACGGGTATACCTTGTATGCCCGTTAGATTTAACGTTTTATATCTTCTGTATAGTTACTCGATTAGATTATTTCTTACGGCGTTAGAATTGCCTTAAATAGGGCTATCTACCTATACAAGCATGATATATCCGAAGAGGTTATTCGTAGAGTTATTAGCGTATTCATGAAGCTGTGGAATCCTTGGCATTTTTTTAATTTTTTAATTCCCCCACCATAGCCGTACCACCAGTACCAGCTCTACAAATAATGTTTCTAATACATCAACCTTATATAAGTAGATAGCTCTGCTCAAGGCGATTCTAACTCGGTAGAAATTAGATAGATTAAGAAAGTATTCGTTGAGTTATAAGGCTTGGAATACGGTTGCTCGGTTTAGTAGGGATTAAGTCCAGATTTCAACCCCTAATATCTTCGATCAGATTTATTCGATTAAGCTGATTCCTACGCCGTTAGAATCGCCTTGAGCAGAGCTATTTACTTATATAAGGTTGATGTATTAGAAACATTATTTGTAGAGCTGGTACTGGTGGTACGGCTGTGGTGGGGGAATTAAAAAATTAAAAAAATGCCAAGGATTCCACAGCTTCATGAATACGCTAATAGCTGATATGGGAGGAAATATATGAAATGCCAAGGGTTGCCAAGAATTGAACTTGGACTTGCACCTGGATAGGATTTTTAAACAATTAATGAGGCCTTGTAGATTCTTTGTTTTTCTACGGCAATTGGGATTTCCATGGACCCCCATGATTCCGTGCTCAAAACCTCTCCGTGGACTTGCTTTCCCATTCCAATTGGACAAACGTTCATGCATGGTCAATCCCCCACCCTCGGCTTGCAGGAACTTCAACCAACCTAAGGTACATATGCCTTCGACATGCCAATGACCACACATTTCGCTTACAGCACAACACTTCGGGTCAATGCCCACGTGCCCCCTCTTGAAGCCTGACCACTAAATGCTCCCACCTGTTCCTTGACATCTTTGGTTTTCCCTTCCTTCCTTGATTCCTTCCAACCGACTATCACGATTTTTCGAAGCGCAAAGCTCCCCGGAGAGTCGACTTTCCAACCTGGCTCAATCAAGGTTCTTGAGATACGTTGAGTGGAATGTCTGGTGTCGAAGTCGAGCATATTGACGGAGATGGCTTGCGAGAGCGGAGGTCTGAAAAGCAGGACGGGCATCTTCATGGCAATGCCGGAGCAGGACTAGAAAGCAACAAGGAAGAGAAGACGTTTGGCAGGACACCAGATGGCACTGGTGAGTGAAAAGATGTCCCACCCTTTTGATCATCTTGGAGTCCCCGCCCACTTAGCGACTTCGAAGCTGGCGAACAAGAAAGGCTGGCTGCTTGTTCCAAGTCCTGAGTTTTCGCGATCCTATGAATACAGTGGCTGACAATCAAGCTTGTAGTCTTCACCGTGCCCCAGACCCATGACATGGTGTCTCAGCTCCTCTCGCCCAGCCAGGCAAAGAATTTCTCTGACCTCCTCGTACTGCTCATCCTTGGCATACACATCCTGACCTGCTACTTTCTTCCGTCTCGGATTCGCATACCAATATTCGCTGCCATATTTCTCTTCTGGCGAGCGTGCTACAATGTTGGCATCGGGTACCTGCTACACATCCAGTCGCGCCATTGGCGACTGGTAGCATGGGCGAAAAAGTCAAAGATATTTGTCGACCCAAAGACTGGCCAAAACCCACATCCAATCATCTACTACATTCTGAAGCGTGAGATGGAGACCATGATACCGGAAGACTACAAGTTCGAAGACGCTCCGGTTGAGTACAATACCTGGCTGGTCTTCAGACGGGTTGTCGACCTCATCTTGATGTGCGACTTCGTGTCCTACGTCCTCTTCGCTATGGCATGCGGTGGCAGACCTAACAATGAGGTTATTATGCTCACGATAATGCGGTGGATTACTGGCTTGGCTTTGTTCGGCTTCAATCTTTGGGTCAAGCTCGATGCTCATCGAGTCGTGAAAGACTATGCTTGGTATTGGGGGGACTTTTTCTATCTGGTTGACCAGGAATTGACGTTCGACGGCGTCTTCGAAATGGCTCCTCATCCAATGTATTCAGTCGGGTACGCTGGTTATTACGGAATCTCACTCATGGCTGCTAGCTACAAGGTGCTGTTAATATCGATAATCGCCCACGCCGCTCAATTTGCATTCCTGATATATGTGGAAAACCCACATATTGAAAAGACGTACAACGCGCCACCACCAAGGCAGCGATCGGAGTCAGACATTATTAAGAACGAACACGAACACGGTCACTTTACTGAGTACGGCCATGTCTATAACGCACCGCCGCTCGCTTCTGCGACTCAACCGTCGCCTGTGCACAACTTGGTGGGACTCAGAAACATAGATTTGCACAGAGTAACAGACACATCAATCATACTCCTGCAGGTCTATATATTCGCGCTGATGGTCCTAACCCCGTCGACTCCATTCTACCAGGCTATCTTCGTCATCAATGCAGTAGTATGGCGATTGTGGTATTCGATGGGCGTAGGATACTTGCTTAATCGGCAGTCAACGCACAAGCGATGGACACGACATTTCCTCAAGTACGGTGAGAGTACCGAAGAGGCTTGGCGCCAATGGAAGGGAACTTATCACATTGCCATGACTCTGTGTTACGCAAGCTTCACGGCAGCATGCTGGAAGACGTACTCGCTTCCAGATAATGGTCTGCATGGATTGGTCTTACTGAGACATGTAGTCGGAGTGGGATTAGTTACCCTGCAAATTTGGACCACCTTCAGTATCTATGACTCGCTCGGGGAGTTTGGGTGGTTCTTTGGAGATTTCTTCTTCGATCATTCTCCGAAGCTGACATACAGCGGGATCTACCGCTTTCTCAACAACCCAGAGCGGGTCATAGGCTTAGCTGGAGTCTGGGGTGCTGCTTTGATTACCGGAAGCCGCGCCATCTTCTGTCTTGCTTTACTTAGCCACATGCTCACGCTTGCCTTTATTCAATTCGTCGAACGCCCACACATGCAGAAGCTATACGGGCAAAAATTGCGAAGGGAGTCAGGTCTGGTCAAAAGTCTCAGACGTTCGCTGCCTCCACACTTGTGGCAGTGGCAAGGCAGTGTAGACAAGATGCTGGAAGGAACTCTCGACTCCGTCGAAGACTGGATTGAAGCTGCTCGGCCTAAGCTTGCAGCTGGCGTGAGTGTCCTGGTAAAGGACTCAACAGCCATTCTCAAGCATCCCACCCGCATGAGCATCACTCGAGTAGCGCCTGACCTTGCCGGCTACGACCCCAAAGACTACTCAGTTGAAATCGAAGGTACCGGGACAGCTGTCAGTCAAAAGGCCGAGGCAAGGTCCGAACAGCGGTCAGAATTCAAGACCGTGATCCTCGAGTATGGCGCCCCGATCAAAGTGCGATGGACAGCACCATTGAATCACAGCACGATGGACTGGATCGGCCTGTACATGGTTGCTGACAATGCATCGCGAGAAGCTACTCGAGTCTCTTCGCAAGGTCGATGGGTGGCTACGAATAGGGACCAATTTGGTTCTATCATCGCAGACCGTGGTAGCCTCTTGAGCGATGTTCGGGTATCTGGTACGGCTCGAAAAGACGGCGAGACCAAAGACTATCTCTCTGGCGAAGTTGAATTTTCAGGCGACAAGCTCTGGTGGACGACTGGAGTGTTTGAGGCCCGATACCATCACAATGGCAAGCACAACGTGATGGCTGTGTCGATACCTTTCGAGACGCGAATCAACAAATTTGACGAAGACGATGTCGAAGTCGACGCCAATGGATCTCTTCAGGGTGCAGTGGGCGAAGCTCTGCTGCAACTGGTGAGTAATTGCTTCGATAGAGATCCTGATATCGCACCATCCACTGTTGAGGAGTCATTCGGAAGCCTGGTTGAGAGGGATGGCAAATTTGCGAAGAGGGTTGTTTATGCTGTGCATCAGATGTAAGTCTTTGCTACATCTGTCTTTGAGGTAGCGGTGTGGCCAGCAGGCTACTGATCAGCATGTAGGTTTGGCATTGAGTTCGCCCCAGAAGTCGTCCAAGCTGATGGCAGCGTACGCAATCTATCATGGCGCGTCTGCAATGCCAAGAAGGTCTTGGTTAGTACACCATAGCGGCTGTACATCTCAACATATCACAGCCTGGCTGACGCGGCCTAGGAACCCTACATGTCCCTTTCTCGCGGGAAAAACACCCCAACCGAGCCCAAATCCTAGTGTCTGACGTTTTTCAATAATCGTCTTTGTCAACAACGTGCATGTCAAGATATCCTTTTCAATCGAATATTGCATGGCAAGCCGAGTATAAAAAGTATTACGTGGCTGTCTAAGTATATAATGTTGCATCGTCCTAATGTACGCCTTATAACGAAAATCATACCTTTGTATTGTTAGTCACCGAGGTCGAAACGAGGCTCAGGCCACGTCCATCTGCATTTCAATGCCCACCTTTGTCTTCTGATTACTTTTCGCAATCAGAAATAACTCTATTCTATGCTTCTTGACCGCATTGTGGGAGGATCTGCATTTCGCGTACAGGCGAAATGCAGGCTGTGTGCATGAGTGCGTCAGACCTCGGATGTCAAACTCGACTCTATGTTTACATTGGCTCAAGTCGACTATTCAACAGTGCTATCTATCAATGACCGAGGTATCTTTCGTCATACAAAAGCGATGGTAATGGACGATGAATGTGGTACAGATAAGAGGGTAAGATGGCGACCGAGCTCGTCCTCACTTGCGCTGCGTGCGTTATTGAAAATGCGACTTTATTTTCACCTTGTTGATACCTGCTACGCTCATTAAACTCTTTATGCATTGGTAACGATCTAAATTGTCATTCTATTAAGAAAGAGAAGTGCTTCAAATATCATAGCAACCATGGACCCACGAGCGTCCTCAATGACCAATATATCCACACCAGGCTACAAGAACTGTGTCTACTACACAAATACCGTCCGTTCTCCCAATCTCGCAACACTCGATTGAGGTAGCGAACCTAATGTGCTGTGTGAAGAGTATCTACGACAAGAAATTCCATCCTTCCGACATCCCAGCTGAGAACTTTACACACATCTTCTACGCATACTTCCAGCCCAACGAAATGGGCGTAGTGTGGGTCTCTTACCTTCCAACCCTCCGAGCTTCGCCCTCATCTCTTGTAATGCTGATACCGTAACAGCTCTTCCACAGACCCATACGCCGACTTTGGGCAATGCTACCCCAACGACGACCCTGCCTCAGACCGAACTCCCAGATTCCAAGGCTGTATTGCACAACTCTCTCAACTCAAACAGAAGCACAAGCATTTGAAAACAATCCTCAGCATCGGCGGCCCCGGGGAGACTACGACAGCAAATTTCGCTGCATTGGCAGTTTCCCCAGCCGGGAGAGCTAATTTCGTTGAAAGCTCGCTCGCGATACTCAAAGAGTGTGGGTTTGATGGATTGGATATCCACTGGCAATGGCCAAAAGACGCAATAGAAGCAAAGAATTATACCATTCTACTGAGCGAGCTGAGGAGTGCCATGAATGAATACGCTGCTAGGAATGATGGGAACCGTTTAAATCTTTCAGTTGCTTGTCCTGTTGGGAGGGAGCAGTATAGTCTTTTTGATCTGGAAGGCATGAATGGGCACGTGGATTCCTTCAATTTACTGGCATACGATTATGCCACTCCAACCGCCTCGCCGGTGACGGCACATCAGGCTAATATGTTTACGAACGGGAACGGCACACCGCATAATCCTGCACAAGCCGTGTCGGACTTGCTGGATGCGGATGCGCCGGCTGAGAAAATCCTCCTCGGTATCCCCCTCTACGGCCGTGGCTTCGCGCACACAGAGGGGCTGGGCAAACCCTTCTCTGGCTGTCCGCCCTCCGACGACGCAGCGCGTGAGGCGGGGGTACGCGATGTGAAACATTTGCCACCTGTGGGGGCAGATGTGAAGATGGATTTTACTGCTAATGCGGCATATTCGTACGATGAAGATAAGAAGGAATTGTTCAGTTTTGATACGGAGGAGAGTGTGATGATGAAGGCGGGGTTTATACAGAGTCAGGGGTTGGGTGGGGCGGTGTTTTGGGAGGCTAGTGGGGATAGGGTTGGGGTGGGGAGTTTGGGGGGTTTGGTGAGTGCGCTTCTATTGATTTGTTTTGAAAGTGTTGGGGGGGTGGGCTGACTGGGTTCGAGCGTAGATGGCTAGGGAGTTGGGTGTGTAGGATCGATTTGGGCTGGGAGGGTGCGAGGATGAAATGTTGTTATGGGAAGGGAATTTGTGGATGTGGGAGGCTCGGGTCTGTCTAGAAGGGGCAGATTTCGGGGATATACCCAGGAAGATGTGGGGCACGTAGATAGATGACAATAGATATGGGCATAAAGGAAGCATTTAACGGCTTTGATCGAGCGCTCTGGGAGCAACTATGCAAGTATGTTCTCGACCTTACGCCTTACTACCGCACCACAGCCCCCTTCAGACTCTTCACCGTACACACACCCCCACTCTTCGTCACCAACCTCCTAACCCCCATCC
>JAABUS010002749.1_pt1 | contig 31611 bp, 39 predicted proteins | sample 5560161 | NCBI WGS metagenome assembly JAABUS01 (sample SAMN10711885, study PRJNA513376) | rock metagenome | isolation source: Antarctica rocks | place: Antarctica: Victoria Land, Trio Nunatak nord | collected 2016-01-04 | reverse complement strand
GCATACGTGAGCAGTGGAATTTGCGGGGGCGTGTCAAGATCCCATGAGGGTGCCTTCAGGCCTTGAGAGAGCAAATGCTCTTCGATATTGGCACTCTCAACCTGGATTGTCGAAGCTAGCTCCGCGATCCTACTTGTAGCAGCCATATTCTATAGTATTCAGTCCCTCGTCGAATGGGGTTGAGACAATGGGTTCACGACCGAGGCAAAGGGAAGACGGAGATGCAGAAGTTTTCCTTGCTGGAAACAAAGTTGCCACCCAGACATGGGGTTTGAAGATTAAGTTCCATTTCTTGAGGCCTTCAAGCGAGGCATAGGAAACAGGCGGGTGTATCTTGTACCTAGACGACAGACTAAATGGTAGACAAAGTAGCTGTAAGCTGTATTGTAGCAATAGTACTAAGAGTGCATGTTAGTCGGAACGCCTCAGGGTCTTTTGGTAGCATGTTTCTTGTTAACCTTGGCTCTCCGAAGAAACCGCGGGTGTGGGGGCAGGGTACGAAGTCTAGTACGCTACAAAGGCAGTCCTTATCCTACATGTACATGCATTACCATGTGGTTGCATCAATGGTCAGTACTTGATCGGTACTTTAATAAGATAAAGTAGAGTGACCTGCATAGGTGGTGGGTAAGTGCCTTACTCCATACCTAGGTACCTAGACTGGCAGAGGGGTTAAGGCGGTTGGTGACCGGCGCTACTGTACGAGTACTGTAGCTCTACATACGACAGAAATGTCGAATAACCCCGATCAATGTAATTGAATAGTATGAAAGATTCCCAAAGTTATTTAGCTAAACGGAACAAAGATGGGAATTTTGAAAGATTGCTCAATCCCCACCTCAAAGTGTCTCGTTATCCGAAAGGACTTCATACGCTGTTTCTGAAGAGGGAAAAAGCCGCCAAAAACACAAACATTAACCCACTTACACCACACAATAGACTGCCGGTTGAAGATAGAGTATCAGTTGATCAAAACCTGTACGCTTTTCTCCCCTCTTGGCCATGGCACGAAAAAGTCCCGTGCGATCTCAACATTGTCTGTCGTCGTTTGAAAGAGGGACATGCGATATCCGAACCGTCGAATCAAAGCCGCGATGGCAATGTGCAGCTCTGCATAGGCTAGACTAAAGTGCAGTTATCTCATGTTAGAAGGTACTTACCAAGAACGAGTAAGGAAACCACCTCTCCTTCATCACAATGTAGTGCCCCAGAGATGGAGGGAGTGGGGAGTTCTTACTTCATGCCAAGGCATTGGCGGCTCCCTTTTGAAAAAGACAGCAAGTAGCGGTCGAGGTGGCGGTTTTCAATCCAGCGTTCGGGGCTGAATTTGAGGGGCTCCGGGAATATGTCTGGTAATCTCTGTCAGTGTAGCGCCAATAACATCTGAGGCCGTCACAGACCTGGGTTCAGATGAACCAATGCGCATGTCATACCAACAGGCGTTCCGGCCGGAATTGTCCACACTAAATCGTCGTCTTTCTTCGAAGTTGACCTGAAGTAAATGGGCTCGTTGGGCGAAACACGTTGAAGACGTTGGCAAACGCCATATCCGAGGCGGAGACCTTCGGACACCACAGCACTGTATTCTACGTTAGTCGATTGCCTCGGAGCGAGAACACGCTGCTGAGCAGCCCAAAGACTTATCAAATAGGGTAGACGCTCAAGTTTTGAGCAGCTGGGAAGTTCACTAGAATCTGGAATAGCAGCCACCAATTCCTCGTAAAGTGTAGATAGAATGATAGGGTCCGAAAGAACATAATACACGATCACGGATTGCACTGAAATATGTTTGATCAGCACTTGGCAAGATCGAGGCCGCTGTACATACCCCATGCAGTTGTTTCGGTTCCAGCGGACACTACAAGTGCTCCTTCTTGCGCGAGTCGCTCCACAGACTTTTCTTGTTCAGGGAGGTCCCCTCGACATATTTCCTCAAAGATTGTAATATGGCCCTTTTGATTATCCTCTTGTTCGGCCACTCGCTTCTTAACTTCAAGTATCTGATTTCTCATTTCCTGCCATGATATTGAGTTATGTTATCGAACAATAAGAGTGCTTAGCAATAACCTGCCGCCACTGTGCAAGATGTGCTATTTCCGAATTGCCTCGAAAGATTGAGAACCTGTACGATTGACATAAACTTCAGTGCTACAGAAGTGCAGAACAGGAGGAACTAACCTCGGAAGACTCTCCATGAGAGGAACAATCCATGGGATGTGTTTCACAAATGCAGCGGCTCGAAAAGCAAATGCAAAAGCTCGATAAAAGGGTGTTTGGAAACCAGGCACCTGAAGGAAGTTGTATGACGTCGAGAAAGCATACTCGGCGGCTATATCAGTACTCAGGCAGCTGAAAGCCATAGATAACGGGACAGGCCGATTCGAGCCTTTGTACTGCTCCATTTGATTGCAAAGAAGTTCCACATTCCGTACGATAAGAGGCTCAAGCCTCGTGATAGAAGCTTTAGAAAAGAAACTGCTCAAGGCATTGCGGCGCAGCCTATGTAGATCGTGTCCGATTGTGCCCGAAACGCTCTGGAAATTGATCAGAAACTATCGAGTCGAGAGTTCCGGTTGTCCAAGACAAGATCTGTTACCTCTGGGACCCTATGATCCAATCAGAAGCGATTCGATAACCTGGATAGAAGCCCAACCCAAATTGTCTTGCTGCAAATTCATAGCGATCTCTTTTCGTGGACACACCGCCATATAATTCATTGATAAATTCAGGGTCGTTCACATGAAGCTCATCAGGACTAATGCGGACCACAGACCCTTTAGAATGGACGTGTGTTAATTTATAGAGCAGTTGCCTTTGTGATACATGCTGCCAGAGGATCGTACGGCGTAGAATAAGATCGCATGCTCAATTACATACCGTATCTTTGGTGCATGTTTGCAATCTCAAAAGTGTACTGGCCTCCCTTGATGCCATCATAGTAGAACTCAAAGAACACCGTTACGGCTGCCAATTTAGGCCCAGGAAACTTCGCCAAGGGGTGAAAGAACAATCTATAAATGACTTTGGCAATTACCCACAGCGACAGAAGAGCAATCGTAACAGGAATGCCAGTCGAGAGGGAGTACATCTCTGGAATAATATAAGTAGAGAAGGAAACCATGATCAAGGGTAAGACTCAAGCAGATTAGAGATTGAAGAAGAGAATCAACCTAAGAAAAACAGCCAGGTTACCGGTGCTTGAAACCGCGTAGACGGAAGAAGCGATATGGTGAAGCAAGAATTGATGTGTACCCGTCCAATAGCAGACAACGTGGTAGATCAGTGGTGAGTATAGTAAAGATCGAGTCGAAATTCAAGATCCCTTATCACCGTGTTTTAGATGATCAACTGAATCAACATGATGTGCGGTTGCATAACGAGAAGTTTGGAAAACAATCCGAGTCTTTGCATCCTGTCGGAACTCCCTTGATCAATGGAGCGTGTCATAAACGGCAGCAACTAAGGCAGCACTAGCGTCCTAAAGAGCCCCCTTCAACTGAGCACGGTTTTGGTAGATTATCATCACCTGATTCTCTCGAGCACCGAAAGTCAACCGTGAAAATCCGAAGTTTCGCCGAGATGAAAGCTCGAGAGTCTTCTCACGCGCGTATTGCCCCTACGACTCTGCTTGCTCAACTCGGGGCTCGTCAGAAGCAGACAAATGCACAAACCAAACTCATAGGAAGAATTGTTACGCTTTACGGAGTACAGCATCGCGAATGACGGTTGTAATTTGTATGGAGTACGGAAGTACAAAGTCTTACATCCGTACTGTACCAGGGTTTGATGTTTGTTCTGAATTAGGGCTGGAGCTAAGGTATCGTGTACATTAGCAGCCTGCCTGAGGCTGCAGAGCACTCAGGTATCTTCCGTGCGTTACCTTGCATACGTACGACTTCACGCGGTCGAACTAGACCACCCAGCCACGTTCTTGTCATCATCAAGTATTCCAATTCTTCTCCCAGCAACATCCGTGCCACTGAATGAGTGCGTCTTTAATTTCGCAAATATTAATTGGACATCCTAACGCTGATAAACTGGAGCAATGAACCCGTCTCTAAAACGCGCCTATTCTAGAGCTCTTGCTGAACCGCTGTGCCCTTTCCCAAATCAGAATGAGGCTTCCGCAAGGCAGGAGTCATCATGTCAGCAGCTGATGATGAGATTGGTCGCTTTACGGAGTATTCCGTACACCACCAGATGATTTACAGTATCACTAAGCGTCCTCGGCCGGGAGACGAAGGTCATGGGTTAGAGCAGCTCCACACTCTTGGCGGGCTTATCGTGTTGGTGCTGACTTGGACTTCATTTCGAAGCGGCTCGGCCCTATTTCAGACCATCGAACTGGCTCCGAGACATAGCTACTCCTCTCTGGCTAATTTGTGGGAGAAGAGACCGTGAAGCCTGCTTTCGGCACTCGCTTTATTGTTGTGTGCGACACACAATCATTAGACTGATGGACAGTGGTATGGGATTGCTTTAACGATTATTATCCGTAGGCTGTGCCCTCCGTTGTGGGGGTTGTCTTGAGTGAGATGAGACAGCCATCGTCAACCATGCATTAGCATGGCTTATGTTGTAAGCTAGTTCCCGATTCTTGATTTATCATTTGCGACGTTGCATAATTGCTCCGAGGGTCCGACCTCTGTCGATTGTTCTTGAGCTATCGCACTTCTGTTTGAGTTGTTGTCTAATCAGTGCGTTCCTCTCTATCAGCCCAACTGTGGATACCTTCAATTTGTACACCTTCTCTAACAGAGGGACGCAATACAATCAATAGCCAGCATGAGTTACGCAGGCAAAGGTGCCCTGGAGGCGGTAGCAGTCGTTTTTGCCATTCTACCGATGGTAGCTGTTGGCCTTCGCTTCTATGCTCGAAGTCTTAGCAACGCAAAACTGGGCATCGACGACTGGTTGATGATTCCGGCTTTGGTAGGTTAGATTAACGTTATGAGATTTACCTGACTCACCTATCCCTAGATACTTTGTGTTGCTCTGGGAATCGTCCAAATTATAGGTCCGCGGACTCTTTCTTAATGGCCATGACTGGCAATAAGTAACACCATGTGTAGGAGCGCAGATTGGGGAGATAGGAGCGCATCAAACGAAAGGCCCTCAGGGACAGCTGGTGTTCGATCAAGGGCTCATCAATTATGAGAAGGTAAGCTCTTCAATCGCACGGAATTCAAAAGTCCAATCACTGAACTTCGCGCTTTACGTGTCAGTGTAAATTTGCTCTCCAGTTACTGGCCACGATTACACTGGCCTTTACGAAGACCTCTGTCATATTTCTCTACCGCCGGATTTTCACTGTTAGGAGTTTTCGGCTCATCACCAATGTCGCAATCGCCATCACTACTGCATGGGGTATCTCCTTTGCCTTGGTGACTGCCTTCCAGTGTACACCCGTCTCCACCATCTGGACACAATTTGAAATGAACTATGCACCGTTCTGTATCAACCAACAAGCTTTCTACATGGCGACTGCTGTGACAGATGTTGTCATCGATCTCTTCATTTTCTCTATGCCTATTCCTATGGTCTTAAAGTTACATCTACCGATGAGGCAAAGGATTGCAGTTGCCGGCATGTTTCTCCTCGGTGGGATGTGAGTATCTTCTAATGTGTGTCCTATCTTTTGATGATTCAGTACTGACATGGCACTGCCTCTTAGTGTGTGCGCAGCCGGCATTGTTCGTCTCGCTATCTTTGCCCAAACGAGAAGCTTTACTCTTGCGCAAATCATGGCATACTTTACCGATATCACATGTATCCGTCCCTCTTCCCTTCAGATCCGCTTTCTCTGACAGTTCTACGCAGTTTATACGGCTCCAACCTTTTTTTGGTCCTTGATAGAGTGCTCTGTGGCTGTAGTTGGCGCTTGTCTACCTACGCTTCGACCATTGCTCATGACACGCCGTCAGAATTCCGCCAAAGTAATATCTGACTACAGCCGTGGCAGCAACAGCCGCAAAAGTAGACCTACAATCACAGATGTTACTGCGGATGACAGGTCATCCACAGCTTCAATCGCGGGGCTACACAAGGGCAAAGCGCACACCGGCATCACGGAGTTCCAGACGCACGTTGAGAGCCTACCGCTACAGGACATGGCGCCCCACAAGGGTATAAGAGTACAGAGAGAATTCTACGGAGGGAGTGCGAATCCTGTCTAAGTCCCGCTACTTTTATGTAACATTCTACGAGCATACGAGTTTCCATGTCAATAGTTCAGAAATTGTATTTGCCAGCCGTGGACAATATCACGCACTAGGTTTTCGTCGAGGGCCATTTTACCCTAATCTCACTGTGACTGGGAATCAAGGAAAGCCCAGAGGCTAAAGAGCGTATAGTATATTGAATAGATGTCGGCACAGAAAAAGAAGCTGCATTCCATGAAGATGGAGGCTTGCACGGCATGAACGTCTTTCTCGGCTTATCTCCGAGATTCAAGATAGATTAAGGGGCATGCACGACCGCAAGGTATAAGGTATGCCTCTTTACCCGGGCACATGGATCGCATGTACAAAAAGCATGCTCTAGAAGCATGCTTGGAAGGTATATCGTGGGGTGCTTTGTTGCAGGGCTTGATAGTGTGGGAACAAGTCTAATATCGACGCATTGACTGAGTGGCCAATTAATTGCTGGATAGGGTGTCATTGGGGTCCAAAACGCATATGGCAACTGTGTTCGGACACCAAACCAAACTACTGTTGGAGACTGCAATCTGAAATGTTCTGGGTGTCATCAACACAAGGGGCACACTGACCTGACCTCCAATCATCTACAGATCAGCAGAATTTTAGCTAGCGGCCCGTCAGCAAGCATCGTTCCCCATAGTGGAACTGGTTTCGGGATCAAGCTCGCCATAGTATGGCGTTATGCGGGCCTACGCGTCGCGCAAAGAACGTTCGGCAGTAGAGCTAGAATAGGCACATCAGCTGATTACCTTATGGGCCCATGTAAATGTTGTGCAGACATTGTAATTTGTAATTTTGGCGCCAAAGAGCCGTTGGTGTAACATACTCTAGCGCCGCGGTTCTCGAAACCTGGTGTGTAATTTACTGCTCCGTACATACTAGCCACAGAGATCTCGATTTATCACTTCGTGTCACACAGCACAGCACAGCAGGATCCTGCTGCAGAAGGGCACAGGCATCCTATGGCTTGGCAAGCAACCTTCACTGCTGCCTTCGGACATTTATCTCGTGGCCGCGAGCAGCGACATGTGTTACCATCTTCGTGGTTCACTCTCTGCATGCACATGAGCATGTACCATAGAACATCATTACATCTCAAGCTCTTTTTCCTACACCTTTGAATTCGCTGTCTGGAGATCTTCGAACTCTCCTGTTGATTTGACTTGTTTCTGAAGCTTTGAGACCTGCCTTGTATCACTCAAGTCTTACGTTTTAAGATGAAGCTGGAGTCTTTTATCGAGTCATTGAGAGGAGCGCTCTCCGAAGGCTCAAAGATCCTTACCGATCAAAACCATCAAGAGTTCAAGACATCTCTGGAAAGATGGTCTGATCTTGATTTACAAGTCCCAGCAGCCATTGTGAAGCCCGTCAGCGAGGCAGATACTGTTGTAATTGTATAGCCTCATTACTGACCTTCGGGCTTTCCTTCCCTCATTTCGTACTTCGGATCTCTGGGCTGTTGCTCAAGCTCTCTGCACCAATATTCCGGTCTTCTAATATTGCGATAAATTAGGTCAAGGAGGCCATCAAGGCATCCGTTCCCTTCGTCCCAGCAACCGGGGGCCATAGCCAGTGGTCTACGATCGGCGATAATGGCTTCATTCTTGATTTCAGCCTCTACAAAGATGTAACTGTTGACTCGAAAACACATGTGGCAAAAGTCAAAGGGGGCCTCTTGACCAAGGAACTGCAAGTGGCTCTCTACAAGGCTGGGCGATTCACAAGTATGTTGTGTGGACGTAGGTGATGTCTCAAAAGATCAGACACTGACGCTTCTATAGCCGTCAGTAACGGGAATACTGTTGGCGTAATTCCTTATTTCCTGAACGGAGGGATTAGCTCCTACACACCACTCATAGGCTTTGCTTGTGAGAACATCCTATCGGCCCGCATAATCACCGCCAAGGGAGATATTGTAGAAGTGGATGAAAATTCCAATCCAGATCTTCTTTGGGCAATTCGAGGCGCAGGTCAATACTTCGGCATTGTAACGGAACTAGGCATAAAGACATACTCCCTCTCGACGATCGGGAATGCTGATGGGTCTCGCTCATTGGGCACATTCATTTTTCCCACCCAGCGGGCAGAGGACGTATGTCATGCCATGAGCAAGATCATGGCTGACCCGAAGCACACCACAGCCGGGCATTTCATGATAGTAAACCCACCTCCAGCCTTCCAGCAATGCCTGCTGGTCGCGCCGCAGTACCTAGGACCCACCGAAAATGCTGCTGCGGCTTTCAAGCCTCTAGCGGATCTTGAGCCAATGATGGCTATGAGCAACCCTGTCACTTTCGAGAATCACAGCGACCACATATCAATGATGTGCGCAAAGGGAGACTTCAAGCGGTTTAGTCAGATTGGTATTCAAGAGTTCAAGACCGAGAATTTTATCAAACTCATTGATATCCACCGCAGGCTTCTAGAACGATTTCCGGATGCTGGCCGCTCTGGATTAACGGTTGAGTGGCATTCACCGTCGAAAAAGCCGGATGCTGTTGACACGGCATTCGGAAATCATGATGTCGATCTCTGGCTGTAAGTTGTGTTCAGCAGTGCTAAGACACCAAATCGATAGCTGATAATTGTGGATACGATAGGAATGTTCTGTCGTGGTACACTGATCCCGCCCATCACGAAGGTGTCGCTCAGCTTGACCGGGAAGCCCAGGCAGCTGTGCGAACAGGCACTGAAGAGAAGGACTTCGTTACGTATGTCAACAGCGATCGCCTGGATCCGATTGATTACCGATACAAGGGCAGTGAGAGACAAGCCAAGTTGAGAAAGCTGAAACAGGCATGGGATCCCAATGGAATATTCACCGAGGAGTTTTTGCATGCATAGGATAAATTCAGACTTGCATAAGATGCAAACTTAATACGTCTTCCATGTCCATAGCCAACAGTTGGACTGAATCTTTCCTGGGGATGGAAGACGCCGAATGATGGCCGTGACCAGCGTAGGTCTCAATTTATCCAGAAGTACCACTTGCGAGTGAGCTTCCACGTGTGGATGCCAGAGGAAGAGCTCTGATTGATGCTGCATACTCTGATTGCGTGCCTTCTCTTTGGATTGTTCTATTCACTTGTGGCTCTTTACTAGCTGGATATTCCATGTTCCGATTCTCGTCAACCTAGACAGAGTACTAGGTCCCTCTATTTTGTTTTACCCCAAGAATCCACACAGCAAGTACGCTACGATTTCTACGAGCTGCATTAGAGCGTACAGCAACAATGTCCGCCAAGAAAGTTCCCTCCATCATCCATGACAGTAGTGATCGTCCTTGTTACCTGGGGCCCCACTCTGCTCTCGGCGCCGTAAAAGGTATGGCTTTTTGCTAAGCATCAAACCATGAACAATACTATTAAACAAGATAGATTCGGCACCGGGTCATCCTCGCTGGACCGCAGTTGGATCCCCCGCTTTCGGTACCTTGATCGAACAAGATGTACTTCCGCGTCTCGAAACACGAAGTGTTGCATTGTTGCCTTATGTTGAGACATGGACTCTCCGGTGTTGTTCCACATGCACGATAAGAGTTGGTTGCTATACTCCTTGGCGCTTGTTGATGCAGACTGCATGATGCATCGATGCAGACTTCTATTCGACGCCGTATCGGTAGATTCTACTATATGCGCTTGTTCTTGCGATCCAGACCTTCGATGTAGTACATGTCACCGACTCACCGTTTGACCCGCTGGCTGCAAGGCCGCTGAGACCCCGCCACACTGGCGACTTGCATCACCGCTGGCCACATGTCTTCGCCTTCCTCTACGATTCCCGCTGTTTCAGATAGGTTACGATCATCGGATGCGGCGTCTTAAGGGAGTATAATACAGTCGCTGCGGCGGAGGTGAAGCGGGGTATTCGGTAGCGTCGTAGCTGCATTCGTGGAGCCTGTGCCGCAAGACAAGACTATCGCAATTCGCAAACTTCTCTCGGAATGTTGTCGGCCATGCCGTTGCTGGGCAGAGGGATTGGAGGACTGTCAGGCATCCGGCGATGCTTGTTTGGACAGGTTATTGATGCTGGCCACTACCCCACTCTATTTGGAAGAAGCGGTGTAGAATGTTCTAGAGTAAGGAAAGCATGGGCGCTGCAAGCTGCACCAATCATTGGTCTTCTGCGAAACAATGATAGTCTAGTCTCAAAGAACACCAAGCCCCATGCGGGCGGCAGCAGTCACGTGTCCGACAGGCTGCTCGACAGGGTCTATGTTAGCGCTCCTTCGCTTAGATAGCAGTGTACCTTAAGCTGACTTCTGCTGTCACCGAACCATCTTCCATATGTACCACGTGCAGGCTTGTCAACGGCTTTAGATTGTCCTAACCAGCTCATACATAGATTAATTATAGGGCTTCTTGCTAGTCAACAGCACTGTATCTTCCAACCAGTGGGCCTTGATTTCCTACTTGGGAAAACCCAACATGCAGAGTCTAAACTCTCCTCATGCTCGGGCCTTCCATTTAACTTCTAGCTCCCTCCATTTTCTCCTCTCGGGAAATCCACACTGCACCAACACTTGAGCCCGGTGTCCCTGCCAAACAACATCGATCTGGACGCCTAGCTCATTACTATGTGGGCCGTTATCTACATCCTGGGTCTCCCTCATCGTATCCCAGTCTTTGGAGACGCCCCGTGCAAGACATTGCGGAGGGCAACCCGGGAGTTGCCGTTGAGGCGTTGCGGGGGGGCCTTCAGGATGTCAGCAACGATTCCGTGGGCGCTCAATGGCTCCATGGCTTGAAAGCTCAGAGGTCGACTGAGAATCCTCCTCGGTGTCAGTAATTGTAAACCCAATAGCCATAGGTCAAGGTAAGTCAGAGCCCAGGTTCAGGGCGTTGGGGTCAACTTGGGGATGATTCTACTTCTTGGAAAACGCGAGGACTACGCCGTTTGGCTTCAATTCCATCCGGATCCATTTCCCCTGTCCATCCAATACCTTTTAGTGTCACTTAACTCCGCTCATGCTTTGCATACAACTTATCTGTTTTAGGTATACGGAGTACCTGGCAGTGGTACATTGCCAGCAGTAGTTGGATAAAATAATCCCTACTCCGTACTATCACTTCCTTTTCGACACTAGCCACGTCACCACCGCATCTGCTTTACCATATGCTTTGCATGGAACTATGCAGCTCTAGCGGCATGCTGACTGTCGAATCTCTCGCTGCTTTTTGCATCACATTTCCTCGGGTGAGCACGTGTAGTAGCATGGGCAATTTTGGTACTGCCCAGAACGCTGATGGTACTCGGTGGTTCTTTGTGTTCGTTGAAATTTCAATGTCATAGTTTAACTGTACATTTTCTCCCTGATGGCGGGAACATACCAAGAAAAGGAACTGGATAACCAACCACTGCTCGAATCCGAGAGCCAAGATAGAACCCGAGATACCAGCATCGACTCTTTAGATATCACGCAGAAACCTGCAAGAAGAAAGAGACCGCAATATCTTCGATGGCTATCTTATTTCCTTGCAATAGCCTACATACCCTTAATTATTCTCTACGTTCTTTTGTTCCTCAAGCTCTCCACTCCTAGGCCTGAAGCCGAATGCAAAAACGCAAACCTAGACATCTTCCCCTCCCTCGCCCGCTCCTCTGCCATCCAACTCGAACAACGCCCATTTTCCGTAAAAATCCATCACAACCGCTTTGCCGGCGATCCCAGACCCGAGCTCGACAACGCTTGGCATGACCTATTCGAAGGTTCAACATCAACGAAGTACCCGAATCAACAAACTCCATCTAACAAAGCCCGCAGATATACGAATCCGCGTCTCAAAAGAAGACCTAGACTACTACAACCTCACTTCCATCCCATTCGCCGACGGTTCGGGCTATGCGGCGGAGCTGGGCGTGCACCACGAACTGCACTGCCTGAAAAAGATCAGGCACTGGATCTACAAAGACTACTACCTCACCAACGAAACCGAAGCCGCCATGACAGAATGGCCCGCCCACATCCGTACGTCTTCACCTTTCTCCTCCTATCCCCCTCAATCTCACCAGCCCCTCCCCCAACCCAACAGACCACTGCATCGAAATGCTCCGCGAATCCATCATCTGCCACGCCGACCCCAGCCTCAGCACCTTCAAATACCTCCCCGGCCACCCGCCCACGCTCACCGCCATCGCAAAGGGCCACCATCAGTGCGTGCAGTGGGAGCCGCTGATGGAGTGGGTAAGGGAGCGGCATGTGCCGATTTTCGAGGAGGGGGTTTTGATGGGGGCGGAGGAGACGGGAGGGGCGGAGGGGAAAGGGATGGGGGTGGGGGTGAAGTGCCACGAGGGGGTCGGGGCGGGGAGGTGTGGTGGTTAGTGGAGTGATAGCTCTGGGATATGGGGGGTTTGTATACACCACACCACACCGCACCCATTCCTGTTTACAATATAACAGAACAACTCCAACTGAGTATTTTGCTTCTGGGGTAATGATGTATGACTTGTATCTACTGTACCATACTTGCTCCAACTATATACAAGTACATACAATGAAAGCAAATTTCCTGGAAAGTGAAACAAGGATCGACCTCCCCCCCCCCCCCCCTTTTACCAGCTAGCTCCTTTACTGTACCCCCCTCATCTCAATAACCCCCCCCCCCCTCCATAACTAACTCCCTCACTCCACCAACAACCTTTTTCACATATCCAAAGAAATAACAGCTTCAAGGGTTTGTATGTATGTATGAATGAGGGTGACTATGTACTCGCGTTTACGCAAACGATAAAAACATCCCCCAATAACTGAATCTGCACACCACACCCATAGCAACAAAGAAGGTTTCCGAAATTGAACTTAGTATATCTACGGGCCATTGATGCTATCATCCTCCCCCTAACCCCCCCCCTTAGCCTAGTCCACCCCTCCCTCACCCACCATATCCCCATCTCCATCCGCCACCCCCTCATCCCAACTCCTCCACTTCTCCGCCCACCCCTTGACCGCCTCAAAATTCCGACACGTCTTCTCAAATCGCCATCCGGTAACGCCGCCCAGGTCGAAATCGACGGGTTCGAGATTCGTGTCGGCGGCGCACATGAGCGCCTGGCGGAGGTAGTCGAAGCAGTGGCGGAGGTGGTGGGGGTCCGGACGGCGGTTGTGGTCGTGGACGTGTTGGAGCTCGGGGAGGGTGCCGGCGAGGGCGGCGTAGTAGCCTATGCGGAGCATGTTCTTTGAGGAGGGGGGGTGTGGGTTAGTTTGGGGTTGGTTAAATAGGGTAGTTGGGGGGGGGGAGGGGTTTTGGGGCGAGGGGGGGCTTACAACGCAGTGGAGCTCGTGGAAGACGGCGAGGCCGGAGAGTCTGGGGGAGATGGTGGGGTGTTTGACGAAGCCGACGCCTTTGGGGAAGAGGTCATCCCAGGCTTTGTCGGAGTCGGGGGCGGGAGCGTAGGTGAAGGTGCGGTTGTAGATCCAAGGGGCTTTGATGGTGCCGACGGGTTGGAGGAGTTCTAGCGGTTGTAAGTCTTGAGTGTTCGATATGGATTTATTGGGGGATGGAGCGTACCTGCAACGGTTTGTGGGGTATTTGCTTTGCGGAGCCCGGCGTAAAAGCCTATGGTGCCGGAGAGGGTCAAGGTGGTCAGGAGAAGGAGACAGAGATAGGTGGTTGACCAGCCTCTAGGCTTTGAGGGCTGGGGAATAGAGTCGAACGAGTCATTGCTGTTGCTGTCTTTGGAGTTCCGGAGTGGTTCTTTGGCTTCTTCTAAGGTAGGGATTGGGGTGTAGCGTTGGCCTTTCAGGTAAGAGAGAAAGGATTCCATAGTTCTCTATCGTGGGTTTGGAGACATGCTCTGGTTCTTTTCCGTTGCTTCAAGATAGAGCGCAGGGAGGAAATAGAAGAGCTGAGAGGTGACTGTGACCCTGACCTCATGGTACGTACAGTAGTTGAGTGCAAGGTTTCGAGAGACTAGAGGTCGCGATCCATGCCACGCAAGCGGGCTTAAAGCAGCGCGGGGTCAACGAAAGGTATCATTTGGAATTTGTCAGATCGGCAGATGCCTTTCTCCCGAACCACGCCTTGAAGCACGTTTTGGGTCCCAGGCCTTGGCTAACAATCAAGATAAAGTTCGTAGATAGGGCGCCAATGCCTCCATGTCCGTCAGCGAAAGTAAAGCGTTGCAACCGCAAAACTGGTACTCGCATTAGCGTTACTGGGGACTCTTGCAAAACAACCACAATCGTACCATTAGAGGTTGACCAGATCAACATAGACCGGGAGCTCGGATGAAGTACCTTCCACGCAGTCACCACATGACTTCTTGGCTGCGGTCACGGTGGATTAATTGATTTGACAGAAGCCGCCTACGTCCGTAGGAAGGCCGAACAATGAAGGATGAACGCTATCGACGATTAGTAGAGGCATTCCAGATGCCATGTACGAATAGAACACTGGCGCTTGTGCATACTTTGACAGTATTAGGTCACCTCCGAGTTGCTTGCAGGCTATAGTCTCGTTGCTAGCAAAAACCTCGAATCAACGGTCGTTGCTAACGACCACGGTGTACCTCCCATAGGCCATCGAGCATTGCAATCATTCCTTCGCAAACTGAGTCATTCGGCTTTCTCCGATTGATACATGTCTCTTTTCAAACCCATTCGTTACCGACGTATATCCCCAGTCTTCCCATTGACCACGCGTTAAATCAACTGAGCCCCGCAGGACCTTCCAATCGATATCGAGCATTCTAATCCATTCGAAATGAGAGCCAATCTTTACCTTCGAGGATTCCTCGCATTGGCGGTGGTCGCCAATGCCCTCCCTGTCGACAGCAGCAAGAGTAAAACAGATATCTAGCTATATTTGACTGTGAGACTGACTTGAGATAGGCTTGAACCAACGTGAGGCTGCGGACGCTGATGACAAGGTCGTCTACACCTGGTCACTCCCTGAGGAGAAATCAAAGCGTGAGGCCGCGGACGCCGACGACAAGGTCGTCTATACCTGGTCACTTCCTGAAGAGAAAACCAAGCGAGAGGCAGCCGACGCCGACGATAAGGTTGTGTACACCTGGTCTCTCCCCGAAGAGAAGGCCAAGCGCGAAGCAGCCGACGCTGATGACAAAGTCGTCTACACCTGGTCCCTCCCGGAGGAGAAGTCAAAGCGTGAGGCCGCGGACGCCGACGACAAGGTCGTCTACACCTGGTCTCTCCCGGAAGAGAAGGCATAAATGGTGGTGAAATAGTGGCCCGGGCCAGCACATGTTCATACCGCACTGTCGTCCTGGTAACACTAGAGCGTGGGCGGATAGTAAGTGAACGGGGATTAGAAAAGATGGTGATTTGGAAACTACTTTCAGTTAACGGTTCCTGCAAGCGTACTGTTCTTGAATCTTCGTCTGTCGGCAACACTGTCCTAGAAGTAAATAACGTAGAAGCAATCGAGACCGAGAAAACCACAAATGAGTAACAGAAACGCTGATATACTTGAGGCTTGAAGACTATGACGGACCAGTCAGCCTACTCTCTGTTCCACATGTATGAAAGCCGAAGACACTGCCTTTCCGGCTACTGAGGAGAAACAACGCCAACTTAGAAGATGCTGACATAACGACTCGACGTTTCCCACTGCAGAGGTTCAGATGAGGTACAATAGCGATCAACCCCAGCCCTTTGCGAGGAAGTCGCCTTGCGCTGGTTTTTAAAAGCTGGCAATAGTTGCATGCTCGGGCAATCTTCCGAGTTTCTGCTTGCAAATGACCAGCAGGACCCTCTCGCCGTTTTCTAACAGTATTCACCAGGGGTGGCAGAATTAGTGTTACAATATTCTCGCTTTTCGTACTCCAGCCTCATTAGAAGAAAGCTGGGTTTTGCTTGCGGTTACTACGTCCCTTGGATTCGTAGGGTCTTTAATTTACCTTGAGACCTCGACTGCTGAATTGACGAACAGTTCCATTCGATGCAGCTGAGAGCCACCAATCGAGAATACCAATGGCAACCTCCCTATCCTCCGTCACCGCACAAAGTTGACGGTCTTTCCACCTTTCACAACGACCACCCTCTTCCATTCCTTGCCCTTCGATGTCCACTTTCTTCCCTCATCTGTCTTCTCAATTTGCGCCAGCACCCAGCCCTGTAGCGCTACTTCCTTGCCCTTCTCTGTCATTTCGTCGGGGGGGTTCGGGATTTGGATTGCAAACCGCCACTTGCCATTTTCCTGAACCGCACATATCTGATTACTCTGTTTGAGTTTGGCAAGGCTGCCATCAGGGACGGGGAATGGCTCGTCGAATATGCTTGAGTTTGAATGACCGAGATGACTGTTGATTAGCTCCCAGCACTCCTCGCTGAAGGCAGGGACTACTGGAGCCATCATGCGTAGAAGAACGCTCGTCGCATGATACCGGATTGTGTGACTAATATCTGACGCAGCAGATATAGCGTTTGTGACCTTGATTAGGTCTGAAATGACAGTATTGAGGGAGAATGTGTCAGACAGGGACGAGTTGACAGAAATGACAATGTCCTGTACTTGGGCCCATAATTGCTTCTCTGATGCAGTTTTTGGGTTCTGAAGGCTGTTGAGATATAAGGGAGAAATCTCGGCAGACCCGATTTCCGAGAAGTAATGGACCAGACGCCAGACTCTGCCGAACCAACGTTGGATTCCAATGATGCGCTCCTCTTCCCATTCGAGGATTTCAGTCACCGGAGCTTGGAACAGGATATGGGCTCTTGTTGTGTCAGCGCCGTATTTCCTGATGCATTCCATCGGGTCGACTCCATTGTATTTGCTTTTGCTCATCTTCTCCCAGCTTACATTGGGCGTCTGGCCGGTCAGGATGATTTTAGGACTCGATCGGTCACTAGTATCGACTTCTTCTGGCTTCAGGAATCGCCCACTACCGGGGTCTGAATAGGTTTTACCATGTACCATCCCCTGATTGATGACTTTTCTGAACGGCTCCCCTCTGTTACCGTGACCCCCACCGGACGGCCACAGGGATGTGGTGGCAAGGAATTTTGCAATAAAGCGGGCATACAAAAGGTGAAGTATGGCATGTTCTACACCACCAATATATATGTCCACAGGCAGACTTACTTCTGCCACTTCAGCGGAAAACGGTTCGATTGCGTTGTAAGGATCTGCGAAGCGCATGAAATACCATGAAGAATCCATGAAGGTATCCATGGTATCTGTGTCACGCTTAGCACTGCCACCACAACGGGGACATGTCGTATAGACCCAATCTTCTGCAATCTCAAGCGGATTCCCTCTCTTGCCTCTGAACCAACTTTCGGGAAGTCTGGGTAATTCAACAGGTAGCTCTTCTGAAGGCACAGGTACAGCACCACATTCTTGACAATGAATGATTGGAATTGGAGCACCCCAGTATCTCTGACGACTAATCAACCAGTCTCGTAGTCTCCAAGTCTCAGCATTTTGAGCGAAACCACCGGCGTCCGCTAGATCATCGACGATCTTTGTTGAAGCCTCCGCAGATTTCAAGCCAGCCATACTACCGCACAACGGTGTAAGAATGCCAGGTTGTTCATAGGCTTCGGTAAGAACCTCGTTACCGGTAATTGTTTCGCCCGCGCTGCTGTCAGGAGGAGCAATGACCCGGCGGATTGGCTCATTGTCATTGTGCTTGATCCAAAAGACGAAGTCACGGGAGTCATGTCCCGGAACACCCATGACCGCTCCCTCTCCGTAGCTCTCCAAGACGTATGGTGCGACATAAACGGGTAGAGGCCATTCGGAGTACTTAGGACTATTTTCGAGCGCTGATAACGGGTTCCGGCCTGAAACATTGGGCAAGAGATACCCGGATTTGGAGCCGTCCCGGAGTGAAGGCACAGATCTTATGAACTCCTGAAGATTCGGATTGTCGACCGCCAATTCTTCGACAATAGGATGAGATATCGATAGCGCAATATACTGTACCCCGTGTAAAGTATCAGGCCTTGTGGTAAAGACCTCGACTGGTCTTTCTTTTTTTATTGTTATCATATTTCCCTCTTTCGCTCTTTGAAAGGATTTCAATTCCACTAAGAATTTGATTTTCGCTCCCCTGGATTTACCCAGCCAGTTTCGCTGCATCGATAGTACCCTCTCAGGCCATCGACTATCTCGTGCGAGAACATCCAAGTCGTCATACAAAGCTTCTTTGAAACTGGTGATTCGAAGGAACCATTGCCTAAGATTTCTCTTTTCTACTTTTGCGCCAGATCTCCAAGAGCAGCCCTTTGCGTCAACCTATTATCTGTTATTGTGAACTTTATTATCGTTCACAGCGTCGGCTCACCTGCTCATTTGCAAGCACAGTCTTGTCTATTGGGTCGTAGTTGACAAGAGCTTCAGCCTGGTAGGCAAACCCACGTTGATGCAACATCAAGAAGAGACGCTGGGTGTGCTTGTAGAATCCCGGGTCACATGTCATGAATTCCTAGGTGAACGATAACAGTTTAGTTTATCAACTTTGTAAAGTGGTCACTGTGGCTCAAAACTGATTGGAAAAATCAAGAGATTCGTACTCTACTCCAATCAAAGCTTCCACCCATAGCTTGCAATTGACTCTTCATGTTTCCAATGTTTTGTTTTGTCCATTCTGCTGGATCCACTCCTCGTTCGATCGCGGCGTTTTCAGCTGGTAGACCAAATGCATCCCATCCCATGGGATGCAGAACATTGTGACCTTGCATGCGCTTGAACCGGGCGAGAACATCGGAGATTGTGTAGACTCTAAGGTGACCTATATGCAGAGTGCCCGAAGGGTACGGAAACATAGGAAGTACATATGAGCGAGGTGCCCCCTCCTTGGTCCCAACATCGCCCTCTGTAGTCTTTACCCACTGTTGATGCCATTTCGCCTCGATGGACTGGATGTCGAGGCGTGGAACAGAGCTTGTGGAGGCGGCTCGATTGTAAAAACCGCAACGGTGGAGGATAGCAGACGTGCCTAACGGGCTCAATGGTATTGCGAGGTATCGATGCGTCATCGGGCTCAAACCGCGTCTGTCCAGGAAGAATGTCGTTACTCGCAACCTCTTCTAACTAATTAGAGACTAGCATGGTCCTCCGAATCCTCACGCGACACAATCCAGTCATGTTTACTGTCTGCACATCACAGCGTCCAGCATTAACATGAGTATGGATGGACATCAGCAACCTAAAATGGCATCCGAAATGGAAGTAGCTCAGACCCCCAGCTTGGAACAGTCACAGCGGGAGCCTGATCTCCAATCGTATCCAGGGCTACATCAAGAACCCATTGCTGAGTCAAATGCGGAGGTAGTAGTGGATCATGAAAGCAAGCCTAATGAGAACCATAGCACAGAGCTCAAAGCCCTTAAGCAGCAAAAGCCGAAGCTAAAGAAGCCTCACCAGACAGAGGAGACAGTGAATAACATGAAGTTCAAGGTCCAAGGAACCATCGAATACTTGCGAGCCAAATGCATATATCATACTAAACAAGACGTCTTCGAACACTTCGGTGTAGCACGTACTCGAGGTTACGAAATGCTCGGCAATCGAGATCGTCGTAAACGCAAGCCAGGCGACCCAGAAACTCGAGGTCGTCCTACCAAGCTATCCAAAGAATCCGTAAACCGCATGGACGAAATACTGCAGGCCTGGGGCATTGAGGGAAGAGCTATGACTTGGAAAGGGCTTGCAGTTGAAGCTGAGGTTCCAAATGTTTCATGGCGAACCATTCAGCGGACAATGCAGAAGAGGGGATATCGGAAGTGCAAAGCTTGCAGCAAGACATATGCGGCTCCTGACATGGCAGACGTTTCACCAAACTCGGTCTCCAACCAGGGAATTTCTTATATGCTTGAGGATGGGCCCGTTCCGTACTCGGAAAATTTACAATTTGGTCCGGGGCCTCAGCATACACTTAATATCATACGGAAACCAGGGGAGCATCATTGTGGGAACTGCAACCAGCAACAAGATCAGGCCTCTGCTCCCATACAGGCTCTTCCTCTCTCGTGAATTGGGAATACTGCAGGGTGTTTACCTCAGGAACTTATGCTTACAGACAAGGACAAACACCGTTCCAATCCCAACGGAAACTAGAACGCTCCATATACCTCATGTCTCGTTTAGTTAATAGCAGGTGAACACAACGGAAAGATATCAAAGTCCAGAGTAAATGCTCTTTCTGGCCCTACCTGCTACATTTGCAGTAGGCTACTGAAACGAGTCAGTTAACATCAGTAGGGAGCCTTAACGTATTTACATTAGCAGATCAATGAGGCTAACAGTGATTTAGGGCAGAATGTCTTGGTATTATCATAAATGGTCAATTGTACATAGCAAGCATACTCAACTGGCACAACGGCGCTACTGGATTGAGAATCGAGGCTAGGGGTTACAAAGATGGGGATCCATTGAGCGTCACGTCCAACTAGCATGGACCAGAAGTCTGAACGTCTGTAACGGCATGATGTGTCTGGGACTATTCCGTACATATCAGCAAGCTCGAACTTTATGGGCCTATTCCCTAAAAACCATATACTGTCAAGTCCAAATCATCTTCTGCTAGTGAAATTCAATTCATCGATTATGTGTCTACGCCAGCTTCAAGCCCCAGGAAGCTGAGCATCTAGAGATACTACATGTGCGTCAATGACCCTGCATCTTGCTCTGCCTTCGTCGAACCCACAAAACCTTGTAATACCTTACACTTAGTCCGCCCCAGGGTTCCAATAAGGTCTGGATTATCTTTTTGGGCCATGCGAGAAATATCTCTCAGCAGACCCAGTATCATAGTGAATTGATGGGACAAGCTGCGCTGATTGGGCCAAAGTTCGTCTCTGGTGCAGTCGGAATTATCGTTGCGTCTCCCGGATTTGCTCGCAGCTTACGTAGCAGTGTGTTGCTGCTTTATGACTACATGGAACAATCAGAAGATAGCTTCAGTCTGTGCTCTGTCGTCGAGTCTCGATATTAGGTCGAGAAGCTGGATAACAGTGCTGAATATTTTCCTTGACTGCATATGTCCATTGGTTTCTCTTATGCAGAACATAGTAGAAGCAAAAACCTTAGCCCCCTTGTACACCTGAGCCGTCCTGGGTTGTAGACCTGCAACGGCTTTGACATCTCAATCACCAAGCGTTTCTTTTCTAGGCAAACGCTATCAGACTGACGACACGGTCAAGATATCTCCCGTCTTTTCCTCTCATGGTGATGTTCTCTACTTCGTCTTCGCCTACCGATAGGTGAATGGCTCCTTTCTGTACGCGGCCTTGGATATCGATCATCATCCCTTCGCCTCTCACGGCTTCTTGATTGTGACCTGTCTTGCAAATGTCTGTCCCTAGACCTTGATCTATGTCGCCGATGACTCCTAATCTCGTCCCTCTCATTGTGTCGGTGTCGGTAACGTCTGCCCTTATCCCGGCTCCTGCTACGTCTCTTATGCCCCCTTTCTCTGTCACGACTCCTACTTCTTTTTCTTCTCTTTTCCAGTTTGTTCACTTTCATATCACCTCCTTCAAGGCCTCCCTTATTACCTATGTGACCTATCATTGTATCCCGTACCTCATCCTGTCCAGCTAGTGGTAGATTACCAACAAATCCACCAAAGCCTACACCTCGACCCCCTTCTTGTTCAACGTCCCCCGCTTCCTTCATAGCCTTCTCGACTTCTTTAGGCCCAGCGACTTCGGTGTTCCTTATACGTGGCTCGACCGGAAACCCCAGTGCTGCGCTGAGCGCATCCTGCTCCGCCTCTTTGATTCTTCGTATTTCTTCGGCGCGGGCGTTTGCTGCATCAGTGGCGGCTTGTGAATCGTCTCCTTTGGCGTACCACGACAGATCTTTGTTCTTCTGCCAGCGGCCAACAGCTGTGAATAGAAGGAAGGATTAGCTTTACAATCTCGCTTGCAGACTTCAAGCTTATTTGATGAGTGCTTACGGGCCATTAGAGAATGCCCTAGGTAGTTCTCTCGGTGCTGGTCATCTTTGACATCTTCCCATCTGAAAGAATCTCGGCCACCGCTGCGTACATGTTAAACGAACAATCAGACACGAATATGCGCTGCACCATACCGGCTACCCTCTTTCCGAACCCCTGCTACCAGGTCCATAGTTGACGGCCACTGTACCCGCCGTTGTCCTAGATAGTTATGGATTGGACGAGTAGGGTAAACAAATTCAAAGTTTCGAAAGAGAAATAATGAATGTGAATTGTGAAGGTAGCTGTCGAACCTGTAGGGCTGTCATAGAAAATTTAAATAGGCTTAGCGTCTACAGTGAACTCAAGGGCGCTGCTATCTGGAATGGAGGGTAAGGTATGATCAGAATGCCACGAATGCCGTCTAAATCTAAGAGGTGTGTAAGCTCGGTATCCCCCATCTATGATACACCCACGATAGTATCCGTCCTAATAAATCAAGACCGTGAGATCACAGCCCCATTATCTGTCTCGTGACATGGATTTTGGAGATGATGATGGCTAGAAAGAACTAGTGTCGCCTATGATACAGTCGTAATCGTTAATGTTCACTTCTCGTGATTCTTATTGAAGCCGTACAAAGCTCAGCTCAACATGCGTATATAGGAATGCCTCGGAACAGATAGCACGTAGAGGCGGATACTACCTCAAGATGCAAGTACGGCCTCTCGTAAGGGCGGCTCCGTCTGGTTCTCATACTCAATCTCCATCCGGGGTCCTTTTGTCTTGAGATTCGGAGTTGAGGCACTTCCACGCTTCCTCTTCGCACCAGCAGCAACTATTCTTGGCGCAGACACGTCGCCGTCACTCTCCCCATCACTAACATCGCTGTCGTCCTCTTCTCCATCGTCTGTCCCTGCCTCCTCTGCACTAACCCCCCCTAACCACTCCTCCAGGTCCCCCATATCATCATCTTCGTCACCTTCCACATCACTGACATATTCAACATTTCCGGATCGTTCCTCTTCCATCTCGAATTCTTCCACTACCTCTTCTTCATCTTCGATTCCCTCGTCCAGATCTTCGTCCCTCTGGCCCTCTCCTCCCCTCTCCAGCCCCTTCAGTACCTTCTTCCAAACTCCTTCTTCCACGTTCAATGGTCTGTCCCCATAAGCACCACTCCTCAATCGCTCTATCAACTCCCGTTCTATTGCGCGTTCAACCTTGGCCGCGGCCTCGGCCTTTCTCTCCCTTGTGTCCTCCCTTCTTCTAACCTTCGGTGCCAATTTGGGTACTAGCTTCTCTCCTAATCTTTCTTCTTCCCTCGCTAGTCTTCTCGTCCTGATGGCGACTTGCGTAAGCCTCGTAAGCCTTTGTTTACACTTGTGAATGGGGAATTTCGGCCAGTAAATCAATCGCTCATCGATTTGTTGAAGGGCTTTAGCGTAGTTCTGTGATAATTTGATGCGCTCCCACAATTTCGAGGGCATATGTGCTCGCTCGATAGTTTTCATGTAGAGGTAGAGAATCCCGGTTTCGGGATTGGAGCGGATAGTGGCATAGCGAGAGTTGGCGAGGGGGCATGATTGACGGTTACAGAGACCGGTGACGTTGTGTTCGTTACGGCAGAAATTCTGTTGTTTTGGAGTCCTGAATTGTTGCGGGTCAGTGAAAGCTCCTGGGCCTTGGGGTATTGGCCCTACTTGAGCTTGAATGAGCAGAATTGCTGATTGATAACCTGCCACACGATTTCATCCGACGCCATATTGCTTGTATGTTACAGCAGGGTCTCAACGATACTAGTACAGTGTGAGGTGTGACAGATCGTTTGTCAATTTCAGACCAAGCCCCACAAGCTTTTTTCTTAATCTTATCGCTTGACTGTTAAACGCCAGGGCAAAATAGACGCATTTGGCGCGAGGTGGCCATTTAAAGAACTGCGTTAAGCTGTATATTACCTACCTACCTTAGCAATGACAAGCAGGTCCTACCTCGTCCAGACATACCGTGCAGTGACTATGTTGTGCAAGAGCTTTATACACATATCAATACCAGCACACAATGGCTACAGAATCTGTCGGTTCATGTAGAACGAATCGTCAGAACAGTTGCATTTCTCTACAATTTCTCATGGCGACCAGCTTCATGTCCCAGTATTCTTTTCCAACAGACGTCCGCTCTCAGTGCAGATTTTTCAAAGTGTTAACAAGACCACTCGTTATGCTTCTAGCGGAATGCCCCGGAAAAGTTCAAGCGCTCGATTACATTATATCTATTTGCTTTCACTTCTCTTATCCCTCCTACACATTTAACGCTCTTCCTACTTTCTACCCATTTATCTCTCAGGCACTTCCATCATGTTTTAATACACAGCAGGGGTTTGTTGGATTGACGTTTGATTTGCTACGAGATAGAGTAAACCCACCATGGATCTACTAGACGTATCGAACATCAAACTCTATGTCAAGATGCTAGAGACTCAGAAACTTGGCCTTCGAGTGGATAGCCAAAGCGAAGGCCTAATTCCAAGGGATAGAGCATCTCGTGCCAAGCTGATTAAGGAGCAAGAAGCAAGAATAAAGTTTGATGTTGAGACGCACAACTCATTTGCTGGCTCATTGTTTCTCCTACCACAGTATGCGCCATCTATTGCACCATTAGGGGGCCTGAAGAAAGTGCTTATCAAAGACTTGCGGCTGGAAACACATCATCGGGGCCTATGTATCATGCTTCGGGTAGTCACACGTCCGTTCAAGAAGACCGACCTTGTGACGGTAGTGGAGGATGAAACAAAGGATGTGGTATTGTTGCAACTCTATCACCAAGAAGACGAGAATCTTCCATTTGCATTCGACATTGCTAGGACGAGGAAGGTCTGCATTGTCAAAGAGCCGTACTTCAAGATCGCGAACACGGGAATTTATACTCTACGGGTCGATCACGTTAGCGACCTGATATGGCTTTCAGAATTTGACGAACGACTACCAAAATACTGGTGCCTGCAATTCACAGAGCTGGACAAGACCGCAAATGACTGGAAGACGGAAGGGAATGCTGACTTTACATCGGAACAATATCATGGCACAGTCGAGAAGTAGTTTTTGCAAGCTTGCCGTAACCTCATAACGTGCTAATATTGAAATAGATATACCAAAGCTCTCCGATGTACTCCTGCTGCCGAGGAAATCCAAATCATCAAAACAAATCGATCCTTAGCATACCTGAAGCTCCAGAGGTACGACGAAGCTTTGCTGGATTTTACATGTTTTCCAGCTAGTGAAGTGTCTGAAAAGGGTCTTTTCAGGGCAGCGTTAGCTTACTACGGACTGGGGAAATTTCAAGATTGTCACGCATACCTCAAGCTCCTTTTGCAAAAGTATCCAGCCAACGAAAGCGCTAAGAAAGAATTTGCTCAGGCTCAAGCTAGGTTAAGAGAGCAGAGCTGCGGCGAATACGAATGGAAGATCATGTATGAAGCGACAAAAATGCTGCCATTGTCTCTCGACAACGCGACATACCTCGGTTCTGTGGAGATCAAATCTACAAAAGGCATGGGTAGAGGACTATTCACCACCAAACGGGTTGAGGTGGGGGAGCTTCTTCTATGTGAAAAAGCCTTTGCACACTCCTACGCCTTCACAGATTGGAAAATTTCATTCCCAATTAGTGTTCTCATGGACGCAAACACGAACCGGATGATGGCTAGCACAGAAGCCCACCTGATCAGCACAATTGTGCAGAAACTAGAACAGAACCCTTCGCAAATGCCAGAATTCTTATCCCTGCACCACGGATCTTATGAACCAATGTGGACAAACGAAGTCGATGGAAAATCCATTATTGATAGGTGTGTATCTCCTATCGTCAAAGAAATGACGTGCGAGACCTACTAATAATGCTCGTGTCATAGCTTTTTGGTTGCACGGATCGTCGCTCTCAATAGCTTTGGCTACCCTCTGACATCCCTCGAAGACCAGTACCAAAAGGATAATAAAGATGGAATCCAGGGGTACGTATCCTCTGGCATCTGGCTCAACGCCTCCTATATCAACCACAGCTGCTACAGCAACGTTCGGCGCAGCTTCATTGGCGATATGCAAATCGTTCGTGCCACTCGCGACATTTCCGCAGGCGAAGAATTAACCTTTTGGTACAAACAACCCGAGACCACAGGATACAAGAAACGCCAAGAGAAGTTACAGAACTGGGGATTCAAATGCAAATGTGCCATATGTGCCGATGACAAGAAGACCTTAAAACGAAATCTAACAATGAGGGACAACCTAGTTGGAGACTTTAATGCGGCATATTCAGCGCCCCGGGGGCCCAACATAGCAAAAGCGGAAAGAGCTCTAACCGCACTGGAGGAAACATACAAAAAGCCCGCCACAGAAGTGCCCCGCCTAGCCTTAGAGCAGCCATACCTTGTGCTCCTGAAACTTTACGCCGCAAGAAACCAAGCAGCTGAAGTCATCTCCTCCGCCCGCAAATTCTTCATTTCCCTAGGCTTCCTTCTCACCGACATCCCAGTATCAGGAGCTCCCACCACGACATGCCTTCCCTTCCACGTGCAGCGATGGGGCCTGATGGTCGACTCAGTCCTCGAGGTATGGTTGATCTTGTGGACTGCCTACGCGATCGTCGCACCCGAGCTCGTGGACATGGCAGAAGCGTGTGCGAAGACTGCATACAAGATTTGCATCGGTGAGGATAGCACTTTCGATCAGGAGGTTGGTGTAGTCGCAAGGGAGTGGATCGGGAAGAAGGTTTGTTATGGGCGGGTTGAGGCTAGTGTTGATCGTTTTGTCTGGCACAGGAGTAAGGTAGCGAATAGCGGCCACGACGCAGACATTCCTATGTAGATCTTCCCCCAAGGGCTTTAAAGATTTAGCAACCAGTTCCCCAATCCTTCACAGAAAGATATTGAAAATTTCGAGTGTCATTATCGTCGTCACCCAAAAACCACTCTAGCCAAGGACTTGGATTCACCCGACAACCCTTTCCCACGAATACCCCGAAAAATTCAAACGTCCTCCCCGTGTTTCCAAAAAAAAAAAAATACTACGACCAAGCCCTCGAACCCACGCACAACCCGTATCTAAGAATTAACAGAGCAATACCTACCGAACTTTATATCTGTCAAAATCCCGCCACTTAACCCGCCCGTTTGCCTTCTCGCATACCATACGTTTACATAACCTTGCACTGTACTTTTCGACACCCCCTTACTTGTACTTAGAGTAGTGGTATCTTATGAAGGACACGTTCGAAAGCATCGTACCCACGGTGGAGACTAGAAAACGTAGACTGCAGAGTCTAGAATGTTTGAGAAGATATTTCCGTACCCAAAGAGTCTGTCTCTGTTTAGGATTGGTTGCGCCTTTGCCTTTCCTTTCTTGTTTGGTGGGGTTGGGAAAAAGTATTTGTATACGATGGTTTGGTGATGTTTCGGAGTGGGGGATAGGCGAGGTTTGGGTGCTAGGATAGTATCGGAATGTTTGGGGTAGAAGGGCGGGAAGAGGGGAGTGGGGTTGTAGTTTGAAACTGTGTATTGAGACCATTTGAAGGATTCTAGACTGAATAGAGTCGACGATTGGAAGTTCCTTTGCGTTGATAGTGCTTATCTGACTGAAAGAAGCCCCTCAAGCTTCTTACGATTCTCCACTCTAATAATTTATTCAAGGAGCCAAAGTACCTCCCGCGGCAGGTCTGTTTCATTACTTGAAAGCCTTTCTTCTTGAGGAGCGCAGACAGGAGTAAGCAAAGGGCAGGAAGTCTTGTTGTTGCAGTGAAGTAAGTGTCTCCATGGGTCTGCTGAGGTGTTGGGGGTGCTAACAAGGCTGTGTCAGTGCTGGTGGGGGGGGGGGAGATGACGTATGACAGGATTGCCTCTTTGGCGTACTAGGTAAGGTATGTATGGCCTTGGGAGTGGGGCTGGAGAAGAGAAGGACGTTGGCGGCATTTGATAGAGAAGGATCGAAAAAGTCCTGAGCATGCTCGTCGCTATGGGCATGCGACGATGCTCCATCTTAGATGACAGGCAGTGGGATATCTATATTTGGCTTTGATAATGTACGTCTTACAAGGCTCTCTTTCTTCCGAGTTTCATGTTCCCAGTTGCCGGAGCATGAATTCGTGTGACGAGATCTCACTGTGCGATGATATACAATGCCAGAGCTGGATTTTCCAATGGTTTCAATGAAGACCTTGACTGGACTCGCTCTGTTTACCACTGAAGCTGAAGAATGGGGTTGTCGCACGGGATTCCCGTTTTCAAGCTCAGTGTATTTGCTGGTCTTCAGAGAATGGCAGAACTGGTGTTTCTTCATGCCTTCACTAAGACACTGCCATTCTTTATTTTGGGACTACTAATGTGCTTTAGAGTACTTACAATACTCGACCAATCGGCATACAGATGCGCATTGGAATGACCTAGACATATGCATGCTGCAGGTACGCAACAGGGCGAAAGTATCTACGTAGTACTCCGTCATTTCCTCTGGGTTTCCACAACGACTCCGACAAGTCCGATGCAAGCGCAAAGGAAAGAACATCGTACCGAGTACCAGAAAACGATCTTTAGACAATCGCTACGGTTATTCTTGCCGCCCAACCGCAGCTTCTGTGTTGCCCTCGCATCGCTTCAGCGAACCTTCCGACCCTTTTCCTCACCCAAACCGAGGATAGCCGTAAGGCAGCGACATCCCTAACCGAAGATGACCGTGGCGATGCAATAGTCATCCAGCGAGGTAATATTAGATCCAGATGACATCAATTGTGCTTCTTGTTAGAGCAGAAATAGATCGAATTCGCATCATGGCATCATCATAGCATCACACTTTGGGACTTGGGAGTCAGTCTCGCATCAAAGCTGGTGGTGAGTACGGCAACCGTCAGCCATGACGGCATACTTTAAAATACCTACCGTGGTCCAAACAAAGAAACGTTTCATCTCGCCGGCTGATCGCCCAATCAAAGATTATTCTTGGCACAGGCACAGGCACACGAACAGGCGCAATCAGGTGGTCAGGGGTATCCTCCTTCAATTTCCTGTAGAATACCGTACGGAGTACAGCATTGTTTATTACCTTCAACCTTGCCGCCGTAGAACACATGATTGCGGGGTTGAGGTTTCATCGCATACCGTAGGGACGTGGAGAAACGAAACGAGCACTTTTGCGCCGACAAGAAGTCGATGATTCCAAAGTCTTCCATCGCGTAGAAAGCACCTGCACGATCATCCATCATGCTTTGATCAGATCAGATTTTCAGTCCGTATCCATGGTAGCTGAAGGAAGGAAGGAATCCCTGTGGAGCCGAATCCAGGCACAGCGCATCTGGACCGGTTGTGAATGCCTGTAGCCAATATACGCTTAACCCGTTGCGACGGTATGATCGAATAGTACACCAAAAACCTGCATTGCTTGCTTTTCGCTTGACGTCCATTGATTTCCACCCTCTACAGTCGTGCAAGATTGGCGCATTGTACTACGTAGTAATTTCCTGTAATATACGCAATGCGGCTTTTCCATTGGCAGGAACAAAGGGTCGAGAGGCGATTCCTTCACTTCCACCACCAACTTAGTGGAATCAAACCCAAACAAGATTACCCTAGCTTATAGAATAGCGCCAAATATTGTTGTGATTGCTTCCATTTCTTTATCCTCCTCCATCCTCAGCTTCCATACCTTCTCATCTCCTCGACATCCACGCGTTCAATTTTTCCAGCATCAATTGTCTTCATTGACTACTTATCACCAAGTATCTCAAACCAACATCACAACCTCGCCAGTATGAAGTCCTTCGTGATCGCTGCCGCGCTCTTCGCCGGTGTAACTGTGGCGCAGACTGCGTCTGACCTGAGCAGTCTTCCTCCTTGCGGCGTAAGGAATCCCTTGCTGACGACCTCAATCGACCTAACGATTTGCTGACGGCCATGTAGCAAACATGCATCAGGAACATGCTGGCCTTGGCCCCCAGCCTTGGCTGCCCAAATGGCGCGGCTGATGTCGTTTGCCTCTGCACCAAGCCGGCCTTTATGAGCGGTATTCACGACTGCACCGTTGAGTCTTGCCCGTCGGGCACCGACACCAACACCATCTTTACCTACGGCACCAACTACTGCAAGAGTAGGTCCATGAAAGTCTCCGCAGCTGTTTCGGAATTGCTGACATCGTTTTCTAGACGCGCTATCATCTAGCTCTACTTCGGCCACAACTGTCACTGCAACCTCATCCGCCGGCACAGCCACCGTTATCGTTGCAACTGGTGGAGCTGGTGCATCCAGCGCCAACTCAACCTCGACGGTTACCGACGCTGGGGCTGCTGGGGCTCTCCAAACTGGTGCTAGTAACTCAACCACTGGTGCTGGAGGCAGCAACTCGACCGTTGCTGGCGGTGCGGGTGGTATGAACGGTACGGCTGGCGGGAACGGTACTTCCAATGGCACCACTCCGGTTCCCGTCACCACAACTGACAGCACTGGTGCCACTATCACCTCTACTGTACGCTCTACTCCTTTTCAATGCAATCCGTGCCGAGCTGAGCTAATACCACATTTAGTCTTTGTCAACCAGTGCCACTGGATCCAGCACCGGATCGAGCTCCAAGGCTCCTAGCAGCACAAGCGGTGGAGGAGCTGCTCCTGCTTCTAGCTCCAAAGCCGCAGCTCCCAGCCTCGTTGCCGCCGCCGGTTTCCTTGGTGCTGCCGGTGCTGCCGCTCTTGCTCTGTTGTAGGAAGCCATCGAGTGCTCTTAAATATGTCCCACCAAGGCGCCTGGATAAAAGTATCACCGGTTTGACACAGTTTATATGCGCCATGGCGAGGATGCTGGTTTAGATTGTTGATACCCTTACCCCTTCTGTTATGTCGCTTACGCTTTCTTCACGCAATCACGTTTATACCCTAGGGGGTTTCAGTTGACCCAGGGATGGGGATAATGGAGGGGCGAGGAGCATAAGCTGTGTGCGCACTTAATAATCCTACTGTACATTCCGTAGCGCTAGATCCATAGAAACATGCCGTCGTCAAAGTTAAACGGGCAGTGTGGTATGGGCTTGATGAGTGATGTTCTGGCTGCATGGAGTAGAATAGAAGACCTTTCCCCATTCACATCGCGCGGGAACCTCTCCCTTGAATTCTACTATTCTACTTCACCATACCGTAGCCAATCAATCAATCAATTCTGCCACTACACATCCGACCAATCACATTTGCTAATGAGGCAATCGCCTCTGCCAGGCTGCTAGCTAGCTAATCAATCGCTCCCCTGAGAAAACCCACCCCCCTCCTCTCCTATGTATTCAAACCAGTCCCAGCCCCTCGACCCTACATATATGCTCTTTACCGAGTAATCTTACCTTGATAAACCATGTCTATATAGTACTGAAGCAAGAGTCCATTCTGATCGTTGGTTGCCAAGTGTTGCATCAGGTGACCCAACATCAAAACTTTTCGACCCCGCACTATGTTTTTGGCTGCGTTGACCCGTGCAAGTCGTTTTCTTCCGTTTAAACTACCATCATTCCTTTTTCTTTCGCTTAAACTACCATCCTGATTTTTACA
>JAABUS010002748.1_pt1 | contig 31645 bp, 27 predicted proteins | sample 5560161 | NCBI WGS metagenome assembly JAABUS01 (sample SAMN10711885, study PRJNA513376) | rock metagenome | isolation source: Antarctica rocks | place: Antarctica: Victoria Land, Trio Nunatak nord | collected 2016-01-04 | reverse complement strand
ACTGCTGTTCTACCGGCTCCTGCAGCAGGCAGTCGAGACCGGACCCCAGCCCCTGCAGGCCCTCTTGAAACCCGAATCCAACCCCTACTTCACCTAAGCAGATACCCAGAACATGTGTTCGAGTATAGTGGACGGGGTGACCCAGGGCAGCAGCGTGAGCTAGCACAGGTCGGAGCGCCGCTCGCGGTCGCGGAGGATGCGCAACCGCTCGTCGTGATCGCGCATTCGCTGCGGATACCCGGTGCGCTGCACGTCGTACACCGGGATCTTCAACGTCTCGCCCAGCCTTCTCGCGCCCCGCTCACCGGCGATCCGGCGCCGGGTCCACTCCCCGTCGTGCGCTACGAGGACCACCGTCAGTTCCGTCATCGCAGTGGGCGGCTCGACGTTGGCCTCCACACCGTGCCGGGCCGAAGCCCACGACGTCAGGTGCGCGACGTCCTCGGGCGCCGCCGACCGTCGAGCACCCCGTGGCGTCCGGCCACGACGGAGCACGTCCCGTAGACCCATCGCTGCACCTCCACGCTCGCGGCTGCCGATGATGCCACCGCGGCCTGAGCGCGGGCCAAGAATCGACACGTCGCGCCCTCACGACCCGGCCACCACCGGTAAGTGGAAGGATGACGATCACGACGCTGCCCACGCGGCACGACTGGACGCGCACCCCGACGACGAGGAGACGACGTTGACCGACACCGACCTGGTTGTCCTCGGCGGCGGTTCGGGCGGGTACGCGGCCGCGCTGCGTGCCGCCCAGCTCGGCCTGACCGTCACGATGATCGAGAACGACAAGGTGGGGGGCACCTGCCTGCACACGGGGTGCATCCCTACCAAGGCGCTGTTGCACGCCGCCGAGGTGGCCGACTCCGCCCGCCACGGTGACGCCGTCGGGGTGAAGTCCTCGCTGGAGGGCATCGACATGAGCGGGGTGAACTCCTACAAGGACGGCGTCGTCGCCAAGCTCTACAAGGGTCTGCAAGGGCTGGTGAAATCCCGCAAGATCACCGTGGTGCAGGGCACCGGACGGTTTGTCGGTGATCGCACGGTCGAGGTCGACGGCCAGCGGTACACCGGCAAGGCCGTGGTCTTGGCCACCGGTTCCTACGCTCGGAGCCTGCCCGGCCTGGACATCGGCGGCCGGATCATGACCAGCGAGCAGGCGCTGACCCTGGACCACGTGCCCGACCGCGTTGTAGTGCTCGGCGGTGGTGTGATCGGGGTGGAATTCGCCAGCGTATGGCGGTCCTTCGGCGCCGAGGTGACCATCGTGGAAGCCCTGCCGCGCCTGGTCGCTGCCGAGGACGAATGGTGCTCCAAGCAGATCGAACGCGCCTTCCGCAAGCGCGGTATCGAGTTCCGCACTGGCGTCAAGTTCGTCGGCGCCGAGCAGGGCGAATCGAACGTCACCGTCAGGCTGGAGGACGGCAGCTCCCTGCAGGCCGATCTGTTGCTGGTCGCCGTCGGCCGAGGTCCCAGCACCGCCGACACCGGGTTCGCCGAGGCCGGCGTCACGATGGACCGCGGTTTCGTGCCCACCGACGAACGGCTGCGCACCAACCTGGACGGGGTGTACGCCGTCGGTGACATCGTTCCCGGGTTGCAGCTCGCGCACCGCGGTTTCGCCCAGGGCATCTTCGTCGCCGAGGAGGTGGCCGGCCTGCACCCCCAGGTGATCGACGAGGTCGGCATCCCGCGGGTCACGTACTCCAACCCCGAGGTCGCATCGGTGGGACTAACCGAGGCCCAGGCGAAGGAGCGCTACGGCGAGGTGAGCACCGTGGTGTATGACCTGGCCGGCAATGGAAAGAGTCAGATCCTGCGGACGGCCGGTGGCATCAAGCTGGTGCGCTCCGGGGGGGCGGACACCCCTGGACCCGTGGTGGGAGTGCACATGGTGGGCGAACGGGTCGGCGAGCTCGTCGGCGAGGCCCAGTTGGTCTACAACTGGGAGGCCTACGCCGACGACGTAGCCCAGCTCATTCACGCCCACCCGACGCAGACCGAGGCCTTCGGCGAGGCGCATCTCGCCCTGGCCGGAAAGCCGTTGCACGCGCACGGCTGATTTCCGCTCCCGCCCGCGACACCCGCACACGACTGATCAGGAGTCAGACGACATGGCCTTCTCCGTCCAGATGCCAGCCCTGGGTGAGAGCGTCACCGAGGGAACCGTCACCCGGTGGCTCAAGCAGGAGGGTGACACGGTGGCTCTCGACGAGCCGTTGGTGGAGGTGTCCACCGACAAGGTTGACACTGAGATCCCCTCCCCCGCCGCCGGTGTGCTGCAGCGCATCGTCGCCGCGGAGGACGAGACAGTCGAGGTGGGTGGTGAGCTCGCCGTGATTGGTGACGGGCCGGACGACTGGGCTGGCGGCGACACTGACGGCAGCGACACTGACGGCAGCGACACTGACGGCAGCGACACTGACGGCAGCGACACTGACGGCAGCGACACTGACGGCAGCGACACTGACGGCAGCGACACTGACGGCAGCGACACTGACGGCAGCGACACTGACGGCGGCGAGCAGGCCGACACGACTCCCGCCGAGCCCGCCGCAGCGCAGGCGGAGTCCCAGCCCGCACCCGTTGCCCCGCAGGACGACCCGGCGCCCACGCCGGCTCCCGCCGCCGAGGGCACCTCCGTGACCATGCCCGCCCTGGGCGAGAGTGTCACAGAGGGCACCGTGACCCGGTGGCTCAAGGCCGTCGGTGACGAGGTGGCCGTTGACGAGCCGCTGCTGGAGGTGTCGACCGACAAGGTAGACACCGAGATCCCCTCCCCCGTCGCTGGCACCGTGCTGGAGATCTCGGCCGCCGAGGACGAGACGGTGCAGGTCGGAGGCCAGCTGGCGGTCATCGGGGCCGCGGGGACCACACCGGCACCGGCGCCTCAGCCTGAGCAGACCCAGCCGGCCACGGGCGACTCCGACGGGAGCCGCGCTGGCGGGAGCCCCGCGGATGAAGATCCCGAATCCGGGCACAGCGCCCGCACACCCCTGGAGTCCGAGGTGCGCGACGACGCCGCCGCCCGCGCCCAGGCCGCCGAGGCCGAGGAAGGCAGCACCCCAGCACCCACGGCACCCACCGCCGCACCCGACACCGCCCCGGCACCGACCCAGGACCGGACAGGCGAGACGGGTAGCGCCGCGCCCTACGTGACCCCCCTGGTCCGCAAGTTGGCCACGGATAAGGGTGTCGACCTGGCCGGCCTGACCGGGACCGGCGTGGGTGGTCGGATCCGCAAGCAGGACGTGGAGGCAGCAGCCGATGCCGCGGAAGCCGCCAAAGCCGAGGCCGCGAAGCCCAGCCCAGCCACGGCCGCACCGGCCGCACCGGCGGCTGCGGCGGCCAGCCCGGTGTGCCCGGAGCTGGCGGCTCTGCGGGGCACCACCCAGAAGGCCAGCCGGATCCGGCAGATCACGGCCACCAAGACCCGGGAGTCGTTGCAGAACTCCGCACAGCTCACCCAGACCTTCGAGGTCGACATGAGCCGGGTCGCCGCCCTGCGCAGTGCGGCAAAGGCGCCGTTCGCCGAGCGCGAGGGCGTGAACCTCACGTTCTTGCCGTTCTTCGCGAAGGCGGTCGTGGAGGCGCTCAAGACGCACCCCAACGTCAACGCCTCCTACGACGAGGCCGGCAAGGAGATCACCTACCACGGCGCCGAGCACCTCTCCATCGCCGTGGATACCCCGGCGGGCCTGTTGTCTCCGGTGATTCACAACGCTGGGGACCTGTCCCTGGCCGGTCTGGCCCGGGCGATCGCCGACCTCGCCGCCAGGTCGCGGACGAACCGCCTCAAGCCCGACGAGTTGTCCGGTGGCACGTTCACCATTACCAATATCGGCAGCCAAGGTGCGCTGTTCGACACGCCCATCCTAGTGCCGCCGCAGGCCGCGATGCTCGGCACCGGTGCGATCGTGAAGCGGCCCGTGGTGGTCACCGACTCCCTCGGTGGCGACACCATCGCGATCCGCTCGATGTGCTTCCTGCCCCTCACCTACGACCACCGACTGGTCGACGGCGCTGACGCGGGACGTTTCCTGACCACGATCAAGCAACGCTTGGAGCAGGCAGCGTTCGAGGCCGACCTGGGCCTGTAGGGGCATCGGGTGCCGACAGGGCGTCTGGCGCTGCGCGCGCTCGGCTGACCAGACACCATCACCCCATGCGCATCGTCGTCGCCGGCTCTTCCGGTCTGATCGGTTCCGCCCTCGTCGCCGCATTGCGCTCCCGCGATCACGAGGTGCTGCGGCTGGTGCGTCGGGAACCGGCCGGACCCGACGAGCGCCAGTGGGACCCGGCGGCGGGGACGATCGGCGGCGGTGCGTTGGACGGCGCGTCAGCGGTGGTCAACCTGTGCGGGGTGGGCATCGGCGACAAGCGGTGGAGCGGCGCCTACAAGCAGCTGATCCGGGACAGCCGGATGGCCCCCACCGACGTCCTGGCCCGAGCGGTGGTGGCGCAGAAGGTGCCAGCCCTGATCAACGCCAGCGCTGTCGGCTACTACGGCGACACCGGCGATCATCAGGTCGACGAATCCGCGCCGGCCGGCACCGGTTTCCTGGCCGAGGTCTGCCGGGACTGGGAGGCGGCCACCATCCCCGCCGACAACGGCGGGGTGCGGGTGGCGATGCTGCGGACCGGGCTGGTGCTCTCCCCCGCCGGCGGCCTGCTGGGGCGACTGAAACCGCTGTACTCCCTCGGCCTGGGAGGGCGGCTCGGCAACGGGCGGCAGTACTTCCCGTGGATTTCCCTGCACGACGAGGTGGCGGCGATCGCCTTCGTCGTGGCGAACGAGCAGGTGTCCGGACCGGTCAACCTCACCGGTCCTACGCCGGTGACCAACGCGGAATTCAACACCGCGCTCGGCTCCGCCCTGCGCCGCCCGGCGCCGTGGGTGGTGCCGGGGTTCGCGGTGACCGCCCTGATCGGGGAGTTCGGTCAGGAGGGTGTGCTGTCCGGGCAGCGGGCCGTGCCCGCCGCGTTGAGTGAGCACGGGTTCGAGTTCACCCACCCCACGGTGGCGCAGGCCCTGCACGCGGCCGTTCGGGACTGAAGGTCGCGGGCATGGCCGCCGACAGCGCCGACGTCGTCGTGGTGGGGGCGGGGCTGGCCGGGCTGGTCTGCGCGAAGTACCTGCAACGCGCCGGGCTGCACGTGCTGGTGTGCGAAGCCGCCGCACAGGTGGGTGGGCGGGTCGCCACCGACCTGGTGGACGGCTTCACCCTGGACCGCGGGTTCCAGGTGCTGAACACCGCCTACCCAGCCCTGCGGCGCGAGGTTCGCCTACGCGAGCTCGACCTGCGCCCGTTCACCCCTGGCGCGGCCGTCCGTGACTAGGCCGGCGCCCTGCACCGACTGCTGAACCCGCTGCGCGCCCCGCTCACCGCGCCCCGAACCGCGCTCGACCACCTGCTGGTGCTGCCCGCACGGCTGCGCCTGCTGCGGTGGACCGCCGAGATCGTGCTCCGCGGCGGCGCGGCGGCGCTGCGCAAGCCCGATGTCAGCACCGCGCGGGCCCTCACCTCGGCGGGCCTGGACGGCGCGGCCACCGAACGCTTCCTGCGGCCGTTCCTGGCCGGGGTGCTGCTGGAACGCGATCTGGACACCGCCGCCCGCTACACCGCGCTGGTGTGGCGGACATTCGCCCTGGGCACCGTGGCCGTGCCCGCGCGTGGGATGGCGGAGTTGCCGCGGGTGATGGGCGCTGCCCTGCACCCGGGCACGGTGGCGCTGCAGACACCGGTCGACCGGGTCAGTGCCACCGAGGTGCGCACCAGCGGGGGCGCCCTGCTGCGCGCCAGGGCGGTGGTGGTGGCCACCGACCCGGTCACCGCCGCCCGGTTGCTCCCGGAACTACCCGAGCCGCAGATGCGCGCGGTGACCACGGTGTATCACGTCGCTGACGTCGCCCCCTTCGATCGGCCGCTGCTGCACCTGGACGGCACCGGGGGGCCGCTGCTCAACACCGTGGTACTCACCGCCGCTGCACCGACCTACTCCCCCGACCACCGGGCGCTGGTGTCATCCTCGGTGCTCGGTGCGGCCGGTGCGGTCGGCGAGGCGGTGGTGCGTGAGCAGGCGGCCCGGTTGTACGGGGTGAACGCCCGGGCCTGGCAGCACCTGCACACCGTCACCGTGGCACACGCACTGCCCGCCCTCACCGCTCCCACCGCGCCGGGGCTGCGCCGGCCGGTGTACCTCGGCGGCGGCCGATACGTGGCCGGCGATCACCGCGACACGCCGTCGCTACAGGGCGCATTGGTCAGCGGGGCACGGACTGCGCGGGCCGTGCAGCGGCAGCTGAGCCAGGCGTAACGTCGCTGCGCATGAGCGAACCCACCCGCTCGGCCCGCCGCTGCACCGACCAGGTGCGGGTGATCGACCGCGGGTTGCTGGACTACACCCAGGCGCTGGCCGAGCAACGCGCACACGCGGCTGCCCGGGCAGCAGGTACCGGCCCCGACACGCTGATGCTGCTGGAGCACCCGCCGGTGTACACGGCGGGCCGGCGGACCAGCGCCGACGAGCGGCCCACCGACGGCACACCCGTCATCGACGTCGACCGGGGTGGGCGGATCACCTGGCACGGCCCCGGCCAGCTGGTGGGCTACCCCATCATCGGACTGGCCGACCCGATCGACGTGGTCGACTACGTCCGGCGGCTGGAGCAGGCGCTGATCGAGGTGTGCGACGGCGTCGGCCTGGTCACCGGCCGGGTCGAGGGCCGCTCCGGGGTGTGGCTCAGCGCCGGCGGCGGTCGCCCGGAGCGCAAGATCGCGGCGATCGGGGTCCGGGTGCAGCGGGGCGTCACCCTGCACGGCTTCGCCTTGAACTGCGACCCCGATCTGGGTGCGTTCGCCACGATCGTGGCGTGCGGGATCGCCGACGCCGGGGTCACCTCGCTGACCGCGGAACTCGGCCGCCCGGTGACGGTGGCGCAGGTGCGCGACGACGTCGCCGCTGCCGTGCTGGCGGCGTTGGACGGCTCGCGCCCGGTCACTGTGCGGGATCTGCCGCGGCCAGCCACCACCGCGCCGAGCTACCCCGTTGTGCACCCGCCCCCGCGCCCCGGCACGATGGTGCGATGAGTTCCTGGAGCGCCGCCGACATCCCCGACCAGTCCGGGCGGATCGCGCTCGTCACCGGCGCCACCAGCGGGCTTGGCCTGCGCACCGCCACCGAGCTGGCCCGCCACGGCGCCCGGGTACTGCTGGGAACCCGCGACGCCGCACGGGGAGCTGCCGCGTTGGCTACGGTGCGGGCGGTCGCTGGGGGTGCCGAACCCGAGCTGGTCGACCTGGACCTCGCCGATCTGGCGTCGGTACGGGCCGCCGCCGCCGATGTCCGCGAGCGCGCCAGTGACCGGCTGGACCTGCTGATCAACAACGCCGGATTGATGGCACCGCCGCTGCGGCTGACCGTCGACGGGTTCGAATCCCAGTGGGCCACCAACCACCTGGGACACGCGGCGCTGACCTGGCTGCTGTACCCGTCCCTGGCCACCCGGTCCGGTTCTCGGATCGTGACGGTGTCCAGCATTGCCCACCGGCAGGGACACATCACCCCCACCGAGTTGCCGGCCGCCACCACCGGCGCCGGTTACCGCCCCTGGGCGGCGTACGGGTTGTCCAAGCTGGCGAACCTGCTGTTTGCCGCCGAGCTGCACCGTCGGCTGCGGATCGACGACCCGCAGACCCTCAGCGTGGCCGCGCACCCCGGGCTCAGCGCCACCGGCCTGGTGCCGGCCATGATGGCGAATGCGCCCGCCGTCCCGCGTCGCCTCGCCGAAGCAGCCATCGGGCTGGTGGGCCAGCCCGCCGAACAGGGTGCCCTGCCGCAGCTGTACGCCGCTACCGCTCCCGAGGTGCGCAGCGGCCAGTTCTTTGGTCCCGCCGGTCCTGGGCAGTTGCGGGGTGCTCCGAAAGTCGTGCAGCCCAACGACGTCGCCCAGGACGAGCGGCTGGCGAAGGTGGTATGGGCGCTGACCGCCAGCCAGACCGGCATCGAGCCGATGCCGAGCCACACCCACCCCTCCGGACCGTCCAACCTGGTCGCGCACGGCTGAGCGGCGAACGGCTCCGCGGGTAAGATCGGTGCGGTGACCATCGCACCCGAGGGACGCAAACTGCTCCGGCTGGAGGTCCGCAACGCCGAGACCCCGATCGAGGGCAAACCCGCGTGGATCAGGACCAAGGCCACGATGGGTCCGCAGTTCACCGAGCTGAAGAAGCTGGTGCAGCGGGAGGGTCTGCACACGGTCTGCGAGGAAGCCGGTTGCCCCAACATCTACGAGTGCTGGGAGGACCGGGAGGCTACTTTCCTCATCGGTGGGCAGCAGTGCACGCGGCGCTGCGACTTCTGCCAGATCGACACGGGCAAGCCCGACGAGCTGGATCGTGACGAACCGCGCCGGGTCGCCGAGAGCGTCCAGCAGATGGGTCTGCGGTACTCGACGATCACCGGGGTGGCCCGCGACGACCTGCCCGACGGGGGCGCTTGGCTGTACGCGGAGACGGTCCGGCTGATTCACCAGATGAACCCGGGCACCGGCGTGGAGTTGCTGATCCCGGACTTCAACGCGGTTCCCGAGCAGCTGGCGCAGGTGTTCGCCAGCCGACCGGAAGTATTGGCGCACAACGTGGAGACGGTGCCACGGATCTTCAGACGGATCCGCCCGGCGTTCCGCTACTCCCGTTCCCTGGACGTCCTCACCGCGGCCCGCGACGCCGGGCTGGTCACCAAGTCGAACTTGATCCTCGGGATGGGTGAGACACCCGAGGAGGTCAGCGCGGCGTTGGTGGACCTGCACGCCGCTGGTTGCGAGATCATCACGATCACCCAGTACTTGCGGCCCAGTTCGCGACACCACCCGGTGGACCGGTGGGTCAAGCCGGAAGAATTCGTGGCGCACTCGGACTTCGCTCGCGAGCTGGGTTTCGCCGGGGTGATGGCGGGGCCGTTGGTGCGCTCGAGTTACCGCGCTGGGCGGCTGTACACCCAGGCCGTGGAGCACCGCGGCGGGCAGGTCCCGGCGCACCTGCGTCACCTCGCGGAGGCGGGCAGCGCCAGTCAGGAGGCCAGCTCGGTGCTGGCTCGCCTGGCGCCGGTGCGCTGAGCCGTATCCTCTCACCATGGCGAAGGTCAAGCTCACCAAGGCGGAGAAGTCCGCGGCCCGCACCGCGCGCCGGGCGGCGTCCAAGCAGCGGCGTGCCCAGTTCTGGCAGGCCTTCCAGATGCAGCGCAAGGACGACAAGGCGCTCATCCCGATCCTGCTCGGCGCTGTGCTGGGTACCGCAGCGGTGTTCTTCGCCGTCGGGCTGATCTTCGGGTTGCAGTGGTACGCACTGCCCCTGGGGGTCATCACCGGGGTGCTGGTGGCGGTCATCGTGTTCGGGCGCCGTCTGCAGCGCAGCGTCTACACCAAGGCCGACGGTCAGCCCGGTGCGGCCGGGTGGGCATTGGAGAACATGCGAGGGTCGTGGCGGGTGACGCCAGCGGTCGCCGGCACCACCCAACTCGACGCCGTGCACCGGGTGGTGGGCCGGCCGGGGGTGATCCTGGTGGCCGAGGGCTCCCCGCACCGGGTGAAGGCCCTGCTGGCGCTGGAGAAGAAGCGGGTGGCCCGGCTGGTGGGCGATACGCCCATCTACGACATCGTGGTGGGCAACGAAGACGGCCAGGTCGCGCTGGGCAAGCTGCAGCGCCACCTCGCTCGGCTGCCGCGCAACATCGACACCAAGCGAATGGACTCGCTGGATTCGCGGTTGTCGGCGCTCAGCGCGCGAGCCGGCGGGGCGGCGATGCCGAAAGGTCCGGTGCCGGCGGGTGCTCGGATGCGCAGCATGCAGCGCGCAGTCAAGCGTCGGTAAGTTCAGGTGCTCCTGGCGGCCCACCCAGCCGAGCTCCGCGTGCCTGTGCTGCCTGACGGCGTCCGGATCGTGCCGGTGGACTGCCCGGCCCGGCGGGCCCAGCTGGACGGGGTGTACGCCCAGGTTTTCGGTCGGCCGGCGGGCTCCAGTGCGCCACCGCCGCTCGATCCGGCGATGGGTGGCTCCGTGCTTGCGGTGCGTGGTCGCACAGCGGTGGCGGCCGCGTCATGGACCGCCATGGTCGAGGGCACCAGTGAGGTGGTGGGCGTCGCCACGATGGCGACACATCGGCGTCGCGGCCTGGGTGCGGCGGTGGCGGCAGCCGCGGCTGCTGGTGCGGCCCGTGGCGGGGCGGACCTGGTGTGGCTCACCCCCGGTGACGACGGCGCCCGGCGGATCTACCGGGCGCTGGGATTCACCGGGACCGGATGACAGCGGTGCCGGTGAGCCGGTCGTGCAGCCCGCGACCGTCGGTGTCCCACACCAGCGGTGGTACCACCAGGAAGATCAGGACGACTCGGACCACCGAGCGCAGCAACCCCACGGACGTCGGCGCGTCGATCCGGGCCACCCCGATGCCGACTGCGGCCTGACCAGCGGTGGTGGACAGCACTGCCACGGACAGCGTCGAGAGCGCCGCCCACACCGCCACCCGCCAGTAGCCCGGGTCGGCGGGGGCGGTGAACAGATAGCCGAGCCCGGTGGCGAGCAGCCAGTCGATGGTGATGGCGGCGACCCGCCTGCCGGGTCCGGCGAGCGAACCGGCCCCGTGCTGCGGCAAGCCCAGCCGCTCACCGCGGTAGCGGCCGTCGGTGCCGTCACCGCCCTGAGGCAGCGCCGCGCGCGGACCCGACAGCCACGAGCCGGTCATCCTCGCCATGGCCCTCAGGGTAGGCCCGTCGCACGTGCCCGGCCCGGCTGGCGACGACCCAACGCGTAACACCAGCGAAACCTGCGGGTGACCGACGGGCAACACCTGCTCCCTACGGTCGGGCGCTGACGACCGGGAGCGTGTCACGCTGCCCGGGGACCGGACGAAGGAGTCGATGCTGGTGTTCACCAATTCCGACGAGGCGCTGAAGTTCATCGCGGACGAGGGGGTGGAATACGTCGACATCCGCTTCTGCGACCTACCCGGCGTGATGCAGCACTTCTCCGTACCCGCCAAGGCGTTCACCCAGGACGTCTTCGACGACGGGCTGGCGTTCGACGGTTCGTCAGTGCGCGGCTTTCAGTCCATCCACGAGTCGGACATGATGCTGCTGCCCGACATCGCGACCGCGCGGCTGGACCCGTTCCGTGCCGCCAAGACGCTGAACGTGAACTTCTTCGTGCACGACCCGCTGACCCGCGAGTCCTACAGCCGCGACCCCCGCAACGTCGCCCGCAAGGCCGAGGAGTACCTGACCAGCACCGGCATCGCCGACACCGCGTTCTTCGGCGCCGAGGCGGAGTTCTACATGTTCGACTCGGTGCGCTTCGGTTCCAAGGCCAACGGGACCTCCTATGAGGTCGACTCCATCGCCGGGTGGTGGAACACCGACCGCGACTACGAGGAGGACGGCGGCCCCAACCTGGGTTACAAGACGCGGTACAAGGGCGGCTACTTCCCGGTGGCGCCCTACGACCACTTCGTGGACCTGCGCGACGACATCGCCACCAACCTGCAGAACGCCGGCTTCGAGCTGGAACGCGGACACAGCGAGGTCGGCTCCGGTGGGCAGGCGGAGATCAACTACAAGTTCAACACGCTGCTGCACGCCGCCGATGACCTGCTGCTGTTCAAGTACATCGTGAAGAACACCGCATGGGCTGCCGGCAAGACGGTGACCTTCATGCCCAAGCCGCTGTTCGGTGACAACGGCTCAGGCATGCACTGCCACCAGTCGCTGTGGAAGGGCGGTTCGCCGCTGTTCCACGACGAGGCCGGCTACGCGGGCCTGTCCGACCTCGCCCGGCACTACATCGGCGGCATCTTGCACCACGCCCCGAGCCTGCTGGCCTTCACCAATCCGACGGTGAACTCCTATCACCGGCTGGTGCCCGGGTATGAGGCGCCGATCAACTTGGTGTACTCCCAGCGCAACCGCTCCGCCGCGGTGCGCATCCCGATCACCGGCAACAACCCCAAGGCCAAGCGACTGGAGTTCCGGGCGCCGGACTCCTCGGGTAACCCCTACCTGGCGTTCGCGGCGCAGATGATGGCCGGCCTGGACGGCATCAAGAACAAGATCGAACCCGCCGCCCCGGTGGACAAGGACCTCTACGAGCTGCCGCCGGAGGAGGCCCGCAACATTCCGCAGGCACCCACGTCGTTGCCCGCGGTGATCGACCGCCTCGAAGCCGACCACGACTACCTGCTCGAGGGTGGCGTGTTCACCGCCGACCTCATCGAGACGTGGATCGACATCAAGCGCACCCAGGAGATCGACCCCATCCGGTTGCGACCGCACCCCTACGAGTTTGCCCTGTACTACGACGTGTGAGTTGCCCGCGCTACCCCGCAAATAGCGGGCTATTTGCGGTCCCAGTGCGCTGAGGCCGACAAATAGCCCGCTATTTGCGGTCGGGGGGCGGATGTCGGTGCCCGGCCTTACGGTGACCCGGTGAGCAACCCCAGCACTGTGATCGACCCCGTTGACGCGCCTCGGGCAAACCCCTGGCTGAGCCTGGTGGCCACCCTGATCGCGGTGTTCATGCAGCTGCTCGACGTCTCCATCGTCAACGTCGCACTGCCCAGCATCGCCCAGGATCTGGGCGCGACGTTCGCCTCTTTGCAACTCGTCATCACCGCCTACACCTTGGCATTCGCTTGCACGTTGATCACCGCAGCGCGTCTGGGCGATCTCTACGGCCGACGTCGGGTGTTTCTGCTGGCACTGGGGTCGTTCACGCTGGCCTCGGTGCTGTGCGGTGTCGCGCAGACCCCGCTGCAGCTGGAGGGCGCCCGGATCCTGCAGGGCTTCACCGCCGGGATGATGGCCGCGCAGACCCTGGCCATCATCGCCACCACCTTCCCCCCGGCGCAGCGCGGCCGGGTGTTCGGCATCTACGGCGCCACCATCGGGATGGCCACCATCCTGGGACCCACCCTGGGTGGTGCGCTGATCTCCTGGAACGTCCTCGGGCTGCAGTGGCGGGCGATCTTCCTGGTCAACGTTCCGTTCGGCATCGTCGCGTTGGTGTTCGGCTACCGCAACCTGCTGGAGCGCCGCTCGGTGACGGCGAAGCGCTTGGACGTCCCCGGTGTGGTGCTGTCGGCCGTGGGCCTGTTCCTGCTGGTGTATCCGCTCGCGGAAGGCCGCGAGCGGGGCTGGCCGCTGTGGTTGGTGCTCATGGCGGTGGCCTCGGCGCCGGTGCTGGTGGCCTTCATCCGGTACGAGAAGCGTCGCGGCGATCGCGGGGACTCCCCGCTCATCGAGCTGTCGATCTTCCGCGACCGGGCGTTTGCGGTGGGCAGCCTCATGGCGCTGGTGTTCTTCAGCGTCCTCATCACCTTCTTCTTCACCGTGTCGCTCACCCTGCAAGCCGGATTCGGGTTTACCGCCCTGCACTCCGGGCTGACGACCCTGCCCTTCGCCCTCGGGTCAGCAGTGCTCTCGGCCAACTCCAACCGGGTTGCCCAGCGGCTGGGCAGCCTGGTATTGGCACTCGGCGCCGGGGTACTGGCGGTGGCACTGCTGGTGTTCAGCGTCGTGCTGGGTCAGCAGGGAACCAGCCCGCACTGGCTGGCCCTAGCCGGCCCGCTGCTGCTGGCGGGGGCCGGCTTGGGGCTGTTCATCGCCCCCCTGCAGACCGTCATCCTGTCCGGGGTGAAGCAGGAGAACGCCGGGTCGGCCTCTGGGCTGCTGCCGACGTTCCAGCAGCTCGGTGGTTCGGTGGGCCTCGCCGCTCTGGGGGTGGTGTTTTTCACCCTGATCGGTAACCAGGCGCCGCGGGCCGTCGACCAGGTGCGCCCGGCCCTCGTGGGGCAACTCGACGCGATCGGCCTGCCCGCCGCCGCCCAGCAGCCGCTGCTGACCAGCTTCGCCGAGTGCAGTGCGCGCCGGCTCGCCTCGACCGACCCCGCGGTGGCACCACCCGGCTGCGCACCCCCCACCACGGCGGCACCGGGTTCACCGCAGGCGCGGGCCGGGGCAGCGTTGGCGGTCGCCGGTCATGAGGTGGGCGGTCAGTCCTTCCTGGCATCGATGCAGCGCACGTTGTGGACGATGAGCGCTCTATTGGCGGTGGTCATGGGCCTGTCCCTGCTGCTGCCGCGCCGCACGGCCGGGCACCGCGCGTCAGCGCGGCCGGACTGACCTGGTCCCGATGACCACGTTCGCCTGCCCGTCCGCGGACGTCGCCACGCGCGCAGTGAGGCCGGAAGCCACCAGCAGGCCAGCCGCTACGGAGGTCTGCCGCTGGCTCGTCTCCGACAGCAGATGCCCGCCCGGCGCCAGCCAGGACGGCGCGGCGACGGCAACCCTGCGCAGCACGTCCAGCCCATCGGACCCGCCATCCAACGCCACCCGCGGCTCGTGACTTCTGGCCTCCGGCGCCAGCAGCGCGATCTGGTCGGTCGGCACATAGGGCACATTCGCCACCAGCAGCTGCACCCGGCCCCGCAACGACGGGGGCAGCGGCTCGAAGAGGTCCCCCTGGTACACCCGGCCGCCGGCGGCCTTGACGTTGCGCCGGGCGCACCGCACGGCGGCGGCGTCGACATCGGCGGCGTGCAGTTCCGTCACCTCGGCCAGGGCCGCGAGCGCGGCCCCCACCGCACCGGACCCGCAGCACAGGTCCAGGACAACCGCCCGCCGCGGGGCGAGCGCAACCGCCTGCTGGACAAGGAATTCGGTACGCGCCCGCGGGACGAAAACCCCGGGACCCACCACGATCCGCCGCCCACAGAACTGTGCCCAGCCCAAGACGTGCTCCAGCGGCAGCCCAGCGACCCGGCGCGCCAGCATGTCGGCCAGCTCGGTCGCCGAGTCGGTCGCGCCCAGCAGCAGCTGCGCCTCCTCCTCGGCGAAGACGCATCCCGCCGCCCGCAGCCGGGCCACCACCTGCGACGTCGGCGGCACGAACGGCGGCGGACTCACCGGGCCGCTCAACTGCCGAACGAGCGGTCGACGGCGGCCCTGGCCCGTCGGGTGACCTTGCGGTAGTGGTCGAGGAAAGCGCCGGCGTCGCCGTCGGGCCAGCCCGCGGCAGCGGCCACCCCGGCGAGTACCCGGCCCTGTGCGGGCAGCTGGTCGGCGGGCTTGCCCCGTACCAACACCAGGGCGTTGCGGGCGCGGGTCGCGGTGAACCAGGCGTCGAGCAGCACCGCCACGTCCGGCGCACTGATCAGACCGGCCGCGCCCGCCGCGGTCAGCGCCGACACCGTCGAGGTGGTGCGCAGCGCTGGCACCGCACCGGCGTGACGAAGTTGCACTAGCTGCGCCGTCCACTCCACGTCGGCCAGTCCGCCGCGGCCGAGTTTGGTGTGGGTAGCGGGGTCGGCGCCGCGCGGCAACCGCTCGGCGTCCACCCTGGCCTTGACCCGTCGAATCTCCCGCGCGGCCTCGGCACCGATACCACCTGCCGGGTACCGGATCGGGTCGGCCATCGCGCAGAACCGTTGCCCCAGCTCGGCATCCCCGGCAACCGGCCGCGCCCGCAGCAGCGCCTGCACTTCCCACGCCTGCGCCCATTGGGCGTAGTAGGCGGCGTAGGCCGCCAGGGTCCGTACTACCGGCCCGTTACGGCCCTCCGGCCGCAGCCCGGTGTCCAGCTCCAGCGCCGGATCCGGGCTCGGCGCCCCGAGTAGCCGTCGCGCCTGCTCAGCCACCGTGCTCGCCCAGCGCACCGCATCGTTCTCGGCCACCCCGGCGGCAGGTTCGCACACGAACAGCACATCGGCGTCGGAGCCGTAGCCCAGCTCCGCCCCGCCGAGGCGGCCCATCCCGATCACCGCCAGCCGACCGGGTGCGGCGCCCAGGGAGCGGGCGACGGCACCGACCGCAGCGTCGAGCACCGCACTCCACACCGACGACAACGCCGCGCACACCTGCTGCACCTCGAGCATCCCCAGCAGATCTGCTGAGGCGACCCTGGCCAGCTCGTGACGCCGCAACCCGCGCGCGGCCGCGATAGCCCGGTCGGGTTCGGCGTGCCGGGCGGCGCTGGCGCACACTGCGCGGGCCACGTCGGCTGGGTCGGTCTGCACCAGCCGGGGACCGGCGGCGGAGTCACCGAACTGGCGCAGCACATCCGGCGCCCGCACCAACAACTCGTTGGCGTAGGCCGATGTGCCCAGCACCTGCATCAGTCGCTGCGCCACCGCTGGCTCGTCGCGCAGCGTGCGCAGGAACCACGCCACGTCTCCGAGCGCCTCCGACATCCGCCGGTAGGCCAGCAGACCACCGTCGGGGTCAGGGGTGCGACCGAGCCAGTCCAGCAACGTGGGCAGCAGTACGGCCTGGATCCGGTAGCGGCGGGCGACCCCGTTGGTCAGCGCGCGCAGGTGCTGCAACGCCGCCTCCGGCGAGACGTAACCCAGCGCGGCCAACTGCCGGCGAGCGGCCTCGGAAGTCAACCGCAGGGGGGTGGACTCCGCCCCTGCGACCGCGTCCAGCAGCGGCCGGTAGAACAGCTTCTCGTGCAGTCGGCGCACCCGGTGGGTGTTGCGGCGCAACTCCGCGGCGAGCACCCCGGCGGCGTCGTTCACCCCGTCCGGGCGCACGTGCGCCGCCCGCGCCAGCCAGCGCACCCCGGCGGCGTCCCCGGGATCTGGCAGTGTGTGGGTGCGCCGCAGGCGCTGCAGTTGCAACCGGTGCTCCAGCAGGCGCAGGAACTCATACGACGCCGTCAGGTTCGCCGCGTCGTCCCTACCGATGTACCCACCGTCGCTCAGCGCGGCCAAGGCGTCGACGGTGCCGGACACGTGCAGGGCGTCGTCGTCACGTCCGTGCACCAACTGCAGCAGCTGGACGGCGAACTCGACGTCGCGCAACCCGCCCCGGCCGAGCTTGAGCTCCCGCTCGCGCAGTTCGGCGGGCACGCTGTCCTCCACCCGCCGGCGCATGGCCTGCACCTCGGGCACGAAGTCCTCGCGCTCGCTGGCCGCCCACACCATGGGCGCCACCGCGTGCACGTAGTCCCACCCCAGCTGCAGGTCACCGGCCAGCGGCCGGGCCTTCAGCAACGCCTGGAATTCCCAGGTCTTGGCCCACCGCCGGTAGTAGGCCAGGTGCGAGTCCAGCGTGCGGACCAGCGCTCCGGAGCGGCCCTCCGGCCGTAGCCCGGCGTCTACCTCGAAGAACGCGGCCGCAGCGATGCGCATCATCGCCCCAGCCAGGCGGGCGGCGGTGGCGTTCGCAGGCTCGGCGACGAACACCACGTCGACGTCGCTGACGTAGTTGAGCTCGCGGGCCCCGCACTTGCCCATCGCGACCACCCCCAGGCGCACCTCGCACGGGCCGGTCGGGCACACCTCCGCGACGGCCACCGCGAGTGCGGCGATCAGCGCGGCACCGGCGAGGTCGGCGAGGTGCGCGGCGACCTCCCGGTAGGCCAGCACCGGCTCATCCTCCACAGTGGCCGCGAGATCGCGGGCCGCCAACGCCAGCAGCTGGTTGCGGTAGGTCTCCCGCAACGCGGCCGTGGCCGGCGCCCCAGTGATGCGGGCCCGGTGGCACCCAGCCGCGGCCTCGGGTTCCGCGCCGACCGCCGCCAGCAGCGTCGCGGTCATCTCGGCCGGGGTGGGCAGCTGGCCCGGCTCGGCGAGCCCACGCCACGACCGTGGGGTGGCCACCAGGTGGTCGCCGAGCGCGGCAGAGGCCCCCAACACCCCGAGCAGCCTGCCCCGCAACTGCGCGTCGCTGCGCAGCCGCGTATCGACCTCGGTCCACTCGGCGCCGGCACCCTCCGCGAGCCGTACGGCGCTGCGCAGCGTCAGGTCCGGATCGGCGCTGCGCGAGAGCGCCCACAGCAGCGCGGTGTGCTCCTCGGTGTGCCAGCCCAGCTGCTCCAGAAACGCCGCGGCTGGTGGTTCCACCAACCCGAGTCGGCCGGGGCCCGGCACGCTGGCCCGGCCGTCGGTGCGGTTCACGGCGAGCCGAGCAAGGGCAGCTCCCGACGTCGCATCGGGGGGTGCTCGGACAGCTGCACGAACCGCCGGGCGACGGGTTGCCAGGTCTCCGCCAGGTCCAGGTGCGCCTGGGTGAGGACCTGCTCATCGTGCTGGGCAGCGGGGACCAGCTCAGCGACGACGGGGTCCTCGCGCATCCATTGGCGCATCAGCTCCGGGGTGGTCTCGATGTGGAACTGCAGACCCCACGCCGACGGGCCGACCCGAAACGCTTGGTTGGTGCAGTGCGGCGACACCGCGAGCAGGGTGGCACCCGCCGGCAGGGTGCGCACCTCGTCGGAGTGGAACTGCACCACGTCCGGGGTGAACGGTAGGTCGGCGAGCAGCGGGTCGGTTGCAGCGGCGTCCCGCTTGGCGACCAACCGCAGCCCCACCTCGGGGCCCTGCGGCATGGGGCGCACCGCACCACCGGTGGCCAGGGCCAACAGCTGGGCTCCCAGGCACAGCGCAAGCACCGGGACCTGCTCGGCGACCGCGCGGGCGAGCAAGGCCCGGATCGCCGGCAGCCAGGGGTGCCCGGCGTCGTCGTCGGCACTCATCTCCCCACCCAGGCACACCACCGCGTCCACCCCGGCCAGCTCACCGGGGATCTGCTCACCGAGATAGGGCCGGACCACCCGCAGCTGCGCGCCGGCGTCGACCAGCCACTGCCCGAGGGGTCCCACCGGGTCGGTGATCGAGGGTTGCAGCACGAGCAGGGTGGTCACGAGCGCGAGCCTAACCGCCGTCTCAGGCGTCGCCGACGCGGTCGGCGACGATCTGCGCGCTCAGTAACACCAACGGCAAGCCACCGCCGGGGTGCGCCGAACCGCCCACGCAGTACAAGCCCCGGACACTGGTGCGGTTGGGTGTGCGCAGGAAGGCCGCGGCCATGCCGTTCGAGGAGCTGCCATAGATGCTGCCACCCGGGGCACCAGTGTCGCGCTCCACGTCCGCAGGTGTCCGCGCTTGGCGGAGAACGATCTCCCCCAGGTCTAGCCCACGCTGGCGTGCTGCGCGCAGCACCACGTCGCCGTAGCGCTGCGCCAAGAGCGGCAGCTCCCAGTCCACGCCGTGCAGCGGCTCGTGCCGGGGTGCGTTGACCAGTATGAACACCGCACGCTGCTGCTCGTCGGGTCGGGTGGTGGGGTCATCCGGGCAGGCGAGGTACACCGCCGGGTCCGGGATGGGGCGAGGTGCACGCGGACGCCGGCCGCTCATCCCGAACACACTGTCGAACTCGTCGTCGTAGTCGCGGGGGTAGAGCACCGCGTGGTGACCGAGCGGGCGCCCATCCAGGCTCGGCACCCCACGCACGCCGAGCAGCAGACTGAACCCCGACAGCGATGGCGTGGCCCGGCCCAGCCGGCGGCGCAGCCCGCGGGAGTGCCTGGGCGACAGCAAGCCCACGGTGGCGCTGGCGTCGATCCCGCTGACCACCACATCGGCCCGCAGCCGGGACCCGTCGGCGAGCCGGACCGCGCGGACGCCACCGGATTTCACCTCGACGGCGGTGACTGTGGCGGCGGTGCGGACGATCACGCCCAGCTGCGCAGCCCGCTGCGCGAGTACCTCGGCGATCCGGCGCAGGCCCCCCGGGACGTGGTGCGCCCCGAATGCCTGCTCGACGTGCGCCACGCTCACCAGTGGTGCCGGGGCCCGGCGTGGGTCGGAGCCGGTGTAGGTCGCATAGCGGTCCAGGACCTGCCGCAGCCGCGGGTCGCGCAGGTAGCGCTGCCCGACGTCGTGCAGGGTGCGCCAGGGCGCGACGGTGGCTAGCGCCGGCAACCGCCCCGCCTGGGTGAGCAACTGCGGCGGGGTGAGCGCGCGGCGCAGGAACGGCTGCTCGACGATGTCGAACACCCGCGCCGCGTACTCGCTCAGCGCGGCCCACTCGGCTGCGGCGGCCGGACCGAGCTGCGCGCCGATCGCGGCGACAACGGCGTCTACCGGGCCGTCGGGGACCACCAGTGTGCTGGCGTCGGCGAAGCGGTGGGTGAACGTCGGGTCGAGCCGGGTCGTGGCCAGCGGGGCGGCGCCGATGTCGCGCAGGGTGTCGGCCAGCACCTGCGGCCAGGTCAGCAGGCTGGGTCCGGTGTCCCAGGTGAACCCGCCGACGCTGACGGTGCCGAGCTTGCCGCCCACGGTGTCAGCCGACTCGCACAGCGTGACGTGGTGGCCGCGGGCGGCGAGCCGGCAGGCCACCGCCAGGCCCGCCACCCCGGCCCCGACGACGACCACCCCAGACACGGAGCCAACCCTAGGTCGGCTGGGTGAACCACACCTCCCGGTGAGCGCCGACCGGGGCGAAACCGACCCGCGGGTACAGCCGGTTACTCGTCGGGTTCGCCAGATCGGTGAAGACCACGACGTGACTGGCACCCGCCGCCAGCGCCCACCGAGTGGCTGCCACGGTCACGGCCGCGGCGTAACCGTGCCCGCGGTGCGCGGCAGGGGTGTACACCGGCCCGATGCGACTCATCCCGGCGGTGGGCGGCCCAGCCTTGGCCAGGGACACCAGGGCACCGTCGACCTCCCACACCCAGGCCCCGGCACCGGTGGCCACCCACTGACGCACCACGTCGATCCCGGTCCGAGGGATGCTGGCCCGCGCCTCGGCGGCGAAAGCGTCCACCCAGGGCCCGAGAGCCTCGGCGTCCGCCGCCCCCGCCGCACGGGCCTGCCCCCGCACGCCGCGGGGGTCGGCGAGCAGGCGGAGGGTGAACAGCCGCAACCTGGTCTCGGCGAGCACGGGCCGACCGGCCCGCTCCACCAGGGCGTCGACCACCGCGGTGGGACCGGTGAACCCCGGCAAGTCCGGGTCCATCTGGGCAAGTGCACCGACTACTGCGTCGGCCGTGCTCTCCGGCAGTGCGGAGCCGATTAGGACGTGCGGTGGGGTGCGGACTGCGGCACCGATCAGCGCGGCACCCTGGCGCACGGAGAGCAGCACCGGCGGTGGCCGGTCGGGGGTGGGCGCGCGTTGCAGGGCGTCGAGCACGCTCAGCGCAACAGTGTGGCGCACCGGGTCGGCGGCGAGCATCGCGGCCGTCAGGTCGGCGAACCCGGCCAGGTCGTGGTGGCGCTGCACGTGCATGCTTTCCACGCTGCCAGCGCCCGCGGCAGGCGGCCACCAGTTTTCAGCCCTGCTCACAGGTTCAGGTACGTCTTGAGTTCGTAGGGTGTGACGTTGCGGCGGTAGGCGTCCCATTCGGTGCGCTTGTTGCGCAGGAAGAAGTCGAAGACGTGCTCACCGAGCGCGTCGGCCACCAGCTCCGAATCTTCCATCACCTTCAACGCCTCGGTGAGGTTCTGCGGCAGTTCCTCGTAGCCCATGGCGCGCCGCTCGGCCTCGGTCAGCGACCACACGTCATCCTCGGAAGCCGGCGGCAGTTCATAACCCTCGGCGATGCCCTTCAGACCCGCGGCCAGCATCACCGCGAACGTCAGATACGGGTTGCACGCCGAGTCGGGGGTGCGCACCTCGATCCGCCGGGAGGAGGCTTTACCTGGGGTGTACATCGGGACCCGGACCAGCGCTGAGCGGTTGGCGGCCCCCCAGGAGACCGCGGTCGGCGCCTCCCCGCCGGTGATCAACCTCTTGTAGGAGTTCACCCACTGGTTGGTGACCGCACTGATCTCGCGGGCATGGGTGAGGATCCCGGCGATGAAAGCCTTCCCCGTCGCCGAGAGCTGGTTGTCGTCGTCGGGGTCGTCGAAGGCGTTCGTGTCGCCCTCGAAGAGGCTCATGTGGGTGTGCATGGCCGAGCCGGCTTGGTCGCTGAACGGTTTGGGCATGAACGAGGCGCGAACCCCTTCGTCGATGGCCACCTCTTTGACGAGGTAGCGGAAGGTCATCACGTTGTCGGCCATGCTGAGCGCGTCCGCGTAGCGCAGGTCGATCTCCTGCTGGCCCGGTGCTGCCTCGTGATGGCTGAACTCCACCGAGATGCCCATCGACTCCAACGCGTCGATGGCGTGGCGGCGGAAGTTGGGCGCGGTGTCGTTCACCGCTTGGTCGAAGTACCCGCCGGTGTCCGCCGGCACCGGCGATGAGCCGTCGGTCGGGGTGTCGCGCAGCAGGAAGAACTCGATCTCGGGGTGGACGTAGCAGCTGAAGCCCATCTCGTTGGCCTTGTTCAGCTGCCGGCGCAGCACGTGCCGGGGATCCGCCCAGGACGGTGAACCATCGGGCATCACGATGTCGCAGAACATCCGCGCGGAGTGTTGCTTGCCGTCGCTGTCCAAAAACGGCAGCACCTGAAACGTCGAGGGGTCGGGCTTGGCCACGGTGTCGGCCTCGGACACCCGGGAGAATCCCTCGATGGAGGACCCGTCGAAGCCGATCCCCTCGCTGAACGCGCCCTCAAGTTCGGCCGGAGCGATCGCCACCGACTTCAAGAACCCCAGGACGTCGGTGAACCATAGCCGGACGAACCGGATGTCGCGCTCTTCCAACGTCCGGAGCACGAATTCCCGCTGGCGATCCATGACTGCACCCTAGGCAGGGCCTGTTACATCCATGTTTCGCAGCCGCGGTCAGCAGGTCAGACCGGTACTCGGCACCGTGAGGTTGACCAAGTAGGCGGTGACGGCGTCGTCCACGCATCCGACGCCGCTGAGCGCGACGGTGTGCTGGTCTCCCCGGTAGGTGATCAGCCGGGCACCGAGCTGGGCCGCCAGGTCGACCCCGGCCTGGTACGGCGTCGCCGGGTCGCCCGTGGTGGAGATGACCACCGTGGGCGCCAGCCCCGGGGCGGACGGGGTGTGCGGTGCACCCGTGGGGGGTACGGGCCAGAAGGCGCAGGCGTCAAGCGGGGCGTTGCCGCTGCCGAGCCCGTCGTCCAGGAACGGGGCCACCTTGCGGTAGCTGGTGTCGGCCTGATTGACCACCGTGCGGTCGGTGACCGGTGGGCTGTCGACGCAGCGCACCGCGGTGAACGCGTCGTTCTGATTGGTGTACCTGCCGTCGGGGATCCGACCGTTATACAGATCAGCCAGCGCCAGCAACTTGTTCCCACGCCCGGCGACCAACTCGGCGAACCCCAAGGTGAGGGTGTCCCACAGCGTCGGGGAATACAGCGCTTGGATGGTCCCGGTGACGGCGTCGTTGTAACCGAGTCCGCGCGGGTCGTCGGTCTTCGCCGGTTTCGTGATCAGCTGCCTGACCAGGGTCTGGAACGCGGCGCTGGCGGCAGCTGGGTCCTTACCCAGCGGGCAGGTGGACCGCGCCGCGCAGTTCTTGGCGTAGGCGTCGAACGCGCCTTGGAAGCCCTGGCCCTGACGCACCAGTTCCTGGACCGGGTCCGCCGCCGGGTCCAGCGCCCCGTCGAGCACCAACGCCCGCACGTTGCGGGGGAACTTCTCCGCGTAGGCGGTGCCGAGGCGGGTGCCATAGGAGTAACCGAGGTAAGTCAGCTTCTCATCACCCAGGACCGACCGCAGCACGTCCATGTCCTGGGCGGCCTCCCGGGTGCCGACATGCTCGAGCAGTGCGTTACCCACCCGGCTGCTGCACGTGGCGGCGTAGTCCTTCTCCTCGGTCTCAGTCTGCGCGATGCCCGCCGGGCTGGTGTCGAGGTCGAGGTCGGCGCGCTCGGCGTCGGTTTGCTTGCCGTCGAGGCAGGCCACGGCCGGTTCGGAGGCGCCAACGCCGCGGGGGTCGAACCCCACCAGGTCGAAACTCTGGCCGAGGGGGGTTGCCGCCACCGTGTCGGCCAGGTTCGCCACCAGGCTCATCCCGGACGCTCCCGGGCCGCCCGGGTTGACGAGCAGACTGCCGCTCCGCGCTCCGCTGGTCCGTAACCGGAGCATGGCAAGGGAGATCGCGGTGCCGGCTGGGTCGGCGTAATCCAGCGGGACCTGGACCCTTGCGCAGTCCAGCGCAGTGTTGTTATAGGCCCGCGCGTCGGCGGGTGTCGTGGTGGTGGCGTAGCGGTAGCACGGCCCCCAGGTGATCTGCTGGCCGTAGAACCGCTCCAGCCCTGGCGGAACGACGCCAACCGCCTTGCCCGAGCTGGTCTCCGCCTTCCGGGGGGCGTCGGAGGCCTGCGGCGTCCCGCTGATCACAGTGGAGCAGGCCGACGCGGTCACCGACGCGACGAGGAGTGCGGCGACACGACGCGTTCTCATGAGGCGCATGCTGCCACCCGCTGCCGTCTGATCCGTGTGACGGCGTTGCTGCGGCCGTCATATCCGGGTGACGGCGTTACTGCGGCCGTCATATCCGGGTGACGGCGGTGCCGCGTCCGGTGGCCGGTCCTACGATCGGGGCATGCCCCAGCTGCGAGTCGCCCTGGCCCAGGTGAACGCGTGCGTCGGCGACCTCACCGGCAACGCCGACCTCGTCCTGCGGTGGGCGGAGACGGCGGTGCAGGGCGGGGCGCACATCGTCGTCTTGCCGGAGATGATGCTCACCGGTTACCCGGTGGAGGACCTGGCGCTACGACGGTCGTTCTGCTTGGCCTCCCGCGCGACGTTGGACGGGCTAGCCGCGCGGCTTGCCGACGCCGGCTGCGGAGAGGCGGCGGTGGTGGTGGGCTACCTCGACCGCGACGACGTCGGCTCCCGCAACGCCGCCGCCGTGCTGCACCGTGGGCAGGTGATCGCCAGCTACGCCAAGCACCACCTGCCGAACTATGGGGTGTTCGACGAGTTCCGGTATTTCGCCGCGGGCACCACCTTGCCGGTGCTCCGGGTGCACGGACTGGACGTGGGCATCGTGATCTGCGAGGACATCTGGCAGGACGGCGGGCCGGTCGCCGCCTACAGCCAGGCTGGAGTGGACTTACTGCTGAGCCTGAACAGCTCGCCATACGAGCGGTCCAAGGACGACGAACGCGGTGAGCTGGTGGTGCGACGGGCCCGCGAGGCTGGGGCGGCCATGGCCTACGTGAACTTGGTTGGCGCACAGGACGAGCTGGTGTTCGACGGCGACTCCATGGTGGTCAGCGCGGTTGGGGAGGTATTGGCACGGGCTCCGCAGTTCGTCGAACACCTGCTGGTGGTTGATCTGGAGCTGTCCGCGGGCGGTGCACGCGCCGAGGAAGTGCCCGGCTGGGATGTGCAGCGGGTGACGGTGTCCGACCCCGAGCTGCCCGGGTGGGAGCCGATCGTGATGCCGGAGGTCGAGCCGCTCACCGAGGAGGCCGAGGTATGGGGGGCACTCGTCACCGGGCTGCGCGACTACGTGCACAAGAACGGGTTCCGCTCCGTGGTCCTGGGCCTGTCCGGTGGGATCGACTCCGCCGTGGTGGCCGCGCTCGCGGTGGATGCGCTGGGGGCCCAGGCCGTGCACGGGGTGTCCATGCCCTCGGCGTACTCCTCCGAACATTCCCGCTCCGACGCCGACGACCTCGCCGAGCGCACCGGGTTGCACTACCGGGTGGAGCCGATCGGGGCGTTGGTGGATGCGTTCGTCGGGCAACTGGGCCTGACCGGGCTGGCGGAGGAGAACGTGCAGGCCCGCTGCCGAGGGGTGACGCTGATGGCGCTGAGCAACGCCGAAGGGCATCTGGTGCTGGCCACCGGTAACAAGAGCGAACTCGCGGTGGGGTATTCAACGATCTACGGGGACGCGGTGGGCGGTTTCGCGCCGATCAAGGACGTCAGCAAGACGCTTGTGTGGCAGTTGGCGCGCTGGCGTAACGCGGCCGCCAAGGACCGGGGCCAGGTGCCACCCATCCCGGAAGCCTCGATCACGAAGGAACCCTCGGCGGAGTTGCGCCCCGGCCAGCTGGACTCCGATTCGCTGCCGGACTACGCGGTGCTGGACGAGATCCTGGCGCGCTACGTCGAAGGCGACGCAAGCTACGCCGACATGGTGGCTGACGGGTTCGATGCCGAGCTGGTCGAGGAGGTGGTGCGCAAGGTGGACCGCGCGGAGTACAAGCGCCGCCAATACCCGCCGGGCACCAAGATCGGCTCCAAGGCGTTCGGCCGGGACCGCCGATTGCCGCTGACGAACGCCTGGCGCGAACGGGCCCCGCACTAGCCCCGCCGGGGTGGGCGTCCTGGCCGAGATGGGCGTGGTGGCCGAGATGGGCGTACTGCAAGTACCACCAACTACGGCCGCCGGCGTCTGTAAATACCACCAACTAGGCGGGGGTGCTGGACGCCGATCGCCGTCCACCTCCGCGCCCGCGACCCACCCGCGGCCGCCGGCAGTCGCCCGGCCCGGGAGTTGGTAGCGGTTACAGACCTCTGCGGCACGTGTTGGTAGTACTTGCAGTACCCCCCAAGGGGCGCCAGTAACCCGCAGGGGCCGCGCTACTCCCCCGTCTGGCCGTCGATGCGTTCGCGTAGCAGGTCGGCGTGCCCGTTGTGCCGGGCGTACTCCTCGATCATGTGCACCATGATCCACCGCAACGAGAAGTGCTCCCCGTGCCGCCGCGCCGCGCTCAGGGTCTCCAGCGGCAACCCGGTGCACACCGCCCGAGCCGCTCCCACCTCACGGTGCCAGGCCTGCAGGTCCGCGGCCGGGTCCGCAGCGTCGACGTCGTCGAAGTCGTCGTCCGGGTTGGCGTCGGAGTAGTACAGCGGAGGCGCCTGCTCGTCGGCCATCACCCGCCGAAACCAGCTGCGCTCCACCTCGCTCATGTGCCTTACCAGGCCCAGCAGGCTCAGCCCCGACGGGGGCACCGCCCGCTCAGCCAACCGCTCGGCCGGCACCCCGTCGACCTTGATGGCGAGCGTGGCCCGCTGATAGTCGAGCCAGGCAGTGAGCATCGCGGCCTCGTCGGCGACCAAGGGTGGATCGATCCGGGCAGCCGGCTGCTGTGACATACCGCGCACGCTATCGCCGCCCGCCGACAGAAGTGGCAGCATCGCTCACGTCACAACCCCACATCCCGGGGACCCGCACGGGCCTCGAGGAAAGGACGGACGACGATGTCCGAGACAACTCCCTACGGCGGTGCGCCCACGACGGGCCCGGAGTCACCGCCTCGCACCAAAACTCGCATTCACCACCTGCTGGCGAAGAAGAATGCCGGGGAGAAGTGGGCGATGCTCACCGCCTACGACTTCTCCAGCGCCACGATCTTCGACGCGGCCCAGATCCCGGTACTGCTGGTCGGTGACTCCGCGGCGAACGTCGTCTACGGCTACGACACCACCGTCCCGGTGACCGTAGAGGAACTGCTGCCCCTGGTCCGCGGCGTGGTACGCGGCGCCCCACATGCGCTGGTGGTCGCGGACCTGCCGTTCGGCACCTACGAGTCCAGCCCCGAGCAGGCGGTGGCCACCGCCGTCCGGTTCCTGAAGGAAGGCCTGGCGCACGCCGTGAAGCTGGAGGGCGGGGAACGCATCGCCGGCCAGATCCGTGCCCTGACCGCCGCCGGGATCCCGGTGGTGGCGCACATCGGCTTCACCCCGCAAAGCGTGAACAACCTGGGGGGGTTCCGGGTGCAGGGCCGCGGGGACGGCGCCGAGCAGTTGGTGGCCGACGCCCAAGCGGTGCAGGACGCCGGGGCGTTCTCGGTGGTCATGGAAATGGTGCCTGCCGAACTCGCCGCGCAGGTCACCCACAAGCTGACCATCCCCACCATCGGCATCGGCGCTGGCGCGGAGTGCGACGCGCAGGTGCTGGTGTGGCAGGACATGGCCGGGCTCAGCGAGGGCAAGGGCCCGCGGTTCGTCAAACGGTTCGGCAATGTTGCCGCGGAGCTGCGGCGCGCTGCCACCGACTACGCCGACGAGGTACGCCTCGGCACGTTCCCCGGGCCGGAGCACAGCTTCTAACGGCGCAGCTTCTAGCGGCACACCTTCTAGCGGTGCAGCTTCGGCAACACCTCCCGGCCGAAGACCTCCAGCCACTGCCGCTGGTTGCGTCCAACGTTGTGCAGGTAGATGCGATCGAAACCGAGGTCGACGTACTGCTGGATGTGCGCCCGGTGCACGTCGGGATCGGAATCGATCACCATCCGGCCCTCGAAGTCTTCCGGGCGCACCAGCTTGGCCATCTGCGCGAAGTCGTGCGGTGAGCGGATGTCGGCCTTGGGAAATTTCATGCCCCCGTTGGGCCACTCGGTCATCGCGTTGGTCAGTGCCTGAGCGTCGGTGTCGGCCCAGGACAGGTGCAGTTGCAGCACCTTGGGCATGGTGTCGGGGTCCTTGCCGGCCTTGCGGGCACCCTCGGCGAACTTGGCGAACAGCCCGTCGATCTTCTCCAGTGGCGCCCCGACGGTGATGATGCCGTCGGCGTGCTCCCCGGTGCGCCGGGCGTTGATCGGGCCCGCGGTGGCCACCAGAATCGGCGGGGCCAGCTCCGGCATGGTCCACAACCGGGTCGACTCCAGCTGGAAGAACCGGCCGTGGTGCTTGACGTCCTTACCGGCGATCGAGGCGTCGAACAGCTTCTTGATCACGTCGACGGCCTCGAACATCCGTAGCGAACGCTCCCCGGCCTCCGGCCAGTAGCCCGGGATGATGTGCTCGTTGAGCGCCTCCCCTGAGCCGACGCCCAGCCAGTACCGCCCCGGGTACATCGTCTCCAGGGTGGCCGAGGCTTGCGCCACCAAGGCGGGGTGGAAGCGGAACGACGGGCAGGTGACCCCCGGGCCAAGATCGCCGGTGGTGCGCTCCCCCACCCCAGCCAGCACGCTCCACACGAAGCCGGACTGACCCTGCTGCGGAACCCAGGGCTGGAAGTGGTCGGCGGCCATGCACCCGGAAAAGCCGTGCGTCTCGGCCAGTGCAGTGAGCTCGATACATTCCCGCGGGGTGAACTGCTCCAGCATCGCCGCGTAGCCAAAGGTGAGCTCGCTCATGGGCGTTCAGCCCCGCCACTCGCGGTCGGCGGCGTCGGCCGCGTCGTTGCGCGACTTGGCGATGGCGAGGGCATTGCGTGCGGTCTCCGCGTCCGGGTAGGGACCCATCCGGTCCAGGCCGCGGGATTCCTTGCCCTGGCGAACAGAGCCGTCGGCTGTGCAGTAGTACCACTGGGTGTCGCTGTCGCTCATGCCCAGCAGTGTGCCACTGCACCTCACACCGCACGCAGTAGCTCGGGGCCGTTGTTACGCACGCTGTTCACCGCGGAGCTGACCTGGCGAGGGTGCAGGTGCGGCTCGGGAACCGCCGCCACCAGCTCCTTCACCCTGGTCAGCTCGGTGATGGCGGGATCCAGCCACTCCTCGTGCAGCTCGGCGGGCAGCACCAACGGGGTGCGCTCATGGATGTGGCCCAACGAGTCAGCGGCCGTGGTGGTCAGGATCGTCACCGACCACACCCAGCGAAGCGGGTCGTCGCCGGCCCGCGCGGGGTCACGCCACAGTTCGTAGAGCCCAGCGAAAGCCAGCGCCGCGTCGCCGTGCAGGAAGTAGGGCACCTTCGCCCCCTCGCGCTTCTCCCACTCGAAATATCCGTCGGCCGGGACCAGGCACCGCCGCCAGCCCGCGGCCGCGGTAAACGCCGGCTTCTCGGTGATGGTTTCGCTGCGGGCGTTGATCAGGCGGGCACCGATCTTGACGTCCTTGGCCCAAGACGGCACCAAACCCCAACGCGCAGTGCGCAACTGGCGTACATGCTCAGCCCTGGGTTCACCCCGCGGGGTTCGTTCCAGTACGACGCGGACCGGGTCGGTCGGTGCGACGTTGTAGGAGGCAGGCGGAGCGTCACCCACCGCCTCGGCCACGCTGAACAACGCCAGCAGGTCGACGTCGGTCTGGGTGCTCGCGTATCGGCCGCACATGCTGCCCAGTCTGCCCCGGACGGCCGTCCTACCCGGTTCCGAGGAACCGCCGCCACCGGGTGGTCAGCTCTGCGACGGCTGGAGCTCGGCCATCTTGCCCCAGCCGTCCTGCGCGACCTCGACGTTGATGATGTCCGGTGTCTGCGCCAGCACATCGGGCATCCACGCCATCGCTGCCGCGAAGTGCTCGGTGCTGACGTGCACCTGACCAGCGGCCGCGGAGGCGAATCCTTCGACCAGGACGAACTGGTGCGGGTCGTCCACACTGCGTGACCATTCGAAGAACACGTTGCCCGGCTCGCCCCGGGTTCCGGCGGTGAAGTCGGCAACCAGATCCAGCCAGTCCTTGCTGCGGTCGGGCCGGACGGTGAACTTGACGACGATGAAAATCATGGCGCTCCTTCAGGACGTCAGCACGGGCACCTGGACCCTGCCAGAATCGGCACGCTGGGCGGAAGGACGCGGGGCCAGGCCGGGGCGAACGAGTTGGCCTGTGAGTCGGAGAGTGGCCACGGCGTGTCGTGACCTGCGGCGATGTCGGCGTGTCGCCCTCTGAACTGTGGAAACACCGTTGGTAGGTGTTGGCAGCGATTGGGCTCACACGGACCTGCTGCGGACCACCTGTGGACTGACCGGTCCAGAGTTAAGGGGGTCAGGCGTCGTCGACGTTGAGGTCTGCACGCATCGCTGAGCGGTACTTGTAAGTTTGCTTCCAAATACGGGCATTACTCGCACACCGCGCTATTGTTCGTGCATGCCCGTGGTGCAATCACGCGGTACACCCCACCCCAGCTTCCTGGGCGCGCACCCCAGCCCAACCCAACCGAGGCACAATCGCGGGCCGTGTCCGCGCTGCGGGCGCGCGGCGGGCAGCAGCGACAGCAGAGCGGTGGCATGAATGTTCTGGGGTGGGCAGAGACGGTCGACGGGCTGACGTGGCGGTGTCGGTGGTGCGGGTGCCGATGGGTGGGCGCAGGCGGCCAAGGCGGAAAGCACACGAGCGCCCGGTAGCGCGGCTCCACGGCCGCGACCAGGTGGTGCGCCTGCTCGGCCGTCGGCGCCTCGATCTCCACGTCGGGCACCGCGGGCAGACAATCCGGGTGCAGGGCGAGCGGACGATGAGCTGGTCGTCCACGCGGCCGTCAGCACCCTGTTCACCGTGTCGTAAACGTTTGCAGCGTCCTGGGCGCCAGGTGGTCGGAGAGAGCCTTGATAAGCCCCTGGACGTCGCTACGGCGCAGCGTGGACAGCGTGGAAAGCGGACGATCACCGAGGACTGGGGGACGTGTACGCGCAGAGCGTTGTCTGCGATTCGAGCGGTATTGTCGCGTGACACATACGGGTCCTGCCAGCGACCCGCGTATTCGGCAAGAGTGACCGCGCCGGCCTTTGGGTCTACGTAGTCCCCGGGGACCACAGACGCCGTGATGCTGTCGAGCCACTGCTGGGCGTCGACTCGTCGGGCGGAGTGCCGGGCGTGCTCCCGGTCCGCGCGGTCGGTCAGGTCGCCGCGGCCCGCACCGACCTGAGCAACGCCCAGGCCGACCTGACCGACGCCGTCGACACCGCCGCCGTGACAGCCGGGCAGCCCGGCAACGAAGGGAAGGCCCTCGTCGAGCCCGCCGCCGGACTGGCCCTACGCGAAGCACAGGCCGGGCTGGCCCAGGCGAAGAAAACCAGCCGCAACACCCCCACCCACCTGCCTCTGAGCGACGTCCGCCCTGCACGTCCGGCTCGACCCAGCATCAGCACCACGACGCAGCAAAGCCCTCACCGCGCTCTGCGCCGAACTCACCCAGACCGGCACCCGCTACTCCGGCACCACCCTCACCCTCACCCTCAGAGGCCACCCCTGACCTTGCATGTCGCCTGCCAGCGTGATGGGACCACCTCGTTGCCACGAGCATGGGACCACCTGGAGGTGTTGGTGAGCATCACAGGGCCTTGGTTTCGGTGTCAACGGCGGCGCGCTGGTTGAGCCGGTTTCGT
>JAABUS010002746.1_pt1 | contig 31673 bp, 27 predicted proteins | sample 5560161 | NCBI WGS metagenome assembly JAABUS01 (sample SAMN10711885, study PRJNA513376) | rock metagenome | isolation source: Antarctica rocks | place: Antarctica: Victoria Land, Trio Nunatak nord | collected 2016-01-04 | reverse complement strand
TTTACGCTATTTATATTATATTTAAATATTTAATATTATATCTTTATTATTATAATTAGTTTATATATATAGTTTTTTATCTTTATTAATTTATTTATTCACCTCTATTATAATATTTACCCTAGGTAGCTCTCTAGGCCGGTCCTAATTTTTTTTATTAAATTAGAAAGATAATAGATTCATAATAGATTTATTCGGAGTATTAATATTTTATTCTACTATTATTTACTAGGCTAATTAATTTCTAATTTATTAATTAAATAAATTCTCATTATTCTAGTCTCTAAGTAGTATATTCTAAATTATCCTCTCTAAATCCATTTTTAATTAATTAAAAATTAATTAGATTAGATTAAACCTCGTTATATACTTATACGCGTCGAGGCGGAAGTAGTCTTAAATCTATTAGAAATTAGTTCCTAATATATTAAGAATAGATAACTTATTTAGTATCTTATTACGACTATAATTACTATATAGAGGGTAATCCTTAATAGGAAGACTAAGGGCTTTAAGGGCCCGGGGAATATTAAACTATAAATTAATTAATAATCGATTCCTAAATAATTAAAAGCTGAATATTTATATTTCCCTTATTTATTATAGGACGCTCGAGAAGCTCGAGGGGCGGAGTTTTAATTTTAAATTTCGAGAGCTATTTAATCGTCCTAAGAAACTAATTTATTAATAATCTATTAGTAATTAAATCAACGATATACTATATTATCCTTCATATTACTATTTAATATTTAATACTATCTTAATTAATTAGGGCTATATTTATAATACTATAATAATTAATTAGGAATTTATTCTTACTATCGACTTTATCGAGCTCTTTATTTTTTAATTTTCCTACTAAAATATAAACGAATATTACATTATATAATTTCATATAGTTTTTTAAGACCTCGGGGTTACTGAATTTATTCTAAATTAATTAATAATCGATTAATATTAATTTAAAATATCGCACTAATAGATTAATAATTAATTCGATTTATAAATCTTCGATATTTCCCTCCTTCTTTATTTACGTATCGGTAGAATACCTCTCCCGTCTAAAGTACGACCTTATCCTTCTAATCGATTTCGAATTAATTAATAAAACCTAGCTTTATCTAGGTAATTAATTCGAAATTAATTACCTTTATCTTAAATAAAGACCAGTCCTCTCTACGGTATTTATTAATAAGATATTTTTAATATAAGGCGTAATCCGTAAGGGCTATAATTAATATTAATTAATTAGTAATTAATTAATATATATTAATATAGTTAAAATATTAGAGAAGTCTATCGCTAATAAATTAATAATAGAATAAAATATAGTAAATAATAGAGATAGAATAAATTAGTAATTAATTAATTTATAATTAGTTATTAATCTATTGCTAAGAGAATAGGAGGGAGAAATAATCTGGGGCGAAATCTGGACTTATAATTTAACGGGCGGGAACTACGGGTACGTGATTATACTACGTCAACGATGGAAGGACAGCCGAGGTTCTTCCAGAATTAGCTTAGGGACAGCCGAGTTCTTAGCGTAGGTACAGCCGAGCTATATCCTGCACCGGACTGATCTTCGGGGCTAGTGGCGGAGTGATCTTATTCACTTTACTTCACTTTTGTCCGGTAACACCCCTGGCATTTGCTACAGCTACGAAGTAACGCACATCATAATCCGACTAATTATACAACAGATGCAACCAGTCAGGGTCTGCAGGAATATCTTCGTACTCTAATCCTTTCCCTGCATCATCCTCGGGTTTGAGGTGCTAAGGGTATCTCGTTGCTTGCTTCTCTACCTCTGCGATGGTGGTGGCTATGCTTTTGAACGACCGCAAACCTTCCCTTCTTGTCCACGTCCCAGTCAGAGCTCCCAGGTCTGGATGCCACCAAAAGTCGTCCTATCGAGCACGCGATCCCACGTTCTGTTACCCAACCTTCGGTTGCTGTCTGTGATCACGACCTTCCAAATGTGAAGCTGGATTTCCCAGAACCACACACATGAATGGCCCAACTCGCCCAGGAGTTTGTTAACCCCATGCAGAAGGGTGGTGAAGTGTCACTAAATCGACCGCTCTTATTGGTGAAACGACGCCGTGTAATGTTCAACGCCGAGGGAATACCACCGTCTTCCTCGCAGTCTCATACTGGTTTTGCACCTCCAGGCCATACTCCATCAGAAAATCCAGGTTCTGCTCAACGCCTCCAGCTCAGCTCGCTTCGGTCAGCACCGGAACCATTTACCACCAATGCATGCCCCTCCCAGCAAGCGCCACGAAGCACACCGCATGAACCCATGCATGCACCCAGGGCTGCTCCAAAAGTCCCCTTCCCCTCACCTCATTCCTCCAAGTTCTACCCACAGCTCTGGTCATAGGTCCAAAATGATACAATCCGAGGGCGGCTGCTACCCTGCTCTCAAGCCAAGCACAATCATCAATCGATTGGTCTCGGAAAATGAAAATCGCTGCAACTAGGTTTGAGGATAAGAGCAGCAAAGCGTATTGACGTATTACAGCTTCCGCGTGAGGCTGAGGGACTGAAAGCGTAGCGGATGGAGAGAGAGCGAAGGTGAGGGCAGCAGGAGTCTCTACCAGAATATGGAGGACGAAAGGAAAGGAAGTGGAAATGGCAGATAGCATGTTGAAACGTAAGTTGCTTCTTGCAAGCCGGACTTCTCTTGCAGATAAAATTGAGAGGCTTAGAATGAAGAATGCAGACCTCAAATATTCATAGGGCGTATAGGCTCTGTGTAGGAACAAGGGGACTGCCGCTATCGGTATGACGTAATGGAAGCACAGAAGTCAAATGATTGGGTTGTTCTACACAATCACTGTGTTCCTCAACGCTATGGTTGGTTTGTCGCAAACAAGAGCAAAAGCTCACTATCTATCGTACGAAAGGCGGTAGACATTGTCGTCGCGGACTGGGGAATATATCATCATTGTCCGATTTGCACCCGTCCCCATAAAGACTCGACCCATCATATCGTCGTTCACACTCATAGCCTTTTCGAGGATTACTCGACGATAACTTCGCTAGTCTTCCTACGTTGGAGGTTGTATCATGCTCTGAATGTAAGCTACCCTCCTCGAGACTCTTCTGGCCCGAGTCCTTCCCAAATCTGCTCGCGTGGTGATGAGAATTGACCGTACTCGTAACCTCGAGCATATTAGAAGGATTTACCGCTACGAGTCGGCCACCCTGTAGGGCTGAGTACCCGGGGAATTTGGGTCTCTTACGGAGTACTTGGGGGTCTAGCTCCAAGGTTTTCTTAGGGGTAGACAGTCAAATTCTCATAACTTACGCACCAGACTAGTATGAACCAAGGTTTTGGTATGGCAGCTATAGCCACGAATAATCACTACTACTTTGTACGCAGAATTGTAATGACGAAATGGTTGCTTGTGGAGTTATAGCAGGGTGGCCGTCTCATTGGCGTGGCCGACTCGGGCGTTAATCCTTCTATGAGCTGCAGCAGTACGTTGCTTTTCCTGATAATTTCGATGCAGGATGTGACTCTTGAGTACCAGGCACTAATGAATTTTGTTTCCGAGTTGAAAACCCCTTTGTGCACGGGTCAGGTATGGTAAGAAAACGCCTAAGCAGCATTAAGGTTGAAGCATTTTCTGGCTAACAAAAACTCCCCTCGCACTAGCAAGCATTCAAAGTAGGTGACATTTTGGGTCATTTCTTGTTCGCAGGCATCAGAACACTTCCCTTCCACTGTCTGCCAAGCCCACAGAAGAGCATGAGCCGCATTCCACAGATTTCCGCGCGAATTACCACCAATCCAAGCCCTTCCCAGCAAGCGCCACCCCACAGACCAGATGCACGACAACATGGAACCACGGCCGCTTCAGAAGAGGCTCTGACTTCTCCTTTGTCTTCGTATTCCCTCCGCTCTCGACTTCGACCTTTCCTCGCCTACCCTCTCCCCTGATCATCCGGCACACAGCTCGTAGAAGAGGTGCAGGATGATACAGAGCTAACGTTACAGCTAGGTACCGCTCGAAGCGGGCGAAAGTCGCTGTCCCATCCGGAAATGTGCTCTCGGGAGACGAAGTAGAAGGGTATTGCAGCGAGGCATAGCAAGGCGACGGCGTACTGCCGTATGACGCCTTCAGCATCGCATTGTCTACTTGATAAGGACGCTGACGGATGGAAGATGAAGTTCACAGCGCCGAAAAACTCGACAATTATATGGAGAGTGAGAGGCATAGAACGTTGGTTCAATGGGTTCATAACCTTGACTGTGTTGACAATTTGTGCAGAAGAACGAGCACCGGAAAACAGTGACACAGTGCAAGGAATGATAACAAATGATTGCAGTCTGGTTGACAACAAGGCACAGATGTACGATTCTTTCTGCATCTGAGATTGCCTGAGCCACAGTAGGAGATTGATACCTACTCCTGAGGAATGTCTTGTAACGAGAAAACTTGAGATAGAGCCTCCTTACATAAAGTCTCCAGTACCTATGATCTATGAACAACGAATCACAAGAAAGTTAAGAATGTGTTAGAGATGGGTCTGAAGGCTGTAGAGTCAAGTACCTGATTGGTTCGAGGATCGAGTTTGTTAGCGGTATTCGTACGCTTCATTAAGCATAGGTGAGTAGGAAGAGAATGGATGCTACTATTAGGTAATTTCTGTGCGTCGTGTAGGGGGTGTATATATTCGTATATTTAGACGGTCGTGTGAAGCCGCACGTAAGCCGGCCAAATATCGTCGCCGAAAAGGGTTAGCGTAGTCGTCCCAACAGTGAATGGAATTCAATGCCGAAGCTTGAAACAGCTGAAGCTTCTAAATTCATTCCCTTTTCCCTACCGCGCAATCATGCTGGCAAGATCGTCGAGGGCCAGCAGGGCTCTGCCATTGAGGCGCAATACCTTCGTGCCGGTGACAAAACGCACTGTCACCACCGATGCTGCTTCATCCCACGCCGAGAAAGAGCATGTTCCTGAAGTAAGACCGAAAGTTGCCCACAACATAGATATCACCACCTCACACGTTCGCGTCTTTTAGGAAGATGATAAGCCCTTTGAAGTCCGGCTCTCTGATGAGAGCTTCGAGACCTATGAGCTCGACCCTCCTCCCTACACTTTAGACACCACGAAGAAAGAGCTCAAGCAGATGTACTATGATATGGTGTCAATACGGTAAATTGAATCCCTGCGTCACCCTAGCACGTGCTGAACCTGAGTCTTCACAGACGGATGGAAATGGCTGCAGACAGACTATACAAAGAGAAGAAGATACGTGGTTTCTGCCATCTCTCAACCGGCCAAGAAGCCGTCGCAGCAGGCATTGAGCACGCCCTCACCAAAGAAGATCATGTCATTACCGCCTACCGATGCCACGGCTTCGCTCTGATGCGAGGCGGTACCGTCAAGTCAATCATCGGCGAGCTGCTTGGGCGAAGAGAGGGTATTGCGTACGGAAAAGGTGGATCTATGCACATGTTCGCCAAGGGTTTCTACGGCGGGAATGGTATAGTGGGTGCTCAGGTCCCAGTCGGTGCTGGAATTGCGTTCGCGAATCAATATAACAATAAGGAAAATACTACGGTCTGTCTGTACGGCGACGGAGCTAGCAACCAGGGTCAAGTCTTCGAAGCGTTCAATATGGCTAAGCTCTGGAACCTGCCTATTCTCTTCGGTTGTGAAAGTAAGACTCCCACCATAAACATTACAGAGACTATCTGGCTGACACTATCATCTTAAAGATAACAAATACGGTATGGGAACCGCAGCCAACCGCGCCGCCGCCCTGACGGAATACTACAAGCGAGGCCAATATATTCCAGGTCTCAAGGTCAACGGTATGGACATTCTCGCCGTCAAAGCCGCCGTCGAATACGGCAAGCAATACACGGTCGCCGGCCACGGCCCACTCGTCTTCGAATACGTCACCTACCGTTATGGAGGCCATTCCATGTCTGACCCAGGAACGACTTACCGCACACGTGAAGAAATTCAGCGTATGCGAAGCACCAATGATCCAATCGCCGGCCTGAAGCAGAAGCTACTGGACTGGGAGGTCACAAGCGAGGAGGAGCTCAAATCTATCGATAAGGAGGCGAGAACATATGTGGACGGAGAGGTTGCGGAAGCAGAGAAGATGGCTGAGCCAGAGGCTACGGCTAAGATTCTCTATGAGGACATCTATGTTAGGGGCAGTGAGCCACCTTTCATGAGGGGGAGGATTCCGGATGAGAACTACTATTACTAGACCTCTTCTTGTGAAATGCTTGCACTGGACTTGCTGTCCGCCTTTAGCCCAACACTTGATGGCGAGTGAGGCTTAGATCATGCATGTTTGTTTATTGACACGAAGTACAGAGCAGGTTCTATTAGATAACGATCGGTCGTACAGAAACAGAGTGCAATCTCAAAACTCTCATTGTCGCAAGAACTAAAATTGTATAGTTATTCCTCAGTATCATTGTAATACGCAATATTCCACATAAGTGGTACGAAATACTCGTAGCAGCTGTTCGAAAACAGATTAAGTCTAGATCTACCTACGGCAGACTATAGATTCAGTCGCGCTATCAAGATCGCGTTCCCAAAGATTTCGTGCCGAGAGTTTTAGAACACAATCACGAGCATACAAACACTGCTCATCTTCTACGGAATCTCCCCACCTAGATATGTCTCTCTCTATGCCCAGTGCGCCAAATGGCGGTCTCTTCAAGCAAGGCTACCAAAAGCAAGGACTCCAATCTCCAGCCTAGCAGTCCACACCACTAACCTCACCACAGCTACGAATCCGAAGACGGCGCCGTGATCCGCAACATAGAAGCATGCCGCGCCATAGCTCAAACGGTCCAGACCTCTCTCGGTCCCTATGGCCGCAACAAAATCGTCATCAACCATCTCCAAAAAATGATCCTGACCTCGGACGCTGCATCCATATTACGAGAGCTCGATGTCGTTCATCCAGCTGCGAAGCTCATAGTCATGGCTAGCCAGCAGCAAGAGGCTGAGATGGGAGATGCTACGAATATGGTTATTGTGCTTTGCGGAGAGATGCTGAAGAAGGCGGAGGAGTTGTTGAGGATGGGATTGAAGACTAGTGATGTGGTGCAGGGGTATGAGAGGGCGCAGAAGGAGGCTTTGAAGTGTTTAGATGGTGCGTTAGTCCCTAGAGACGTTTCGTGAAGAAGGCTGTGAGGAATGGCATGCTAATACCTACACAGAACTCGTCGTAGACTCAGTAAAAGACCTCCGCTCGCACCCCGAACTCGCCAAGGCCATCCGCACAGTGGTAGCCTCCAAACAAAGCGGCAGCGAAGACTTCCTCGCCGATATGGTCGCCGAAGCTGTTCTTGCCGTCCTCCCTAAAAACCCTATAAACTTCAACGTTGACAACATTCGCGTTGTGAAAATTATGGGCGGTAGCCTCGAACAGAGCAAAGTTGTCAAAGGCATGGTTTTTGGCCGCGAACCAGATGGCTCGATAAAGAAGGCGAAGAATGCGAAGGTGGGTGTATTTTCGTGTCCGATTGACATAAGCCAGACGGAGACGAAGGGAACTGTGCTGTTGCATAATGCGAAGGAGATGATGGATTTTACAAAGGGGGAGGAATCGCAACTCGAAACTGCTATCAAGGAGCTGCACGACTCGGGTCTGCGCGTTGTCGTTGCAGGAAGCACTGTTGGCGAATTGGCTCTCCATTACCTGAACCGCTTCGGCATCCTCGTCGTCAAAGTCCTCTCGAAATTCGAACTCCGCCGCCTCTGCCGCGTCGTCGACGCTACACCTCTCGCTCGTCTCGGTGCGCCCATGCCAGATGAAATGGGCAAAATCGACATTGTCGAGACGCTCGAGATCGGCGGCGACCGCGTCACAGTATTCAGGCAGGAAAATGACGCTACGAGAACAGCCACGCTAGTAATACGAGGCGCAACGCAAAATCACCTCGACGACATCGAGCGCGCTATCGACGACGGTGTCAATGTTGTCAAAGCTATCACTAGAGATCCGAAACTGGTACCTGGAGCTGGAGCCACAGAGATGCAATTGATAGAGCGAATATCCGATTTCGGTTCAAAAACACCCGAAATCTCACAATACGCTATCAAAAAGTACGCTGAAGCTTTCGAAGTCATTCCCCGCACGCTTGCTGAATCAGCTGGTCTCGACGCTACGGAGGTCCTGGCGACGCTATATGCCGCGCATCACAAATCCTCATCTAAAGACGATGACGACGAAGATGAGGATGATGACGAGGAAGAGGACTGGTGCATGGGCGTGGATGTCGAGAATGACGACGGTACGGGCACGCTGGATGCGAAGGAAGAGGGGATTTTGGATTTGTTGGTTAGTAAACGATGGGCTATCAGGCTGGCGACCGAGGCCGCGAGGACGATTCTCAGTGTGGACCAGATTATTGTGGCGAGGCAGGCTGGAGGGCCGAAGCCGCCTGGAGGGGGTCAGAACCCTGGATGGGATGATGACTGAGGAGGAGTGATGTTTGTGAGATCATAGAGAATAAGTATCAAAAGCGAATAGAGCAAGCGTTGCTGTGATGATATACTTGATTTGCTATCTTACAGTCTCGGTGCCAGGTTTAGCGGCAGTCTTGGATCTCAGTACAAACAAATAAACCACAAAAAGCCCTTTTGTTGAGCAGCCTTTGGGCGTTCAAGCTCAATCTAGAGCCACTAATTGCCTAGACGCCGCTCATCTTGAGGGCTGACGAAGACATGCTTTTGCTTCTCTGGATGTTGTGTCGTACAAAAGCAGCCGACAAACCCGGTACTGAGGGAGAGCTTAATGGCTTCTCCTTAGCCAGCAAGCAGTGAATTCTTCTGACCCTCACTCCTCCTGATTCAATCCCAAACACCATAGTACCCTCCTACAACGGCAGCCCAGGTCCGGCTATGGAGGAAGAATCTGCGTCAATTCATCTACATCAGTGATCTAGCATATTGAACAGCGTATAGACACCAACTCACGTTGCGCCGCATACTTTCCCTGCAGAACCAGTACCATCGACGAGACAAACGCTCCTCTACACTCCCCGTCAGCGTTAGTTCATCAACACCTTCCCCTTCCTTCCATTTCCTTGCATCCCCTGAAAAGAATAGGAAAAAGACTCACATCTCAACCCCAGCAAGCGCAACAGCACAAACCCACTCCACATACGGTGGCTTCTCAAATAGCAGTTTGAAATCCTTGCCTTTGGGGAGGAGCATGGTGACGAAGGCGGCGGCCCAGAGGGCTAGGAGGATGAATTCGAGGAGGACGTGGAGGACGTGGAGGATGTTGTGGCCGACTTGGGATGGGCCAAAGAGGGAGTGCCCGAAGAGGGTGGGAGTGCAGAGGATGATGGTGGCGAGGGAGGTGGATACTGGAGTTGGATTAGTTGGCTTTGATATATGTTAATCCAAAGTGCTGCTTTTCGAAGGGAGGGGAGAGGGCGACGAAGCATAGAGTCTGTTTTGGGATAAGGGATGGAGATGGAGGCAATTGTTTTGGATAAGCAAAGCTGACAAGTGGATTGGTTGAGTGAGTGAGAGATGGCTCTGTTGGGGTCGGAAGAGGCCGAGCAAGGGATTGGGAGAGTGAGGGGCCGAAATGGAGGAATTGTGGGGAAGAAAGCCCATAGTGGTGAAGTGATGGACGTACTTCCAAATCCCAATGGCTTCTCAAGATGGTACCACCATCCACGATGGACTCCTGAGTAAGATAATAACGCCAGATACGCAATAGCTATTGTGATCTGCCCGATGCGAATATTGAAGAGGGTTTTTGGAGGGACTGGCTGGCGGGAATTCCAACCCATGCTGCTCACGTGTGCTGGATGGGCGCTGTATGGGGGTTCGAAGGTTGTAGGCGATGGGAGTCTATCGTGGTCGGTTGGGGGAATCCATCCTTTGGCGCGGAGGTATTGTTTGCGTGGTGTGTCGAAGAAGATGGGTGGTGGTTTGGGGTTTCGGTTCGACCTCGAGTGGATGTTAGGGTTGAAAGTTTTCTGAAGGTTGGACATTTCATGTCGCGGCATGGTTCTACCAAGTTTGGCGAAGACATTTTTTGCTACAAATGTAATAGACTCACATAATGATAGTTGCTCATAGGAACGAATTTGCTTCACACGCTGAAGCTATGGATGTTTTGTAGGCTAGCAGTTGGAAACGCAAACTTGGAGTCATCATCCATCAATCGAGAAATCACCGTGTTCTTACGGCATTGTAACACGACGTCCTCCTTCTCTACAGTGTGAAAGGGAAGGAGCGAGTCTCAACAGATCTTGAACATTCACTTTCTGCCTCCAAAACTTGGTCTGCATTCGTACACTCTGAACAGGTGCACGCATCGACAAGTCTTGTTTCCGCGCGTTCACTCCTTTCATCCTGCACCACTGCCCCCAAATGCACAGCGGCCAGATTGCCTGTCAAGCGTTACTACGACATCTTATCGTTTCTCAAATTCAAACAAAGCAGTCAGCCGTGCCAATTCATTTTCGAAGAGTCAGTCTCTCGACCGATAATCACTCTCATTCTCAATCCCGGATTTACATGTATGATCCTTCGTCGCAGCTGCTACTCGGTACTCCAAGAACTGTTTGTGCACGCCTGTTTTGGGCGTTGATAGTGCGTCGTTGCAGTTCAGTGGCGCCACCACCCCTGCAAATTCGGCCAGAGCCGCCAAAGGTTCGCCAAGCTCGACTCCGGGACGTCAGGACATACTTATAAGTAAACGGTCAACAATACGCTCTTTTCAGCATACATACTACATGAAATACAATGGGGGTACATTGTGACGACTGAGACTTCAACTCTCCCTCTCTCCTGACCCAGGACACCGCCGGAGGACCTTGCCTTGGCCGTATACCCCAGAAGAGCCTGAACGAAACAGTCTCGTTAAGACCGGACGGTGATAGCTTGTATTGGGGTCCAAGAGCAGAAGGGGCATAGTGTCTAGACCGTGGATAAGAAAAGGGCCTGGAATTTTGCGTGACGCACGGCAATCGTGCCGGGGCGACATCATCACGAGATTACTCGTAGACATCACCTGTCACGCTTAGATCGCTACACTACGCATTCATCTTGAGCACGAGTACCCTCTACAAGTCATCTCCCATGGGCCATGGACTTCGGTAACAGGACTCACGGCCGAATGGCCTCCGTTGACTCGGACCACAACATGTCTATGCACAAGAGACGCCCTTCTGTCCCCGTGGGCTTGGGTCACCGTCCATCTCGAAGGAAGGATTCTGTACAACATCCAAAACCACCTTTGACGCCAAATTCCTCGTCATTACCACAAACCATGGCCAATCCTCTACTACCCTCCGCTCCCGCCTCCCCTCCGACGCCCGCGCCTAGCCCGACTCCACATCAACGGTCACCCACGTCGTGGAACCTTACCTTCGAAGATGCTGAAGATCCGGTGCTGGAGGAGGCGAGACAACGCTTCATTGGCTTGGAAATCAGACAAAAAGAGAGTTGGCTGAGATCGCTGGTGGAGGCTTGCGACAACCATTCGTTGAGCTTTCTACACCAGATTGTCAGCCCAAGGCTGAAGAAGGACCCGTTCAAAGCCTTGCCCAATGAGCTGTGCTTTAGAGTAAGCTTAGTCACTTTCTTGAATAAAATAATGACGTATCAGCTTACGACCTCTAGATACTTGAATTCGTCGACGATCCCAAAACGTTCGTTCGCGCTTCGCAAGTTTCAAGGAGGTGGCGTGAAATTGTGAGCGACGACCAGGCCTGGAAGACTTTGTGCGAGAAACACGCATATAGACGGATGTCCAGTGATTCGATCGGATCAAGTTTTACTACAAGCGCCTCAGCAAGCCAGATCCTCTATGGGCTTCGCTCACCATCACCCAGCCGGATACTAGACAACATGTCAGCCATTCACGAGGACCCCGATGGAATACCAGACGAGGCGCCTGGCACAGGTCCGGCCAGAAAAAGCAAGAAGAGCAGGCCGAGATCTACCCATCGTTCGCATTTCAAGCACCGATACTTAGTAGAGTCGGCATGGAGGAAAGGAGGCGTGATGACGCAAGGTTCTATAACGCCGGACCAAGGTGTTGTAACAAGCCTGCATCTGACGAAGAAATACATCGTTGTGGCTCTCGACAATGCCAAGATCCACGTCTTCAACACAAGAGGCCAGCCCCAGAGGGTTCTGCAAGGCCATGTGATGGGCGTTTGGGCGATGGTGCCATGGGATGACATACTTGTTAGTGGTGGCTGCGATCGAGATGTGCGGGTGTGGGACATGGCCACAGGGTGAGAGAAATAAGGAATGGCATGCTCAAATTTCGTACTAACAAGAAGGCAGAGCGAGTGTATACACTATGCGAGGTCATACATCCACAGTCCGCTGCCTCAAGATGGCCGACGGCAAGACGGCAATTTCAGGCTCTCGAGACACAACACTTCGCATTTGGGATTTACGTACAGGCCAGTGCACCAACGTGCTAATGGGCCATCAAGCCAGCGTACGCTGTTTGGAAATACATGGAGATCTAGTCGTTTCCGGGAGCTACGACACTACGGCCAAGATATGGAGTATATCGAGCGGCGAATGTTTAAAGACTTTGCAGGGCCACTTCAGCCAGATCTACGCCATTGCTTTCGATGGAAAGCGAATAGCAACAGGGAGCTTGGATACCAGTGTCAGAATATGGAATCCAGAAGACGGGTATGCACCGCCCCTCTATTATCTCAAACTCTTTAAAGCATCGAATAATTCTTTTCTGCAGTAAATGTCAAGCCATCCTGCAAGGCCACACCTCCCTAGTTGGCCAACTCCAAATGCGCGGCAACACCCTGGTCACCGGCGGTTCCGATGGGTCCGTCCGAGTCTGGTCACTACTCACCAACCTTCCAATACACCGTCTCGCTGCCCACGACAATAGCGTTACTTCATTACAGTTCGATGACGCGCGCATCGTCAGTGGTGGCAGTGATGGCAGAGTGAAAATTTGGGATACAAACACTGGGGCCTTGATCAGGGAGTTGAGCCAGCCGGCTGAGGCTGTGTGGCGCGTTGCGTTCGAAAGTGAGAGGTGTGTTGTTATGGCTAGCAGGACTGGGAGGACAATCATGGAAGTTTGGGACTTTACGCCGCCGGTTGATATTCAGGAAGCGGGAGTACCTATCGACATTGGCATGATAGGGGGCCAAGAAGGGGACGAAGAGATGCTTGACGCTGAGGAGGTAGATGGGAAAGATACGATGCTTGAGGCGTATGGCACTGGCGGGAGTGAGGAGGATAGTGAGGACATGACTGATTGATCATGGGAAAATGGCTTATGAACTATTGGATGGATGAACACGAACGAGGTGGAAATTTTGGGAGAATTTTGGGTAAAGATGCACGTGCTAGATCCTGGTGTGGATACAAAGCATAGTCATGGGATACGGCGGCATCAAATGAGCGCTTACGGCGGTCTTAAATTCGTAGGTTATAGATTCATTTCGACCAGTGCGCAATTCTATGAGCCAGTCCTTGCGTCTTCATATATAGCTAGGGACGGTATCATTCTTAGCAATGGTCGATGAAACATCCTGATTACAAGCATCCATGAGTTATTCTGTGTCGATATCGACTTGTCCACGGTGGACTTCAATGATGAAGCCTAGCGCTCGACATATCAGTAAGCGACTCTGTTTACACTGAGGATGACATACTAACGAGGACTATGTATTCCAAAAAAGTAGGTGGGAAAGTTCGGAAGCAATCCAGCCCTCTCCATCCCAGCTTGATATTTCTGTCCTATGGCAGTGGACTCGATAAAACTACTGTTGAATCGAATTTGCGGACCGGAGTTGGCATACACTAAACTCTGCGTATACATAAGCAGAGTCGAAAGGGGGAGCTTACTCCCCTTCTTAGCAGAGACGGCGGTATGGTATGTCCACTCGAGCAAGGAATCCTGAGCCTCGCAGAATGTGGCGCCAACTCACCAACCAGCAGGCGGATAGCTGTCAATCTGTGCAGTTCTAATTCCCATACAGTAAAACACTGCGCTTACGAGATCCACTGGATAGTATGGCTCAACTTTCTCTGCTCCCAGCTTAAGTCTATGAAAGTATGGATTGCGATGTTATACCTCGTCTTCTTTCCTGAGTCTTTGCTCATCCAAGAGCTGATTCATTCCCCTCCCGTTTCCACCTAATATCTTAATTTTCAAGGCCTCGCGTTCATCATGCACACGATTGCATCCCCGGCATCGGCGTCTGGTAAGGCCATATCGGCCCCGTCCGCACTGGGGCATACGGGTTTCATTCCCTATCGCATGGTGATCTTGTGTGGAGGCTGTGGAACGAAAAAAAACGAATTACTACTTGTCAAAAATGGTGGAGTCCATCTTAGCATTGCCCATCCAGTCTCAGTCGAGCTCTTGGCTGGGGTGTTGGCAGCTGCAATTGCCAGTTGGAGATTCTGGTAGGCGTATCGAATTTGCATACAAGCTGTTACTGAAGAGATGATCCCAAAGATTAAGGTCAGAAAAAGAACCCTGACGGCGAATCAGAACGTATACCTCTGAAGGGGATTACGGCGGTCTGTCCACATCTGGCTCCAGGTGGTTGGCGATCACTGCGACTGATGATGGAGTTCTGCAAATCGATCTTGCCAATGAAAGATGTCGCTGAATGAGAGGGGCTTCGGAGCGTCGATGAATGTTTCCGTGAAAAGTCCTCGATCATTATTCTCGAGATAGCGCTCGGTCCCCGTGTCCTATTTTGGATAGAGCATGTTCAAGGTGAGAATTGTCTCTATGATCACGTTTTGTGGTATCATTTTGGCGTTACTGGTAAGATATTTAGTAGTGTGTGCGGATATTGCTTGGCCGTCGAGATACTTACCTCATTGATTGATGCTGGAGAATATCTCCTAACGAATACACCTTCAATGCTCTATGTTGTCTGTCGAATAAGAGATGATCATCAAGGCTACAGGTAGGGCTGATTCGTATCCCACACAACTTCTCAAGGTTCACTGCCGTGAGATCACTCCCTATGGCGATGTTATCTTTCAGTCCAAAATCCGGCGGGGGAAAGTAGGTAGCAATGAAGTCGGCCAGATTGCTCTCTTCGTTCCAAGCTGCACTCTTGCCGATGGAAGTCACAACCCCTGCGTTGATGTTCATTGTGAGCCATAGCCGCAATACCAGGTCACTTGATGGATTAAGATCCTTGTCAGCCTGATCGCTGAAGTATTTCTCCCCTAGCTCCTCTCGCAGTACTGGCCGCATAACACCTTCGCCGGTTTCCACATGGATCATCTGCAGTCGGTAATGAGTAGAACATCTCTGTGGGTCTTCGCGGCCATAGTTTCGGCTTCGCTTCGAGCTCCGAGAATCATGGCCTTACATCTATGGTCGTAATTGTCGAAATATACCACGTACTCGCCAACATCGATATCATCCCAAGGCTGGCGCTAAAAGTGACATTTAATGTCTTTCTTGAGTCTTTCTGGTGGTCGAACTCAGCTGTTTTCTTTCTGTGCTGGTTGGGTTTATTCTGAAAACCCCGTACTGTAGCGTGCCCTCGCGTCACCCAACGATTAAAATGATGAAATGTGCTACTCCCATCTACGATAATGAGCTCTTTCGTATGCGAGGTTTTGAAATGCTCGGGATCCACCCTGATCGGAAACCTGCTCGTTAGAGGCAAGGCAAATTCAGGCGCGAGATTAACAGGTGATGGCTTGATGGCTGGGGCTATGGCATGCAGGATGACGAAAAGGCTGGTGTCAGCAAAGATACCTCAATGTCATGTTGGTTGGTATCTCATGACCCTTTTATCTCATGACTGAGGGTTTTGTTTTTGATGGCTGCGTGGGGAATGCGATGTGTCTGTACTTGAAAGGACGAAATATCTTACCACCTTCCTCAGTAGCAGTATGAGAGCACCGTCATCCTGCAAGCCTAGATATTCTGATTCGTTGTTATAGGCTTAGCCTTAACACACATGCAGGCGGAAGTCTGGGAAATAAATCAAGCCTACCAACATGAGCCTCGTAACGCACAGAAACAGACGCGATCTGCAAATCGTGTCTCGGAAAGCTGACTACAAGATACTGAGACTTTCCCACAGATTTTTGAGATAAATCACACAAACAGGCTTCCCCGAACCTTTTCTTTGAGATTCATCGACCAATAACGAATGAAAGCTGGGACCTTACACCTCAATGCTGGAGCAAATAATTCTAGCCTGCTAAAATGCCGAGTTTACGAAGTCTCTAACATTCGAAAACTCAAACACGGAAGTCTTATCGTGACAAAAACGAAGTGCCGAGCCAAAGCGTCCGTTCAGAAAGAAGAGGCGATGCACTCGGACGATTGATCTATCTCTTTGCCAAAGGGCTTTATCTGCATGGATCCCCAGCTATCGAGGCGTCAAGGAGTTGGGAAGACAAGAGATTCCTGTCATCAGCTGCGACGAGTAGCGGACCCGTGGCGTCGGAGGTAACTTAATCCAGACAAGGTTCGAAAGGAGTGGACATCACAGGTTTCTTTCCGTCAACCCCAGTGGGGCATGAAGAGGAAGGAGTAGAAGCCACCATCTCGTTTCCATCTACTTCGGGAGGGAATAGATCCTTTGATTCAGGGAAAGTTGAGCGCGGACGAATTGAACGGCAAGCCTGAAGTCTTGGAGCAAATCGCAGGAGGAACAATCAACATGATTTCGGACGATTGTCATGTTGATGTAGAAAGAGCCTTGGATCCCCACACCCAGCGGATATGGGAAAGGAAAATCCATTCCTATCTACAGGAGACTTTGAAACATGCAATCGAAGACAGCTCCTCCCTGGAATGTTTCTTGGCAAGCACCAGAGTGGACAAAATAATGGAACCGACGATACTAGTCACGTGTCTGAATTCAGCGCACAAGAACATAGTTGAAGAGAAGCTCCGTAAAGCGTCGTGCATACCATCATACCTTCGCCACAGGGTGCTGCCCTTCGAAGTCATCTTGTGTGCTACTGCCGATTCATGTGTTGTTCCAGAACCCAGACTACGTACAGGAAGACGCGACGAGATTAGCCGGAACAAAATTGACGAGATGGAAGTCCTATTTGCCAGTGCTTGTAGAGTCACTCATTCAAGAGATCATCATTCCGCTTAGAGTACTATCGGTAGCATGATATCTTTCAATGGGAGGTCTTATGGACTCGCGATCACCGGCACCAAGGGCAAAAATCGTATGCCTTTGTTTCTTGTCATCATCCTTGAAAATCTCCACTCACATGGCATTTTATAGATCCCTATTTTCGCTCTCATTCTGGCCATATCGCCCTGGCCAAATGGCCAAGATCCACAGATAACGTGAAGGCTGATCCCCACAAGGATGATAATACTTTGGCTCGTGGCGAGGACTGGGCGTTGGTAGTAACCAACTGCGGGGGTGTGACTTGTAACACATTCCGACTACCCAGAGTGGAGGAACTTCAGCAGGTGATAGGATATTTCACAACCAAGCAGCTTGTACCGGGTAAGGTATGGGTGTGTGCTATAGTTATTGGCATCCAATCAGGCATCTTAGGTAGCAGTCCAGCTTCCGTGGTGATGGTCAGATCGACATTCGATATGAGATCCACATCGCCAAAGTACCCTTTAGTTTTGTACATTGATCTTTGCCGCCGAAAAGAGCTATACTGACTCCTCGGTTCCTCCAAGTTGACAGTGATTCTGGATCATGGGTTATTCGAGACGGCTACCTATGTGGCTTAGTATTCTGCCGACTCTGCGATGGTGTTTCGTGGGCCTATATGTTGCCTATAGAGTTCATACAGAGTCCATCTGTGAAAAGTGGTGGTCTAGACATGCGCTTTGGCGTAAGGTACTAATGCTGTATGAGAGACTGCCTCGAAGTCGAGATGAAGTATAACCTCCAGAGACACGTGCGAAGGCATCTTTTGGACGGACATGCAGTTCGTTGTCGTGAACTGGACAAAGACGTGTTGGATACTTCGCTGGACTGCTGTAGGACTGTGGACAGCTAGTTGTCGGCATGAATAGATGTCAGTCTTAGAATCTTTGTAAGGATATGGCTCGTTGAAGCTTTCTGTGTTAGTGTTTGACGGTCATCTGATCCGGAACCAAGGGTAAGTCGTCGCTGGGGAATGTCCTTGATTGACAAGTGAAAAACAATGTACTTTACTTCACATTCCGTTCTCGTCAAAGGAATTCCTTGAGGCACTCAGAATTAGAAATTGACTGACAGTCCTGCTGTGAGTAACCACCTTGACCAACCCTTGTGATTTAATTTGAGGCAGACAGGAACGATACCCCTAGCTTCGCCGGTCTATCCCAACATGTTTTCATGCTTTCCTCGCCGCCCATACAGTCAATGTAATGCTCATAGAACAGACCTTCTAGTACACCTTGACAACACCTGCTCCTCCGACGCCTACGCTTCATATGCTTTGTGGTCGAAAATTGTCTGATGACAACAGCCATTGTGATGATCATGCATTGCAAACAGCAATCGTATCGATGACCCTTCTCTGCACCTGATCTAGATAATTCTGCAGTATCCTCTGCCGATCTCCCTCCTTATTCTCCCAAACAGCATCGAAATCTCTCCTCAAACACGCAACAACAGCATCCCTGTACCTCACCCCCGTCATCCGCTTAAGGTCTCTTACGGATCCATCCGAGAGCAAAGTCTCGACGTAATGCGGATCCGAATGAATTGACACCATAGGCGGTCGCGGATCGTCACTACGCCGAGGTTGTATCTGAGCAGGAACCGTCACACGACGCCAGCGGCCGATTTCATATAGGATAATGCCAAGGCTGTACATGTCGAAAGAAGGCTGGAAGGTGCGTGGGCTGTGGCCTTTGTAGAACGGATGCCGGTAGATGTCGTCTTCGGGCTGTGCTGGAGGCTTCTCGGATACCTCGCCTGGTTGGTTAGGGCGGGAGATGTCGAAGCCCATTAGGTAGGGTTTGCTGACGTCCCATTCGTCTCTTGTGCCGGGTCTGGGCCAGAAGAGAATGTTCTTGGGGGCGATGTTCTTGTGCATCCACCCTAGATTGTGGATCTCGAAGATCGTGTTCAAGAGTGCTTTGGCTAGCTCGAAGCGCTCGCCTAAGTCAGGAATGTCGTCGGCTCTTTTCACATTCGTGAGGAGTTGTTGCAGGGTTATTGGGTGCTGGCCGAAGTGAGCGTACTCTGGTAAGCGAAAAGCGTAGCCAGTGACATTTGCGTTTTTGTCGAGATAGCCAACGCAGTGGAGGACCGATAAGTTTAGGGCTCTCAGGTCACTGTTAAGGACTTGTGCTAGCTTGTCAGTCCTTTCACGGAATGCCTCGGGATTCTGGCGCCGCCATGTATCGTCTGAACAGCTGCGCCAGTCGACAATGACGAACTCTCCTCGAAATTTGGCGATGGCCCGAGGTTGGTCTGTTCGGAAGGGGGTGTTTTGCCAGTCCAGTTGGTTCATTTCGAGTCGAAAATCGGACGTTGGGCTTAGAGCTGTACCAGCTATATCGACCGGACGCTCTGCTGGTTCGTTGCGATTCGCTGTCTCGATTACGTTTCTTGCGCTAGCCATATTCTCTATATCTCGATGCTTGAAAAGCAATGCTGCGGCTTCCAGATGGCGTAGCTGGGTAGTATCTCCAGTGGAAAGAAAGGTCCTGAGTCGGCGTCGCGATGACTCCTGCTCCAAGCGCGAAGACATCTGATTAAGGCTGTCATTCCAAGAGCCCAATTTCTTGATGAGCAGCTCAATCTTTCTTTTGTCTCTGAGGACGAATTTGACTGATCGTCCGATTCCCATCAACGTTCGTTTGGGTGGAGCTTTGACCGAGAGCGACATGCTTTCGAGTAACTCCCAGTCTTTATCACAGTCAGAGGTGGCTTCGTAAATGGAATGACATCTCATACATACCTGAAGTGCTATCTTGTTGCATGGGAAGACCCGTATACCGCCCAGAATTTTCCATAGTCTGCTCGCTTTCTTGGAATGCTTCTAGCATCTTGAGAAATATCGACTCGAAAAGCTTCCAGAGTCCCCAGTCTTTCGGTGACATTCTAACGCGCTCTTGTTCGTGCTCGGAGAGGACCGAGCTTGACCATAGCTCTAGCTTCTTCTTCTCTATTACCAAACCCATACGCAACTCATGATAAGTCGAAGGAAAGTCTCGGACATCAAGACATGTATCGTAAGCGGTCGTCACCGCGCCATATATCTGGATCACGGCGGCCACTATTCCGAGGCCAGCACTCACCCCATCCATATCTGCAGCGAAGATCTAGTTTGCTGCCTTTTCGGCTAGATCGCATGGCAACAAAGTTGCTGCTACGATTCATATACATGCATAGAGATAAAGTGGTTGACAGCGAGTGATCAAGACTGCACACTGGAGAAAACAAATTAGCCCAGCTGAGGTGTGGGAGCCTGAAGAGCTTCGTCATAAATTCGGCAGGATTGCATTATCAGCATGCCAGTACCCCTCCTTCCATCAGAGAGCCGCAGATGGACCGCAATAGTCATAGTATGGAGTCAATGCTTCAGCGGCGTCTCCTGGCTCGGCCTTCGCGATGGCGCAAGGAATGCAAGGCGCATGCAGGCAGTATTAGCGTATGAAACACTCACCGGTAGACTCGGCCGAGGGATACCATGACAGGCCCGAGGCGAAATATGGGGGAGAAAATGTAGGAAAGCTGAGCACCAGCCTTCTCCATGAGCAGGGGAAGCGCAGGATGTGCCGGCAGGGAACAATGAAGTCGATCTCTAAAACACGAGAGGTCAGTCGGTAGCGAGCAAAACATGCTATCTTCGCCCATGCATATTGGCCAGTCCTCAAATGGAGAGCATCTGTGCATGTGGATAAGCCCACCATACTAATTGCTGCGGGCGATTAGTTGCTCTCGTTCGGGGCAACTTGTTCCTTGGCGTGGCTGCAACGAACCCCGCACTTCACCCTCCATTATCGCTCAACTGCCTGCCGAAAGACCAGAAGACCCTTCACTCGCCCTCAAAGATGCAAGTGTAGTCGTGATTGGGACGATACCGATGGTCGTTTTCCAATGAGTTGAAGTCCTGAAGATGCTAGTCTCAAAGCGGTAAGCGCGACTCTTGGCGGAAACATCCATCCACTACCCATGCAACCAGACTCTGGAACGTACTTTGGTTAGCCTCGCTGAAGCGTAGGTGGACTCTTTAGGATGACTAACCTCCTCATCTCACCGCAATATTCTGCCGCTCTAATCTTGTCATCGACGTTGAAGCCTGCATGGCTCAACTTTGAGGAGTCTGATAATACTAATCATGGATGAATTCGAACCTCCCTTCGAAGCCTATTCGACTCAGTTCCCGTTCTCATCAATCTCGTCACGCCGCAAAAGCTCTTTGGTAGCTGGAGCTACACAACATGCCGCCATACGCTCAACGTCAACAACCACATTGCAAGATGACCTCATATCGTTTCTCTCCTACATCAAGACCGAGAACATCCCGATTCTCCCAGTCACAAAGCCGGACATACGCTCTGTGCTGGGACAAGGTGCATCCTTCCTGGTTAACGGAGCCGAAGTACCAGAGACCTATGTCGATCCGGTAGCAGGGACTGTTTTCCCCCAAGGCATGGTTGTAGCTCTCAAGCGAGCAATTTCGAATTCTGAAATTGGCCGCATTCCCGTAATCTTCAACGAGCTTGTCACAATGCGTACGTTATTTTTTCGGAGTTATCGTTACCCCATCCATAGCATATCTTGACTTATGAGACATGACTCAAGAGCTATATGCTCCCAGAACATGTCTTACGACTCATAACTCGTCCTAAAAGAGTAATACTGACTCCGAAATCATTAAGACCATCCGCCTCTACGTGCCCATCCAAATATTGTCAAGCTTCTTGGCGTTGGATTTGAGACCGAAGGACCACCTGAAGCCCAAAATGCTATCCCTGTCCTGATCCCAGAGTGTGCCGAATTAGGAAACCTTGCAGAGGTTCTGGAGACAGCGAGAAAAGAAGATCGTCCGCTAGGGTTCGACGACAAGATGTCATTATGTCTTGACATTGCCCACGGCCTCGAGATACTACATCATTGTGGTTAGTAGGTTTCATTATATACCGAGAGTGAGGACAGGTCGTACTGAAGATATACCACGTCCGCGCTCAGCTCGTAGTAACGCAATCTGACCTGTAATCCTGTTATCTTCGATGGGACTTCTGCCTCCATCTTCTTTCCTATTCTCCATTGTATATCTGTGTCGACATTGCTTTCTTCTTCCCCGTATCAAAAAAGGCCTACTGACCGCCGAATCTCCAGATATCGTGCACGGCGATGTCAAGTGCGAAAACGTTCTGATCTTCGAGAAGGAGAAAGCCACCCCAGATACGCAAGGTGAGATAGGCATGTACCATCCTACACCAGACGTTAGTATACTGACGGAAACATCAGGGACCAATCTGTATTGCAAGTTGACAGATTTTGGCGTCTTACGACATCCAGATGGCCAGAATGGAGTGCTGCTTGGCGGCAGTCGACCGTGGCAAGCGCCAGAATGCTCCCGTGGGCACTTTTTCGAGGTCGAAGATGCTAAGCGAACGGATGTATACAGCTTTGGTATGCTTCTGTGGCGAGTTTTTCTCGATGGAGATCCCTTCAAATTGTTGGAAGAATCAAGGCTGGTAGTATATCATCCACACGAGAGCGCGAAGCAGAGAAGGTTAAAGAGAAACGATGCAGTGGCCCACTTAAAGGACGAAGACGGCCTTGTAAAGCACGTCTGTGACTCATTGGCGTTGTCTGGAAAGTTCTCTCGCAGTCAGCTTGAGATGCTATGTGAGGTCGTCAGTCTAACTTTGATCGATGATGCAACACGAAGGGAGCTGGACATGGCCAGAATAATAAAGCTACTAACCCCTGACCAATGGTTCGAGCCGCGATATGCCGTTTCCCCGTCACGCATGCCTCTACAATTTGATGCCCAGCTCCTCGATATCGAGAAGTGGCACTCTGAATTCGATAAAGCAAGTCCCGTGGTCCTGTCTCTTTTAGCATTGGGTTTCAAAGATTATGCCGAGGGCAACACCAAAAGATTGGGTAAGAATCCCGAAGAGAGACGAAGTGCAGCTGCCTATCAATTGGCGATTTGCTATGCCAACGGATTCGGCGTTTCTTTCGATCCTGACGAATGCGTGAGATGGTTGACCTTTGCCACAGAGAGAGGGTCACAGAGAGCCGAGGAAGCACTTCCGAAAATAGCACGGGCATTCAATTTCCAATCAAAAGCTCTCCTGATGCCTGGGCCCCGAGCTGATGATACTACGTCTTTACTTAGCTCCTCATGGGCCTCTGACTTTCCCGAGGAAAGTTCACTTCTCCCCGCTACGCAGAGAGACCCATTAATTCCAGCGACGTCGAGCAGTGGTACCATCCGCGGACCCGCGCCTTGGAGCTTCTTGAGTGCAGCGGAGAGTTGTCGGTACGATATCCTAGAACAATTGCTATTGAATTCTACAAAGCCAGGCACTTCCGAAGATGGCGTATCACCTCTCCATTTCCTGTCTGTGTGGGATATTTGTAAAGCCGAGGATCTAGGTCGCAGACTTGTTCTAGCTGGCGCAGACATCAATGCCACAGCCAAACGTGGATCCACAGTAGGTGGGACTCCACTCATGTGGTCAGTCTATGGGAACCACTTGGAGCATTCTTTGGTCTTGCTCAAGCTTGGCGCCGATCCCATGGCTCAGAATGATGGTGGCGATGATGCTTTGTCTTTTGCGGCGAGGTTACACCTAGTCGATCATCTGCGCTTGTTGTTAGAGAACATTCGTCCGTCTCAAATTCGCGGCCATATTCGCAGACTGATGGAGGCCGCAGCTGGTGGCGAGAGCCGCTTCACACGCATGATTAGACACGAAGAGCGCTGGACAACAGCTGCAAAAGAAACATTACAGTTACTCAAAGACTGGAACACATTATTCCCAGATGCCAAGGACTTCAACAGCCTTTTATTCCCAGCAATATACGCAAGTCTGAAGTCTGAATATGGCCGGATGAACACTGATGTGCAAATTGGCTTCATTGAAAAAAACCAAATCGACCCACTGCTTATGAGCGATCTCCTCCGAGAAAGCGTGCTGAGCTTCAATGTCGAGCTCTTTGACGCTCTTCTTGATTATGGTGTTCATGCTACCGTTCTATTCGGACGAAGAAAAACCTTACTGCACCTCTGTGCCAAGATCCCAGATCACAGCCTGGCAGCTACTGCATTTGCACCTCGACTGCTCGATCTCGGAGCTGAGGTCGACGTGCAGGACGATGACGGTATCACACCCTGGATGTAAGTAATTTTCCAGCCCCATACCCTTTATCGAGACGTCTTCGGGAGGCTCGAGATACATTGAGAACTCCCTACTCCTGAAGCATACTTTATAAATTTGTTCACTCTATTGAAAGAATAAATATTGACTAGATGTACTCATTAGGGACGCAATCATCGAACGAAAATGGGATCTAGCTGACTTACTCATGAGAAAGGGCGCCGAGCCCCTCATCACCAACAAAGACGGCTTCAACGTCCTCGGCCTGTGCATCAAAGCCGTCAACCTCGGCTCCATCAAATACCTTATGAAGTACTGCGCAGAAAAGGCCAGGTTCCACCAAGACTCGTTCCTAATCAATCCGAAGACCGATATTAGTGCCCTACAGTTTGCCGCCTCGATTCCAATGCCCCGTGCTCACGGCATGAAGCTGGAAGTTCTAGGCGTCTTCCTCACAATCCTAGCGAACTATGCTCGCGAGCCATGGCAGTTGAACTTCCGCTCTGATGGTATCATGCCTAACGCCACCGCACTCGATATTGCAGTGTCGTTGGGAAGCGTGCATGCCGTCAAGAATCTCGTAAAGAAAGGGGCACATTCAGCAGCTGGAGATCGCGCCTCGGCCTTGAAGATAGCAAGGGAGCATCTTGATGTGACAAGTGACTACCTGCAGAAGAAAAATCTGGAACGATGTATCTTCATCATCGAGAACTGGGATGACGAGAAGAAACAGACTAGAAAATTGGCTGATGACTGGACGAACATGCGTACAATCGATGAGTCTCACGTGAAGTCGAGCTGGGAGATTGTGGTTTGGCATTATAAGTCGAGGAAGGGGATTCGAGAGGCGTCTTGAATGTTTCGTAGCCATTGCCGTTATGCTTGAAGCCTAGTTTCGTTTCTTTGTGCGTGGACGGTCGCCTTGACAGCGCATAAATCATTTCACCGTAAGGTAGCGAGCAGCATCGGATCATGAACGATCTGACCATGACACTACCATATCCACTATTCAGAGCGAGGTTGGTACACTTCCACGCTCAAATTGGAAGAAATTGGGCTCCGGATTTGAAAACGAGGAAAAAGAGTCGATTTTGGTGAGGCTTTTTCAAAAGTACCGATTTCGCGAAAAGTCAAGATAGTTCGGCAAGATTTGGGTCTGAGTGAAATTGCTCTATAGTGAAGTTATAACAAAGAGGCTAACCTACAGATTCTGTATCAATGTGATGACCGTACAGGTTACATTTGGGGAACTAGAGGTGGTGACAGTTGAATCAGTACTTCTTCCAGTGCTAGCGCCTCTGGACGTTCGAAGCTGGACCCTGTCAAGAGGGGAAACATCCCATTGGTGGAGAATCCTTATGTAATTAGTGCCTGGGTGGCATGCTTTTCTCCGCCATTTGTTTGTTATTATTCTAGTATCCTGGATATCATATATAGCTGGCCTATAGATAACTACTAGTGATTAATCAACTTATTCTATATATATTGAATAGTGTTACAGTATTATATTAACGAGATCTTTCTTTTTCTAGCGACTACGGTACGATCTAAAGTAATCTTTCGAACTAATAACTTTATAAGAAAATGGTTTATTTATCCTATAAGAATTAAGAGTCTACCCTACTAATAATAGAGCTCCTAATTATTACTTTTATTCGTACGAAAGAGCTTTATAATATTTAGTACTAGTTATCGTATTATTCTACTATTTTATTATAAGATTAAATTTTTATTTAATAAAGAAAATAGAGACGTCCTTCTAGTAAAATATTAGTTACTAAAAGTACGTATTACTTTCTTATTATTTTATAGTATTTATACTATAACTAGTACTTTATTATTATTACCGTCTATTATAGAAAGAATCGGTAGTTATTTATTATTATTATTCTATTTATAAGTTATATTAAAGAATACTTTAAAAGATTTATTAGAAAGAGCTAGCTACAGCGACTATCTTTCGTCCTAATCTCTTTAAGATTTTTATTAAATTTACGCCCTAGTTTAATTTAACTAATCGCTATACTTTAGGGGTTAAAAACTAATATTCTATACCCTAGTCTAGCCCTAGGTTTCTTTATTTTTCGGAGAAGAATCTAACCTTAAAGTCCACTAAGTAAAAAGTAATTTTAAAAATAAAGTCGAACTACTTCCCTTATTCTTTCGTATATTTAGGACGAATATTAGAAAGAAATCCTAGTACTTTATTACTATTATTTACGATACTAAAAAAATCTTAGAGGTTTTTAAAAAAGTTACTTCTTTAATTAAAAGAGAAACCTATAATTAGAACCTATTAATTATTATTCTCTAAAGGAATAAAACTAGATTAATTACGTATACTATTTCGTATACTTAAAACGTCTTTAGGAACGAAGTTTAAATACTTTATTATTACTATAAATAATATAACTAAATCTTATAAAATTTTCGAAGATTATTTCTTTATACGGAGGAAGTTATTTATCCTAGACTTCTTTACCGATAGCCTATAAAGATTATTAGTATTTATATTTATATCGTTAACTATAACTTTACTAGTAGCTTTAACTACGCTATTAAAATAAACCTCGCCACCTACTATAACTTTAATATCGGGGAATATATTACCGTTTATTTTAATTTAAATAGTTTAATTAACGCCTATAATAGTAACCCGAACTCTATTCGATAGTATAGGTAGTATATTAAAGTAACTACGTATTCTTAAAGAAGAGATCCCTAAGAACTTAATACTATTATAATAATTTATAAAATTTAACACTAGGCTATAAGGTAAGGTTATTAAATAAGTATTAAAAACTTTAAAAATAACTAAAATCCTCTCCGATAAGAATATTAAGGAAGTTATAAAAGATAATAAAGAGACTATTATTATACTCCTAAAAGAGGAGTTCCTAGGCGAAATTCGTAATTTTAGGATTAAAGAAGACTCTTTAGATAAGATTAAACACTTAAAATAGAATATAGATAAAGAGTTTAAAGTATATTATACGAGAGCTATCCGACTATTAAAGGTAATTAACGTAAGAGATAAAGATAATAATAAATTAGAGGAAATAGTACCGCTAGAGTTAATAATACTATATAACGTGGTTAGTAAATAGATTATAGGCCTTAAGGATAATAAGTTACGTATTTATATAATAAAATATAAAGTAGAGCCAAAGAGATTATTATATAGTATATTTAAGAAAGTATAAGGCTTAATAGAAATCCTATTAATAATAAACGAGATAATAATATTTATATAAGAAAAAGTTAAAATTAATAGTTATAGAGACTTCTAAAAGTAAATAGTAAAAGTAAATAAGGATATATTATAAACTCTCTTAATAATATTAATAAAGTTAATATATTATAATCGTAATAGGAATATTTAGGAGATAGTAGTTACTCGTTTAAAGTTAGTAAATACTAGACTAAATAAACCGATAGTAATAAATAGAGCCTACGCTCACCTAGAAGAGCGTAGGGTATATTCGCTAGCTTCGTACGAAGTACTATATATAATTTAGGAATTTTAAACTCTAATTATTATACCCCTAAAGATATATAAAGAAAAATTAGGCTATAGTTTATAGGATTCTCGCGGAGAAAATCTATTAACTAGAAGTAATTATAATTATAACTAAAAGTATTTAATTATCTCTAACGAAGATAATTACTTATCTTAACGTCCGGTAAATTCGTATAACTATATAATATCTTCTAATCCATATACGAGTGGATTAAAGAAGTAGGAATAATAGAAATACCGTAGCCTACTACTTTATATACTATACGGAATTATTAGCCATAAGGCTATAGAATATATAAATATTTATCTATTAAGAGAAAAGTAGTACTTTATTAAATAAATTCTATAAGATATATAGTAAAAAGCGGTAGATTATAAAGTATAAAAAGAAAGACGGGAGAATAAGAATAACCTTTATACTCTCCCTAGAATACTAGTATAAAGGAATCCGGAACTAAGTAAAGAGCTTAATAAGAAAGTAACTAGGGAAGTTAGACGAGATAATCCGATTATTTTAATATACTATATTATAGTTCCCCCTTAAGTCGAGGGACGGTAATATAATAGAATAGTAAACGTTATAAATTCGTACGAAATAGAAGTTCCCTAATATAATAAGGTCTACCGAGAATATAATATAATAATACTATATAATACTATTAGATTAGCTATAGTAATACTGAAAATAGTTACTCTATAAATAATAGTAGTGTATAATACTAGGTCGTTAAAAAAGAGACGAACGATAGAAGAATTTATAGAAGAGACTTCGTAATTATAAACGTAAAAAGCGCCTACTAAAGGAAGAAAGAAGAGGACGTTAATTAAGAAAATAAATATAAAGAAAGAATTATTAATTATAAAAGGTCTTCTAGGTAAGTCCTAGCTAGATATTAATAAATTATTATTAGATATAATAGTCTCGCTCCTATTCCTATATATAATATAGGTTTCTCTTTATTTTAGGAGGGAGTTATAAAGATTAAAGTAGGTACTAAAGAAGTCTTGAAAGAAAGTTATAATAATAGAAGTTACGGAAGATAACCCTACTACTATTACTTTAATATAATTAATTAATATAATAAATATTATTATAATTAGGAAAGTAGGAAAACTTAAGGTAATTATCCCGTATAAAGAGATAAAGGAGATTCTTATATTAAAGTTTATAATATAAGTAGTTCCCTATATTATATAGAAAGAAGGAGGATCAAAGATACTAATCGAGTTATATAAAGTTAAATTAAATTAAGATTTAGATATAGTAATCGTTACGCCTTTACTAGTCGATAATATAAAATTACCGAAGTTCTTAATAAAGCTCCTAGGGAATAAATAGTACGTTTTAATAATAATCGCTAGTGGGTAAGAAAATATTATTAAAAACTAGACCCGTTTCTAGATTAATATAGTAGGTATTAAAAGAGAGTAATAGGCTTTCGTATCTCTACGGAATAATCTTGGGTTTATTATCCTACTTAGTCTTCTATAACTTCGTATAATTAACGTAAAGATAAATATTATAAAGGGCTTTATTACTATTAAAGATATCGAGAAAAGAGAGCCGATAAAGTTTATTAAATCTTACGAGATTAAAAGAACCGAATATTTAGAAGTAAAAGTCATCCTAGAAATCCTAAAACTAGAAGTAGATAATAATAGTAAAAGCGATAAAGAGAGCGAGGAAGATAACCTCTTAAAGGAATTATTAATAAATAAGGAGAGCGAGGAGGAGTTAAGTTCTAGCGATTTATTAAACTAAAGCGTCCCGGGGATAACGTTAAAAATCTAAAAGAGGAAACGAGAAAGAACGACGATATATTAAAAATAAAATATTAGAATAGAACTATTTCTGTTTATACGAATTATAAGTTTACCGTCTATAATACTTACACTCATAAGTATATTATATATAATGATATATTAATTTATAGATATTACTCTAAGAGTATATATATATATATCCTTTACTTTAAGGAGGAAGAGAAGAGATAAAAGACCCTTCTCATAATATATAATAATATAATTTCGTACGAAACGACGATATCGAATCTAGGGGTCTTATTCCCTACTAAAAGACGAGTATAACGTTATTAGATTAACTATATAAAGAATTTCGAAACCCTTATAAAATAGGTAAAAGATAAATAAATTACTTTAAGAGAAGTTATTCCCGATAACGAAGCCCGATTATAGTTACTATAACTAATCTAGACCTATAAAGACGTAGAAGTAAAGGAAGTAAGAGAAATCCCCCCGATAAATTTAATTATCTATTATATCGTATTAAGGGATAACTTAAAACTATATAAAGCGATATAAAAGCGGTTTACGAATAATAAAGAATAATGACTCCGTAAGATTATAGAGAGAGGTATAGAAGTAGGCTATTATAAGCGTTATACTATCGTAAATAAACGGGTTTTTTAATAGAATACTAGGCTAGTACTAATTGAAAAGGAAGGAAAAGACGAGTTAAAATTTATATTTAATTATTATTTCGTATACGAAGATCCCTCCGGGTTATATATAGAGTTAATAGTAAAGATATATAACCTACTTAAGGTCTTATTATATAAAATATTTTTCTAACTAAATATTAAATATAGTTATTAGGCCATTCTAGTATACCTAGATAATAGATACTATTTAGTATTTAATATTCCTAGTCTCGGATAACTCTAGTTAACTCGAATATCTTAGGGAATAAGGACTTCGTTATTTATTTTCATTGAATTAATAAATATTACTCTAGGCTTAATATTAGAACTAAATCTAGAACTTTCTCTATTTAGTAGTAATAGTTAGTATAAACGTCCTAGCCTAGCTTTCTATATTAATAATATCTTTAAAGCCTATAATTCTTAAGAGAAATAATATAAGTTTCTCTATGAATATTTTTTTCTACGAATACTATAGTTAGATTTTAAACTATCGCTCTTAAAGTTATTTATCGGTATAATAAAAGTAAAAGTACTCGGCGAGATATACGAGATTAGGGGGCGCGTACGAATTAAACTAATTATAACTAAGAAGATTAAGAATTAACCGACGCCGTAGGACTAAAGCGCTATTCGTAGATTTTTAAAAACTTTAAATTTATAAGAAAATGAATAAAGGGGTATATTAAAATAAGTCGCCCTCTTACTAGGCTTTACGGAAATATAGAATAAATATAGAGAGAATTAGAAGAACTATCCTTTATATTTATATAAAGGATTTATTTATCGAGTAGAGTATTATTCTTATAGGACCCGAAGGACCTAGTTACTATATTCTATAATACGTTAAGATATAAAGGAGGGTACTTCATTAACTAGTTACAAGAAGGGGAGATAAGGTTAATAATATATAACTTATTTATATTCAATAAGGTTAAAAGAAATTATGATATTTATAGACGAGAATTGAGAGTACGCTTCGGATTGGCGTGGGGTGGGGTAGAGATCGAGGTATAATCTCTACCCTAACCTAGCGTGGGGATCTATTGGCGTGGGGTTTAGAGTAAAGTAGAGTAGAGTAAAGATCCCTTAAAGATCCCCACTATACCAAGGCGGATTTCTAATAATTATTCTAATAACGCTACTGCCCTTATAGATATATATACTCATAACCACTACTGCCCCTATAGATGCGCGCACTCATGAAATAAACGCTCGGACCTATAATTATTTAAGTTAATATTAAAATTAAAACTATTATTAGCTTAAAATTAAATATAACCGAAAATTTTATTAAAGACGTAGTTTAATTCGTTTATTTTAAAATTAAGGGGACACTAAAATAATAGTTTAGTTTTAAATTTAAAATTAACCCTTTTTAAATATTTATTAATACGTTTTAATATTAGTATTTTCCCTTAAATTTATTATTTTAT
>JAABUS010002745.1_pt1 | contig 31687 bp, 31 predicted proteins | sample 5560161 | NCBI WGS metagenome assembly JAABUS01 (sample SAMN10711885, study PRJNA513376) | rock metagenome | isolation source: Antarctica rocks | place: Antarctica: Victoria Land, Trio Nunatak nord | collected 2016-01-04 | reverse complement strand
AAAACCCTTCATTTTGTTTAAGGTGTACTCTGAATTGCCGAAAGTCAAAAGAAACATCCATATCACGGTAATTCTTACCACCATGTTCTTCAATGCACTGTTCAACAATATCAATTGCTTTTTCATCACCCCGTCTTTTATTACTGCATGATATGGCAATAAACATGAAAGCAGCAATGGAAAGTATTTTCAGCATATTGTTTTGGGTCTAAGGTAATTATAAAAACATACTCTTGTAATACTTCTGTGATAACTTCTTTAATTCTTTGTTCTTTCTTTGATTAGTTAAAAAGCAAGAACTGTATGCTTTGCTTTCTTCATAAAAGCTTATGGTCTGGTATGCGGTTTAATAAATTATAAAAAATTAACCTGCACCATTAGAACGTATTTGGTATAAGATTAGGATTCAAATTAAATCTGTAATTGTAAAACAATAACTATTTCTGTCAGGTTTTTTCGGGTGTTACGTTTAAAAAAGGAAAATTATTATTTAACCTCAAATGCGGTACCAAAAGAATTTTCATCAGTAGAAAATTGTATAAACGAAAATTGATTGCCTGGGTTCATTGAATTTGTCTTTACTGTTTACTATAATTTAAATTGTGCAGATATTCGTTTTACAAAAGATTTTTTAGAATAATAAAACATCGAACTCATACCTTAAAGACCATTCTTTATGCAAAAATCAATACTGCTTTCCTGCCTGTTTTTACTATCTTTTTGCGATTCGCCGAAAAAAGCCGGACAGCAGGTTTTAGATAAAGCAATTGCTTATCACGATGCGCAAAACAACTGGTCAAAACTAAAAACACACCTTTATTTAAGCAGTACCGATACGGCGGGAAAAGAAAGTCCTTTTGAGTTAGAAATGGATAATGCCACCGGTTATTTTTGTCATATTACCCATGAAGACGGTAAGGAAATTGTAAAGGGTTTATCGGAAGGAAAAGAATTTTATCTCATTGACGGAAAAAAAGAAATCAGCGATGCAGACCGTAAAAAATATGATCTTACGCCAGAAGGGGTAAAGTGGGTGCACAGTTTTTATGGTTACTTATATGGTTTACCGATGAAGCTGACTGATAAGGGAGTTAACGTATCTGACACCATTACCAGTGAGCAAATCAATGGCAAAAACTACCAGGTTCTGCACGTAGCATACGATCCTGCGGTTGGAAAGGAACTTTGGAATTTCTATCTTGACCCTAATACAAATGCTTTGGAAGGTTACCGCTTTTATTATGAAGGAAAACCAAACGAAGGAGAACATATCATGCTCAATGATGTATTAACTGTAGATGGCATTAAGATTCCTAAAGTCAGAAAGTGGTATCTTAACAAAGACAATAGCGTTCTTGGGACTGATAATCTTTTAAAAGCCGAAAAGTTAACTGCACATCGCATTTAGCGATTTTGTTTTAAAGAATACGTTTTATTTCGAACGCTGCAATCATTTGTTTGACAGCGCGGATTTAATGCAATAAGTTTAAAATATTTCTACAGCTTGACTTTTACAATACCTTATAAATTCAAACAATCTTTCTTAATTAATTATTCGTTCATCATCAAAAAATAAATTTATGTTACGCTTACCTGTTTTTATTGCTTTAGCTTTTTTATATACTTCCTGCAGCAATGCCCAGTCGAATAACAAAATAAACCATCAGCAAAACAAGGAAAAATTGTCTTATCCTATGCAATTAACAGAAGCGCAGTGGAAAGAAAGATTAACAGAAGAACAGTATTATATACTTAGAAAGCAGGGAACAGAACGTGCCGGCACTGGCAAATATGATCACTTTTATACAAAAGGGACGTATTATTCTGCGGCGTCGCTCCAACCTGTTTTTAGTTCAGAAACCAAATTTGATTCACGTACAGGCTGGCCCAGCTTTTATGCGCCAATCAAAGCTGATGCTATCCGTTTGGTAAAAGACAACGATCATGGAATGGTACGTTGGGAAGTGGTAGACAGCAAAAGCGGATCTCACTTAGGGCATGTTTTTGATGATGGGCCTAAACCTGCAGGAAAACGTTATTGTTTAAATTCTGCCGCCCTCATTTTTGTACCTGAAGGTGGCACTCCTCCCAGCGCAAAAAATTAATGGATAGTTCACTCTATAAAACTTTAGTAATGAAAAATTTACAGGTTCTGTTTTTTTTGTTTTGTATAACGGTCGCTTTGCTGTCGTGCGGACAACACTTCCAGCAACCGGAACCAAAAAAACCTCAAAAAGATCTATCAAAATATAGCCAGGCCACCTTTGCTTCCGGCTGTTTCTGGTGTGTAGAAACTGTTTTCGAAAGTGTGAAAGGAGTAGAAGAAGCTGTGTCAGGTTATGCGGGTGGTAAAGAGGCTAATCCTACTTATCAGCAGGTGGGTGCACATCAGACCGGACACGCAGAAACCGTACAGGTTTACTATGACTCATCTGTAGTTTCGTATGCGACTTTATTAAAGGTTTATTTTGCCTCAGAGGATCCAACCCAGGTAAACGGGCAGGGACCTGACCAGGGCACTCCTTACCGTTCTATTATTTTTTACAGAACACCTGGAGAGAAAATGCAAGCAGAGAAATACATTGCTGAAATACAGAAAAATTATTCAAGCCCAATAGCTGCACAAGTTGTTCCGTTCGAAAAATTCTGGGAGGCAGAAGATTATCACCAGGATTATATTGTTCACAATCCTGACGTTCCATACGTTCGTATGGAAAGCATGCCACGTATAAGGCGGTTTCAAAAACAATATCCGGATCTGATAAAGCCCGATCATAAATTTTAACTGATCTTCGCCTGCTAAAAGCTTTCCGTATTTCTTTGGGACAAGCGTCAGTTTTTCAATTAAGCATTGTTGTGTCACTCTTTTGTACCTTTAGTATTCCATTCGACAAAACCAAAAAAATAGAAAACAGGGATAATTACCTTTAAGTTAGATGCTACGAAATACAATTAGAATTAAACATAAAAAAAATGAAAAAGGGACTTTTTTTTATTAGCTGTTTTTTATTAGCTATCTGTTCGTTTGGTCAAAAAGCTCCATCCCATCAACAATGGGACAAATTGCTAAAAAAGTACGTCAATGCATCGGGTTTGGTCAACTACAAAGGGCTTCAAAAAGATCAGGATGGACTTAATGCTTATCTGAAAACCTTAAGTGACAATGCCCCGCAAGACAACTGGAGCGAAGATGAGCAGAAAGCTTTTTGGATAAATGCTTATAATGCATATACGGTTTCCTTAATCCTTCAGCATTATCCTGTAAAAAGCATCAAAGATATTGCGGGTAAAATTTATAAGATTAATACAGCCTGGGATATTAAATTCATAAATATTGGAGGCAAAAAATACGATTTGAATAATATTGAACACAGCATTTTAAGAAAAAAATACAATGATCCCCGCATACACTTTGCCATTGTTTGTGCCTCTATGTCGTGCCCGAGGTTGCGAAATGAAGCATATACTGCGGCTAAACTGAATGCCCAATTGGACGATGCAGGAAGAACTTTCCTGAACGATAAATCAAAGAACAAAGTTGGTGCAGACAAAGCAGAGCTTTCTAAATACTTTTCGTGGTATAAAGGTGATTTTACCAAGAATGCTTCTCTGCCAGACTTCATCAATAAGTATTCACAAATAAAAATAAATGAGAATACTAAAATCAGCTCTCTTGATTATAACTGGAACCTTAATGAGCAAAAATAAGTTAGCTTATGCCTCAACACATTGTAATCATTGGTAACGGAATTTCAGGGATTACCTGTGCAAGAAATGTTCGCAAACAAAGCAATGATGACATTACAGTTATCTCTTCAGAAACAGAACATTTTTATTCCCGAACAGCGTTGATGTACGTTTACATGGGCCACATGAAGTATGAACACATCAAGCCCTATGAAGATTGGTTTTGGGCGAAGAACAGGATAAATTTGGTAAAGGACCATGTTACTTCCATTGATACAAAAAATAAGCAGCTATCACTTAAAACCGGTACTGCTGTTTCATACGATAAATTGGTAATCGCAACAGGCTCTAAATCAAACATGCCCCCATACCCTGGCATAAATCTGAAAGGAGTGCAAGGATTATACGGAATGCCCGATGTAGAACTGATGTTTGAAAACACGAAAGGGATTAAAAGAGGTGTAATTGTGGGTGGAGGACTGATTGGCATTGAAATGTCCGAGATGCTTCTTTCAAAAAACATACATGTAACTTTTCTGATAAGAGAGCATGTGTATTGGAATAGCGTACTGCCCTTAGAAGAGGCAACAATGGTGACAAGGCACATAAAAGAACATTTTGTTGACCTTAGAACAGCAACAGAATTAAAAGAAATTAAAGGCGATCGTAGCGGAATAGTGACAAGCGTAATAACAAATAAGGGAGAAGAAATCAATTGCGAATTTGTGGGAATAGCTGTAGGCGTTAGTCCCAATATTTCTTTTTTAGAAGGTTCAGGAATAGAAACAGACAAAGGTGTATTGGTTAATGATCATTTTGAAACGAATATACCTGATATTTATTCAATAGGTGATTGTGTACAATACCGAAATCCTCTGCCAGGCCGCAAAGCAATTGAACAGGTTTGGTACACCGGTCGTATTCATGGAGAAACATTAGCCCAAACGCTTGTTCAGAAAAGGACAACTTATAACCCTGGCCCATGGTTTAACTCGGCTAAATTTTTTGATATTGAATACCAGACATACGGAAAAGCAGATGCAAAACCAAATGAGGAAGAAAGCTCTTTTTACTGGGAACATGCCAATGGAAGAATCTGTTTCAGGGTTGTTTATAATAAAAATGATGGAAGCATTGTTGGCTTCAACGCTTTAGGCATGAGGCTCGACCATAATTTATGTGACCGCTGGCTGCAGGAAAAAAGAAAAATAGATGATGTGATGTCTAATCTCTATCAATTAAATTTCGATCCTGAATTTTTTGACAAGCATGAAAAGGCAATCCTTTCTTATTACAACCAGCAAAACGGGAAGAATATCAAATCAAAAAGAAAAAAAGGATTTGCTTTTTTAAATTGGTGATATATTATAAACGAACTAAAAATTTGTCATGAATAATCAAACTGCCATTAACCCCTCGCTTTCTATTACCGAAGAATCTAAAGAGCAAACAACTTCGCAAAAAATCGGCGGAATATGCGTTGCCATTGCCATCTTAGCTCTTATTGCTGCAATGTCAGGTGCAGGAAAAGCGTATCCTGAATTATTTCTTACGTTGATAGTTGCAATGTTTACGTTTGGTGCCGTTTCTTATGCATGGCCTTACTTTCAGGGAACCGCAGGCGTCCGAAACAATAACATCATGTTTAAAAGCATGACCAGTAAAGGGACATTGGCATGGATTACTGCTATTGTACTTACCGGTTTTTATATTATTATCTACTGGTTTGCCTGGGCGTTTGACGGACTGATAAGAATATTTGACCCGTTAAGTCAGTTGATAAGCGGTAAACCGGCTACACAATGGTTTATGTATGGTGCATTTTATACGTTGGCAGTCCTTATTATGGGTATTCGTTTTATTGGCAGATACCGCTATAGCCGCTACCACGTTATCCGGACTTTTTCGGTGATGTTTTTTCAATTGGGTTTTGGATTCCTTATTCCCATGGTTCTTAAAAAGTTAAACGAACCGGAGTTTTATTTCTCTTATTTCTGGCCGCTTAAGTACAATTATCTTTTTCCTTCAGATGTTTCGGAGTTAGCTAAAGCAGGCCATCTCGGTGTGTTTATGGTTTTTTGGGGAGCGATGATGACCTTTATCGCTACACCCATCCTTTCTTATAAATATGGTAAACGCTGGTATTGCAGTTGGGTATGTGGCTGCGGAGGCCTTGCTGAAACAGCAGGCGACCCATACCGGCATCTTTCTAATAAAAGTTTAAAGGCGTGGAAAATAGAACGTTGGATGGTGCACAGCGTTTTAGTTTTTATTACTTTAACTACTGCCCTTCTTTGGCTTAACTCTTACTATAAAGGAGGCATTTTAGGTTATGTATCCGGTTCTTTTGCACAATGGTATGGCTTCTTTATCGGGGCTATATTTTCAGGAGTTATCGGTGTTGGATTTTATCCGTTAATGGGTCCACGTGTTTGGTGCAGGTTTGGTTGCCCCATGGCAGCTCTTTTGGGATTGTTTCAAAGATTTAAATCAAGATTCAGAATTACAACCAATGGCGGTCAGTGCATATCGTGCGGCAACTGTTCTACTTATTGTGAGATGGGAATTGATGTGCGCTGGTATGCTCAGCGCGGACAGAATATTGTAAGGTCTTCGTGTGTAGGCTGTGGCATTTGTGCTTCTGTTTGCCCGCGGGGTGTATTGAAGCTGGAAAATGGAAAAGAAGAAGGAAGAATAAATGATAAGCCAATTACTATCGGTAACAACAACGTAACTGTAAATTTGTAAATCTTATTTTCATAAAATGGCTTTTGATGTTAGAAATTGTTGTAGCAGTACTTGTTGTGTTATACGGACTTGCCTTATCCTTTGTGTTATTTCACAGCCTTACTGATGCTCATCTTATTTATCATTACCTGGTGTCATGGAGGAAGAAAAAGAAACCGGTTATTGCAGGAAATAACCAACCTTACGTTACTATACAACTTCCCATATACAATGAAGTATATGTAGCAGAGCGGTTGATAGATACTGTGGCTGCAATACAGTATCCGGCAAATAAAATAGAGATCCAGGTGCTGGATGATTCTACCGATGAAACCACAGAGGTTATCGCTGGAAAAGTTTTGTCTTTACAACAAGAAAATGTTAACATACAACATATCAAAAGATCAAACCGGGAAGGCTTTAAAGCAGGGGCTTTAAAACATGGATTGGCGCTGGCAAAAGGAGAATTGATTGCCATCTTTGATGCTGACTTTCTTCCAACAAAAGATTTTCTGCAAAAAACAATTCCATACTTCAATGATGAACACATTGGAATGGTTCAGACAAAATGGGGTCATATCAATAAAAACGCTTCGCTTTTAACCAGCCTGCAGGCGATAGCCCTTGATGGACATTTTACTATTGAACAAACCGGAAGAAATGCAGCAGGATACTTCATTAACTTTAATGGCACCGGCGGTATATGGCGTAAAGAATGTATTTTAGATGCAGGAAACTGGCAGGCAGATACATTAACCGAAGACCTTGACCTTAGCTACCGTGCCCAATTAAAAGGATGGAAATTTATATACCTGGAGGATGTATCAACTCCGGCAGAGTTACCTCCTGTTATCAGTGCATTTAAGTCACAGCAATTCCGATGGGCAAAAGGCGGTGCAGAAACAGCAAGGAAGAATTTAAAAAAAGTACTGACATCTCATCTGCCCTTTTCTGTAAAATGGCATGGCTTGTTTCACCTTATTTACAGTTTTGGATTTGTCAGCATAATTACCTGTGTTATTCTTGCTGTTCCTATCATTGTTATAAAAGAACATTTCCCGCAATACCATACTTTTTTTCAGGCCGGTACTGTTCTTTACATTTGTTTTTTCATTTACGTCTTACATTACTTTATATCTTATGTAAGAAATACAACAGGAAGTTTTATTCAAAACCTGCCAGGCTTTTTTATTAGGTTTCCACTTTTCGTTTCATTGTTTATTGGAATATCATTAAGCAATGCCATTGGTATTATGCAGGGTTACCTGGGGATGAAGTCGGCTTTCATACGTACCCCTAAATTTAATTGGGATCCGGCTCAAAGCAAATTTCTTCCAAATAAATATGCCCATATTACTATCAACTGGCTTACTATTACCGAAGGATTGTTGGTAATCTATTTTTTATTCGGTCTTGCGGTCGCGGTTCGTTTCAAAAATTTCGCAATTATACCAATGTTTCTAATGGCAGTTATTGGCTTCTCTATGGTTTTTATTTTGAGTTTGCAGGAAAGAAATAAGAACTGATTAATAAAGCTTCATGAGTAAAACTCCTTATATCGTTGTTATTATTCCCGCTTACAACGAAGAGAATTCTATAGAAAAAGTTATTGCAGATATACCGGTTGCATTGGTACAGGAAGTGATTGTTGTAAACAATAATTCAAATGATAATACAGAAGTAAATGCACACAATGCGGGAGCAACTGTATTAAGAGAAAAAAGGCCAGGCTACGGATATGCGTGCCTGAGAGGAATTGAATATTTAAAGCAGTTGCAACCCTCACTTGATATTGTTGTTTTTATTGATGCAGATTATTCCGACCATTCTGAAGAAATGCGTTTGCTGGTGCAGCCAATAATAAATGATGGAATGGATATGGTGATTGGATCAAGAGCTTTGGGAAGAAAAGAGAAAGGTTCGATGACGGTTCAACAAATATTTGGCAACTGGCTGGCGACAAGATTATTAAAAAAGATTTATGGTGTCTGCTATACTGATCTAGGGCCATTCAGAGCTATTCGCTACGATAAGCTGCTGGAGATAAACATGCAGGATACAACTTATGGGTGGACAGTAGAGATGCAATTAAAAGCAGCTAAATTAAAAATGAAGGTTACGGAAGTTCCGGTGAATTACCGCAAACGCATAGGGTTTTCCAAAATCAGCGGAACGGTAAAAGGCACAATATTAGCAGGGTATAAAATCATTACCACTATTTTTAAATATAGTTAGATAAGATTCAAAAATTTTATTTTGGATTCTGCAATGCTTTCTGCATCAAAAAAAGATACCTTTTTATTAAAGATAACATGAATAAGCAGTTGCCTAACAGAAATAATTTGCTGCTTTATTTGTTGCTGGGGATTTGCGCCTTTTGTTATTACTGGTTATGTTACCAAACAAACAGGCAAGATTTTTTGCAGGTATTTATATTGTTTACTTCTTTGTTTGCTGCTTATTATTTTCTTATCAAGTTATGGTCCGTTTCTCATTTCAAATTATTGCTTATTGCTGGTATCTTCTTCAGACTTCTGCTCCTGTTTTCAGTTCCAAGTCTTTCTGATGATGTTTATCGCTTCATCTGGGATGGCAGATTAATGGCAAATGGCATAAATCCATATAACCATTTGCCGGCAGAACTGATGCAATTATCTCCCATACCCGGAATTACCAAAGACTTGTATCACCAGTTAAATTCACCTTCTTATTACACCATATATCCGCCTGTACTCCAAACTATCTTCTGGTTTACTGCAAAAGCATTTCCAGACGATATTTTTGGGGCTATAGTTTGCATGAAAACTATTATTCTGGCAGCAGAAACAGGAACGGTTTTGCTACTGCCTTTAGTCTTAAACCGTCTTCAATTGCCAAAACATTTTTCATTATTATATGCTCTAAACCCATTAGTCATTGCTGAATTAACAGGCAATGTTCATTTTGATGCAGTAATGATATTTTTTCTGATGTTGGCTTTTTTGCTGCTATTGCATAAAAAGGTTTCTTTATCTGCCATGTTCCTTGGATTAAGTATATCTTCCAAATTGATTCCGGTCGTGTTTATTCCCCTGATTATAAAAAAACTCGGTTGGAAACAGGGTTTGATTTATTCAGTGATAAGCGGCTTTGTCACTATTGTTTTGTTTGCTTTTATTATTGACAAAGCAACCATCTTCCATTTCCTTGAAAGCATAAACCTTTTTATAAGCCATTTTGAATTTAATGCTGGTTTGTATTACATCATTCGCTGGCTTGGTACTTTAATAACCGGCTATAATATTATTGCCTTTGCGGGCCCATTGCTTTCAGTGACAGGAGCTGTTATCATCTTTGTAATTTCTTTTCGTGACAATGAAATTTCAGAAAGGCAATTTTTTAAAAAAGCATTATTTATTATTACTGTCTATTACCTGTTTGCTACCACTGTTCATCCCTGGTACATTAGTATGCCCGTTATGATTGCTGCCTGTACAGCTTATAGATATGCAATTGTATGGTCTTACCTCGTAACACTTAGTTACTTCGCCTATCATTCAAGTCCTGTAAAAGAAAATCTATGGCTTGTAGCTTTGAGTTATTTAGTGATGCTTTCGTTTGCAGCGAGGGAAATAGGTATGCATCGGAAGAAAATAGCCGTGTGAGAAATTAGTTCCTTATCTGCTATTTGATATTGAGAATCTAATACTGTATAGAAGTATAAACAATCTTAAAAATTTTCATAAGTTAAGTTGCATTAATCATCTAAGTCAATAAGGCGCTGTCTTTTTCTATCTACTTTTAGTTGAAATACATCCGGCCTTGAATAATGTCCTGAGGGGTCGAAGTTTTGCCGTTCTTTTATCACTTCATTTAAATCTATGGAAGCCGTTAGTAATACTTCCTGGTTTATTACAGGTTCTATCACCCAGCTTCCATCTGGCGCTGCCATACATGATCCCCCATTTCCTAAATAATCAGGAGCATTACCAATAATTTTTTCAAAATAAGGAATAGTATTATTAACATCCTCCTTACGCATTAGTCCTGAAGCAGCAATAACAAAAGAACGGGATTCCTTGGCTATAAAACGCGTGATGTCTTCCGTATTTCTAATACTTCCAGGCCAGACGGATATATGTAAATTTTCGCCTTGTGCATACAACGTTGTTCTCGCAAGGGGCAGCCAGTTCTCCCAACAGTTTAGCCCGCCAACTGTAAAAGCTCCTAAAGAATGAACCGTTAATCCTTTACCATCCCCGTTCGACCAAACTAACCTTTCTTCATAAGTCGGTACCAGTTTTCTATGTGTCGAGCATATCCTTCCAGACTGGTCAATATATACAAGGCTGCAATACAAGCTATGGTTACCACGGTCTGCGGCTCTTTCAATACAACCAAGGTAAACAGCGGTTTTATTTCTTAATGCAGCATTACAAATAGTTTGAAGGTCACCTTCATTAATCTGAACAGCTTGCTGAAAATAATGAGTATAAATCTCCTTTTGTATAATTGAATTGAAACGTGCACCGTCGGTAAGTTCAATCCAAAAAGGATAACCCGGTAATAGCGCTTCACCAAAAACAACCAGTTCGCATCCTTTGGCACCGGCTTCATCTATCTGCGCTATAATTTTAAGAGCAGTTTCCTGTTTATTTAGCCAAACGGGTGCTATTTGGGCGATAGCTATTTTTAGTTCTGTTTCTTTCATTTACTACGATTGATAATCCTGATTTTAAAGTTTCAAGTATATTAACCATTGCTTTGTTTGCTCAATAAAGGGCGGAAATTACAAAATGTTACAACCCTTTGTTGAACAACAAAAATAAATTCCATCACCACAAAATAAATCAGCCAGAAGAAATAAGATTGCTAAAAACGTTTTTACTTTCATTATAGAAATAAATCAATCAATGTAAATAATCGTTACTCACTGTACCATTTTGCAATCACCTTTTCTGCCGGTTTATTTTGAGGAGTGAAATCAATTTTTTCTCTGACATGATGTGAACTGTCTGCATACCACTTCCATACAAATCCACCTGCAAACCATTTCTTACCAGCAAAACTTTGGTAAAAAGACTCCAAAGCATTTGCCTGTGCTTCGTCGTTTTGATTTCCCTCATTTTCTTTCCATGGTTCTGCACCGGTATAATCAACATTGCGGTAACCATACTCTGTAAATAATACAGGACGATCGTATTTCGCACTTATTTTTTCAAGTTCGCCCATGTGTTTCATCCAACCTTTATTTAACGAATTAACTGATGGCGTTTTATCTTCAGCTAAAGGAAAGTAAGCATCTACGCCGATGTAGTCCAGCTTTTTCCAAAAAGGAAAATTCTTATAATCATCCCAGTTTGCAGCGTAAGTGAGCTTGCCATGAAAAGTTTGTTTTAATGTATCAATAAACGAATTCCAAAATTGAGGTCGTTTCTTTATACTTGCGCCTAATTCAGTGCCAATGCAAAATATTTCAGCTTTCATGCTATCGGCAATTTGTGCAAAATGTAACATATACTCACGGTAGCTGTCTTCCCATAACTGCCATTCGTTCTCTGTACGTAATGCAAATTCTCCCGTGTACATGCCATGTGCTATCCACAGATGGGGCTTGAGCATGACAGATAAATTTTTTTTGTGCGCCAATTGAATACAGCCAATCACACCATCATCGCTTTCACCCCACCATCCACCTTGGTGATTATATTTTATTACAGGATTTTCGGGGTTACAAAAAGCATAAGGCATAAGTGCAATGCTGCCCGCGTGAACATTAACAATGGGTTGCAGGGCAGTTTCATCAATCTGTTTTACCGGCGCAACCAGGCTGATGCCTTTAATGGTAAAGCCTGTGGGTCGTACAGCTTCATTGTACGGTGTTGTTTCAGTATTGGAACATCCATTTGCATTGATAAAAAAACAAAAAGCAAGAGTGAGCCTGGTAATATTGAATAACAACTTAAAAGATTAAATAGGTTAATAAAAAGATCAGCAGATGTCTGGTAACTGTTTTGCTGTTAGCAAATTCAACATCCTTCTTCCAGCAACACTGCTGGTTAATATCACTTGCTTTAGATATTTGTTTCTGACTGTTCTGATAATTGCAGCATTTTTACCGCTGGTCAGGCAAGTTACCAACAGGTCTTTAATATCATAGCCCCTTTGCAGATCAAAACCTAGGTACTTTAAAAAAATAGTCGTTGAACTTTGTTAACCCTGACAAAAGTATTTCAAATCCTTATTCTGTCATTTTGGGTAAGAAAAATGTAATTCGTAATTAAACGTTTTGGGCTTGTAACTTTCAATTACTTGTAAGTCATTCATTACTACTTTGAAATCCAAAGTAGTAATGTTACGGTTAATGTACCAAACTTTTTATAAAAAATTGATTATACATATTATTTGGTTGAATCAAGATTATCTTCTACTCACCGCCAAAGCTGAAGTATTTGGAAAGGATTTACAAAGTCGGCTTAACTTAAAAAAGAAGATAAATTTTTATTTACAATTTAAGCTTATAAAGGCGAATAAATAAAATATTGTCACAAACATCCCTTTTTTAAAAATACTTCTCTATTTTTTGCAATTCAGTTTGAATTTCATTTTGCTTATTCTCACCGGCTAAAAGGAATGAATTTTTAGTAAGATTAAGTTTATCTTTTGTTTCCGTCATCTGTTGCGCTAGCTGGCTGATCTCCTTTTTTAAAGCATTTATCTTTTCAGATAATGCCTGTAATTCCCCTGCCTTTTTTTGAATAAGCTGCTCCCTTTGTTTTACTTCTTTCTGGTACTGTTGTGCATGCGCACTTTGAAAAGCATTCAGGTCACGTCCAATTATGTTATGGTATTCGTGTGCAGTTGATATAAGCTTTTCTTTGGTGAGCCCTGTTCTTTTTAATACATTAAAAGCTGTTTTATATTTTGTCTCTTCATCAGTTATGTTATCAATATCAGTTTTACTATCTATAAACTCCTTGAAATCCGTTCCCTGAAACAAGGGATTCTTTGCATTAGCGTCGTCAATCAATTTTTCAAAGTATTGCTCATGTTCAGGAAGAGCTGCAGTAATGTTAGTACGGGGTGTGGTAGTCGGTGGCTGGGTAAACGCAGTAACATTAGTGCCGGTAATAAGGGGATGCTCAACATTTTCAACATTCTCTTGTATAGGGGCACTATAATTTGGTGTGATAGGTGGTTTGGTTTCTTTTATCGGTTCCTTTTTTTTATCTTCCTCAAATTCAACAAAGGGACTTAATATCTGTTTGAGCAAACTCATAATTTGTAATTTTATTTGTGAACCAGAAAGGAATACGGCTGTAAAATTAGCATACTATCAATATACCAAAATGCTTGTCTTTAAAGCAATCAAAACCGAATTGGTTTAGCGTGCAGAAAACTTTAGTAATATTTATTATTGAAAGAAATTGAATTGTTACACCAAGGAAGCACTTTGTTTATTCGCCATTGTTACAATTGCCACCCGGCCGCCTTCTTCATCAGAAAGTAAAAGTTTCTTACCATCAGTTATATCAACCATAGAACCAACAGGTATTTCTTTATCCTCTGCAAGGTCTTTTAATGAAGTAAGCTTTTGGTTTACAAGTACCCACTTACCATTATAAAAAGTAAAAAAACCTACAGGTACTTTTTGCTCAGATGTTAGCTTTTCATTTCTTATAATATTCCGGTTTACATGCCATTGAAATAAATACTGGTTGTTGTACACCATCAACCTGTGATGTTCAGGTTGCCATACTGTTGGTCTGAATTGATAGTACAAATCCAAAACAGGCACTGTGCCGTTCACAGGTGTTCCGCAAAACAGGCATTTGGGTGAAGTGGTATTATCAAACACAAACCATTTCTGATCGCATAGTTTATTGCTGCAGGGCTGCATAAGATCAGTTGTTTTCAGTAAAGCCTGTTCCCAGGCATCTGCATTAGGACGTAAGTTTGGATTATGTAAGCCCGTAATAAATGCCTCGTCAAATAATTTTTTCAGGTAAGGTCCTGTTACACTGTAAGGAATTTTTTCAACATCCGCCCAGGGCAAAGCAGATTTAGAAACCTGGTCCAATTTAGGCCTGTTAGACAGGTCGGCAGGATGCTCTATAAACAAAGCTTTTTCACCCATACTCAGCAGATCATCTTTTTCAGTATCCAGGTCGTTCACTTTTCCACCTTTTAACGGATGCCGGTACAGCAAATACATATATATCATCACCGCCATTGCATGAAGATCAGTTGTTCGGTTCGCATGTTTCCGGTTCGCATCTCGAAGGTCAAGGTGCTTTGTAGCCAACACTTCAGGAGCAATAAAATCAGCCGTACCGATCACATCCGGGGGAAACAGACCGGGAACAACCAAGCCGTCAATATCAATAATGGTTGCAGCCTTGCTTACCGGATCTATCAATACATTTTTATATGACAGATCAGAATGTGCCAAACCAGCCGCATGCAATCGTTTTACTCCCCTGGCTATTTTTACATTTATCTGAAAGTAACTTAACCATGTACCCAACTCTGAATCATCCAGCCTTAAAGGAAACTGTTTGTTCCTGAATTTTGCTGAAGCAAACCAAAGTCCCTGCTTTTCTTTACCTTTTATACCTTCCCCTGTTACATATCCTTTTTTAAAGAAGAAATTCTTATTATAAGCCGGTACTATCAAGCCAACTTTTTTATCCGCTTCTATCATGTCTGTTGGCCAACAATACAATTCTTTAAAATAATCACCATATTCTCTGTTGAAAAAACTATCATAGTACTGCGTTACAATTTTTCTTAACCGTTCCTTTGTGTTGTAATCCTGCTCTTCACGGTAAAATGCAACCACGTAAGATTTGTCAGGCGCAAAATATACATCTTTCATACCACCACGCATAGGTTCTCCATTGTCAACATACTGGTATGTTTTACCAGGGGTAATAATTGATGCTGCAGATTTTGTACTCATTCCCGTTTTATTTGAAAAGTTGTCCAGGTAACTCACACATAAATGATTTTAAAAAGGTTTTTTGGTTTACAAGCGGATAGCTTTAATTAACACAGTTGTGTCTCTTAATTGTACTTTTGGTTTTTAATAGAAGAAATATTCAATACTCAACTTTCCACAACTCCCTGATCAATGAATACAGCACTCGTTATAGAGCTTTAATTGAACTTTGGGTATTGAACATTGTTCATTGAATATTAATTTGTTCTTGCAATAAATTAAAAAACAATTGCCAGTGTCCTGTCATCATGATTTCCCTGGCTCCAGAAATCCATCCAGGACGAAAACTGATTTACTATTTCTTTATTTTCGGGGTTCAATTCTACTTTTATTCCATCCTCATTTTTACCATTCAAATCTCCTAAAAATGCTGCCCATTTTTTTATTTTGGGCAGGTTTGCCTCCACTACAAACTTGGGATCATAAATACCATCAGACATCATTATTAAATAAGAAAAGTCATCAGCCAATTTAAACCCAAACCTGGTAGCAAATTTTTCATTTTGAAAGATTTCGGGCATAGTAATAAACCTTGTACCACCACCAAATTCTCCCACATCTATCCAATTCATCAAAGTAACTTCAGATACATCTTTGTTTAACAAAGCTATCGGGCAATCACCTACCCCAAACGAAAGAAATGCATAACCAATATTAAATTTCTTAAACAGGGTAAAGATCAACGTAGTGTTCAGATCCTTTAAAGGAACTGCTGCTTGGGTTGCAAATTCTTCTAATTTTTTATGTACATAAAATGCTGCTTTGCCAAGTTTATTGTACACGTAGTGGTTCAATTTCTTCTGTGTATCCCCGCCGCTGCTTGTTGTATGTTGTTGCAGCAGTTCATCAAATTCTGTCATACTTTCATTAGAAGAATTTTCAGTAAAATATTCAACCACTGCATTACATGCTATAGCTGAACCTTTTCTTGAAAGTTTTGCGCTGCCTGCACCATCCGCAACTGCTGCCAAACTCCAGCCTGTTTCTAAATCCTTAAATGCAAAATCATCTTCCCTGAACGACCCAATGTTAGCATGAGAACGACCTCTTTTAGAAGATACGAGAATATGCCTTTCACCCAAGGGAGCAAACAGGGTTACATCATCTTCTTTCCAGTAAGGATCATTCCTGTCGCTTTCAAGTTTTTTCCATAAAGATTTTGGATCAGGATTAATTATTAAAGGAATTAATTTTTCATGATAAGCCGAATCTTCAGGCTCCCCGGTAACTTTAAATTTAAATAAAATTGTAAAATCGCCGCTTTGTGCCGGAACGCCTATGATTTGTTTTGTTTTTTCATCATAAGTTAACCCAACCTCTTCCAGCCCTTCAAAGTGGAATGCTTCAATATCCTTCCATTTAAATTTATCAAAATCAAATTTAGTCTCATAAGGTTTGCCCATTGTTGCATTTAAAATGCGAACCGGTTGTTGAATGATATCAGTTATCCTGTTTTCCATTTTCCACTTGTCCATGAGCAGGTTTTGATTTTCAGCGATAGCGTTTATTGCCCTTATGTTTTGTTCATCCTTTAGAAATTCGTCTAATAGACCCACGCGGTTTTTGGGAACAGAAATATTATTTCCTTTAAAAAGTATTTCGATAATTTGTTTGGCATCAGCCATTCTTATAAAATGTTGAAAGGGAGTTGAGTCGTATGAGTTGAAAGTTGTTTCTTATTTGTAGTGCAGTACAAATGTGTGACGCAAGGATGTTTAATAGTTATTTAATTACAGGCAAACCAAAAAACATCGATGATCATTTAGTAGCTTCCAATGAAAAAAATAAACCCTGCTTCTTTATCTTTTTTAAACCACTATATTTAACTCTGAAGGCGGTGGCGGCAATTCACTAAGACCTGTAACTTCTTTGCCTGCATCTTCCACTTTTGTAGAGGTAACACCAATGGAAGCGGTAACCCAGGTAAAGAATTTTGCAATACTTTGACTATCGGCAGTATCGAGGCTTACCACGTTTTCGGTTATCTGTTTTAATACATTTGTATCGGCGCTACTGCCTGCTGCGCATGCAACCGTATAGGCCGTTTTACGTTTTTTGAATTCCTCTAAACCAATTTGCCAGTCATCGGTTGGGATGCCATCTGTCATTATAAAAACAAGAGGCTTCCAGTCACCTTTTTGCTCTGCAGTGGTTTTAGCGACTTCAGTATCTATGCAGTTGGCAACTAACTTCAATGCCTCACCAAGGCCGGTTGTGCCCGATGCCTTAATGTCCACCATTTGAAAAGAAGCAAGGTCAGTAAGCGGCACCACCTGCTTTGCTGTACTATCAAAGGTGATAATGCTGATAAAAGCAGTTTCGATAGCCTGCGGATTTTGCCGCAAAGAACTGATCATCACCTGAACGCCATTTTTAACGGCTTCAATAGGTTCACCGGTCATCGAACCAGAGGTGTCTAATAATAAATAAACGGGTAATCTTCTCATTGAATGAATGTTTTAAGAATTATGTTTTAAATTGTTTTTTATTTTATAGAGTTTATAGAGTTTATAGAGTTTATAGAGTTTACATTTTACTCGTTATTGGTCTTCTTAGAATTGGTTTTTATCTTGGATATGCAAATCCTGAGCCGCTCTTAAATAAAACCGTTTTATAGGAATATTTGAAATTTTTAATAAAATAATAATTAGTGCAACAAAACAATTAAAGTTGCATAAAATTGCAGCAAAGAGCAGAAACTTTTTTATCAGCTATTGGAGGGTTAGGAACAGAAACAAATTTGTGGTAAATGCATAATTTTTATGAGAGGGGGGTTATGTAACTGCACCACTTGCTATCGGTCATTCAGATCCTTCAATAACATAGTGTCAAATGACCCAAGCGACGAATGTCGATGGAATACTAAATTAAAAGGCCTGCTGCAAAAAGATGAACCATATTTATAAAGTAATACAATAACCAGATTATTTCGTTTAAAAGAATATTTAAAAATAAGAAGCATGCAGCGATTTGAAAACCAGGTGGCAATTATTTCAGGAGGGGCAGATGGACTGGGAAAAGGTATAGCTCAGCGCCTTGCATCAGAGGGTGCTATAGTTGCCTTATTTGACATAAATGAAACATTGTTAGAAAAAACCATAAGTAAATTTAAAAATAATGGATTTACTGCCGAAGGTTATGTAGCCGATATCTCCTCTGAAAGCTCGGTTCAAAATGCCGTTCAACAAGCTGAAGATAAGTTTGGCAGAATAGATATCATGATTAATTCCGCTGGTATTATTGGCCCTACCAGCACAAAAATTACTGACTACCCGGTAGAAGAATATGATAAGATATATAGCATAAACCTAAGGGGAGCATTCCTGATGACAAAGTACGCTATTAAAGCAATGGAAAAGAACAATTACGGGCGGATATTGCTTTTGGCGTCTATTGCAGGTAAAGAAGGCAATCCTTTTATGGCTGGTTATTCGTCAATGAAAGCGGGTGTGATAGGACTTGTTAAAGGTATTGGTAAAGAATATGCGCAAACAGGGATAACGGTGAATGGTCTTGCCCCCGCTGTTATTAAAACTGCAATGAATGAAAAAACTGCTCCTGAACAGTTGGTTTATATGACTTCTAAGATACCAATGAACCGCCTTGGAACTGTAGAAGAAGTAGCTTCTATTTCTGCCTGGATTGTATCGAAAGAAGCAAGTTTTAATACAGGTTTTGTTTTTGATATCTCAGGAGGAAGAGCGACCTATTGATTAAAGACTATTATTTGCCATGAGTAAAAAAGTTATAGTATTGGGTGGATCTTCAGGAATAGGAAAAGCAACCGCAGAACGTTTTGCCAGAGAAGGCTGGCAGGTACTTGTTGCAGCACATAATCTTTCAGAATGCCTGGCCACGGTAAACGATCTGGAAGGTGAAAACCACATCGCATGCGGGGTGGATGTACGCAAAAATGAAGACCTGGCCAAACTACAGCATTTGGTTGAGGATAAATTCAATGACTTTGATTCTTTGGTTAATACTGTAGGTATATCCCAAAGTAATCCTGTTATCAACTCTGACTTTTCGGCATGGGACAATTTATTACAGGTTATGCTGTATGGTTCAGTGAAAGCGTGCCGCATATTGGTTCCGTTAATAAAAGATGGTGGACGCATTATTCATGTTACTTCTATTCATTATGAAAGAGTGGCAAATGGAAGTTCCGCTTATGGAATGGCAAAAGCTGCCATTACTCAATTTACCCGTTCATTGGCAGTAGAGTTAGCTCCACGAAATATTCTTGCCAATACCATAGCGCCCGAATTTGTTAGTACGCCCATGTCAGTTAAGACCGATGGTAAAAATGAGGCAGACACAGATTGGTTTAAAGATAACTATATTAAATATGATCACCTTCCGTTGAAAAGGGTAGGTAAACCAGAAGAAATTGCAGGAGTGGCCTGGTTTCTTTCAGGTCCTGATGCATCATATATAACAGGCTCTGTAGTAACGGTGGATGGAGGTCTGACTATCACTTTTTAGGAGTCCGTAATCAAATAAGTAATACTTATGTTTTTACCTCTTTTTATATTAGTTAAAAAAAGTAAATAAGCAGTCATTATTCGTTAATTGCTTTTTTATACGACTTTTAATTTTGTATATACTCAATTAATAAACTAAATTAAATGAATACTGTAAACTGGCAAGGCATATATCCCGCACTGCTTACACCTTTTAATGATAATGATTGTATTGATTTTAAAATGTTTCAAAACAATCTCAATGCACAGGCAGATGCCGGTATAGATGGAGCAATACTTGGCGGATCTCTCGGAGAGGCCAGAACACTAACTAATGAAGAAAAAAAGCATTTACTCATTTGTGCTAAGGAGACTGTAAAAGGGAAAATTCCGGTGATAATGAATATTGCAGAACAGGCTACCAAAAAGGCCGTAAAAGCTGCCCAAAATGCAGAAATGGATGGTGCAGACGGCCTGATGCTCTTGCCGCCGATGAGGTATAAGGCGGATGAAAGAGAAACTGTAGAATATTTCAGAACTATTGCCGCTAACACTTCATTGCCCATTATGATCTATAATAATCCTTATGATTATAAAATTGAAGTAACATTAGATATGTTTGAACAACTTGCAGTAATTACAACAATAGAGGCAGTGAAAGAATCAACCAGGGATGTTTCTAATGTTACAAGAATGAAGAATAAGTTTGGTGACAGGTTTAAAATTCTTTGTGGTGTAGACACGCTTGCTTTAGAAGAGTTAGCTTTAGGTGCAGATGGATGGGTCGGCGGATTAGTTGATGCATTTCCTGCTGAAACCGTTGCTATTTACCGTTTAATGAAAGCCTGTAATTATAATGAAGCTCTGAAAATATACCGGTGGTTTTTGCCCGTGCTTGAGCTTGATATCCATCCAAAGCTTGTACAATATATTAAACTGGCTGCGACTCAAACAGGTTTAAGCAATGAATATGTAAGGCCACCGCGATTACAGGCAGAAGGAACCGAAAGAGAAAAAGTATTGACAATAATAAAACAGGCCATCCGTACCAGACCTGCACTTCCTGATTACTCACCATCACAAGTATTAGAAAAGGTTGAAAGGGCATAACTTGTTTAGGCTTAACAGGAAGCAGTGAAGGAAGAACTTTCTTCCAATCTTTCAGCACATGAAAGCCTTTTTTTGGTAACCAGCAGCAGAATATGAATTTTGCTTTAGTTGCGTCGCACTCTTGTACTTTCTGTTCATAAGGAGCCGCAAAGACCCTAAGACGAGGCACAAACAAATCTTTGCGAAACTTAGAGTCTTTGAGTCTTTGTGGCTCAAAATTATATAGTTGATAATTTAAACTATGGCTCCAAAAAAATTCTTTTGCATAGACGCGCATACCTGCGGTAACCCGGTTAGACTTGTAGCCGGCGGTGGTCCTTTTCTCGAAGGAAATAATATGAGTGAAAAAAGACAGCATTTTTTAAGAGAATATGACTGGATACGCAAAGGCCTAATGTTCGAGCCGCGTGGTCACGACATGATGAGTGGCAGTATCTTGTATCCGCCTCATGACCCTGCAAACGATGTTGCTGTATTGTTCATAGAAACGAGTGGGTGTTTACCAATGTGCGGGCATGGCACTATTGGTACAATTACCATTGCAATTGAGGAAGGATTGATTACCCCTAAAACGCCCGGGATCGTTAGAATGGAATCACCGGCTGGTCTTGTATCAACTAGTTATAAACAACAAGGCAATAAAGTAAAAAGCGTAAAACTGGTAAATGTGCCTGCATATTTAGCTGCTGAAGGTTTAACAGCCAAATGTCCTGAATTAGGTGAACTTGTTGTAGATGTATCGTATGGAGGTAATTTTTATGCTATTGTAGATGTACAAAAAAACTTTAAAGGATTAGAACATTATCCGGCAGATAAATTAATTGCCTGGGCAAGAGAATTACGGAAAGCAGTTAATGCAGAATACACTTTTGTTCACCCTGATAATCCAACAATAAATGGCTGCTCACACATATTGTGGACGGGCGCTGTATTAGACAAAACTTCCACAGCACGCAATGCTGTTTTTTATGGAGACAAAGCCATTGATCGCAGCCCATGCGGTACAGGCACTTCAGCACGTATGGCGCAGTGGTATGCAAAAGGCAAACTAAAAAAAGGAGATACTTTTATTCATGAAAGTATAATAGGTTCTAAATTCATTGGAACAATAGAAGAGGAGACAACAGTAGCAGGTAAGCCTGCAATAAAGCCCGGCATTGAAGGCTGGGCAAGAATTTATGGATACAATACTATAAGCATAGATGAGGATGATGATCCGTATGCATTTGGGTTCCAGGTGATATAGAAGAAGGTAGAAGCAAGAAGGTAGAAGGAAGAAGCAAGAAGTCAGTAGAAAGAAGCAAGGACTATTAACTATAAAAAATTAATGAAAGCAGTTATAATAGGAGGAGGAATTATTGGCTTATGTTCTGCATACTATCTTCAGAAAGGCGGGTGGGATGTAACGGTAATTGATAAAACCGATCTGTCTGATAGCTGCTCATACGGAAATCTTGGAATGATTGTTCCCAGTCATTTTGTGCCATTAGCTGCACCGGGTAATGGTGTCACAGGGAATCAGGTGGATGTTTAATAATAAAAGCCCGTTTTATGTAAAGCCCTCATTAAACAGAAATTTGATTTCATGGGGCTTACAATTTATAAAAAGCGCTACAAAGGAACATGTTGAAGCTTCTGCAAGCTACCTTCTTGAATTAAATCTTTTGAGCAAAAAATTATATGAAGAATTAGCAGATGAACCGGGGTTTGATTTTGCACTTGAGAAGAAGGGAATTTTGATGTACTATAAAACAGAAAAAACAGCAGAAGAAGAAATTCATCTTGGCGAAAAAGCGCGACAAATGGGTTTGGATGTTGTGGCGCTTTCACAAAAAGAAGTACAAGCATTAGAACCTGATACAGAATTAAATGTTTTAGGTGCAGTACATTATCGTTGTGATGCGCATCTTTATCCAAATCAACTGATAGTGCAATTGGTTAACCATCTTAAAAAAGCAGGGGTTACATTTAAAACAAACAGTCCTGTACAACGAATAATAAAAGAAAGAAACAAAATAAAAAAAGTGGTTACCGCAACTGGAGGAAATGAGGCTGATGTGGTGGTAATGGCAGGAGGTTCATGGCTTCCGCAGTTGACTAAAATGGCAGGGGTTCTTGTCTCATTAATGCCGGGGAAAGGCTATTCATTTACTTTACATGAGCCAAAGCAGAAATTAAACATTCCCGCAATACTTTGCGAAGCGCGGGTAGCTATAACTCCTATGAATGGAAAAATGCGGTATGGGGGCACAATGGAAATTGGTGCAATGCAAAATAAAATTAACCTGAACCGTGTGCAGGGCATTGTTGAATCTGTATCAAAATACTTCTCAAATATTAAATTAGAAATGCCTGCACAAAAAGATATCTGGTATGGCCTCAGACCTTGTACACCCGATGGTTTGTCCTATATAGGTTATTCCAAAATAGTAACTAATCTTTTGATTGCCGGAGGTCATGCTATGAGTGGCTTAAGCTTAGGACCGGCAACGGGAAAGACAATTGCAGAGTTAGCAAACGGACAACCAACGTCTGTAAAAGTTGATGCATTTAATCCTGATAGATTTTCTTAGAACAGATTTCTCTGCTATCTATAGTTTATTGAAGTTTTTGCTGCGATTCTTGTACTTATTTTCACCGACAAGACTTTGAACTCTATCAATCTTTCAGTCTGAAGTATTGCGTAAAGTGTTTTAAATTGGACGTGTTTGCGCAGCTGTTTTTATTAACTTGCGTAAATAGATCATTGGCGGTCATGCTAATTCGTATCATCAAACTATATTCAGCTAAATCAAAACACTTAATTCAATATGGAATTTTTCGGAATAGATTGGGATAAGAAACACATACTTAAGACTAATACAAAAGTTGTTTCAGAATCAAATATTGATGAAATCAATCCTGATGAATTAAGAAAAGAAGTTGAACCGTGGCTCTCTGCTATTTTTCAAAGTGAACATCTGTCTCTACTTGTAGGCAATGGGCTTACAAGTGCTGTATCTTTTGTTGCAGATGTAGTTCCTCAACAAATGGCACGACTCTCATTAAAGGATGAGCTTAACGTAAACATAGAAAAGAAAGCAAATGAAACGGCAAAAAAAATGAAGCGAGGTGAAGCTAATATAGAGGACGATATTAGGGTAACCCTTGAATTGATAAATGGATTGAAAATACTGGAGGATGATAGACATAACAATTTAGAAAGTGAACTAAATACAGAGCTCCTCTCTTTTATAAAAACAATCTTAGCCACCGAAAAAGATTTCTTTTCAAAGCTTAAAGCTGATGATAGTAAAACCATTACAGCGTTTAATTTTCTAAAGAGTTTTATTTTAAGTTTTACAAGCAGAGCGGCTTCTAGGGAGCGTTTAAACCTTTTTACAACAAACTATGATAGGTTTATCAAATTAGCATGTGATGAAGCAGGCGTTTTACTTTTAGACAGGTTTAAAGGAAAAATTCAGCCAATATTCAGAAATACTAGACTTGAATTGGATTATCATTACAATCCACCGGGTATAAGAGGAGAACCACGATATGTGGAAGGTGTTGCAAGAATTACAAAACTTCATGGTTCAATTGATTGGAAATTCGATAATGATAAAATTATTAAGTCATTACTTCCATTTGGTGCGGCAGAAAATCATCCAGAAATACCGACGAAGATTACAGAGCAGGTAGTAATTTATCCAAACTCGTCAAAGGATATTGAAACTGCATTTTATCCATATGCAGAATTGTTTAGGGATTTCTCCTCTGCTATTTGTCAACCAAATTCAGTTTTGATTACTTATGGTTATAGCTTTGGTGACAGTCACATTAATAGAGTTATCGAGGATATGCTTACAATACCATCAACGCATTTAGTTGTTATTGCTTGGGACAAAAATTCTGCAAAAGATGGTGACCCTATAAACTTTGGTGCAGGACGAGAAAGAGTAGTTAAGTTTTTAGAAAATAAAAATTCCGCCCAATGCACTTTGCTTGTAGGAGAACATTTTGCTGATTTAAAAAATCTTGTTGAATTTTATTTACCAAAGTCTGCTATTGATAGGCTAACAGTAAAAATGCAGAAACTAAAAGACAATCGGGGTAATAAATTTGATGAGTCGGCTTATACGACAAATAAAACAGAAGAAAAAGAATGAGCAGCATAAATCAATTTGATTTTGACCATTTACGCAATTTGTCAATAGGAACAGTTGATTATGTTTCTCCAAATGAAATTAAAGTAGTTCTTGACACATCTGCACCTCAAAACACTGCATTAAATACAGGCACACCAACCCTTTTTCCGCGAATAAATGGTTTCATTTTGATACCAAATGAAGTAGGTGCGTTAGTTGGATTAATAAGTTGGATTGGAGTTGAACATAGTCAATATCCCAAACGGAAAGGATATAAGGATTTTGATTTGATTGATTTGCCTTTCCCATTGAGAAAGATGTCAATCACTCCAATGGGTACTTTAAAACAAGAAGGAAAAGTCGAGGACAAAATTTATAAACTTGAAAGAGGCGTTTATAGTTTTCCTTCAATCGGTGATTCTGTAATTCTTCCTACTGATATTCAACTAAAATCAATCTTGAGAATAAAGAAAAAAATTCGGTTGTAAAAATCGGAATAGCTCCGATTGCGGGGAATGCTGAAGTCCGAATCAATCCTGATAAATTATTTGGTAGGCATGTAGCAATATTGGGAAATACTGGAAGTGGTAAATCGTGCAGCGTTGCGGGGGTAATCAGATGGTCACTTGAAGCTGCTTCAACTCGACTGTTAAAGAACGAAAAACTTAATACTCGTTTTATCATTCTTGACCCAAACGGCGAGTATACAAATGCTTTTGATGATTTGAATTGTGAAATCAAAAAATTCAAAGTTGAATTAACTACAGAAGAAGAAAAAACTTTTAAAGAGCTGAAAGTCCCCGCATGGTTATGGAATAGTTACGAATGGAGTTCATTTTCAAATGCAAGTGGTAGAACTCAAAGACCAATTTTACGACGTGCATTGAGAGAGTTAAGGTCAGGCGTAGGCGATGGAATTTCAGATTTTCAAACAAGGGCAAGAAGCCATTTTTCAAGTTGTTATTCATCTTTGAAAGTTGACCTCTCCACGAGCGCAAATTATAAAGACAGCCCAACTCCTTTTGGAAATAAACTCTCAACACTTATAGAGGATGCTAATCTCTTTGAAACAAATTGTGATGACCTTATTCTTAAACCCAAATTCAAAGAACTTGCTGATACAATTGCAGCTATTCTTGATAGTAGATACAAAACTTTTCAAAAAGGAAATGAGTTAGTAGAATACTATACTTCTTTTTCTATGGAAGATGTGGAAAGATGTTTGGCAGCCATTCAAAAACTTTCAGAAAATTTTGGAGGAATAAAAGCTTTTGTAGGTCCTAATGAAGATACTCCTGTAAGTTTTAATGTAGGAGATTTGCCAGACCATGTTGAACGATTAGCAAATGAAGCTGGAGTCATACAGTTCGTTGATTTTTTAATTATGCGGATGCGTTCAATGTTATCAGACAACCGTATGAATAATATAATTGCAAATGACAATGAAATTACTTTAGAAAGTTGGCTAACTCAAATGCTAGATGGAATTTCAATCATTGATTTATCGCTTGTTCCATCAGACATTATCCATTTAGTTGTTTCAGTAGTTTCACGAATAATCTTTGAAGCGCAACAGAGATACCGAAAGCTAAATAACAAACTTCTACCCACCGTGATTGTAATGGAAGAAGCTCATACTTTTATCAAGCGGTATGATGATAGCAGCGAAGAAATTTCAGCATCCCAACTCTGTACAGAATCGTTTGAAAAGATTGCAAGAGAGGGAAGAAAATTTGGTTTAAGTTTGACCTTATCATCACAACGACCTTCTGAACTTTCGCCGACTGTTTTATCTCAATGCAATACTTTTTTGCTTCACCGAATTGTAAACGATAGAGACCAAGAATTGGTAAAACGACTGGTGCCTGATAATATAGGTGGACTTCTTCAGGAACTTCCAATATTACCCACAAAAAAAGCCATTTTATTAGGGTGGGCTTCACCTATCCCTATACTTGTTGAGATGAATGAACTGAAACCAGAACATAGACCAAAATCAGAAGACCCTGATTTTTGGAATGTATGGACAAGAACTGAATCCAGAGAGGTTGATTGGAAAAAAATAGCTGATGATTGGCAAAGTTAGTTCCCTATAAAGGTTAGGTTCTAAATTCTGAAAGCAGCACGAACCGCCAACAAACCGTTTGCCGCTATTGGGGCTGGAAGTTGGAGCAATCAACAGCATCTCACTATTGTGCTTCTGTTCGGGCTTGAAGTTCTTTGTTCAACTTTTGTTTGATACATTTACATCTGTTCGCTGTTGGGCTGAAGGTTCGGGCTGAAGGAACATGAAATACCCCAACAACGGCAAGCGGGCACTCGTTAGCGGTAATTTAATCGCCACCGACTCTTACAGATGAATAAACTAAAAAAAACTGTTTTCACATCTTCAATGTTTGATTATGACAATGTAGACACAAATAACAAAAGGACTTTAGAACTATATGACCGAATCGCAATGACTGGAGATGACCGCTCAAAAGTTATTCTTGCAGCGATAATTGTAGAATATTATTTTGATAGAATACTCAAACTTATTTTAGTAGGACTTAAAATCCCACCGCCTTTGGCGGTGGTTATGTGCTGTTGGCTTTGCCTTTTAAAAGTATTTTTGTTTTCAAAAGAAGCGTTGGCTTTGTGCGTAAAGGCGCTTTGCGTCTTGGCCCTAAATCCACCTTCTTAGAAGGTGGATTTTTAATAGATTATAGGGCATTAACTGATAGGAGCGATTTCACTTTCTCATTTAAAATAGTTCTTTTGAAATCACTTCGACTCATTCCATCTAATATTGTCAATATGTGTGATTGCGTTAGAAAGGTTCGCAATGAATTTGCTCACAATCTTGAAATTGACAAAATAGAAAGCGTAAAAAGCGAAATTAAAATCAAATTAATCAACTATATATTGAGAATTCAAACGAAAAAGTTGAGATGGTTTTAATTAATAAGTTTGAAGTTATATATAAACTTGGCTCTGGAAATTTGAGAACATATGAACAAAATATAAAGCTGTTAAGAGAAAAAATAGACGACCCAAGTTTCGAGAAAGAATTGCAGCAACTAAATCTGGAGGTTCTTCGTTTGAGTAAAAAGGTTTTATCTTGAACATGTAAACAAAAACCATCTTCGGTTGCAGGTGGACGGACACAGAAGCCACACGTGCATAAAGCCCCAGAACCGTTGGCCACAATGTTGTAACCGCGCGGTAAAGTGTGAGAGGTCATACAAGAAAACACATACTTTTGAACAAACTTTCTAATGCTACATGACCGTTATGAATATCGTACTGAGCACTTGTCGCTCTTTTACGAATTTATAAGTGAAGGCCCGAAAGGACAAATCAAAAAGATTGTGGAATATACTCCTACCACCATTCCAAATGTTTACAATCTTGCCTTTGGTGACTATGACGAAACGCACGGCGGTATAAATGATAAGACCATCACAAATAATGGCGACAGTCAAAAAGTTTTGGCGACAGTAGCTTCGACTGTTTATGCGTTTACAGGAAAATATCCTGAAGCTTGGGTTTATGCGACAGGAAGTACGGTAGTTCGAACACGACTTTACCGAATGGGACTAACGAACAATCTCACTGATATTTCCAAACACTTTTACATCTACGGACTTAAAGGTGAGGATTGGGAGCAGTTTATCGCCTGTGAAGATTATGAGGCATTTGTGGTGACAAGGAAAATCCGTAATTTTGATTTATGACTATAGAGCAATTAAATAAAGCGAAAATTCCCATCGTTAAGATTGACAAAAACCTTGAAAAATTTCATGGAAAAGTTCTCTTTCCAGAGAAGTTAGAGCAAGCTAATAAGACTTTAGCTAAAGTGGGATTGCCCACTCTTCCGAAGAAATAACACTTTTGCCAACATGAGCATCCACTGTACTTTTATAGGGATTGAGAGAGCTAATATGGCAGTAGTTAGTTTATCAAATTTCTTTAGAAAGAGAACGGTTTTTGTTTTTACAATAACTTTTTAGCTTCGTTGCAAGGCTGGCGTTTTTAAATATCCCAACAACGCCAAGCCCCGTTCTTAAGCTATTTTAAAAGGAAGTGTCATGAAATTCATCATTCGCTTTTTAACTATTATTTAATTCCCGGTTTTTTTTCAAGCTAACGCAGCCTTCGGGCATACAAACCTTATAAAACAATACGTACGTGTCAGTCCTGACCTGGAACTGTAAAGCGTGGTTGAAGAAAAACGCACCTCATTCTGAGGTGACCGCTATTGGCTTACACTTTATGTTTTGGGAGCTTGCAGATAAATTTAATAAAGCCGTTGATACCTTTCTTACAAAATAGTTCGTTGTCACTTAAATAGAAAAACGGCTTACAACAAATAAGGCTTCACAAAACGGCAGCTATGTGCTAATTTAGAGATGTAAATCTTTATTTAACGATAATAACCGCTAAGCTAAAATGTATGACAAAGATTAATTATCTCCACTTAGTATTCTTACTGTTTTTTCCGTTGATAACTTTTTCACAGACAGCAGACAATGCTGAACTAAAAAAAATGTATGACGAAGACCAGGCGTCAAGAATGACACCGAACATTGATTGGATTAAACTAACAAAAAATGATAGCATTAGAGAAAAAAGAGTTTACGAACTAATAAGCTCAGGACAAATTAAAACAGGCAAAGATTACTACCATTCAGCAATGATTTTTCAACATGGAAAAGATTCTATCGCTTATGGAATGGCAGTAAAACAAATGAAAAAAGCAATTGAATTAGATACCACAATAGACAGGTGGCTATTGGCTGCTGTAATTGACAGGGACTTAATGAGTAAAGACAAACCTCAAATTTACGGAACGCAATATAGAAAAATGGGAGAAAACGCAAAATGGGAACGTTATAAAATTGATACTACACAAGTAACAGACACTGAAAGGAAATATTATCATGTTGAAACACTTGCAGAACAAAAAATAAAAGAACACAATATGAATTTGTTTTCTGTTTCAGCATATTATTCCGATTCAAATTCAATTGACAAAGTAGTGCAATTAATAAAGACCGAAAAAAAGAATGGGAACAAATCAGAATATAACGTCAGTGAAGATGCGATAAACATTTTTGGCTATGAACTAATGAATGCAAATAAAATGGAAGAAGCTTTAACAATATTCAAACTAAACACGGAACTCTATCCAAATGGTTTCAACACATTTGACAGTTATGGCGAATGCTTAATGAAACTTAACAAAAAGGCAGAGGGACTAAAAGCATATAAGAAATCATTAGAGCTAAACCCAAATAATGACAATGCCGAAACTATATTGAACGAGAACAAATAACCTGTCGCCAACGCGGGTATTGCCATTTTGAACGACATCAAATAATGACATTTCCCTTTAAACGAAAAAGTGGACTTCTTCTGTAAGTATAGAAATTGCTTACAAGTGTTTCAGCTTTAGAGGTAGAGAGTTCTCACTTGCGTACCAATCATTTTCGCATTAATACAAACTTTTTTGTTTCTTCAGGATAAATAGAAATATAATGCGTTCTGACCAAAGCAGGAATAGGTGTAAGTTGACTCTGTGATTTCATTGTAATCAAAGCAGAAGGTCTGGCAGGCATATGACAATCAATGCAATTGTTTTCAATATCCGCACCGGAAGATGGAGTCATTTTACTAAAGCTATGATTTGGGTTATTATGACAGCTCATACATCGTTTTGAAAATTCTATCATATTATCCCTTTCTGTGACATGGGTATTATGGCAGGAAGAGCAAGTCAATGTTTTACTTTTAATAAAGCATTTACTGGCAGTCAACAATTGATATTGCTTGCCATGAACATCTATATCGGCAGTGGTAACAACAGATGCATCAGGATATAAATAATCAGATTGTTTTTCACCGGGCTTGAAATAAAAAGCTGATGTAATTGTTTCCCTCGCACCCGAATGGCAACTGGCGCACATATCCAGCTTTTGCTGTCTGGCTAAGTTTGAGAAAGTTGCTATAAACTTAGGCTGCTTCTCCTGGGGATTGTTCTCGTGAAAATTAACATGTTTTGCAGCAGGTCCGTGACATCGTTCGCAGTCAATACCATAGACAAGCTGGTTCTTGTCAAAATAGTCAATCAAATCATCCCCAACAGGTTTTGCAGCGGTTTTTTTTACGTACGAGCTATGACATTCAAAACATCCAACAGGAATATTTCTGTTAAACAGTACATTTTTTGGAGGGTAGTTAGGACTGTTTACCCAACTTTTTCCGGGTACATAATAAGATACCGGGAGCTGAAAAATATTTTCACCAAACAAATAAAGATACGATTGCCCTTTTCTGCCCGAGCCAACAACAATATCAAAACGTGCCGCTTGTTTTTCTACATTATCAATGTAAGCAACCTGGTAAAAACCACTGTCCCGTTGCTCCATAGCTACCTTTAATGCAGGACGATAATATAGTGTATTGGAATCTTTTGAGAAACTGCCTTTAACCCATTTTGCAGCTAACCTGACTGTAATAGGCGTTGTTGTTGGGTTTCATTTTTTTTGTGTTCCAGTTTGTGTACTACAGATTTTCTTTTGGTGAAGGGTTGGTGCTTTATTTTTAAGATG
>JAABUS010002743.1_pt1 | contig 31705 bp, 31 predicted proteins | sample 5560161 | NCBI WGS metagenome assembly JAABUS01 (sample SAMN10711885, study PRJNA513376) | rock metagenome | isolation source: Antarctica rocks | place: Antarctica: Victoria Land, Trio Nunatak nord | collected 2016-01-04 | reverse complement strand
GGTCCTCGATGTGCACCCCGCCCGCGCCCGCGTCCTCGAAGGCGCGGACCATGTGCATGACGTTGAGCGCCTCGCCGTAGCCGGTGTCGCCGTCGACCAGCACGGGCCGGCTTGATGCCCAGCCCGCGCCCGGGGAGGTGCCGGTCGAGATCATGTCGCCGGGATGCAGCGTCATGAACTGGCTCACGTAGCTTACGAGCTGGCGAACGCCGAAGATCATCGTGCGCGTTGCCGTTCTGCATGCGCCTGCCGTCCACGTCGCACCAGAGATCGAGCGCCTGCGGACCGGCGACCTCGTCCGCCGTCACCATCCAGGGTCCGGTCGGCCCGAAGCTGTCGCAGCCCTTGTCCGGCGTCCCGCCGCGATTCATCTGGAAGTCGCGCTCGCTGATGTCGTTGACGACGCAATACCCCGCGACGTGCTGCATGGCATGGTCCTCGGTCGCGTACGACGCCCTGGTGCCGATCACGACACCGAGTTCCACCTCCCGGTCGGTCTTCAGCGAGCCGCGCGGGATGAGTACGTCGTCGAACGGCCTGGAAAAGGAGCCGAAGCGGCATGCCGACCCGCGCGGCCGCCGCCTCGAACGCCTCGATGGCATCCTCGTGCCCGGGCTCGGCGACGAGCAGGCTGAACCCGGAATTGAAATGGTCGTACAGGGGCGAGCCGTCCGCAAGCCACAGGTGCGGTGCGACGCAGCCGGGGTGGGCGGGCGGCTGGTAGGCCATGCTCGCCTGCCGGGGTGCGACCGACCCGTCCTGAACGACGATCGAGGAGTCGGCGTAGCTGTAGCCCTTGACCACGCCCAGGGAGCGAAGCTCGCGCGACTTCCGGGTCAGGATCGTCTCGCTGACCTCTCCGCGGGTGGCATCGCCGAGGAAGCCCTCGTCCTCCAGCCCCGGGCGCGCGAGCTGGTTGCCGATCGTCGCGTAGTTCGCGACGGCCTCGCTGATCGCCCACTCGTGGACCGGGCGGCGTTCCTCCTCGTAGGTGTCGAGCAGGTCCGGGCCGCCCCAGCCCTCCAGCGTCGCGGCGATCTTCCAGCCCAGATCGACGGCGTCGCCGACACCCATGTTCATGCCGAAGCCGCCGAACGGCGGGTGGATGTGGCACGCGTCGCCGGCCAGCAGGACCCTGCCCCGACGGCAGCGGTCCGCGACCAGGCGCCGGGCGAGCCAGGGGTCGGCGCCCACGATCTCGATGTCGAGCCCGGCGGAACGCCGGATGAGGTCGGCCGCGTCGATCTTCGCGGGATCGGCGTCCGCGTCGATCTTCGTCGCGATGAAGTACCACAGCCCGTCGTCGCTCATCGGGCCGAGCAGCGCCGGCACGTCGGCGTTGACCATCCAGTACATGATGGCGGGGCCGAGATCGTGCATCGACGCCAGCCTGTGCGACCTGAACACGAAGTTCAGGTTCGAGAAGGAGCCGCTGTCGCCGACCAGACGCACGTCGATCAGCTTGCGGACCGTGCTCCTGGCGCCGTCGGCGCCGACGAGATAGCGGCTCCGCACGCCGTGCCGTTCGACCGCCACAGTGTCCAGGACGGTGGCGCTCACGCCCTCGGGATCGTCCGAGCAGGTCTCCAGGCTGGCGTTGAAGCTCACCCGCACGCTCGGCAGCGAGACGGCGCGGGCGCGGAGCACCTCCTCCAGGACGTACTGCGGGACTCACTGCGCGCCTTCGGCATAGAGGTCGTTGCGTTCGGCGACGGCGCTGAACGACTTCTCGAACCGGGCGAGCAGGTGGCCGTTCATGCGCGTCGCGAACAGGACGTTGGCGGGGTAGTCGGCCCGGATCGGCGAGACGCGCCGCAGCTCGTCGGCGATGCCCCGGCGCCGGAGGTGCTCGCGCGTGCGCACGTTGGCGCACTTCGCGCGCGGGCTGTACCCGACGCGGTCGTTCCGCTCGACGACCTGGCACGATATGCCGCGCGTGCCGAGCTCGATGGCGAGCGACAGCCCAACCGGACCCGCGCCGACAATGAGAACATCCACATCCCCGAGCATCGTCGTCTCTCCATCCTTGGCGGCCGGCGGCGTTTCAGGGAACACGGCTCGAGGCGACATCACGGGAAGAAAGGCAGCGGGTCAGCCTGCACGGTGTCGCCGCAGACGAGGCAGGAAGCAAGGTTGAGGCTCTGCCTCAAACTCCGCCAAAGGCTCGCCTTTGGAATCCACTACTAAGTAAAGCCGGTCCAGGGGCGGCTCGCCCCTGGCGGGTCTGGGCAGAGCCCAGCCTTGCTTGCTGCCCGCCTCGGCATGGCCACACTCCCCCGGCGTCAGGCGGCGCGAAGATGGCGGATCGGCTTGCCCGGCGCCGCGGCCTGCGCCGCCACGGCGATGGACTGGGCGTCGATGCCGGCCAGGCGGTAGAGGTCCTGGATCGTCCCGGTCTGGCCGAAGCGAGTCACGCCGAGCGCGCGGGTGCGGTGGCCGTGGACCGAGCCCAGCCACCCCAGGGTCGCGGGGTGCGCGTCGATCACCGTCACCAGGCCGCAATGCCGGGGCAGGGCCGCGAGCAGCCGCTCGACGTGGCTGTCGGCCTCGCCCCCGCCCTGCTCGCGCGCCCGTTGCGCGAGCGTCCAGCCACCGTGCAGGCGGTCCGCAGAGGTCACCGCGAGCAGGCCCACGTCGCGGCGGTCCTCTGCGATGAGGCCGATGGCTTCCACCGCCTCCGGCGCCACCGTCCCGGCGTAGGCGATCACCACCTCGGCGTTCGGGCCGGGACGACGCACCCAGTAGGCGCCGGCGATGACGTCTGCCGCGTCGGCCGCGTCGAGCTGGCGCTGCGGCTGGGCGAGGGAGCGGGTGGACAGCCGGAGGTAGACCGAGCCGCCGGCGTCGTCCCCGCTGCCGCCGGAGCGCTGCATGTGCTCGAACGACCAGCGCAGGATCAGCGCCAGCTCGTCCACGTAGGCCGGCTCGAAGCTCGCGAGCCCGTCCTGCGCCATGCCGATCAGCGGCGTCATGATCGACTGGTGCGCGCCGCCCTCGCCGGCGAGGCTGATCCCCGACGGCGTGGCCACCAGGATGAAGCGCGCGTCCTGGTAGCAGGCGTAGTTCAGCGCATCGAGCCCGCGCTCGATGAACGGGTCGTACAGAGTGCCGATCGGCAGCAGCCGCTCGCCGTTGATCGCGTGCGACAGGCCGAGCGCGGACAGCATGGTGAACAGGTTCATCTCGGCGATGCCGAGTTCCAGGTGCTGCCCCTCCGGCGAGAAGCGCCAGTGGAAGGTCGACGGGATGCGCTCGGTGCGGAACAGGTCGGCCACCGACTCGCGCGCGAACAGGCCGCGGCGGTTCACCCAGCCGCCGAGGTTGGTCGAGACGGTCACGTCCGGCGACGTGGTGACGATGCGGCTGGCCAGCTCCGTCTCGCCCTTGCCGATCTCGTTCAGCAGCAGCCCGAAGCCGTGCTGCGTGGACATCTCCCGCCCGGCGGGCACCGGCAGGAACTCGGGGACCGGGACGGCCTGCGCCTCGTGGCGGCGCGGCCCTCCCGCGACGAAGGGCACCGCGCGCAGGAAGGCCCGCAGCGCGTCCTCCGGCGTCCGGAGCCCCTCGAACGGGTCCCACTCCCGGCCGACGCGCACCGACATGGCGGCGCGCAGCGTCTCGACCTGCGCCGGGTTCATCAGGCCGGCGTGGTTGTCCTTGTGGCCGGCCAGCGGCAGCCCGAACCCCTTGATCGTGTAGCAGATGAAGCACACCGGGCGATCGTGCCCGCGCGCCGCCTCGAACGCCTGCAGCAGCGAGGGCAGGTCGTGGCCCCCGAGGTTGCCCATCAGCGCCGCCAGTTCGTCGTCCGAGCGCCGGGCGAGCAGGGCGGACACGTCGCCCTGCTCGCCCAGGTCGTCGAGCAGGCGCCTGCGCCAGGCGGCGCCGCCGCTGAAGGTCAGCACGGAGTAGAGCTGGTTCGGGCACGCCTCGATCCACTGCCGCAGCCGCCCGCCGCCCGCCTCGCGGAACGCCGCCTCCTGCAGCGCCCCGTGGCGCAGCACCACCACGTCCCAGCCGAAGTTGCGGAACACGGACTCGAACTTCGACCACAGGCCCTCGCGGACCACCGCGTCGAGGCTCTGGCGGTTGTAGTCCACGACCCACCACGTGTTGCGCAGGCCGTGCTTCCATCCCTCGAGCAGGGCCTCGAAGATGTTGCCCTCGTCCATCTCCGCGTCGCCGATGAGCGCGATCATCTTCCCGGCGGGGCGTTCGGCGTTCCAGCCCTTGGCGTGCACGTAGTCCTGCACCAGGGAGGAGAACAGCGTCTGGGCGACGCCGAGGCCGACGGAGCCGGTCGAGAAGTCGACGTCGTCGCGGTCCTTGGTGCGCGACGGGTAGGACTGCGCGCCGCCGTAGCCGCGGAAGCGCTGCAACTGGTCCAGCGTCTGGTTGCCGAGCAGGTACTGGATGGCGTGGAACACCGGGCTCGCGTGCGGCTTCACGGCGACGCGGTCGTCCGGCAGCAGGACCCTGAGATAGAGGGCGGTCAGGATCGTCGCCGACGACGCGCACGACGCCTGGTGGCCGCCGACCTTCAGCCCGTCGGTGCCGGGGCGCAGGTGGTTGGCGTTGTGGATCGTCCAGGTGGCGAGCCAGAGGATCTTGCGCTCCAGCTCCGCCAGCAGCGCCACGTCCGCGCTGTCGGAGCCGCCCCTGACCGCCGAAAATGCCGTGGAGACGGCGTTCTGCGAACCGCCATCCGGTGTCGGCGCCCCGCTGGAAGACATCCTCGAACTCCCCGATCATGAAAGGCGCCGCGGCGCCCGTCTCCTCGCCGCCATGGCGATACAGTGTCAAGGATCGTCGTGGCGTGGACCACGCCCGGCGAGACGGATCGCAGCCGGATGTTGGACTGGACATGGCGCGAGCGGCGCTGCGTCATCGCCGCGCGCTGCTCCGCCCATTCGGCGATGGCCGCCCGGCCGACCTTGTCCGGGCCGACGCCGAGCAGCCGGCCGTCCTGCGTGTACAGGTCTGGCAAGCGGTCCGCCTGGCCGTGGTCGACCAGCCAGGCGTACTCGTGGATCAGGGCCTCGATCGCCTGGCGCACGTTCGGGTCGTCGGCCTCGATCATGACGCCTGCTGCGGCTCCTGCGACACCAGCCCGTCGCGCGACACCTGGACGGCCGGCAGGGGCAGGCCGATGGCGGGGATCGTCTCCGGCAGGAACTCGCCGGCGCGGATCTCGGCTGCAGCGCCTCGAATTTCTCACCGGCCGGGAACGCCTGCGAGACCTTCTCCGGGTCGAAGAACGTGCCGATCGGGTCGGACCTGAAGTCGCTCGAGGTCTGCATCCACTCGGTGGACAGCTTCCGGTCTGAGAAATTGTCTGCCTGAAGCTCGACGTAATCGCCTTCCGGGTCCTCGTAGTAGATCGAGATGGCGAGGCCGTGGTCCAGCGGGAACGCCGGCAGGATGCCCTCGCCGTTCACGCGCTCGTAGGACGCCATCGGGTCGGCAGAGCTGTCGTCTTCGAAGGCGCTGTGGTGCATCCCGCTGTGGCTGGACTTGTCGGGATCGTCGGCAAGGCCACGCGCCGCGAGAAAGGCGACGCGGTGATTGGCCCCGTCGTTGGACGTCCAGGCGTTGTCCGCGTCCTGAAAGTTCACCATGGTGCTCACCACCTTGCCATACCAGTCCACATCTCCTGCAGTCGGGTGGTCTTGATCGTGACGTGGCGGAATGCCGGCCTGGTGATCTCGGGCATCCGTCCTCCTCCCCTGGTTCACTCGGCTCTGTTGTTCGCCTGGCCGTTGCCCGAGTCTTAACTGCAACGACGCTCGCCAGGATAGATGCCACGTTCGGGCATCCGATGTCCGGGCCGCATCGCCTGCGTAGCGGGAGCGGGACCTGCCGCGGGCCGGTGCGGTCGGGCGGCACGGGAAGCACGCGGCCGCGCTGCAGCAGATCGAGGAAGCAGCTCGCGGCCGGCGTGAGGACGACGTCGCCGCGCTTGATGAGGACAGTCGGCAGGGCCGCGAGCTCCTCGCGGACCTGTATCGTCGTCAGGATGCGCTCGGTGAGCGGGAACTCGTTCCACTGCACCGGGATCAGGGCGAGCAGGTCGGTGCTCAGCAGGCAGGTCATCAGGGTCAGGGCCGACTGGCTGCGCAGCGTGAGCCTCGGCGCGGGCAGCCCGTGCCGGATGAAGATGGCCCCCACCTCGTCCTGGTCGGTCACGGTGATCGAGTTGGTCGCCCAGTGGGCGGACACCAGCTCGGCCAGCGACGTCGCCCTGGCCAGGGGGTGCCCGAAGCGGCAGAGCACGGTCCGCCGATTGGGGCTCACGACGTCGCGCCTGAGTTCCGGGGCGATCTCGTGGCCGGAGTCCACGCCCAGGTAGAAGTCGACGCCGCCGTTCCTGAGGCCGGGCTCCAGGGTGGGATACACCCCCTCGATGACGTGGAGCTTCGTGTCCGGGTAGCGGCGGAAGAACGGGGGGAGTGCCCCTGGAAGCAGCGCCAGGTGGGTGGCGATGGACAGGCCCGCGGTGACCGTGCCGGTGCCGGAGCCGCCGAGCTGCTCCGGCTCGTCGCGCGAGCGTCTCACCTCGCTCAGGATCGACACGCACGCGTGACGAACACCTGCCCCAGCGACGTCGCCGCGACGCCCCGCGACCGCCTCTCGAACAGGGTGACGCCAAGCTCGCGCTCCAGCTCGGCGAGGCTGCGCGTCAACGTGGGCTGCCCAATCCCCAGCAGCCGGGCCGCGGCGCGGACGCTGCCCTGCTCGGCGATGGCGACGACTTCCTGCAACTGGCTCAGCTTCATGCAGCGCTCCGATACGCCCGCTCCGGGTGCGTCACCCACGCAAGGCTCTTATACCAACGACCCTCGGGGTGAGCGGTGAGGCAAGCAAGGTTGAGGCTCTGCCTCAAACTCCGCCAAAGGCTCGCCTTTGGAATCCAATACTTAAGTAAAGCCGGTCCAGGGGCGGCTCGCCCCTGGCGGGTCTGGGCAGAGCCCAGCCTTGCTTGCTGACAGGCCGACGCACGGGACCGTCTCCGCGAGGCGGGCATCAGACCCTCCGGACCAGCACGCCCGCGAGGACCGCCGCCGCCGCCGCCAGGGCGAACGGGGCGCCGGGAAACGCGAGCGGCAGCACCCCGGCCGTGAACGCGAAGAACAGCCCCGCCGTCACCAGCGGCGCAGCCACCGCCGTGAGCCCCTCCACCGCGGACAGAAGCCCCTGCATCTCGCCCTGGGTGTCGGCCTCGCCCCGGCTCGCCACCATCGACCGCACCGACGGCGTCGCCAGCCCGCCGAGCGCCACCAGCACGACGGCCGGCAGCATGGTCCACCCCGCGACGGCGAGCGCCAGCACGCCATACCCCGCGGCCCCCGCGACGTAGCCGAGCACCGCGGTGCTCCGCTCGCCGAAGCGCCCGGTGACGTGGCGCAGCAGCACCCCCTCGACGACCGCCTGCGACAGCCCGACGGCGGCCAGGATCAGCCCGTTGCGCTGCGCGCCCCAGCCGAACCGGTAGCCGGTGAACAGCACCAGGCTGCTCTGCACCGCGCCCAGCCCGACCCAGGTGCACGACCAGGCGATCGCCAGCCGACGCAGCGCCGGGTCGCGCAGCACCCCCGCGAGCAGCGTGAACGGGTTGGCGCGCCGCCACGTCAGGGCGCGCCGGTTCCTCGCCGCCAGGCTCTCCGGCAGCACGAACACGCCGAAGCAGACGTTGGCCAGCGACAGCGCGGCCGCGGCGACGAACGGCAGGCGCAGCCCCCACTGGCTGACGAAGCCGCCCAGCGCCGGGCCGACCACGAACCCCGCGCCGAAGGTGGCGCCCACCAGGCCGTACAGCCTGGGCCGGTCCTGCTTGGTGGAGACGTCGGCGATGTAGGCGGTCGCCGCCGCGACGTTGGCCGAGGTCAGGCCCGCGACCAGTCGCCCCACGAACAGCCACCACAGGCTGGGCGCGAGGGCCAGCAGGACGTAGTCGCAGCCCAGGCCGAACACGGAGAGCAGGATCACCGGGCGCCGGCCGAACCGGTCGCTTAGCTCGCCGAGCAGGGGGGCGGCGAGGAACTGCATGGCGGCGTAGGCGGCGATTAGGGCGCCCACCCAGGGCGCGGCCCGCTCCGGCGGCAGGTGGGCGAGGTGCTCGACCAGGCCGGGCACGATCGGCGCGATGAGGCCCACCCCCAGCGCGTCGATCCCCAGCGTCACCAGCACGAAAGCGACGGAGGCACGGAACGGGGTCGCCATCGCCTGGACATGGGACGCCGGCGGGAAATCCAAAGCCTGCCGCCCAGGGCGGATCCCGGCGTCTGCCTGACCACCTGTCAGCAAGCAAGGCTGGGCTCTGCCCAGACCCGCCAGGGGGGAAGCCCCCCCTGGACCGGCTTTACTTAAGTAATGGATTCCAAAGGCCTGCCTTTGGCGGAGTTTGAGGCAGAGCCTCAACCTTGCCTTGCCTCGCCGCTCACTTTGAGGAGCCGCTGATACAGGTCGACCGCTTCCTGCGGCATGGCAATCCGCCCGGCGCTGCGTCATCGTGCGCCGGTGCCCGCCCGCTCGCCCCTGCCGCGCTTCCTGGCGCTCTACGCGGCGCTGTTCGCGGCGTTCGGCGTCGCCTCGCCGTTCATGCCGGCGCTGCTGATGCAGGACGGCCTCGGCCCAGGGGCGCTGGGCGTCGTGCTCGCCGGCGGCACCGCCATCCGCCTGCTGGCGGGCCCGCTCGGCGGCAGGCTGGCCGACCGCGGCGGCCGGGCGCCCGCGGTGCTGGCCGGCTTCGCCGCCGCCGCCGCCGCCGTGGCGCTGGGCTACGTGCCCGCCCGCGGGCTGGCGCCGCTGCTGCTGGTCAGCGTCGCGCACGCGGCGGTGCTCGCGCCGCTCACCCCGGTGGCCGACGCGCTGGCGCTGGGCTCGGCCACGGCCAGGCCGGGCTTCGAGTACGGCTGGGTGCGCGCCGCCGGCTCGGGCGCCTTCATCCTGGGCGCGCTGCTGTCGGGGCAGATGGTGGAGCGGGCCGGGCTCGGCGTCGTGGTCTGGCTGAACGCCGCGTTGCTGGCTGTGGCCGCCTGCGTGGCCTGGGCGGTGCCGAACCGGGTCGCGGGCACGCGCCCGGCCGCGGACGCGCAAGCGGGCCCGGGCCCGCTGCGCGCCCTGCTCGCCATCCCGGTCTTCGTGCACCTGATGGCGGTGGTGGCGCTCGTCGGCGGCAGCCACGCGATGCACGACGGCTTCGAGGTGATCCGCTGGCGCGCCGCCGGGCTGAGCGCGGCGCGGTGCAGCCTGCTCTGGGCGCTGTCGGTGGCGGCCGAGGTGCTGGTGTTCCTGCTCCTGGGACGCAGGCTGCTGGAGCGTCTCGGGCCGGCGCGCGCGGTCGCCCTGTCCGCCCTTGCGGGCGTGGTGCGCTGGGGCACGGTGGCGCGGACGGCGTGGTTCCCGGCGCTCGTGGCCGTCGAGCCGCTGCACGGCCTGACCTTCGCGCTGCTGCACCTGGCCTGCATGGACGTGATCGGCCGCGTCGTGCCCGCGCGGCTGGCGGCGAGCGCGCAGGCGTTCTACGCGACCATCGCCATGGGCGCGACCGCGGCGGCGGTGACGCTCGCCTCCGGCCCGCTCTACGGCCGCCTCGGCGCCACGGCGTTCTGGGCCATGGCCGCAATGTGCGCTGCGGCGCTGCCGCTCGCCCTGGGGCTGCGGATGCCGGCGGACGAACCGCGCCCGCAGGGCTGAACGGAGGGGCCGTTAGAAAGCAAGGTTGAGGCTCTGCCTCAAACTCCGCCAAAGGCTCGCCTTTGGAATCCTTTACTAAGTAAAGCCGGTCCAGGGGGGCCTCCCCCCTGGCGGGTCTGGGCAGAGCCCAGCCTTGCTTGCTTGCATGTCAGGGCAGCGGCCCGTCGGTATCAGAAGGCGGTGCTGAGCGAGAGGTGGAATTCGTGGATGGCGATGTCGTTGCGCGTGCTGACGTCGTTGAGGTAGCGCGCCATGACGGTGACCGGGCCGAAGTTGTAGGCCAGCATCGGGCCCAGCATCACGTGCTCCGCCCGGTTGCCATCGTTGACCTTCACGCCGGCATGGTAGTCGTTGGTGAACTGCTGCGTGTAGTTCCCGATGGCGCCCACTGTGAACTTGCCGAACGTCCTGGCCGCTGTCAGGTCGAGGTAGTAGACGCTGCCGGACTTGTAGTTGGTCTGCGTGTCCTTGGTGTTGACGTCGATGACGTTGTTGGCGGTCAGGTCCCAGCCGTTCTTGAGGTAGGTGACCGCCAGGCTTGGCTCGTAGGTGTAGAACGCGTTGGCGTAGGAAGTCTGCAGGCGATTCGGGCCCGCGTGGTGGAACTCGCCGTTCGGGAAATACACCGCCTGGCCAAGCGCGACCGACACGCCGTGGCCCACGTTCCAGGACAGGAGCAGGGGCTCGAAGATGGTGTTGAACAACCCGAACTCGCCGGTCTTCGGGCCGCCGACGCCGCTCGCGTCCACCTGGTGGTAGGAGCCGATCTGCACCAGCCCGGCGCCGTATTGCGCGCCCAGCAGATGGTAGGGCGACGACCACAGCAGCGCGAGGCTCTCGCTGGGGTTGGAGACGTTGACCGGGATTGCCTGTCCGTTGTTGCCCTTCACGCTCCCGAAGACGACGTAGCTGTCTTCCGTCCCGTAGAAGCCGGGCGGTGGCAGCGCGCCGACGGGGGCGCCCGTCGTGGCGCCGGGAATGTAGGGGGTGACACCCTCCTCGGCGTGCAGTGCGAACGGGATGAGCGAGACGGCGGCTGCAAGCAGGTAGCGACGCGACGACATGCTTTTCCTCCTGGATCTGCGGTGTTCTCGGGACATTCTCGTTGCGGCCAGCATAGCGGGTGGCCGCGCCCGGTAGTGTCCATCCCGCAATAGGGCCGCAACAGGACCAGGCTCCTGATCTGCCGTAGTTCAGGTTATCCTGGAGCAATCAGTTGGCTGGCATGAACCAGGAGCGTCAGGTTCTTCCTGTCACGACGTTTGAAAGTCGCTTTTATTGCTTGGCGAGGGCCGGCAAGGACGCCAGCCTGGGCGAGTGGACCAGCAGGGCAACGAACGACAGGGCTATGCAGGCCGTTCCCTCGAAGGCCCACGCCCACTCCGGGCTCCAGGCGGTCGTGATGGTGCTGTAGAGCGGCGGGATGATCGCGCCGCCGACCGCCACGATCGTCAGCATCAGCCCGACCGCGGTCGGGATGTCGCTCAGGTGGAGCCGCTCGCCCTGCTGGCCCGGGATGGTGACGAAGACGACGAAGGCGGCGATGGTGGCGCCGCCGATCACGGCGGCGGCGACCTCGAGCCCGGCCAGGCCGAGATGCGGCACCGCGATCAGCGCCGCGCCCTCCAGCAGGCAGGACACCAGGAAGACGGGGACGATCCCGAACACCCGGTCGGCGAGCCAGCCGCCGACGAAGGCGCCGGGGATGCCGCTGACGAGCAGGATGACGCTGATCCGCTCCGCGGTCTCCAGGTCGAGGCCGAGCTGGGCCTGGGCGTAGTGCGGCAGCAACTGGGCGGCGCTGAAGTAGCTGCCGTAGGCCCCGAGGAAGGACAGGCCCATCAGCCACAGCAGGGAGTTGCCGAACACGCGGCGCAGCGAGGCCGCGCCGAGGTGCTCGCCCCGCACGACCTCGGACGCGCCGCTCGGCGGCGTGGGGAAGGCGACCAGCATCAGCAGCAGCGTGGCCAGGCCCACGTCCGCGCCGACGAGGATGCCGCCGCGCCAGCCGAGCGCTGCCATGATGCTGCCCCACGCGAACAGCCCGATGGCGGCGCCGACCGTGAAGGCGACGCCCGTGACGATGCTGTTGGCCAGCGCCAGTTCCCGGTTATGGAACCACGCGGCGGTCAGGCCCACGGCGCAGCCCACGTAGATCGACGCGCCGATGCCGCACAGCAGACGCGCGACAAGCAGGACCTCGAAGGAGGAGGCCAGGCCGGTCAGCGCCGCGCCCAGGGTCTCGACCGCGATGCCCAGCAGCAGCGCGTCGCGCAGGCCCACCCACTCGGACAGCCAGCCGCCCGGGATGTGGGCGATGCCGTAGCCCGCGATGAACACGCCGACGACGACCCCGATCTGGGCGAAGCTCAGGTGCATCTCGGCGATGATGCCGCCGAAGCCCGGGATGATGCAGAACCAGTTCAGGGTGAACTGGATGAAGGAGAGGAAGATGATGGCGAGCGCCAGCCAGCGACTAGTCATGACGTTCTCTCGAATCTTTTTGAATCGACGACGGGCACGGGCGCTAGTCGGCGCGCAGGATCCCGGTGTGGCAGTCGCACATCCGCAGCTTGTGGCGCAGCCTGGACATCTGCTCGAACATCTTGACCGGCTCGTAATGCGTCGCCTCGCCGCTGTACTCGGCGTGCAGGGTCGCCACCGTGACCACCAGCCGCTCCGGATCGCTCCACGCGCCGTAAGGGCCGAGCGGTATGTCGAACGCGGCGTCCAGCGGGGACATGCCGCTGTCGAAACGCTTGCGCGACTCGTCGCTGACATACTGGAGGTAGCCGCGCATGGCCGACACCGCGGCCTTGTCGGCGATGTTGCCGTGGCCGGGAACGACCACGTCCACGTCCATGTCCAGGATGCGGTCGCACGCCCTGATCCAGTTCCCGACCGGGCCGGCCCAGGCGATCGGCGTGCCCTCGTTGAACAGGATGTCGCCGGTGAAGACGACCTTGTCGCCGGGCAGGTAGACCAGCGTGTCGCCGCGGGTATGCGCCGGCCCCACCTCGATCAGCTTGATCGCCTTGTCGCCGACGTGCAGGTCGAGCTCCCCGCTGAAGGTGCGGGTGGGTTTGGTCAGCGTGATGTTGGAGAAGTCGAACGGCTTGAACACCTCGGCGAAGAAGGCGCCGCCCTCGCCGAGCGTGGCGGCGGCGACGATCATCCGGTGGAACTGGTCGGGCGGCAGCTCCCCCAGCTCGTGCGCCGTGGCCTCCGAGCCGATGATCTCGGCGCCGGTGACCAGCTCGTTGCCGAAGCAGTGGTCGCCGTTGGCGTGGGTGTTGACCAGGGTGTTGATGTGGGCGGCCGCCGGGATCGAGCGGCGCATGTCGGCGAGCATCTCGGCCGTGAGCTTGAGGTCGAACAGCGTGTCGACCAGCAGCGTCTGGTCCCCGTCCGTGATCAGCCCGGCGTTGCTCCAGCCCCACGACCCATCCGGCTGGAGATAGGCCCAGACGTCCTGGCCGATCTCGTGCAGGCCCTTGGTGAACTGCCATTTCGGCATGGATTTCCCCCCTTCCTCGCCGTGCTGCCGCGGGCTGCCTGGTGCCTGCGGGCCGGTCTTGACATACGGTAGCGGAATGAACGCTATCGGCCGCCGGCCGCGTTGACAAGCCATTAGTCGGTCGTTTAACGAAGATGCATGGGAGGATCTCTTGCGCGCTGGTTTGCAGGTGACGGAACGGCCGGCGACCCGGGACCGCATCCTTGCCACCGCCGAGCGGCTGTTCGCGGAGCGCGGCTACCACGCCGTGTCGCTGCGCGACATCGGCGGGGAGGCGGACGCGCAGATCGCGCTCATCAGCTACCATTTCGGCAGCAAGGAGCTGCTGTACCGCGCGGTGTTCGAGAGGCGGCTGACGCCCGTGACCGAGCGCAGGCGCGCCGGGCTGGCCGCCGCCATGGCGGCCACGCAGGGCCGGCCGGGCATCGAGGCGGTGCTGGACGCCTTTGCGCGCCCGTGGATCGAGATGCGCGACACCGACGAGGGCCAGTTCTACGCCCGGCTGATCGCGCGTGAGGTCAACGACCCGCAGGAGCAGGAGCGCGGCATCGTCGAGAGCCTGCTCGACCCGATCGCCCGCGACTTCCTCGCCGCGATGGAGCGCGCGCTGCCGCACCACGAGCGCTCCGAGATCCACTGGGCCTACCACTTCTTCATCGGCCTGCTGACGCTGACCATGGCGAACCCGCGCCGGGTGAAGCGGCTATCCGGCGACCTGATGGAGGAGCAGACGACCGACGCGGTGGTCTCCCGTCTGGTCGCCTTCGTCACCAACGGGTTGCAGGCCGGCAAGGCGCCCAGGGCGCCATCGCAGGGAGGGCGGACGGAATGAGGCTGGTGACATTCGAGGCCATCGGCCGGGCGGACGGCCCGGCGAGGGCCGGCGCGCTGATCGACGGGGACACCGGGGTGGTGGACCTGCAGGCGGCGTTCACCGGCAGGTACGGCGCGCCGTCGCCCGACCTGGCGAGCGTGCTGGCGATCGCCGAGGGCGGGCCGGAGGCGCTCGGCCGCGCCGCGCAGGCGGTGGCCGCCGCCGCCGGGTCCCACGTGGTGGCGCGCGGTGACGTGCGCCTGCTGGCCCCGATCCCGCGCCCCCCGCAGATGCGCGATTTCCTGTGCTTCGAGAAACACCTCGTGCAGGCGTTCCAGCAGCTTCGCGTCATGCGCGCCAGCGAGTCCGCCGACCCGGCGGCCGCGATGGCCGAGATGGAGCGCGACGGCACCCTGGCGGTGCCGAAGGCCTGGTACGAGCGGCCGATCTACTACCATCCCAACCGGCTGAACGTGGTCGGCCACGACTGCGACGTGGTTTGGCCCGCCTACTCGGCGCGCATGGACTACGAGCTGGAGTTCGGCGCCTACATCGGGCGCGGCGGCCGCGACATCGGCAAGGCCCGCGCGCGCGACCACATCTTCGGCTACACCATCTTCAACGACTTCTCGGCGCGCGACGAGCAGACGAAGGATATGCCGGGCCAGTTGGGGCCGGGCAAGGGCAAGGATTTCGACGGCGGCAACGTCATGGGGCCGTGCCTGGTGACGGCCGACGAGCTGACCGACCCCTACGACCTGACGATGATCGTGCGCGTCAACGGCGAGGAGCGCGGGCGCGGCCATTCGAGCGAGATGGCGTGGCGCTTCGAGGACTGCATCGCCCACGTCTCGCGCTCGGAGACGCTCGAGCCCGGGGAGTTTTTCGGCTCCGGAACCGTGGGCGACGGGTGCGGGGTGGAGCACATGCGGTTCCTGGAGCCGGGCGACGTGGTCGAGCTCGAGGTCGAGCGGATCGGGGTGCTGCGCAACCGCATCGTCAGGCGCGACGATGGCGCGGCGCGTGCGGGAGGACGGACGCCATGATCAACCAGTCCATCGTCGGCTGGGCGCATTCGCCGTTCGGCAAGCTGGTCGACGACGACCTGGAGAGCCTGATCGCCCGGGTGGCGCGCGACGCCATCGTCGATGCCGGGATCGAGTCGGACGAGATCGACAGCGTCTTCGTCGGCACCTTCAACAGCGGCTTCTCCAGACAGGATTTCCCGTCCTCGCTGGTGCTGCAATCCGTGCCGGAGCTGCGGTTCAAGCCCGCCACGCGCTGCGAGAACGCCTGCGCGTCCGGCAGCGCCGCGCTGTACGCCGCCCGGCACCGGCTGGCGGCGTACGGAGAGCGGTTCGCGCTGGTGATCGGCGCCGAGAAGATGACCGACTCCACCAGCGCCCAGGCCGGCGAGCACCTGCTCGGCGCCAGCTACCGCCGGGAGGAGAGCGGGATCGCCGGGGGGTTCGCCGGCGTGTTCGGCCAGATCGCCCGGAGCTACTTCCAGCGCTACGGCGACCATTCGGACGCGCTGGCCTGCATCGCGGCGAAGAACCACCGCAACGGGATGGACAACCCCTACGCCCATCTGCACAAGGATTTCGGCTTCGCGTTCTGCCGCGAGGAGAGCGAGAAGAACCCGTTCGTGGCGCCGCCGCTGAAGCGCACCGACTGCTCTCCCGTGTCCGACGGCGCGGCCGCGCTGGTGCTGCGCAACGACGACCTCGGCGGCCGGCTACGCAGGTCCGTCAGGCTGCTGGCCTGCAGCCAGGTGAACGACCTGCTGCCGATGTCGCAGCGCGACATGACCCGGTTCGAGGCGGGAGAGCGCGCATGGGCCGCCGCCTTCGAGGCGGCGGGCATCACGCTGCAGGACCTCTCCTTCGTCGAGACGCACGACTGCTTCACCATCGCCGAGCTGATCGAGTACGAGACGATGGGCCTGGCGGCGCCTGGCCAGGGGTGGCGCGCGGCGGTCGAGGGCTGGACCGCGCGGGACGGCCGCCTGCCGGTCAACCGGTCCGGCGGGCTGAAGTCCAAGGGCCACCCGGTGGGCGCCACCGGCGTGTCGATGCACGTGATGGCGGCCATGCAGATCAGCGGCGAGGCCGGCGCGTTGCAGTTGCCCGACGCCGAGCTCGGCGCCGTCTACAACATGGGCGGCTCGGCGGTGGCCAACTACGTCACGCTGCTCGGCCGGGGCGACGGCTAGGCCGCCATGCCAACGGGCCTTTGGAGGGACCGGTGAAGCAGGCAAGGTTGAGGCTCTGCCTCAAACTCCGCCAAAGGCTCGCCTTTGGAATCCACTACTAAGTAAAGCCGGTCCAGGGGCGGCTCGCCCCTGGCGGGTCTGGGCGGAGCCCAGCCTTGCTTTCTGGCAGGCCGATGTCAGGGGCCGTTGGTATCAGCAACTCAGACGCCAGACGGGGAAAGCGCGAATGATCCAGCACGATGTCAGGGTGCATCCGGAGTCCGACCGTCTGCCCAGGGAGGACCAGCTCGCCTGGAAGATCGCCGCCGTTGCTTCCGACCTTGTGGCCGTGGACGCCGACGTGGCCGAGATGATCGTCAACCGAGTGATCGACAACGCCTCGGTGGCGATCGCCGCGATCAACCGCCGCCCCGTGACTTCGGCGCGCGACCAGGCGCTCGCCCACCCGCGGCCGGGCGGCGCCACGGTGTTCGGCTGCGGCCCGGACGTGCGCGTGCACGCCGAGTGGGCCGCCTGGGCCAACGGCACCGCGGTGCGCGAGCTGGACTACCACGACACCTTCCTGGCCGCCGAGTACAGCCACCCCGGCGACAACATCCCGCCGCTGCTCGCCGTGGCGCAGCAGTGCGGGCGCGACGGAGGCGCCCTGCTGCGCGCGCTGGCCACCGGCTACGAGATCCAGGTCGACCTGGTGCGCGGGGTCTGCCTGCACGAGCACAGGATCGACCACGTCGCCCACCTCGGCCCCAGCGTGGCCGCAGGCATCGGCACCCTGCTCGGGCTGGACACAACGGTCACCTACCAGGCGGTGCAGCAGGCGCTGCACGTCACCACCGCGACGCGCCAGAGCCGCAAGGGCGAGATCAGCTCGTGGAAGGCGTACGCGCCGAGCCATGCCGGCAAGCTGGCGATCGAGGCGGCGGACCGGGCGATGCGCGGCGAGGGCGCGCCCAGCCCGATCTACGAGGGCGAGGACAGCGTGATCGCGCGCATGCTCGACGGCGCGCGCGCGCACTACGTCGTGCCGCTGCCGGGGCCGGGCGAGCCCAAGCGCGGCATCCTCGACACCTACACCAAGGAGCACTCCGCAGAGTACCAGAGCCAGGCGCTGATCGACCTCGCCTTCCGCATGGGGCGCCAGGTCAGCGACTGGGACGACGTCGCCGAGGTGGTGATCGAGACCAGCCACCACACGCACCATGTCATCGGCACCGGTGCCAACGACCCGCAGAAGCTCGATCCCGGCGCCTCGCGCGAGACGCTCGACCACTCGATCATGTACATCGTCGCCGTGGCGTTGCAGGACGGCGCCTGGCACCACGTCCGCTCCTACCTGCCGGAGCGCGCCGGCCGCCCCGACACCGTGGCGCTGTGGCACAAGGTCCGCACCGTGGAGGACCCGCGCTGGACCGAGCGCTACCACGCGCGCGACCCGGCCCTGCTGGCGTTCGGCGGGCGCATCGAGCTGCGCATGACGGACGGCTCGGTGATCGCGGACGAGCTGGCGGTGGCCAACGCGCACAGCCTGGGCGCCACGCCGTGGGGCCGGGCCGACTACATCCGCAAGTTCCGCACCTTGACCGAGGGCGTGCTCGACCCCGCCGAGGCCGAACGCTTCCTCGACGTGGCGCAGCGGCTGCCCACGCTGTCCTCGGAGGCGCTGGCGGGGCTCACCATCGCGCTGCCGGAGGGCGCGCTGTCGCAGGGCCGGGGGGGATTGTTCTGATGCGCGGCAGACAAGGCCGGGGGCTCTGCTCTCCATGCTTGAAGGCGGGAACCCCGCTCAAGGCTTGCCTTGAGACTCCATTGCTTAGGTCAAGCCGGTCCAGGGGGGGCTCCCCCCTGGCGGGTCTGGGCGGAGCCCAGCCTTGCCTTCTTTCCTGGAGCCCCGCATGAGCGAGTCTGCCCCCAAGCCCAAGAAGAGCGTTGCGCTGTCCGGCGTGGTGGCCGGCAACACCGCGCTGTGCACGGTGGGCCGCACCGGCAACGACCTGCACTACCGCGGCTACGACATTCTCGACGTTGCGGAGCACTGCGAGTTCGAGGAGATCGCCCACCTGCTGGTGCACGGCGCCCTGCCCGACGCCGCCGGCTTGCGCGCCTACAAGGAGCGGCTGCGCGGACTGCGCGGCCTGCCCGGCGTGGTGCGCGCCACGCTGGAGGCGCTGCCGGCGGCGGCGCACCCGATGGACGTGCTGCGCACCGGCTGCTCGGCGCTGGGCTGCGCTCTGCCGGAGGCGCACGGCCATGACGCGGCCGGGGCGCGGGCGATCGCCGACCGGCTGATGGCGTGCTTCGGCTCGATGCTGCTGTACTGGTGGCACTTCTCGCACAGCGGGCGGCGCATCGAGGTCGAGACCGACGACGACAGCATCGGCGGCCACTTCCTGCACCTGCTGCACGGACGACCGCCCGAGGAGGCCTGGCGGCGGGCGATGCACACCTCACTGATCCTGTACGCGGAGCACGAGTTCAACGCGAGCACGTTCGCCGCGCGCGTCGTCGCCGGCACCGGCTCGGACCTGTATTCCGCGATCACCGCGGGCATCGGCGCGCTGCGCGGCCCCAAGCACGGCGGCGCCAACGAGGTGGCGCTGGAGATCCAGCAGCGCTACGCGAACCCCGACGTGGCGGAGGCCGACATCCGCGCCCGCGTGGCGGCCAGGGAGGTGGTGATCGGCTTCGGCCACCCGGTCTACACGGTGAGCGACCCGCGCAACGTCGTCATCAAGCGGGTGGCGCGCGCGCTGTGCGAGCAGTCGGGCAGCACGGTGCCGTTCCAGGTCGCCGAGCGGATCGAGGGCGTGATGGCCGACGCCAAGCGGATGTTCCCCAACCTCGACTGGTTCAGCGCGGTCGCCTACAGCGCCATGCGCATTCCCACGGCGATGTTCACGCCGATCTTCGTGATCGCGCGCACGTCGGGGTGGGCGGCGCACGTCCTGGAGCAACGCGAGGACGGCAAGATCATCCGGCCCACCGGCAACTACACAGGACCGGAGAACCTCGCGTTTGTGCCAATCGCAGAAAGATAGCAGGCAGGCAGGTAGGCAAGGTTGAGGCGCCGCCTCAAACTCCGCCAAAGGCCGAGCCTTTGGAAACCCTTTGAAGGGACGTGATACAACGTGATACGCTAGTGGACGTCAGTTTCAACACCACCAAGCGCGACTGGACCGTGCAGCACCGCGGTCTCGACTTCGGCGACGCCGGCAAGGTGTTCGCAGGCACCGTGTTCACGAGCGCGGTTGCCAACCCGCAGGACTACGACGAAGACCGCTTCATCAGCTTCGGCCATCTCGGCGACCGGCGCGTGGTGCTGGTCTGGACGCCTCGCGACAACACCCACCGCATCATCTCCATGAGGCGCGCCCATGCCGACGAGCACCCCGGATAGCGGCCCGACCGCCACCGACCCGGACGACGCGCCTCGCCTGACAAAGGAATTCTTCGACAACGCCGAGATCCGCGAGGCCGGCAGGCTGGTCCGGGCCGGCCGCACGAGAACGAAGCCGCCGCGCGAGCAGATCAGCGTCCGGCTCGATGTCGAGGTCCTGGCGAGGCTTCGCGAGCATGGCCCCGGGTGGCAGAGTCGGATGAACCCGTTGCTGCGCGAGGCGCTCGGCCTGGACGCACCCGCCGTGCCTCCGGTGGACCTACGCAGGGTGCTTGAGGAGATCGGCCTACTGCGGAACGAGGTGGCTGGCCTGTCCGGCACTGCCCCTCTCAAGCCTGTGGCAATGCGCGGCTGAGGACAGGGGTGAGGCTTCGCTTTCAAGCATAGGAACGGGTCCTTGTCCTCAAGCGTGGGGTGGTGCTCGTCCTTGCCTACCGCCTTGCTGCCCTGAAACGGTGAACTGACCCATTGCCAACACCTTGATTGGCTCCTTGCGGGCAGGGGCAGGCGCAGCCCTCATCGGGCTTGCTCTCCTACCTTGACAGCGGTGTCGGCCTCCAGGTTGACCCAGATCACCGCACCTAGGGGATGCCTGTACGGCACCGGCCTGTTGAGGGGTCGCGCGTTCGCGAGCACCCAGGGCGTTCGCCAGCCATCGGCGAAGGCCCGCTCCTGCCGCCCGGGTGGAATGCGGTGTCGGGGCTCAGCCTCTGCATAGGCAGATGGCGTGGCCAATGGCGGGCGACAATCCGTAACCTCCGCGATCCCGACGACATGACCTGAACCTTTGCGGATCAGGGCTACCGGCCCACGGATCTTGCAGACTCCTTTGCGCATTTCCCAGGTTTTCGCGCCCGCCAGAATCGCCGAAATCCAGGGTTCGTCAACGATCAAGGCTTTCATAAAGCACCCTTTGCTTGGTTCAGATAGCCTGCCTGATGTCGGTGCGGGAGAAGTCGTCGCCCTTAAACAGCAAGGGCTCGCCGGTCGCCTTGGCGAGAGCGTAGGAGAAGCAATCGCCGAAGTTGAGGCTTGCCGGATGGCGCCCCTTGCCGAAGCGGCGGAACGCATCGACGGCGAACGACACGTGCTCTGCAGTGACGGGCGCCTGCTCGATCCGCAGGTCCCGCAGCAGCGCCTCCAGGATACGCAGGCCGTCCTCCCCGCTGCGCGACAGGACCACCATCGACGTCTCGATGGCCGACGCCGCGGAGATCACCCGGATGGCGGCCGTCTCGATGCAGGCCAGGAACGCCTCCCGCTCGGGCTCGCGCTGCAGGACGGCGAGGAGCGCCGAGGTGTCGATTATCATCAGGCAGGTAGGCCATTCCCGTCGTATCCGATGATCTCCTCGGCGCTCCGATCGTCGAGAGCGGGCAGGGCATCGAACCGCGCAAGCAGGGCATTGACGGCAGCGCGGTCGATGCTCGGCTGCCCCCGCTTGATGCGCTCCGCCCGCAGTCGTTCAGCGAGGGAGCGACGCACCGCCTCGGTCAGCGTCTCCCCCGTAAGCGCTGCGACCTGACGCGCCAGGCTGTCCGTCTCAGGGTCCTTCAGACTCAAGGCCACGCGAACCTCCATACAGAAATCCTGCATTATTCTATACCGCCTCCACGATGTGCGTCGAGCAAGACTGTCAGGCTGCCCTTGGCGCTGAGCGGCAGAGGGTCGTCGAGGCTGAACACGACCGCAGTTTCCGCAAACCTAACTCACGCTGGAAAAGACGTTGCACATAGAGTGAATGGTGCGCGAAGCCATCAGGGACGATGTGCGACGACTCAGGAGCCACGCCATGACCTACCTTGTCGCTGCCGACCTGCCCACGACGCCTGCCGGCGAGCGCTTCCGCGCGCTGCTCGCCCGCCCGCAGATCCTCCAGGCGCCGGGCGCGCACAACGGCCAGGCCGCGCTCCAGGCCCGCGCCGCCGGCTTCGAGGCGCTCTACCTCTCGGGTGCGGCGATGACCGCCAGCATGGGCCTGCCGGACCTCGGCGTGATCACCGTCGACGAGGTGTGCTTCTTCATCCGCCAGGTCAGCCGCGCCGCCCAGCTCCCCGTGCTGGTCGACGGCGACACCGGCTACGGCGAGGCGCTCAACGTCATGCACATGGTCCGCGCCTTCGAGGACGCGGGCGCGGGCGGGGTGCACATCGAGGACCAGCTGCTGCCCAAGAAGTGCGGCCACCTCAACGACAAGCGCCTCGCCGATGCGCGCGACATGGCCGCCAAGGTCGCAGCCGCGGTGCGCGCGCGCCGCCACCTGGTCGTCATGGCGCGCACCGACGCGGCCGCCAGCGAGGGCATGGACGGCGCGGTGGCGCGCGCCAAGCTCTACGTCGAGGCGGGGGCGGACGCGATCTTCCCCGAGGCGCTGCACGACGCCGAGATGTTTCGCGAGTTCGCGCGCCGGATGCCGGGCGTGGCGCTGCTGGCCAACATGACGGAGTTCGGGCGCACGCCCCACTTCACCGCCGCCGAGTTCGAGGCGATGGGCTACCGCATGGTGATCTGGCCGGTGAGCAGCCTGCGCGTCTCCGCCCGCGCGCAGCAGCGCCTCTACGCCGCGATCCAGAGCGACGGCGGCACCCACAACCACCTCGACCCCATGCAGACCCGCGCCGAGCTGTACGCCACCATCGACTACGCCGCCTACGAGGCGCTCGACCAGTCCATCGTGCGCACCGTGCTGCCGCACGCAATGCCGCAGCGCGACGACACCGCCCCGCCACACGCCATGCCGTGACCGCACAGCGCCACCCGGAGGCCTACACGCAGGTGTAGCTGCTCGATCCACCCGGGGATCGTGCCCGCTTCCATCGCCAGGTCTTGCCCGGCGGCGCAGAGGCACGAGACGAACGCCGGAGCAAACCCCGGGCCGCCACCATTCGCCCCCGATGTCTTGTCCAAGGCACGAGGCGCCGCTCCGGAAGGATGGAGGCCCATGAGGCCAGTGTGACAGCGCCGGAGAACTCAACCTGGCCTGCCTTGCTCCAGGCAACTCTGGCGGTGCTGGCGCGTGGCAGGCGGCATGGCCGACGACGATCCCTACCGACTGCTGGGCGTGGCGCGCGACGCGAGCGCCGAGGACGTGCGGCGCGCGTTCCGGGCGGCGGCGAAGCAGAGCCACCCCGACCTGCATCCCGGCGACAAGGACGCGGAGGCGCGGTTCAAGGCACTGAGCGCGGCCAACGAGGTGCTGGGCGACCCGGAGCGGCGCGCGCAGTACGACAGGGGCGAGATCGACGGCGGCGGCAACCCGAAGGCGAGGCCGCCGCCGGGTGGGGAGCGCTCGTTCTATCGCGGCTTCGCGGACGGCACGGGGGCGGCGCGGTATGCGTCGCGCGGCGCCGGGCGCGGGGCGGGTGCCGAGTCCGTGTCGGACGACGAGCTGGGCGACATCCTGGGGGCGTTCTTCAACCGGGGCGCTGGCGGGGCCGGCGGCGGCGCGCCGATGCGGGTGCGGGGCGAGGACCGGCAGTACCGGCTGGACGTGACGTTCCTCGAAGCGGTGCGCGGGGCGACGAAGCGGCTGACGCTGCCTGGGGGCAAGTTCCTCGACGTGGGCATTCCGGCGGGGCTGGAGGACGGGCAGGTGCTGCGGCTGCGCGGGCAGGGTGGCGCGGGGGTGGGCGGGGCCGAGGACGGCGACGCGATGATCGAGGTGTCGGTGGCGGCGCATCCGGTGTTCCGGCGTGACGGGCGCGACGTGCGGGTCGAGCTTGCCGTGTCGGTGCGCGAGGCGGTGCTGGGCGCCAAGGTCGCGGTGCCGACGCCGGCGGGCACGGTGAGCATGGCGATCCCGGCGCGCTCGGAGGTGGGCGCGGTGCTGCGGCTGCGCGGGCGGGGGGTGGCGGCGGGCGGGGGCAAGCCCGCGGGCGACTGCCTGGTGACGGTGCGGCTGGTGCTGGGGCCGGTGGACGCGCGGCTGGAGGAGTTCCTGCGCGGGTGGGAGCAGCCGGGGTTCGACCCGCGGGCGGCGGGCGATGCGGGTGGGGAGGGCAGCGCATGATCACGCTGCTGATGGTGTGCGCGCGGGTCGACGGGGTGGCGCCGGAGGAGCTGGAGCGCTGGGTGGCGCTGGAGTGGGTCAGGCCGGGGCGGGTGGCGGGCGAGGCGGTGTTCGCGGAGGTGGACGTGGCGCGGGTGCGGCTGATCGTAGAGCTGCGCCGGGCGATGGAGGTGGACGAGCGGGCGATGGAGGTGGTGCTCGGGCTGCTGGACCAGCTCTACGACGAGCGGCGCAGGATGCGCAGGCTGTGCGAGGTGATCGAGCGGGCGGGGCTCGGCGACGGGGTGAGGGACGGGCTGCGGGGGTGAGGCCAAAGCAAGGCCAGGGCTCTGCCCTGGACCCGCCAGGGGGAGCCCCCCTGGACCGGCTCACCTTAAGTAATGGATTCCAAAGGCGAGCCTTTGGCGGAGTTTGAGGCAGAGCCTCAACCTTTCTCGCTTCCCCTATCCCGTTAACGCTTCGGCAAGGCCGTGCGGCCAGGATGGTGCTCCTCTCGCGCAGAAGGTGCCCCATGCCGGTCCTGGCCGTGCCAGGCGCCGCGGCGGCGGCCCCGGCCGCGCCGGCTGCGGCCCGTGCGGCCGGGCCGGCGACCACGCTGCCCTTTGGCCGGGCCGGCGACGCGGTGGACCTGGTCTCGCTCTCGCCCGCCGCCCGGCTGCGGCAGGCGCTGGACGTGCCCGCGCTGGTGATGCGCCAGCTCGGCGCCCTGCTCGGCGAGTTCGAGCGGATCTCCGTGCCGGGCCGCGCCCCGGCGCCGCTGGTGCTGGGCGCGCTGGCCGGCGAGATCGGCAGCAGCGCCCGCACGCTCGGCGCGGGCGTGCAGGCCCTGCTGCCGACGCCGGACGCCCCGACGCCGGTGCAGCTCGGCGCGGCCGCGGCGCTGCGCGTGCTCGCGACCCTGGCGCCCGCGCAGGCCGGCTCGCCCGACGCCCGCGCCCAGGACGCACCCGCCCGGGATGCGCCCGCCCCGGATGCAGGCGGCAAGGACGCGCCGTTCCAGGACGTGCGCCCGGACGCGCGGCCCGCCGCCACCGTGCGCCCCGATCCCGCGCTCCCCGGCGTTGCACCCGCCGCCCCCGGCCGCGCTGCGGCGTTCCTTGCCACGGTGCTGCCCGGCGCCGACGGCGGAGCGGACGCAGCCGCGCTCATGCCAAGCCGCCTTGACGCGCCCGATCCCGGCACCCCGATCGCCCGCGACCCGGCCGCCCGGACATCCGGGGACGCGCCACGCCCGTTGCCCGGGACGCACGACCCTGCCCGCCCCGACTCCGCGCGTCCCGACTCCGCGCGCCCCAACTCCGCGCGTCCCGCCAGCGCGCGTGTCGACGCGACGCGCACCGCGTATGCGCGCGTCGCGCCCGCGCAGGCCGAGCCTGCCCGCCCGGACCCGGCGCGGCAGCTCCGCGACGCCGCGCTGGTCCTGTTGCGCGAGGCCTCGGCGACCCTGGGCCGGATGCAGCTCCGCCCGCGCGGCTTCCCCGCCGAGGCCGACCGCCCGCCAGGCCGCGCGGCGGAGGCCGGCCGCGACGAGGCGTGGTGCGACGCGCAGATCGCCGCCGCGCTCGGCCAGGTGGCGCAGGCGTCGTGGACCCTCTCGGGCGTGCGGCCCGCGGGCCGGGCCGGGCTCGGCGCCGCGCTCGGCCGCGGGGCTGCGGCCCCTGGCGAGGCGGGCCGTGCGGCGCGGTCCTGGACCTGGCTGGCGCTGCTGTTCGGCCTGGGGGTGGCGCTGTGGGCGACGCAGAGCCTGGACTTCGGCGTGGCGCGCGCGTTGACCGCGGCCGGGCTCGGGGCGGGCGCGGCGGCGTGGGGGTGGCGTGGGGGTGGCGCAGGGCGGCGGGGCGCAGGGTGCGGGTTGAGCTGCGCTGAGGAAGCAAGGTTGAGGCTCTGCCTCAAACTCCGCCAAAGGCAGGCCTTTGGAATCCATTCCTTAAGTAAGGCCGGTCCAGGGGGGGCTTTCCCCCCTGGCGGGTCTGGGCAGAGCCCAGCCTTGCTTGCTGCCTTGCCTGCCATGACATCGCCCCGATGCCGCGATAGAACCCCCCGGCCACCGGACCGGAGCCTTCGTGCGCATCCTCGGCCTCAGCCAGCGCCTCTACCTGGGCGACATCCACCTCGCCTTGCACCGCGAGGGCCACGACGTCCGCGTGTTCGCGAGCGACCCCCCGGCGCTGCGCGCGTTCGGCGGCCTGCTCGACCCGATCGAGGACTGGCGGGCGGGGCTGGAGTGGGTGGGCCGCGACGGCGTGGTCCTGGTCGAGGGCGTGCGGCAGGGCGCGGCGCAGGACGCGCTGCGCCGCGACGGCTACCGCGTGGTCGGCGGCAGCGCGTACGGCGACCGCCTGGAGAACGATCGCGACTTCGGCCAGGCCACGCTGCGCGACGCCGGCCTGCCGATCGCGGAAAGCCGCGCCTTCGACACCCCCGAGGCCGCGTTGCGCTGGCTCGACGCGCACCCCGGCCGCTACGTGCTCAAGCACGACGACGGCGCGCACCCGACCTTCGTGGGCGAGCACGCGGAGGGCGCCGACCTCGCGTTCCAGCTCCGCCGCGCGGCGTCGGGCCGGGTGCTGCTGATGCCCAGGCTCGACGGCGTGGAGGTCGGCGTGGGCGCGTATTTCGACGGCCGGGCGTTCCTGCGCCCCGCCTGCATCGACTTCGAGCACAAGCGGTTCTTCCCGGGCGAGCTGGGCGAGATGACCGGCGAGATGGGCACGCTGGCCAGCTTCGAGCACGCGGAGCCGCTGTTCGCGCACACGCTTGACCGCATGGCGCCGGCGTTCCGCGCGGCCGGGCACGTCGGCTACGTCAACCTCAACCTGATCGTCAACGGGCAGGGCGCCTGGCCGCTGGAGTTCACCTGCCGCATCGGCAACCCGGGCTTCGCGGTGCTGGCGGCGCTGCAGTCCGCCGGCTGGGGCGACCTGCTGGCGCGCATGGCGGGCCTGCCCGCCGCCGCTTCGACGGGTGCGGCCACGATCCCGACGCATCCCGGCTGGTCGGTGGCGATCGTGCTGACCGTGCCGCCGTTCCCGGGCGTGGCGTCGGCGACGGCGCCCGAGGACGACCCGCCGGTGTTCTTCCACCGCGACCCGTTCTTCCACCACCAGCCCGCGGGCGCGGAACTTGCGCACCACCATTTCGTCGACATGCGGCGGGACGGGGAGGGGCAATTGCGGGTACACAGACGATCCGGACACGCGATGATCGTCACCGGCACCGGCGCGACGGTGGCCGCGGCGCAGGAGGCGGCACGGGCGAGGGCGCGCAACGTGGTGATCCCCGAACTGCGCTGGCGCGGCGACATCGGCGACCGCTTCGCCGCCGGCGAGGGCGAGCGCCTGGCCGCCCTCGGCTGGCTGCCCGCCACGGCCGCCGCCGCCCCGGGGCATGGGGCATGACCGCCCCGACTCCGCACGCCGCCGCGAACCCCGACCCTGGTTCCGCCCTCGATCCCCAGGACGCGGTCGGGCTGTGCCTGGCCGGGCGCATCTCCCCGCAGGTGGCGCTGTGCCGCCTGCTGCTGGGCGGCGCGGACGCCGACGCGATCGCGGCGCAGGTCGAGGCGAGGCGCCCGCCGGCGCCGCACCCGCGCTGGGAGGCGCTGTCCGGCCTGCTGCACGGCCGCGGCGCGATGCTGGCGCAGCTCGCCGGCGAGGTCGGCCGCCACGGCGGCAACCACGCCGCGATCGCCGCCCCCCACGCCGCTGCCCGTGCCGCCCCGGGCGCTGTCGCCGGGCCGTCCGAGACCGCCCCGTCCGAAGCGGTGCAGGCGGCCCCGTCAGCCGCCGCCGTCGCCGCGTTCTTCGACAGCGCGGTGGCGTTCTCCCCCGAGGCCAGCGTCGCGCTGTACTCGCTCGGCGACCCCGCGATCCTCGCGCAGGCCACCGCCGAGATCATGGACTGGCTGCACCGCCACGGCTGCATCGGCCCCGCGGATGGCGGTGGCGGCGCGCCCCTGCCCGCGGTGCCCCCAGCCGACACCCCCGCTTCGGACGCCCCCGCGGGCGCCCCCGCTTTGGGCGCCGACGTGCTCGACCTCGGCTGCGGCATCGGGCGCCTGGCGATCGCCTTGGCGCCGCGCTGCCGCTCGGTGCTCGGGCTCGACGTCTCCGCGGGCATGGTGGCCGAGGCGCGCCGCCGCTGCGCCGCCTGGCCCGCGATCCGCATCGAGGCCACGCCCGGCACCGACCTCGACGCCCTGCCGGCGCACGCCTTCGACCTGGTGCTCGCCGTGGACAGCATGCCCTACCTGGTGCAGGTCGGGCCGGACGCGCTCGCCGCCCACGTCCGCGGCGCCGCCCGCATCCTGCGCCCGGGCGGGCGGCTCGCGATCCTGAACCTGTCGTTCGGCCGGCCCGTCGCCCAGGACGTCGCGGAGCTGTCGGCGCTCGCCGATCGCCACGGCTTCGCGGTGGAGACCGCCGGCGAGCGGCCCTTCGCCCTGTGGGACGCCGCGGCCTTCCTGCTGCGCCGCGACGCCGCTGTGCCCGCCGCGTTCGCGCCCGTCGCGTCCGACACCGTCCCGCCTGCCCCCACTCGCCGGAGCGCACCGTGAACGAGGCCGCCCTGCTCCATCTGGCGACGCTGCTGCGCGACGGCGGCTACGGCTTCGTCACGCCCACCCCGGCCACCCACGCCCGGGTCAACGCGCGCCCGCCCAACCGCTGGGCACGCGACTTGCGCGACGTGTTCGGCTGGAGCCGGCCGTTCCGCGACGGCCTGCTGCCCGACGCGCTGATGGCCGCCATGCGCGACGCCGGGGTGCTGGCGGCGTGCGGCGACCCGGACGCTGGCCCCGGCGACGCCCCCGCCTGGCGTTCCACTGTGCGCCTGTCGAGCCTGCACGGCCTGCTGCTCGTGCACTCCGCCTATCCCACCGGCGACGCGGACTCCGTGTTCTTCGGCCCCGACACGTACCGCTACGCCGCCGCCCTCGACGCCTGGCTCGCTGGCCGCGCCGCGCCGGTGCGCCGCGGCGTGGACATCGGCAGCGGCAGCGGCGCCGGCGCCATCCTGGTCGCCCGCGCCCGGCCCGACGCCGAAGTCTGGGCCGCCGACATCAACCCCGCGGCCCTGCTGCTCACCCGCGTCAACGCGGCGCTCGCCGGTGTGGCCGTGCGAGCCGTGCACAGCGACCTGCTCGCCGGCATCGAGGGGGAGTTCGACCTCGCGTGCGCCAACCCGCCCTACCTCGCCGACCCGTCCGAGCGCGCCTACCGCCACGGCGGCGGCCCGCTTGGCGCCGGCCTGTCGCTGCGCATCGTCGCCGAGGCGCCCCTCCGCCTCGCCCCGGGTGGCACGCTGCTGCTCTACACGGGTGTCGCGATCGTGAGCGGGCGCGACCCCTTCCACGACGCCGCAACGACCCAACTCCAGGCGCACGACGATGTTGAATGGTCGTACCGCGAGATGGATCCGGACGTGTTCGGCGAGGAGCTGGAGCACGACCCCTACGGCGCGGCGGACCGAATCGCAGCCGTGGTGCTCACGGCCACAAGGAACGGAACCTGACCATGCCCGACGGCTATCTCGCCGCTGACGTCCCGACACCGCAGCCCGGCACTCTGCCCCAGCCTGGTACTTCACCCCAGCCTGGTACTTCACCCCAGCTCGGTACTTCACCCCAGCCTGGCGCCTCGCCGGAGCCCGGCCTGCAGCAGCGCCTCGCGCTGTTCAACGCGACCCGATTCAACCCGGCCCTGCCGACCGCCACCTGGCGCGAGGACATCGCCACCCAGGCGGAGCGTCTGCGCGAGGAGGGCGAGTGGCTGGAGCAGCGCCGCGGCGCCGTCGCCGGGCGCGCCGCGGCGGCTCCGCGCGACGCGGACGGCTTCGTCGCCTGGTTCCAGGAGCTGGAGCGCACCGGGCCGGGCCAGGGCGACGCGCTGTTCACCTGGCTCGCCGACGAGGCCAGCCTCGACGAGATGCGCTGGTTCCTCACCCAGGAGGTCGCGGGCGAGGCCGGCTTCGACGACCTCGCGGCGCTCACCCAGGTCAAGCTGTCGCAGCAGGCCAAGCTGGAGGTCGCGCGCAACTACTGGGACGAGATGGGCCGCGGCAACCCCAAGGGCATGCACGGCCCGATGCTGGAGGTGATCGCCGACCGCCTCGGCCTGCAGCCCACGCTGGCCACCACGGTGCCGGAGTCCCTGGCGCTGGCCAACGTCATGGCCGGCCTCGCCTGCAACCGGCGCTACGCCTACCACTCCATCGGCGCGCTCGGCGTGATCGAGCAGACCGCCCCCTCGCGCGCCATCCTGGTGGCGCGCGGCATGAAGCGTCTCGGCATTCCGCCGCAGGACCGTCACTACTTCGACCTGCACGCAGTGCTCGACATCAAGCACTCCGAGGCCTGGAACGCCGAGGCCATCCACCCGCTCGTCGCGGAGAACCCGGCCGTGGCGCCGGCCATCGCGGAGGGCGCGCTGATGCGGCTGGAGGCGGGCCTCGCCTGCTTCGAGCGCTACCGCGCCGAGCTGTGGGGCGAGGGCGCCGCGCTGGCCGCTCTGGCGGCGCAGGCGTCGGAGTCCTCCGGGCGGCGGGGGTTCTGCGTGCGCTGAGGCAAGCAAGGCTGAGGCTCTGCCTCATCCGCCAAAGGCTCGCCTTTGGAGCCCATTCCTCAAGTAAAGCCGGTCCAGGGGGGCTCCCCCCTGGCGGGTTTGGGCAGAGCCCAGCCCCGCCTGCTGCCTTGTCCACGCCAAGGATGCCAGGCTCCTCACGTCACTGGGCCATGGCACTGCGGCCACGGCGCGGCACGCTGATACCGACGCTCGCCAGCCAGAGCACCAGCGCGCTTCCGAAACCTGCGAGCGCCCAGGCATACGGGTCGGCCAGCGCCAGCCCCGCGATCCCCAGGACCACCAGCGCCGCTCCCGTCGCGGAGCACACCGGCTGCGGGATGCCGCGCGCCAGCGGCAGGAAATGCAGTCCGACGATCACCGCCGTCGCCGAGAGCACGTCATGCACCTGGCCCGTGTCCGCCAGCACGTTGTCCACCGCGACGATCAGCACGCCCTCGGCCGCGCTCCAAATACCCACGAGTCGCGCGATCCGCCTCCGCTCCGCCAGGGAGCGCGCCGGCAGCGTGCGCACCGCCCGCAGGCACCACGCCGCGATGCCCGCGCCGAGCCCGACGGGCACAACCCACGCCCAGGCCGGTGCGCCCAGCGCGGTCAGGCCCCCGATCGCCCACAGGGCACCGAACCCGCACAGGATCACGACCGCTGCCGACACATCGCCCTCCCGTCCTGCCGTAGTCCGGCGACACTGTCCGGCCGCCGGCCGCAGGTCCAGCGTTCCCCTCGCGAGCAAGCCCGCGTGCCCTGGCCTGCAACTTTCCCTTCCCGGACGCCTGACACTTCAGCCGCCGCGCCCGGCGCCGCACGCCACAGGAGCCGCCCCGTGACCACGGCACTCGACACGATCCCCCGCCCGGTCCCGCCCGCTCCCCGCCAGGGCCTTGCGCTGGCCCGCGGCCTCGGCTGGTTCAGCATCGCGCTCGGGCTCACCGAGCTGGTGCTGCCGCGCACCCTGTCGCGCTCGCTCGGGCTGGGGCGCCGCCCGGCGCTGCTGGCCGGCTACGGCGTGCGCGAGGTCGCGGCCGGTGTCGGCCTCCTGCTTGGCGCGGACCCGGCGCCCTGGGTGCAGGCGCGCATCGCCGGTGACGCGCTCGACCTGGCCACGCTGGCGGCGCCGCTCGTCGCCAGCCCCGGCCACCGCGGCCGTGCGGCGATGGCCGTGCCGGTCGTGGCCGGCGTCACCGCGCTGGACATCCTCTACGCCCGCCAGCTTGCCGGCCCGGCTCGCTGACGACGGCCGGCAGGAAGCAAGGCTGGGCTCTCCTTCCGCTGCCATTCCAACGATCCAAGCGGATCGTCGGAACCTTTGGCAGCTACGCCCAGACCCGCCAGGGGCGAGCCGCCCCTGGACCGGCCTTACTTAAGTGGCTCTTGTCGGGTTCCAGGGTGGTGGATCTGAGTAGCTGGTTGGTGAGGCATCTGGTGTGATGAAGGTGTGGAGCAGTCACCTATCTTGCCGCGAGGAGCCTCTGTCATCATGGC
>JAABUS010002742.1_pt1 | contig 31725 bp, 25 predicted proteins | sample 5560161 | NCBI WGS metagenome assembly JAABUS01 (sample SAMN10711885, study PRJNA513376) | rock metagenome | isolation source: Antarctica rocks | place: Antarctica: Victoria Land, Trio Nunatak nord | collected 2016-01-04 | reverse complement strand
CTCCTCCTCCCTCTCCCGCTCATGCCACGCCTCCGTCTTCCTCCCCATCTTGTCCCTCCTCCCAGCCTCGACGTCAGCGACATACTCAGCGTGGTAGTCCACCGCGTCATTCATCCTCTTCACAACTTTGGTGAAAATCCCCGGCATGGTTTATAAATTTTTTTTTTCTGTAGCTTTTACTTCAGCACCTCAAGCAGCAGCACCAACGCCACACCGAGCAATGTCCGGATCCAGCGACGCAGCGGGCGCATAGCCTGCCTTGCCAGTCTTCGCAGACGGAGGCTACCCCTGAAGCTGAAGCGGGTGCGGGAAGCCGTCGTGGCCTGTATATCGGATCTTTGTACCTGGGAGCAAGGTGCACCTCTCCTTATCTGTCGTGGGCTGCTGCTGTAGGTGCGACTGGGGTTTCTCGATTCTGGTCTCCCGTTTTCCTTTTCTCTTTGGGGCGAGCGATAGCGAGTGGGGTCTGCGGATGGAGAATGAAAAGCAAGCGAGATGTGGATACGAAAGACATGCTGTTTTATATAGATCCATCACTCAAGGGGAGTCAGTTGCCTGTGCTTGCTTTGCCGGGTCATTGGTGACGCAGACGAATTGCGTGGTCACTTTTCAATATGACACTGGATATCTTTTACGACTTGACTAAGAGAGCGAGAGACGTGATTAGATGTATGAGTAATAGATAGGGGGGAATGGTGATGATGAGTGGTATTGCGTATATGTTCGGTTTGTGGTAAAAGGACTCGCTGGGAGGGATTTACTGGGGATGGGCGTTGGGAGTCAGGAGCCATGCCGTGATGGACAGCTGGCTGAATGCTATGACGAAGATGGAGACACTGGCGCAGAGAAGTGTGTGCTGTGGTGGATATAGTGTTTGCTTGGTTGCGAAAGCCACGATGATGACTAACCATCTACTTTACCTCATATGTGTTTGCTGGTACATCGCCATGGATTCACGGGTTGATCTGAGCCATGCAGCTTAACGACACTGACACAGAGAGGAAGCGTCTGTTTTGATCGGAGCTGGTAGAGATAGCTTCCTTTTCCCGTGCATGCTCGAAAGGCGCGATGACGGTGAGGTTTGTGGGCATGAGTATATGCAATACGTAACCTTTCGCCGTGCTCTTCTCTGAGTTGGAAAAGGAGATCTAGTCAAGAATCTTTATGCAGCCCCGTGCGCCCGTTCGCCGTTAGGAGTGTGTTCTTCTTTCTCTTCATTTGGTACTCGTCGGCGCTGCAGCCTTCGAGCCCCTGTCACCATCACGATGGTGGGACTGAACCCGCCGCGGCAGCCCATGCTCCTGCAGAAATTCTTCCCTCTAGTTTCCAGGGATCCAGGTAGCAGTAATGGCGAGCTCTATACATTCGTAATGGCTTCAAGCCTTTGAAAAGCCCATGACTATGAATGAATAGTAAACCATAACGATTCTCATGCGGCCCGCCGCCCGTTCGTCGTCATCAGCGTGATCTTCTTATTCTTTTTCTTCTTGCCACTGATCGGTGCTCCAGCCTTCGGGCCCTCACCAGCGTCAATCGCATGAACCTGATACCGCGCCAGCAGCTCATCTTCCTGCAGCAGGTCCTTCTCCCAATCCTGGAGCCAACCATCGTCCTCGGTCTGCTCATTGGAAAGTCGCACAGGCGGCAAAACAGGTGATCCTGGCGCTATAGCTGCGGTACCCCATACCGTCCTCGTAGCCGCAGGGCTCGTCGACGGCGAAGCCAGCGACGCGAACGCGGAACCGTTCTGCTGGCGCGACGAGGAAGGCCAAGGTGGCGATGATGATGATGTGCCCTCGCCCTCCCAGGAAGAGGGAACCTCGGAGCTCTCCTCAAGTCGAGGCAAAGGCTGGAAGTCAGCTTCGGACGCCAACTCGCTTGGAGGTGTCGGTCGCCTTCGACGCGCGGACGCCCAGCGCTGCTCGTCTTCGACTTTCTCGGCCCTTAAGCGTTCTTTCTCTTCGCGGAGTTCCTTCTCCTGGTTCTTCTTTCTTCGCCGCCCGATCTCGGCTTCGAAGCCTTGCAGGACTTCCGGGACCACGACGTCGGTCCAGTCGCATTCGAGGAAACCGACTTCGCAGCCGTGGGGGAGATGGGCGAGATATTTGGCCCGTTTGCGCAGGTCGTCGTCAACGATGTGTCCGGTCGAGACGCGCTCTACACGTGGAAGGATTGTGGAAGGAAAGGAGGCGAAGTCGCCGAATGCAGCTTTGAGAATGCGTATGTCCAAGGGTGAAAGATAGTAGTGGAGTAAAGCCTCGTAGAAGTAAAAGGTAGAGTCGGTGTTCCCATGATGCTGGGAATGTGGCCTCGCCGATGCCGAGTCTGAAGAGATCCTGCTCTCCGATTTAGGGATACGGCTACCTCCGTCACTGCTGGCCTGCTCTAACGGGACGCCGTGCACGAACGTTGTAGCCTCTTGGGCATGTGGAGGTGACGGAATCTGAACGGCGAGGGCTGGCGAAGACTGACCTGATCTGGCAGCATGCTGAATCATGTAATGTTCAGGCACCTGCTGACTGCTGGCGTGAAATTTGATGAGCGGCCGTTTTGCCTTCTTCTCGGGAGGCTGTTTCGGCGCGCTTGGGGGGTTGCCTATGCCGTTCAGTCTTTCCTTTGCTTCGCGGATTGCTGAAACTGCTTTCTTCGTCCACTGAGTTTCCTCGCCAAACATTAGCTCATCCTCCTTCTCTTGGACCTGTAGCTCTGCAATTTCTTGATCGTATTGCTCGGCCATATACTCCTCGCTACCCTTCATAATCCTTGCATAATCCGCCACTTCTGCGGCAAAATACCAAGGAATGTCCTCTTGCTTATCCATCGAGTCAGCTCCATCACGCGGCAGCGCAAGTGTACTTCCCGGTTGCCGTGCGATTAGTCGTAGTACGACGTCGGTGCCCTCGCGTGGTGCTTCCCCCTCCTGACCAGTAAACCATCTCACAGGCCTTGTTTCGGATATATACACACTGTCCCAACAGATGGGGCATTTCTTCCATCTTGCCTTCTTTTCCGGTACATGATTGGTGTCATCGGTCGAATGCATATATCGGATAAGGCAAGGTAGACAAAAGATGTGGCCGCACTTCGCCATACGTGGTGCGATTGGCGTTGATAAACAGATTGGGCAATTAGTCAGCTGAGATTGGGCCGAAACCAGAATCTGTAGGACATTGTTCCAGTCCAAATGAACATCCGCGTCGATGGCTTGGGCTCGGTAGTCACCTCTGGGGTCAACTAGAAAGCGGTAATTGGCATGGATATATCTAGGTCCAATAAGTATGGTAATACCACTGGATCAGTAATGCTCTACCTTGCTTTGTCCGCAGCGTGATAGCCGGAGCCAAGGCCCCATGAAGGGTTCCGTCTTGTACTGCGGCCATATTGATTTTGCTGATGGATCTGAGGGCGAGGAGGTAGCGTAAAGTTCATCAGGTGCGTGATCGAGGTTCGTCCCTTTCTGCTACTTGTAGACTGCATGGCAGCCTGTGAGTAGGTGCATCAGCGGGCTTTCTTCGCTTTCTGAAGCACATGGCATGAAAAGAGCATACGGATTCAGCAGCAGCATCCTCATCCGCAAGCCTCGGGCGCCTCTGGCCCTTGTGGGGCTTTCGAAGCGACTGGTTGTTCCTGGCAGTGGATGCTGAATTACGGGATGCAGCGCCGGCGCCGAAGCTACCAGGACCACCGCTTCGCCTTTGCGGATGATTGTCGAAGGAGATGGAGGAGCTAGGCTGAGACTGCGAAGGAGAGGGTGCTTGAGAAGGTGGATTGGAGTTCTTAGAGGTGGCCAATGGAGGAATCGAGCTGGACATGGTAATCGAGGTCTGTATAATCAAGGTCTCTATCTAGACGGGAGTGTAGTCAATAAATTTTGTATTTGAGCCCTGTCATCAAACAACATAGACCTTCGATTCACCGGGTGATCCCAGGCGTGAGTTGGTAAGTACCTTAGCACCAGATGGTTGGTGACTCGAACGTACCCAAGCGCATAGGATATATGAGATGCCAAGGCCAGATGCGGGCATCACTTGTTTTCAGCGCCGTAACACAACATGATTTGGCAGCGCTCTCCACAAACTTGTCCACCCACCATCATCCTCACTTCAACCGTCCTACTCATCATACTTGAGCCAAACACTGTAAGAGCCGCGAAGCTGAAGGTTGTGCACACGTATTGACTGTTGTAGGTTGATCCTACCAGAGAACAAATCTCCTTTTCCCCCGGGCCCTAACTGCCTAGCACATTAACAAGCTCCGAGTCGTCGACGACCTCTGAGATATCATCTTTCGCGTCGTTCAAGCATGGATACCTGATTCAATCGTACCGCACTTCGAGAAGGCTCAACAACGCCGGCTGGGTGGGAGGGATCGCGCGGCATGAACACCCATATTCCGCTGCAGCCAGCAATTCCAAGGCGGCAGCATGAAATGAATTACATTCATCCACAGTCACATCCACCTCAGTACTATCAAGCCTATCAGCATCCCTATCCTCCACAACCCTTCCCGCAACAATGGTATCCTCCGCCTTATCAACACATGGGGATGCCCGTTCCTCGACCCTACCAGCACTATCCACCCATGGTTAACAATGCGCCCTATCCTATCCCACACCGCAACCCGACGCCTTTGCAGCACCGTCCACAGATACCACAGCATCCTTCGTCAACTCCCTCAATCCATTCACATCAGGGCGTGGTCTCACCGGCTCCCTCCAATACGTCTCTTAATGTCCCAGCTCCCGATCACAACCAAGTATCTCATCCACAAATTTCTACTCCCCCGCCTCCACCAGCGTCAATGCATCGCATGCCATTCTACCCTCCGGTCAGTCTAGCATGTCCACGTTGTCTAGGAATTACCTGTTGACCTATCCTAGTTACCTTGGTACTCGTTTTCAGAAGGCTCCTTCCCCTCAAGAGGGCCTAGGCGGCGTCGTAAAAGGCCTGCTCCTCAATCATCCAGCGCCCCTGTGGAACTCCCATCTCGTGAAGACCCTGTCCTCGTTCCCGAAAACGCCCCGCAAGAGACACCACAACGCCTCGAGGAAACCTTGACATCTGCCGAACCCACTTCAGCACCTTCGATACTCGAGACTCCGAGCACCTCCTACGACCCTTCCGACACTGACTCCACACAACCAACTACACCGTCTTCCGCAGCCGTTCCGACGCCTCGACAACAGCCAAGTCAGCCGAACAAAAGCGCCCATCGCTCAATGGCTTCGGTCTCAACAATCGTACCCGCAATCCCCAATATACCTCTGCCATCACGGCCATCAAAGCATGCGCCGGCCAGCACTACTTCTGAAAGTGGTAAAGCTGCAGGATTCAAGGCTTCCAATGCAGATCATCTCGCGGATGCCGTGGATGCTGCTGCCCAAGCCAAAGCAGGAAACTCCACTATGATTACGGAGCAGACTACGCCCACAACATCTCCACCGAAGAAAGAAGCTCCTAAGTCATGGGCTGATCTGGTCAGGACGATGGCACCGACTAAATCTACGATTGCGGCGGCAGAAGCCAACGTTGTGACTCAAACGAACGGTGTTACGAATACAAAGACCCCCTCCTTGTCCGAAGCTTTGGGCTCGTACAACGTTGCTGAAGCAAGGGAAATCAGCAAGCTTGCTTTCTTGGAGCCTCGAGGTCTTGTTAATACCGGAAACATGTGCTATATGAATTCAGTAAGTCCAGAATAGGCCGGTGAGCTACTTTCTCAGCTAATGGGCAACCCCAGATACTCCAGGTTTTAGTGTTTTGTGTGCCATTCTATACCTTCCTTGACCAAGTTGGAAAACGAGCTGCACATAGCTTCAAGAGCGATACTCCGTTGATGGACGCTATGATCATGTTTATGCGCGAATTTCAAGTCATTGACTCCGCGCTATCTGTTGAAAAGCTTCGAATGCGGTTGAAGGACAACGAGCTTGAGCAATACGGTGACGCTTTTATCCCTGAGTTTGTGTATGAAGTCATCAGGCATTTGCCACGGTTCTCGTCCATGAGGGTATGTTAAAGCCTTTTTATGTGCCACGTAATTGCTAATTCTCAGGGCAGCGTGGCCATCAGCAAGACGCAGAGGAATTCTTAGGCTTCATTCTAGAGGAGATGCACGACGAATGTAGTCGCGCAATGAAGCTCCAGCCCTCCACATCCGGCGCTTCTACGCCAACGAATGGGGTCCTCCCCAGCGTGAGCGAAGCATCTGGTCCATCTGCAGCAACCGCGGACGAATGGCTCGAAGTGGGCCGCAAGCAAAAGGCAGCCATCACACGCTCCTCTGGTGCCATAACTACCGAGTCCCCCATCACGAAGATTTTCGGCGGCAAAATCCGGTCCGAACTCCGCGTTCCTGGCATGAAAAACTCAGTCACATTGGAACCTTATCAGCCACTCCAGCTCGACATCGGCGGTCCGAACGTGACCAACATCATCGACGCATTGAAGGGACTAACGCGCTCCGAGACCCTCCACGGGGAATTCAACTCTCCCCGCGGCCCGGGCAGCAACGCCACAAAGCAGGTAACCATCGAGACCCTTCCTCAAGTGCTGATCCTGCATCTTAAACGCTTCCAGTACGACAACACTGGTGGCACGCAGAAGATCTGGAAGAAGGTCGGGTACCCTCTCGACCTCGAAATCCCCAAGGAGGTCTTTCCCCAGCACAAGCGCGGTGGGCTCCTCGCTCACGGCGGCCTGCCCAAGTACCGCCTCATCAGCGTCGTGTACCACCATGGTAAGAACGCCAGCGGCGGGCACTACACCGTCGACGTGCGCAGGCAGGACGGCCGCGAGTGGGTGCGACTCGACGATACCGTCATCAGGCGTGTACGCAGCGACGATGTGGCTGAGGGGGGCAGCGAAGAGGATCCGAAAGTGCTAGCAGCCGCGTTGGAGCAGCATAAGAGAGATCAGAACACCAACGGTGTTGGGAACGTGTATGATCAGCTCGACGAGGACGGAGAGGAGACGCTGTTCGATAAGGGCTGGAGCCAGGTCAATGGCACGGCGAATGCGGGAAAGAAGTGGTCGGGGATTGTTAATGGGAGTGCGACGCCTACGCAGCAGTCGTCGGGGAAGATGACGCCGGTGGGGAGGCCGGCGGTCAAGGATAACAAGGTTGCGTATATCCTGTTTTATCAGAAGGTGAGCAGGTAGGCGGTCAACTTCTGTGTGGGCAAGCACATGCCGATTGAGCTGCGCCCTTCGGTGCATTCTCAACGCCGAGGCATGATTGGGGCATCATCTGTCGTTGATATCCAGCAAGAGGAGGAAAAGTCCAGCGAGCATCTATGGCGGATGCAGCATCCTATACAGGAGCGCGAAGTCTGATGTACTTTGACATCCTGTCGTGCCTCTGGAGCACAGTTCGTACTGACTATTGTGGACCAGGCTAGGGGGATATGTGCTATATACTTCGTTTGTAAATAGTGTACTGAGGGCAGAGTCTGCCCTTGCTTCTTTGTGCATCTCCCTAGCTATGTCCCATACAACTTCAACTTTGAACTTGTATTTTCCCCCTCGTCCTTGGCCACACCATACGCTTTCGGTTTCAACGAACAAGTACGCCCGTCACAGAGATACAGTTGACCTCTCCATCCATCAATCCCCGCCGTCCTCCCCCGACCCCTCGTCGCCGACCCCTCTCTTCCCCCAACAAGCTTCAATACAACAAGTATTCAAGCCCTCAGGCAGCTAGTAACACAGCATATCGCGTCCCGAATCCGAAAGACAGGAATGGACGTCGCTGCGTACGAAAATCGTTCGTGATTGAAGATTTCGATGATATGAGCTCCAACTCTTCGGGTTTGGATGGAGTAAGGAAGGAATGGAATCAGGTGTCACTAGCGGCGGGAAGAAGATTTGTTTGAGCGATCAAGGGGGGAAGGGGGGGGGTGGTGCTGGAAGTTTGGGGATCGAGCGTGATCCGCTGTGTCTGCACCATGATCGAGGAGAGATTAAGGGGTCGTTGTTGGCCAGGCGTTGGAATGGCGATGGGGTTTTGGTAGGAGGGGAAGTGAGCTGCGAGAGTGTGTTTGGAGGAGAGGTGCGAAGGGGGGGGGGGGGGATGGGGTTGGTGACCAGGGTGGATTGTGGCTATTTGAGCGCTGCGAGGTTGGAGTGTTTTGTAGATACTACACGATATGATGCAAAGATATCGGTGCTCCGTGATACTGTGCTTGGATGATGTTGGAGGCTAATTAGTAGGATCGTGGTCTTTGTTTCATCAAGGATTATGGAATGGTTACAGACATGATGGCAAGATGCTTTGGTGAGGTAGCCGTGGTATTTACTCGCTGGCTGCAATGTTGTTGAGAAGGACTGGAGGTTATTGCATTATCTTTGAGAACGACAGGAGGTTAAACACAATGAGATAATAGATACTTTACTTTTCTCACCGAGGCATGGCTGGTCATGCACTTTTCGCTAGCGGGCAGTTGTCACGGCCCGGTTGCTAGAACATCATAGGCACACTCTCGACCTCTTATTCTTTGCAAGATGAAGTTTTTATTACCACAGTGTCACGATGTTAGTGGATCACCGTGGTGTAAGCATTCTTGCATTTTCGACAACTCCAGTGCTTGCAGGCGCTTCAACCTAAGGACAGCCTTAAGACGCTCGCTGTGGATCATCCGCAAGGATGCCAGCTGTGACACCGCGTTCTTTCCCACCAGACATTTCTCTTATACTTCAGGAAAGTATGGGAACTTGTAGTCGAGCAGATCAGATCTCGACTCGACGTACTTCGCCTGATCGATAGGGATTTGTATTGGGATCGCCTTTTTCAAACCGATCATTTTCGGGTCACGTACTAGATGGCGGAAGAAGCACCATCGCTTGCATTGGTCCGAATGTGAAACTCTTTCCAGTCGATCTTCGTATTGGTAAGCTTCCCCGAATGCAAGTAAGGAAAGGCTTGCTGTTTGCGGGATTCTGTCGAACAAACCCTCAGCGATAGACGTGATTGTATGTGTGCTTGGTTTGCTATCTCCTCCCCATCTCTCGGGTTCATTATGTCGTTCAAGATTTATTATATTCAGCATTACCAGTCGAGGCAAGCCGGAAACAAGGACCTGCTCGAAAAAAGATTAGCTATACACATACTTTCATTGTTAAGTCGATGCCGGCATTCTCCGAAGAAGAACGCAAGTGGAGAACATCCCGCAATGTAACCTAAACTAGGATTATGCAGAAGGTGCACACCGATCAAATCATCGCGACGTACGTAGAAATCACCTGGACTTACATGGCATTGGTTCACTAGGTCCTCCGAATGCGCAGGCATCACCAGCTGGGACAAGTTCTTACAGTGCAATAGAAGCTTTGATAGATGATTCCATGAAATATCGTTCCCGTCGAGATTGATAACCAGGCTTGAAAGGCTTTTCGCATGGCTTGCAATAGAGCGTGCAATGGCGACGAGGTTTTCGTGTGAGGCAACGCTAGCTTCGCTGCTCATTATAAGGCGATTCAACGACCCAAATCGTTGCAAGAATACAATTGCTGCCTCCAAGTCCTCGCTGTCCGGGCCCCACACCGGGCGAAACCGGAGAACGAACGATTTCAGGATTGGCTGGCGAAACACATCAAGTAAAGAGGCGACATTGGTGCATTCGAGAATCTCGAGGTGCGATAGCGAATAGCAATTATCGAGCTCAAGGTGTTGTCTGTTGGACTGCGGAAGGCACACGTTGGAGAGACTGATGTGCGTCAGAGATGTGGACAACGACCTTTTCAATATACGCTCCATCAATTCCTTTCCGGTGTCTGTATTCCAATAACCATTAATATCGGCGAACAAAGACACCTTCTTTAACCTGGCACTCTCTATCATATCAATCAGCTCGCTGTATTTTTCCGCCGATGTGTCTCTTTCATCTCCAAGAGTCAGGTCAAGCTCAGTGAGAGACTTCAGCGAGCGGATTGCGGGTCCCTCCTCGCGGATCAATTCTTGGAGTGAGGGCGCCATGAGTGAGAAATCAAGCTGGAGATTGGTGAGTTTATCTTGGTGGTGAAGAAGATATCGCAATCCCTCGTCCGTTGGCTGACCAAGCGGGCCATACCGAAATTGCGTCAAAGACTTCAGTGGAAGCCTCGGGAGGAGCTGGTCTAGAGGCTTGCAAAAGCCGTATGTATTGACGTTACTGGAGTCAACGGTAAGAGTCCGCACATGTTGCAGGCCTCTACTTTCTAGGAGATAACGGAGGTCAATCCAGTCTTTGTCTGTGTCGCTGTACGGCAATACGAGATCTCGGTACAGAAACTGCGTTGCTATGGCTGAGACGTGTTTTGAGACCAAGCAGAGGGCTTTCAGGTCTGCAGGGTGCGGAACCTAGAAGGCTAGACGTTAGCTCACGGTTTTTACATTTCCTGAATATTTTGACAAGATCCCATCCAGATAGTGTGTGTTTCACAGATAGAAAGTATTGGGCGTGCTTTGCACATAAGAGGGTGAGATATCCATTTCGAACGCGACAACGAACGGATCGTTGCGATAAGGTTGTTCCTGGGCTGCAGGAAGGCGAACACTTACTCGCGCCACAATCAGATGCTGAACCTCATTGGGCAGTGTAAGGATTCGTGAGGCCATCTTCAACACGTCAGTCTTTGTGTAGCATCAAGTTCGAGAGCATGATCCACGGACCTCGAATAGAAGGACGGATAGAATGGTATCGCTACGGGTAAGCGAGTCATTTCAGATAAGACGCTGCCTGCAAGAGGCACTAATAAAGCAGTGAATATGTAATGGACTGGAAGTGAAGTGACGCGGCTATCAAGTTGACGCGTTGGCGGCTCCCGGACACGTGACTGTAGGGATGCCATTGCCAAGCCTAAAGTACATGTTCCAACCCCAATCCAAAAAGGCAGCATTGCGATGGATGCCTTGTTAAGTATGTGTGAGGCGCGTAAATGTGATGTCTCCTGATAATGTAAGACATATGTTCTCTGTCCGATATTGGCTTTTGCAAATGCATCCCTCCATATCTAATCAGTAGTAGAATCATCTGAATTCTCTTCTTCTACAGCCCCTGCCAAAGTCAGTAATCCCTAAATATCTAGCATTGCACTTACGCCACTCACGTCCATCAGTACCACCTATGATGAACGCCTCTCCCGCTCAGAGCGGCTGGAGATCATTATCCGGAACCTCGAGCAAGCCCAAAAGGCTATAAAGTACGACCACATTCACTCTCAATACTCACCCCTCTCACCCCCGCGCCCACAGAACCGAAATCATCACCCAAGCCCTCATCGAACAAGATGAACTCGACGACCCCGACATCGACGACTCATCTGGCTTCCCGCGCAACCATGCATCCGCTCCCACAATAACCCAGCCGAAACTCAAAATGATGCGCGCAAGATTCCGCCCAGGCATGGCCAAGCCTCCTGACGCACGTACTCTGAGGGTCGAACCGCCTTCGTCACTGTTTGTTCCGGCGCAGAGCCATAGCTCGGTGGCGAAGGAGACGGCGGCGAAGCTGGATGCTTATGCTAGGGGGACGCCGGCGAGCTTGGGGAAGTTCTATGCGGCGAGGGAGAGGATTACTAGGGAGGCGGGGCTGGGGGCTGGGAGTAGTGGTGCTGGGTCGCCGGCTGTTGCTCAGGCGCCTCTTAATGATGCTAGTAGAGATCCAAGGCTGAGGAGGTAGTGCTTCAGGCATGTATTTCTCAGGTACGTCTGCTGCAATGCCTCCATGAATGTCAAGGTCGCTGGCTCGGCTTTACTATAACATTGAAGCGCATTCGAAGAGACATGCTTGCAGCGATGAAGATGAATAATATTATGATATCCTAGGGGAAAGTGACTATCAAAAGAAGTAGATCTAGGCATACAAGGACTGTATTAGATGGCCAAAATATTTGAAACAATGAGAAAAACCTTGTGAATGATCCTAAGAATGCCCATTGGTCTTATCCTCGGCGTCTTCTTCTTTGATGGATCCCAGCGAACTCTCCTCATCTACTCCGCTGAATCCGACTCTTCGACCCCGGTCCTGGCTGGCATCCCTGGCATCCGGGACAGCCCTCGACTCCAAGTGCCACTGCTGGATACTCCTAATGATATCCACCGCCATCTGTCCATTTTTCTTCAGCGCTCTTTCCCACTGTGGCGGCATCGAATTCGACAGTGTTAGATACCGAGCCACGCTGCTGACCATCATCTCCCTCATAACGTTATCTTCCTCAGTATTCGCGTAAACATACTGTACCCTTCGCAACGCAGGGTAGGACTCATGGCTGTGATAGAATGCGCGCACAGTCTCTGTGACATCTTCGCCCAGCTTTTCCATTTCGAACTTCTCGGCCAAGAAATATAGATCCAGAAGCGGACCGATGTCTTTCTCATCTTCAGGATAGCGCAGGGCTTTGGAGTAGAGCCAGCCCACCAAAAGTTCGAATGGCAGGTCGTCGGAGTCCTCGATGCCGAAAGTCTTGGAAGAGGCGCTTTCATTCTTGTTGTTGTAGAATGTGCGCGCGAAGAAGGGGGAGTGGTGACACAGGAGCTTTTCGTGCACGATCCAATGGGTGGATTCGGAGCCGACGTAGATGTCTACAAGGCTGTGAGAGAGAAGCCTGCGATGAGGTCAGTATGGATATCATCAATATGGGATACTAATTCTCATGGGTTTGCGCACTCGTTGAGAGGTTTCTCTCGGGGTTTTGGGGATCCCTCGGTGTCGGACATGCTGGGTGTTCAAAAGGGTCTCTGGCGAAGACTTCAAGGCCAATACGCTATTGCAAGTAGGTTCGAGCTGTGGATTGCCAGAAAGATTCGTGCAGGGTGACTGTCAAAGATCTTGGGGAGGAGCAGTTTGGCGAAATAGGGAGGCTGGTGGAGTTCCTTGGTCATTGCTTGCGCTCGGGTGGCGCAATGACGCTAGCCAAGACCTCGCGGAAATTACGGACTTAGATGTTCACATGTGATCACGGTTGGGATTTTTTTGTGTATTCACCTAAAGTAGGTGAGCCGGTTTCCCTCGAGCATACATCTCTTTGAATATTACTTGCCTAGCGCGGTCGGATCAAGACTTCCTTGGTTCTCAATATGCGAGAGGGATCTCGAGCTCGTTGAACGCTAGGCCCGCGAACACAAAGTGCAAGCTTTTGATATTTCCCTTGTTACCAGCTCAATGATGTTATCGCTTCGTTGCCACACTCATTACAGTCGATGACCTTCCTTTATCTCACTATGATGGTGTTCGGGATCCGGCAGGTTGTATCGACACGATCACTGGATGCATTGCATTCGCATCTTGATCTGTGGGGAAGAATGACGGTTCAGCTGAAATTGGAAAGCTGACTGAACCGGGGCGCCCAGAGGGGTGCCCAGAGCCCGTTAATTGCGCGCGTCTGGAAATCAACCAGGCTAAGCTGAAGTGCATATGTCAGTGCTATACTCAAGATGGCAGAGCAGACCAGGTTGAGCGGTTCCGGCAGAGGTGCGAAGACGGCACAACTGCTGGGACATAACAAGCTATTTGTCAAAGCGGCTGTCAAAGTTGCAGCCTTTGCCTGCAGTATAGACAGACGCGCTATTCCAGGCTGGATCATCTTGCTTGCTTCACTCTGCCAATGGAGCGGAGCATCTTCTGGTTCTATGAGCCGTCGACAGCGCCCTTATATAACAAGCATAAATACGAGATTGGGTTTTGTCCTTACAACTATCTCGCTTGTCCCCTCATCAATGCAGGTCTCCCTGACTGCATTTCCTGGATCACTTGTCTCAGCAAGTACGTATTGGAGATTCTCAATGATGGTACAATCTACTATTGCTCTGAGTTGGGTTCCATGATGGCGATCCCGTTGGCTTTCCTTGTTTGGCAGCTTTGGTGGGGATTCAGGCATAGAATTGGACTTCAATGGATGAAAAGTAGGCCCGGACCTGCCGCCGTCGAGTCGGGCTATCGAACATAATCCCTGAAGTTAACAGGGTTTGCCCGTATCTTAGCTACCGTTGATATATCATTGTCGAGTCCGCTAAGCCTTAATGTTTTCCTACCTGAGAGATTGGAGCTGGGTGCTATATTTCCTAGTGGAGCTTTTGAATGTGATTTAAGGCTGACACAGCAGAGCATAGAAGCGTATTATGACAACTCATGAGACCCCTGTTTATCTCTTAGGGAAGCTAGAATCGTCCAAAAATCACTAGTCCGGGTTTGTAAGGGCCACGGTCGACGGCTAGCTACATGTTTAGGCTTGTCTTGCGATGGTCGATCAGGACTCCGCATCGACGATGCAACACGTTTCAACTTCCATGAGAGACGCAAACTGAAGTCCACCTACCCTTGAGCGATGCGAACACTACTGCGAAGCTCATAACGCTGATTACCAGCTGCTGAAAACACAGCAAACCGAAACGCCCGGGCTCCAAACTCGTCAGGCTTTTTGGCATATATCATGATGGTGATGGCGGTACACTCAGGTTGCGATATAGTACGAACCGGCAGTATAGTAATCCCATTCATCTCGGTCGTTCTGGGATTGTTTAGCACCGCGCCTATACGATTTTCTGATGGGCCCAATTCAGGAAGTGTCTCAAGATCGGCTTTATACGTGTCTAAGACTTTCATTCACGCTAGCACTAATCGATTTACTGTCAAAGAATGGTGTTTCTCTGTGCATCAAGCATTATCTTGCCAGAATCGTATGTTTCTGTTGCATGCTGTCTTACGTATAGATTATTGTCGATACTTTCAAAATGCTTAAGAATGCGCCGTTAGAAGCCAGAAAATTCGGATCACACTCCATTCCTCAATTTCCACCATGGCTGCAAGACCTGCAACACCGAAAGCGATCGAAGAAATGAGGATCGCATTGCGGGAACTTGGCCTGAGCAACGGACCGCTCATTCCCGCCTACACTCTCACTGCTATTCATCTCAAAGGCCAAGGACTCCGCGCGGGACGCTATATTCCACGAGGCACTCTCATCTTTGAGGAAGCACCACTTTTCTCCATCCCTAACTGCGAGGATGTATTGACACCCATGAACCAAAATCAGATCCAGCAGCAAGCAGCCCAACATCCCAATTTTCGCGATCTCTACTGCCCCCGCGCCCCGCCAGGTCTGCCACGACGACCATCAGCGATTACACGCTTCGAGATGAACAACATCGAGATGAATGAGCAGCAGCGTCGACGAGGCATCTTCATGAATGCGTCTCGCCTCAACCATTCATGTGCTCCAAACGCTCACTTCGAATACGACGAGCTCTTAGGGCGGCTCACAGTATACGCGATCCACAACATCGAGGCAGGACACGAGATCCTTGTCAGCTACATGTCGCGGGACTGGCACATGAAGACACCTGATCGTAAGGTCGACCTGAAGCGAAATTATGGGTTTACCTGTCGTTGTCAACCCTGCAAGGGTGGAGCCGGATTTGCGAGAGTCAGACAGCGCGGAAGGCTCAGGATTTCCAAACTGTGGATGGGAATCGATACACACAGAAACCGTCTCACGTCGTCCCAACAACAACGGTACGAGTATCTGCAAGATCTCAGTGCGCTTGCCGAGTTTCTCGAACTTGAAGGGCTTGTGTATCCAGCTCTAGCAGAGGTCCAGGGATTCATGGCACATTGCTGCAGCGAAGATTTGGGTTTAACGCAGAGGAACGCGGCCGTCGACCACGGGGTGTGTCGCGTCAGAGGTCAGCACGCTGCGAGGTATAAGCTGCGCTTGGCTGTTATGTGTACTGGCCAGAATTCACAAATTGTCGCAGATATCCTAACATGGATGGAAGGCCTGCAATTTTGACAAAGGAGGTAGGTGTATGGATTCTGAGGAGAATGCGTTCGTTTCTCTACAAATCCCTGCCATTGGGGGAAGGCAATACGCTGGAGATCAGGCATCAGCTCAAGGCATTGGGCTTCCCCAATTTACCATCCAGATTGCATTACTTTAGTCACCAGGTACCTCTTCTCAGACTCAGAAAAGGCTTGAAAAGCAGTATTGTGGCTCAAGCTTCGCCCTCGCGTTGCTTGTTCGTGTTTCCTTATGAGATCGGAGCTCTTCAATAGAGTGCTATGGTATCGAGCCCTTTTGACGATACTTCATTTCGTATTGCAGTCTATTTTTCTCTTAGATACGCTGATTCATTTCCTCCATCAGAGATCAGCACATCCAAATCCCCTCGAGGCGACAATTCACACTGCAGGTTGGTCCGAAGGCTCGAAGCTAACACATTTTGGTACTCACACGCCAAACCATCTGCACGCATCTCCCTGTCGGCGGGCGGCTGAAGTTGCTTGCGGCCTGCTATTGCAGTCAATCGCTTTCAGATAACGATCGACCTGCTTAATGACGAGCTGCAGAAACCAAGGGCGACCCTCGCGCGAATGCTTCTAGGCATGGCCGCAGTACTGCATCGACGGACCATCTCCTCGAGAAAACAAATTATCAATCAAATAGTCAACATCGGATACGTTGTTACCTCTACGATGTAGTCTTAGGCTCGGTCGGTCTTTATCTCTTCTCATGACTTTCGGGACCTCGCTTCTCCCAGAGCGAGCCATTCCTAATCAGGGTCGAGGTCCGCTGTTTGGCCATCTCTCTGATATGCTTTGGGACGCTGATACTACCCTTGGCATATCTCGGGAGACCCTTCGTTCAAGTGTCAGGAGAGACGCCTCTCAATGTACCACACAACCTTTGCCCGCTCGTCCCAGCCAACACGATCAACTTCTTCCGCAAAAAGCTGGACCTCGAACGACCGGATAGGATTTGGAGCTTGTAAGCCTAACAAGCGTGGTAGATCATGCGTGGCGTTGGACTACTTATAATCCTAATACACCTAAGGAGCTTCTTGAAGCTGCAATTTAAAACCCCCTCATCTGTGTTCTGGACGATATGACGCGACACCGAGATCTTGGCGGTTCTGGGAACGATATGGATGCGCCATTTAGTATTTTCTATGTCTTATCTGAAGTATTCATCATGTCTTGGATAGAACACAACGTTTCTTCATGAAGAGTAAAGTGGAGGGTGTCGATACGAAGCTGGCAGGAGTTGCTGCGGTCAGTCCTGCCGAGTAGGATGTAGAAGGTCGAGCTGAAGCCAAGGGAGGGGTAGCAAGGGAAGTGGGTTCTTGGATACTTCAACGTGCTATTAAAAGCCAGTATCCCAGTGCCACAACCAGCACCGGAGCGACCCACTTACCCACCCGTAGTAGAACATTCCACATCGACCTTCTCGCTATGAGACCCACGAACTCTTTCATGTGGTCGCCGTCATTGACCCTCGGGAACTCCACATCCGGGACCTCCTTCCCCAAAAAGCGGCACAACGGCTCCCAGCCCTCCCCTAACCTATAATCCAACAACCTCTCCTCGGGGGTATTCTTCCTCACCCACGCATAATGCTCTCTATACATTGACTTTGCCTTCTCTTGCATCTCCTCCTTCGACTGCGCCTTGAACCAGCCTCGAATCCATCGAAAATGACAGTCCCGCACCGGGCCAATCAGCCAAGGGTCCCAATCCCCAAGGAAGTTCAGGAGTGGGCTCCAGCTGTTCACGATCACCGCGCTGTTGAAGCTCCGGTACCAGTTGTCGATGTCGCGCTCCACGAGGATGACCTTCGCTTCAGGATAGGTGGCCATGAGTTCGCCCGCGAAGGCCACGGCGGGCGGGTCAGCAGACACGGCGCCAAAGGTGCCGAGGAGCGCGTCCCACTGGGTGCGAGTGAAGGGGGCGCCCCGGCCGAGGAATTTGGCGTCCTGGGCCGCGTTCCAGGCCTGGCAGTCGGAGAGGTTGGAGAACCATTCGATGGAGTGGTAGCATTTTAGGCCGAGGATGTTGAGGGCGACTTGCATGGCTGGGATTCGGGATCGGTAGCTGTGACTGGAGTCAGAGGAGAAGACGTACACATTGTTCCTGTTCGCGGAAAGGAAAGATTGAGAACTTCCATTGGGACGACACGTTCGCCATGTAGGCGGTCGAGCTTTCTGTCGGGGGTGAAGAACTCAGGGTGACGTTCTTTGATGGTTGATGCCCGTGACATTGTCCTGCTGCTTGCGCAGAATCCGAGGCCTGCTGATTGTGGTGTCTCAGAAGATTGTTACTTCTCGGATATCAATCTCATACATATATATATATTATAGAAAACGTTTTTGAGAGGGCGGGGAGAGGTAAGCTCTGATCCGCAGATTTGTCGCGCTATTGGTTTTCGCAAAGACGGCTGGTGTGCTAAGGTACTTTAAAGCGCTTTGCCCAACTCGGTTTCGTCTAGACTGACCGCGTCGGGTCGGGTCATCGAGTTCGGGTCGGGTCGGTTCCAAAAGTTGGAACCGGAAAGTCGGTTCGATTCCTAATGTTGGAACCGACGATTCGGGTCGGGTTGCAGACTTGGAACCGAAAATCGACCCGAAAAACCGACCCGAATCGCCAAGACTACTATTTTTAGGAATAATTAATTAATAAATATAGTAGATTGTTTTTATATTATGCATTACTATTGTATATTATCTAAAAAATAATTAAAAATCTAAATTTAAACTTATTTTGTATTATTTTTAGTATTTTTAACGTTCTTAACGATTCGATTCGATTTCTAACGTTGAAATCGAGAATCGAGTCGAGTCAAATCGATTCGATTTCAAAATAATAGAAATCGAATTGAATTTTAAGTCGATTTCTAATGTTGAGATTAACAAGTTGGATCGATTTCAAAAGTTAGAATCGAAATCCGATTCAACAGTTAATCTAGTTTCGTCTCGCGCTAGATATAGGATTACGCTCAAGCTATCTATATTGAAAGAGAGTATAAAATATATACATATATATATAGTAAATAGACTGACCGTCGGGTCGGGTTTCGGTTCCAACTATTGGAATCGACTCGACTCGACGATTCCAATCCTAGGAATCGACCTAAAACCTGAGTCGATTTCTATTATTTTAAAATCGACTCGACTCGACTCGAATCAATATTCGATTTCAATACTAGGAATCGAATCGAATTGTTAAGGAATCGAAAATAATATTATTATGCCAAGAATTACTAATTTTAGAATAAAATATTTTATTAATAACATGCAATATTTGCATCTATAGATTCTATAGATCTTATAGATGCAACTTATTAATAAAATGCAATATTTGCATCTATAGACTCTATAGATCTTATAGATGCAATTTATTAATAAAATGCAATATTTGCATCTATAGACTCTATAGAATCTATAGATACAATTTAATTATTTTCTTTGTAAAAAGTAGTAATGCATTACTATAATATATTATCTTATTATAATTAAATAATTAAATATTATTAAATATATATTGACTATATATTAACTATTAATAATTATAATATAATTATTTAAATAGTCTTGACAATTCAAGTCGATTTTTTGAGTCGAATTTCGATTTTAACTCTAGAAATCGACTCGATTCAACTCGATTTTCGATTTCAATTTTAGAAATCGACTCGTTAAGATTTTCGAGTCGAGTTAACTCGAATTGTTAAGATTTGAATCGATTAATCGATTCGAACTCGATTAATCGATTCGAGACGATTAGTCTAATAGTAAAGTATATATAAGAGATACTTGACAAGCAAGCAAGCAAGCAACTAAAGTATTAAAAATCTTTTACTTAATTATATGTAGAAATTATTGTACGAGTAACGTATCTAGATTACTTGCGTAAAATCTATATTACAAATTATATATTTATTTTGGATCGATATATAGTACTTCTTGGAACAAGTTAAGTTAAGTTAAATTTTAAGCTCTAAAACTTAATTTGTTTTAGATTAGATATTGTTCGAGTTAATTTAAATTATTGTTCGAATTAAATTTAGTATTTATTAAGTTATACTTAAACTTAATAATATACTAAAAGTTTTTTTGCTAATCTCTAGTAGTAACGCAAGCAAGTTTAAACTATTAGTTTTTATAGTAATTTTTCTAATTTTTTTCTCTCTAAACTTTAAATATACAATACAAAAAATATATATTAAAGATATTCTATTATTGTAAGAAATATAATATTAATTAAAATATATCTTATATATCTTATAATTTAGATTCTAATAGCTTAATAATAAAAGTCTTAAATACAAATAAGTTTTTATATTAATTTTACAATTAATTGCTAATCTTAAATTAGTAGCTTGCTATAAATAATAAATAATATTTTCTAACTATAAAAGATTTGCAAGTTCGAATTTTATTTAAAATATTGCTTTTTTAATTTTAATTTTAACAAATAAATTAAAAGTAATTAAATTTATTAAAAAATTTATTTTAAATAAATCTTAAATATTTGTTATAATTGTCTTAATTACTAAACTATTAAAAAGATCTATAAAAAAAAGAAATCTTTTATAAAAGAAACTTTTTTTATATTTTAAACTTTTTTTTTATATAACAATAAATAAGTTGCTATTATTGTTAAGAAAAAAATTATATACTTTGCAAAAGTATAAATTTATAATAATAATAAATTAAATTGTTAAATACAATAATAATTCGACAATACTATAATAGCAATATTAAATATTAATAAAGATTGTAATTATTCTATATACTTAGTCTTATTTATTTGCTTAATAAATTTATTTAATTATTATTAATATCTATATATAGAAGAAAATATATTAAAATTAACTTTTAATAAATTTTGTTTTTTAAAAATTAGTATAGCAAATATATAGAAAATATCTAAAAAGTATTTAATATTAATATATATAGATATAATTTATAACTTAGTATTTTTAGACTAATTGTTCGGGTCGGTTTTTCCCCGAAATCTATAACCCGACCCGAAAGTTATATCTAATTAGGCCAAGTTTTAATCTAATATAGTTAGTATTTTTATAATTTATGCAATTCGGTTCCAACTATTAGAACCGAACAATTAGTCTAAATTCTAAACTCTATTTTGTATTATTTAAGTATATTAATTATATGTTTAAACAATAGAATTAATTCTAATTAGATAATTTATTTGCAAACAATATTAGATTGTTTTAAAATATTAGATTTGTTAATCTCTATAAATTTAGAATTTTCTAATATAACTATATCTTCAAATAAGTTCTACAAAATTAATATCAAAATTATCTATTTATATATATTAGTAATAGAATTATTAATATATACTATAACAATAATACAATCGAATTTGAAATTTGCTTTATTAGTATTTTTTCGTTATTTGTTACGGTTCCAGACTAGGTAGACTTTGTTCTTCGATTACTCTCCAAGTCTTCGCTCTTTAGTCTTAGATATACTATGAATAACGTCTAGCGTCTTGATATTTATAGTACTTATATTTATTTTTTGTATATAATTAGTTTTGCATAGCTAGTATTTTTGTCAATTAACTATATACTAGTTATTAAAGCTCTAACTCTAATATAATACTAGCTATTTTTTTAGACACAATCTTGCAAATTGTACTTTAAAGATACTTATATTTGTTATCTTTTTTGTTTTGTAAAACAAGTTTTAGATATAGAGTTACTAGAACAAGTGCTTTGCAAAGCGTAATTAAATTGCGACAATAAATATCTTTAAATTGACATACAACTTAACAATATTTAATTTTGTTAATTCTCTAATAAATTTGTTAGAAGAAATAAACAACAAATTGTTCTAACTACAACTTAATAAATCTACTAGAATAAAATTAGTAAATTTGCTAGAATAAAGAGACAACAAATTGGTCTAACTACAATTTAGTAAACTTGCTAAAATAATATTAGTAAGTTTGCTAAAATAAAACTAGTAAATTTGCTAGAACAACAATTACAATACAATTTTGTTATTGTTTTTAAACAATACTTTTGTTTTTGTATACTAGAAGATTTGTTACGCAATAAAACAATACTTTAAGCAATACATATTTTCGATATCAAAAATTTTGTCTCGCAAATAATATAAGTTTTTTAATACTTATATAATATCAAGTATATTTAATCTTAAACTTCTACTCTTGTTTACAAATATCTATATTATTTGTATCTTATCTATATTTGCAATATAATTAACAAAAAAACAATTTTAAAAAACAAAGTCAAATTTAGCTCTAGCAAAAATCGCAAATTATTTAAAAAACTCTTAATAAATAAAAATTAATTAGATATTAATATTATTTCTTGTTACAATTATTATTTTGTAAATACTCTATTAAATTAAAACAATTTTAAAAAAAATTTAGAATTTAAAAAGTATTTTAATTTATTTAAAAACAATATATTCGAGTTCTTGTTATTTGTTCGATTCAATTTTTACAAAATTATAATTAACAAACTAATTAAATCAAATTTGTTTAACAATATAGATTTGTTAAATATATTAATTTAATCTTTAATATATTAATTGCTAAATACTAGCTTTGCGCAATTTTGTAATTAATATATTAAGAAAAAAAAACAAAAATAAGTTCGATTAATATTGTACTTTAATTAATTAGTTTAACAATTTTAACAAAAATTAACAAAAAATATTTTAACTTCTTTAAAAAGCAACTAAAAATAATATAAAAAAATAGTTTTAACTACTTTATAAAAATAATGCTATTATTGTCGAACTTCAAGTTAATAAAAATATTAATTTCGACTTTATTTATAAGTTAAAAATTTAAATTAACTCTTTAAAAGCTTATTTAAATTAAACAAAGTTAACAATAAGTATTTGCAACAAAACAATATATTGTTTTTAATATAAACGCAATAACACTTTAACTTAATATAATTTATTTAAAACTATTATATATTAATTAAAATAAAAACTTTCTTTTTCTTAAAATAAAAAAACTATATTTATTAAATCTATTTATATAGTTTACAATTTTAATAACAATAACAAATATAATTACTTTTATAATTTTAATTTATAAACAAAAAATTAACTTAACAATATCTATTTTGTTTGTAATCTTAAATTGAAGCTACAAATTATAAAGAACAATAAATACTTTTTTAATTTCTTTATTTTTATTAAAGATTTTAAAAAGTTTAAACAATAAATTATTATATTAATTTCTAAGTTTAGCAATATTTTTTGATATTTTATTTTTAAAAAAGTTAAAATTAGTTTTGCTATTATTAAAATTATTAACAATATTTTTAAAAAAATTAAGTATTGCTTGTTTAATAGATTTGTTAATTTTTATTTAATAATAAATAATTTGTTTAAAGACTTAAGTATTTAATAGAACAATTTAAACAAAAAACAACGCAACTTTGTTAAAATTATATTGTTCGAATTTGTTATAAAAAATATTAAAATCTTTAATTAATATATTAATTGCTTTATATTTATAATAATTAAAGTCTCTATATTAAAAGCTAATAAAATATATTAATTTAACAAAAATTTAAGCTATAGATTTTAAAGTCGCTATATTATTTTAACAAACTATATTATTTTAAATTATTTTATTAGATTAATTTATAAAATCGATTTTAAATTTCAATAAATAAAGAGATTTTGTTCGACAATTATTTGAACTTTTATCTATATACAAGCTATTAATAGTATTAACAAACAAAATAATTGCATTGCAACAATAAATATCTCTAAATTCTTTAAATATATTAATATAAATACTTGCGATAATAATAATTTTAATATACGTGTTTCTACTTGCAATTAGAAACAAAATATAAAAATATAATTTTAAGTTTTTAAGAACAAAATTAAGTTTCTAAATTTTTGATCGAAATTATTTTAAGTTAAAATATAAATTATATTATAAAAATATTTTTTGCAAAAACAAATTAATTAAAATTAAAAATAAAGTTTTTGTTAAATTTAAAACTTATAATATTAGCAATTTCGAACTAGTAGTATTTAGAGAAAATAGTTTCTCTAATATCTTAAGTAACAACTTAGATAACTTTAGCAAGTTAAAAAACTAAATATCTTTAATAAAAGTTGCAATTTAAAATAGAAATTAATATTTATAAAAAAAACAATAAAAAGACTTAAAACTATATTTAATTTACAAAATAAAATTTGTTTGTCGAAGTTAAACTTAATTCTAGCACTATTAACAATAAGTTATTCAATAATTAACAACTAGATTTTTATATTAAAATTTGTTCAAATTAAGTTTATTTGCTTTTTAATAAATATTATATTAAAATAATACTACTTATTAATATTAAAGTCTTTAATAAAGTCTTTATTAATAGAAAGTTTATTAAGCTTTATAAGCTTTCTATTATATTGCTTTAAAATTCTATTATATTGCTTTAAAATTCTATTAAATTGCGTTTAATTAATAACAAATTTGTCTCTAATATTATTTATATTATTTAAATTATTATTAATTTTAGCAAATATATTAATATTTTATAGTATTTGATAATTAAACTAAAACAATTTGCAATTATTCTTAATATATCTTAAATTAAAAAGCATAATATATAAATTAAAGATAATATATAATTTCTTAAATTTAACTTTAATTATTGTATAGAGTATTATTTGTTAAATTGACAATTATTAGAGATCTTTAACAATTAATATAAGCAATTTGAATATTTGTTTTTAAAGTCTTTTAATAAAGTTAATATTTATTAAATAAGTATCTTTGCATTCTTGAAACTTGCTACTAAAAAAAACTACAAAATAGTTATAATATTATTTAAGCACTTTGCTATACTAGATTAATTAAAGAAAAACAATAAATATCTAGCTTGCGTTGCAAACAATAATATTATTATAAATATTACAACTATTAATTTTAATAACTACGACAAATTCTATATTAAATTTAAACAAAAATTTTCGAATATAAAGCAATTTAAAAAGCAAATCTATTTAAAATTTAAACAATAGATTAAGCTTTTTAATTTGCAAAAAATTAACAAGTTATTATTTAATAGAAGTATTAATTATATTATTAATTTTATTTCAAAAGCAACTTCTTTAATTAAGAAAGTCTACAATATATTTTGTTAAAAAAAAGATTATTAAAGTCTATCTAAATAATATAAAAAACAAAAATTAAATTTACAATAGTATTTTATAGTATATTGTTTTTACTTTTATAGTTAAGAAGTCTAATAAAGATTTGCGTATTTGTGTAGATTATAAAAATCTTAACACTCTAACAATTAAGAATTAAAATACTTTATTATTAATTTAAGAGATTTTACAACAATTATATAAAACTAAATACTACAACAAGTTCGATATTATTGTTATTTTTAACAAAATTTAAATATATTTTAATAACAAATACAAAATAGTTTTTATTACTTATTACAATTTGTTTAAATATATTATAATATCTTTTAAATTATATAATATTTTAATTATATTTTAATCTTTTATTAATAAGACTCTTAATCTCTATTTGAACAATTTTTGTATTATCTATATAAATAATATTTTAATTTACAATAATATTAAAAAGAAATATAAAAACTATATAAACAAAGTTTTTGCTAAGTTTTATAACACAAATCTTTATTTAAATATTAATAAATATATTTTCTTTATTAAGCAAGTTAAATATCTAAATCTAATTATTATTATTAAAGAGATTTAAATAAATCTTAAGAAAGTTAAATAAATTTTTAAATAAAAAGCTTCTATTTGTGTGCGCAATATATAGATTTTTCTAAATTTTGTTAATTTTTATTAACGATTTATTTATAATTATTCGAGTCTAATTAAAACTTTGTTAGCACTTAATAAGTTTAAGAATAAGAGTCTTAATTTTTTATAATAATTTAACAATTTTAAGAATCTTGTATTTAAAATTTTTAAAAAAGTTTTTATTAATTAATTTATTTTTTATTATTTTAATTTTAATCTAGAGATTTAGATCGAAAGCAATATTTTTAACTTTGTAGTTATTGTTGTATTTTCGCAAATAAACTTAAATAAATTGTTTTACTTAATAGTTTATATATTTAAAATTATATTGTTCGCAAAATACAATTACAAAATCTATAACAAAAAATTGTTAATTATTGTTTGCGCTTTTAAAAAATAATATTTAGAATATATTAATATATTTATCAAATAATTTATTAAATTTATTATTAATTATTGTAATTTAAAGTATATTATAACTATTAAGCAACTCAATTGTTGTTAAGCTTGTTAAATCGAATTTCTATTTAAATTTAACTTTAAGATTATTTATTAATTAGATATATTAGAGATAATGTTAAACAATCTAATTAAACAATTGCAAAATTTGCTTTTTAACAAAAACAATTTTTATAATTAATTTTAACAATAAATAATTTTTAAACAATATAATTTAAAATTAGATATAATTAAAATTATTATATTAATTTTGTTATTATTAAGTATTATTTACAATCTAGTAGTAAAGTTAATTTGTTTGCTTCAAAACTTTATTAAGTTTAAACTAATTACTAACAAAAGAATTGCAAAAGCTTGCAAAAAATTTACTTAAATCTTATTAACAACTAACAAAGATATAGAATTATTTATATTTTTATTATTTATAATACTTGCATTACTTTAACAAGACAAATTTTGTTTTGTTAGATTTTTTTTTAATTTTTTTGTCTATTATTGTTGTACTTATAATTTCTTAATTTATAGTTTTTTTGTCTTTAGTTGTCGATTTTATTTTTTCTTTAAATATATTTATTTTGTCTACAATTTAGCTATCTATATTTAGAATTTTTTTATAATTTAGCTCTTATTTGTTGTTGTAATTAATTTAATAAAAGAGAAAAAACTTAAAATAGAACTTAATTTTGAAGTTTTTGTTTAACAAATATCAAAGATATATTTGTATAACAAAAAAATAAAACAAATTATTCAAACTAAAGAAGCTAATAATCAAAATTTTTTTAACTATTTTTTGCAAAACAATTAAGTTAGAACTTAAAAATTGTATAATAATTAAATATTTAACAATTAATATTAAGTATTTATTTATTTAAGACAAAATATATATATTTTGAAGTACAAATAATACTCTTTGAGTTAAAGCAATTAGATTTTAGTATAAACTATTAAGTGCTAAGCAATTAAGTCGAACAATTACTCTTAAAAAAGTACAATATTACTACTATTAATTTATACTATATTTAAATATCAAAAAATATATTAAAAGTTATTTAATATATAAGTATATCAAATTATATTGCAAATATAAGTATAATCTATTGAAATTTTTATCTATTTTAAATTATTATTAATAAAATATATTTTGCAACTTTATTATCTTTTTGCTATTATACTATTATAAAGAAAAGATCTTTTAATATATTTTAGTAATAATTAATAGATTATTTAAAAATAAGAAGTTTATATTTATAAATTCTTTAGAAATTAAAGTTGTTGTTTAAATCTTTATTAACTTTGTTTAACATATTAAGAGCTTTCTAATTACTATTGTTTTTAATAGAGATACTTAATTTATTGTTTATTTTTAACAATATTTTTGCAAAAGATTAAAAATTAAATCTAAATTATTAATTGTATTTTATTCGAAAATTAATAGTTAAATTAAAAATATTAATATTACTCTTAAGTAATATTTTCGAATATATATACAATACAATTAAAATAACTAAGTTAATTATCTTGCTATTGTTAAATTTGTCGCAAACAATTATACTAGCAAGTCTATTAACTTATTATTATTTTTTGCTACTAAAAACTATTTATTACAATTAAATCTAAAACTATTTAAAGTTTTTTTTAATAACAATATACTTAAAACTTGTTGCAACATAAAAAATATTAATAAGATTATCAAAAAAATTAAAATTTTGTATAACTTTCTTTATTAAAAGCTTGTTTAAATTTAAGTTAAACAAATAAAGTTTGCTAATTGCAAATACGCTACAATCTTAAAGTTTAAAATTAATAATTAAATTATATTCGATATTTAAAATATTAAAACAACTCGATTATACAAGTTTCTAAAGTATAAAAATGCAAATCTCTATAAAATCATTTGAACAATTAACAATTATATTTACGAACTAAAATTGTTCAAGTTAATAAAGATTTATTTAGTATTCTATCTATAGCTTTTGTATCTTAACAAAAGCAAGTTTTTGTTAAATTAACAAATTTAGTTTTTGTTGTTTGTCAATATTGTTAACAATATTAACAACAATTTCAAATACTATATTAAAGATATCGAGATATTACAATACAATATACGCAAAAATAATAATAACGTAAATTTAAGTCTAATTGCTACTAATTACAAACGCAAAATACTACAATATTAAATTCTCTTTACAAGCTACATAAACTACAACAATAAATCTAAATAACTAAACTACTTTATAATTAATAATTGCTCTAATTTTGTTATTAATTTTTATTACGAATATCTAGACGCAACAAGATTTTATTAGATATTTAAAACATCTTTTAATTGAAAATCTAATAAATAAAATAATTTGCACTTATATTTCTCTTGCGCTCTACTATTATTGTTGTCAAACTTTGCCCAATATATATCTATTGCTCTTGTCGTTGTATTTAGAATCAATCTCGAAAACACATTATTAATATATTATTATTGTCGAGAGTTAATCGATATGCACTCGCAATTCTTGTTGTTTGTTACAAGCTTATTAAAGCTATACTAGTAATTTAGATTCTACGTTGTTTGGGCAAATCTGCTATTATATTTGTTATGCTTAAGAAGCAAGCAATCTAAGTATAATACTTGCAATATTCGACAAACAAATATTACAAACAATTATATTTGCTATATTCGACAAACAAACAAGACAAACAACTAGTATTTTTTTAATATATAAAAAATAGAATAAAACTCTTTTATAAATTGTATTTAATTTATTATAGATTTTTATTTATTGTTACTCTAATTTATCGAATCTCTTTTAAGATTTATTAAATATAGAAATTGTCTATAATTGCAATTTTTGTTATTAAATAATTGTTTATATTGTTTAAAGACGTCTATAAATCTCTTTAATAACACAATTTTATTTTAATATTTTCGAAGAAAGTACTAGTATAATATTTTAAATATTCTAAAAATATTTGTATTAAATTAATATATCTTTATCTTAAGTATTAACTTATTAGTATTATATCGACTATCAATTATAAAAGACAACAAAATTAAGATTAATAAATTTGATATCTATTATAAAGATTATATTAATTTAAAGAACTAATTTATATAAATAAATATCTATTTTATCTTCTATCTTATTTTAGCAAATTAGAAAACAATTTTTGTATTAATATTTCTTAAAAAAAGAATCTAGTATTAGCTTAAATTAAATTTACAAAAATATTTAAAAAACAATAGCAAAATTTTTTGTATAATATTTATAAATTTTAATAATTTTAAAAAAGAGCTTCGAAGAATCTTTAAAATATTTAATAAAAAACAAATTGCAAAAAGAGTAATTTAGTATTTAATTTAACAAATTTTTGCAATAGATTACGCAACTAGATTTTAGAAATATATTAATCTAATTAAGTAAAACAATATTATATTTATAATAATATTTCGACAAGATTTTAAAAACAATTTAAAAAACAAAATTATATATAATAAAAGAACTTTTAGCAATATATTTAATTTTATTAAAATAGCTATCGATTTCGACAACAAACTATATAAAAAAATAATAAAAAAAAAATACAATTAATTTCGAGAAAAAGCAGAAATTTTCTTTAAACTAGCAATCGAATATTAGTAAAAAGCGACACTACTATAAAAAGAGAAATTCTTAATAAAATCGAACAACAATTAAGCAATATAAGTTTATCTCGAAAAAAGATAGAAAAAGCAAAGAAATACGCAATACTTAATTGAACAAAATATTATAACAATTTATATTAAACTTATCTAGAAAATAAAGAAGAAATCAATTGATTCTCTAAAAAGTTAAAGTTATTAATTTAGTATTAAAAAAAAGCTTAGCGCAAACAAATATTTAAAGCAAAAGTTATAGTATTAAAATAAAGAAAAGTTTAAATTTTTTAATAAAGAGTATATTAGAGAAATGCAATATATTAGTTTAACAATAGTAATTAAATTTAATAGTATATATACAATATTTTACTATATTAGTTAAAATTAATAATTATCGATATATTGCAATAGTCGATTTTGATACAACAAGTAATTTTATAATCAAAGTTTTTGTTAAAAGAGAAGAATACTTTATTTAAAAGAAGTTTAATATATACAATCTAATAATTATAGATAAAAATCTATTACTTAATAAGAATAAAAGAGTAAACAAAAAAACAAAACTATTATTAATAGCTATTTAACAATATTATAAGAAACTAATCTTTAATATAGTAAGAATAGCTACTTATAATATTATTCTAAAAATATTTTAATTAAAGCAATACAATTTAGAAGTTAATTAAAATATATAAATATTTAGATTTGCGCAATATAATTACGTAATTTATATTTAATCTATATATTAATAATATTTAATAATAGATAAAAAATTAAATTAAAAATTAATTGCAAGTAGCAAACTTGTATTTTTGTAAAAAAACAATTTAATAGAGTTTAACTTAATAAATATTAACAAAAATTAATTAAACTATAAGATTAAAGTAAGTAAAGAAAATTACAAATCTTCTAAAAGTTTTAAACTATTTAATATAATAAAGAAATTACAAAAGTATATATTACAAATATACAACAATTAAAAGTATTTATTTTAAGAAAAAAAAATAATAGAGATTTTTTTTAAATATTAATTGTAAAATTACAAAATTAGATTTAAACTAAACAAACAATTTATATTTAAACTTATATATATTTTATTTAAAAAAAAACTCGAAGTACTTCGCAAATATTTAGCAAAAAACAAAAAGAAAAAATTTATTAAAAAATTCTAATTATAGATAGAATATTTGATTCTTTTTGTATTAAAGAAAAATAGAATTCTTTGTTTATATATCGATTTTTAAAAGCTAAATAATATTATAATTAAAAATTGATATTTATTATTTAATATTAGCAAATTTTAAAATTAACTATTTAGAGCAAAGTACTTTACTAAATTAAATTTACAAAAAATATACAATTAGATTAGAATAAAAATAAAAGTAAAGTAAAAAATAGCTTTTTGTATATAATATAAATTATACAAATATATAATAATATTGTTCGAATTTATAAATCTCTCGACAATATATTAAGAAATAATTAATAATATATTACAACAATATTTAAATTAATTTGTTATAATATATTTAAATAGTATTATAATTTATTTAAAATTTTTAAAAAAATATATTAGTTATATTTTAAGTTAAAAAATATATAAATTTTATTAAAAGAAAGTTAACTTTTTCGAATTTGTTGTTAAAAAATATAGAATATATATAAATTTTAAAAAGTTATAAGCAATTAAAGAATAAATATTATTAATAAATATTAAAGAAATACAATTTTTTTTAGATTTTATAAATTATAATAAGAAATTTATAAAAAACTATTTAGCAAATACAATACTATTAACAAATTTTACAAAAAAAAATATATTATAATTATAAAAATTTGTAGAAAAGAAATTATTTTAAAATTTTAAGTTAAAATATTTAAAGAAATTAATATTAAAGATATATAATTTATAATTGTTAAATAGAATTGAAATCGATATATTAAATTTAGTTATTAATATATATTTTAGTTAAAAATATAAAAATATATAGTATTTAATAGTATATTTTTCAAAAAAACTTTTATTAATTAAATAGAATTATAATATTTATAATAAGAAACTATTT
>JAABUS010002741.1_pt1 | contig 31729 bp, 30 predicted proteins | sample 5560161 | NCBI WGS metagenome assembly JAABUS01 (sample SAMN10711885, study PRJNA513376) | rock metagenome | isolation source: Antarctica rocks | place: Antarctica: Victoria Land, Trio Nunatak nord | collected 2016-01-04 | reverse complement strand
GCCAGGCGTCAGCGATCAGCGTTCGTAGATCTCTCGTCTGTGCCCAAGCGTCACGACCACCACAAGGAGGATGTCGTCCTGCACGGCGTAGATGATGCGGTAGTCACCGACCCGAACCCGCCAACCTGGACGGCCTTGCAACGCCCGGGCCGCTGGCGGTCGTGGGTCCTGCGCGAGCAGAGCAATCGCGCCCCGGATGCGCCCGCGGACCTTGGGGTCGAGTTTGCGAAGTGCGTTGGCTGCGGCCGGCCGGAGCTCGACCCGGTACGCGCTCACGCCCAGCCGAGATCAGCCTTGACCTGCTCCCAGGGGATGTTCGGCCCCTCCTCGCTCATGGCCGCGTCGAAGGCAGCGACGTCCTCTGCATCCTCCAGCGCGGTCATCAGTTCGTCGTAGCGCTCGGGACTGACCAGCACGGCCGCCGGATGGCCATAACGCTCGAGGAACACCGCCTCGGTGCGAGACAACTCCACGGCCGCGGGGAGGTTCTCGCGTGCCGCACTCATATTCATCGTCGCCATCCTACAATTGTACAATGTGATGTGAGAACTGTACGAGATGCGCGGGGCGTGCTTCAGTTCTGACCTCACTCCGCCCGGGACGGCATACGGCCACTCCGACGCGCTGAGCCACCTCCAAACAGCCGAACCCGATCCCGGTCTCCCCCATGCATGCGGCACTATGCCGTGCCCCCCTGTGTGGGCAGCGCATAGTCCGCGGGAGGGTAGGGTCCGGCCGCAACGCGGGTCAGCGTGGACCACCGCGCGGCTCTGCGCGGCTCTGCGCGGCTTTGCGCAGAACCGCTGCGCAGCTCAGGTGCGCGCGGGGGTATGCCGCACGCGAGTGGCGGCGCAGCGGCGCGGTTCAGCGCTCGCGAACCACCGCCGCGCCAGGCGCGAGGACGAGCGCTCCGGTGCCGGCCGCGTCCGCCACCAGGTCGTGGCCGGTCACGGATACCTCCTGAGGCTGGTCCGTGTGGCTGATCACGAAGAGAGCCAGGTGCGCTCGTCGCGCCGCCGGACGAGCTCGACGCGGACACCGGTGCGGTCACCCCAGGGGCGTCGAGCAGGTCGCGGACCAGCGCGGCGAGCTGCTCCAGCTCGGGCAGGTAGCTGAGGTGTGGATCGCCGCAGTTGCAGCAGGCAATGATCTGCCGGTCGTCACGCAGGACTCAGACTATGCGCCGCTCGAGTCCATCGGCGGACCGCACGTGATCCGCATCTGAACAGCGCCCTTCGATTCAGGCGTCGTCCGCGAAGCCGTGCCGGCAGCTTCACCGATGAGGATGTGTTCGAGGCGTCGGAGCCCACCGCACCCACAACAGGGCGACATCGCCGACGACGGTGACCATCCCCTCATCGACCCCCTTGATTCGTGGGCGGCTGTGGCTGGACCCGTTTTCGTTGCGAACGGCGCCGACCCGGCGATGATCCGAATGTCGGGTGACGTGCTGTCATCTCGACCTGGCAGCCGCTCCAGAGCAGCGTTGACGGACGAGTCGAAATCTGCAGTTGGGGGGAAGCACGACCGACTTGGCGTCAAGCACTTCTATCTTCGCGAGACACCTCAGCAAGGCCTTGGCCGAGCAGCGATCACTGGGCCGGCGTCGACTTCTGTACCGAGCTTCGCATCGATGGTATGTTGGTCCTACCAATCTTATTTCTAAGTTGGGCCGCCAATGCGCGTTGGTCCTGGAGACGGTGGGAGGGCGTTGTGCCCAAGGTTGTGTTCATCTCGCCGGACGGGACGGAACACCCGGTCGACGCGTCGGCGGGCGACTCGCTCATGATCGCTGCCACCCAGAACGGCGTGCCGGGGATCGTGGCGGAGTGCGGCGGCAACTGCAGTTGCGCCACTTGCCACGTGTGGGTGCGGGACGAGTACCTTCCGCTGGTAGGGGAGCCAGGGGAGATGGAGGAGGACCTCCTCGACCTCGCGGTGACCGAACGACGCGCCGGCAGTCGTCTGTCGTGCCAGATTGCGGTCGACGAGGAGCTGGACGGTTTGGCTGTCGACGTTCCCCCGGACCAGCCGTGAGCGCCGGCACTGTCATCGTCGGTGCGAGTCAGGCCGGCGTCCAGTTGGCGATCACTCTGCGCGAGTTGGGTTACGCGGAGCCGATTAGTTTGGTCGGCGCAGAACCACGCCTTCCGTACCAGCGGCCACCGCTGTCCAAGGGATTCCTTCTCGGCAAGGCCCAGGAGGGGTCCCTCACCCTGCGCACCGCAACGTTCTACGTCGACCGCGAAATCGACCTTCTCTGCGGCGAGCGCGTAGGGGACGCTTCACTGCCGACCGACGCTGAGCCCGGAGTGGCCAGGACCAACAGCGGCCGGTCCCTTCCCTTCGACCACCTGGCCCTTACTGTGGGTGCCCGGCCCCGGCGGTTGAGCGTCCCGGGGGCGGACTTGGACGGCGTCCACTACCTCCGCGACGTCGACGATGCCGCCCGCTTACGGGCGGCGCTGGACGCTGCAGACCGCGTCGTCGTGATCGGCGGCGGCTACATCGGGCTTGAGGCGGCGGCGGTCGCCAGGTCGCTGGGCAAGGCAGTCACGGTGGTCGAGGCCGCTGAAAGGCTCATTGCGCGGTCGGTGGCTCCGGTGGTGTCCGAGTTCTACCGAGAGGCGCACGAGCGCCGGGGCGTGCACGTGCTGCTGGCCACCGCCGTGCTCGCGTTGACCGGGCGTGACGGACGAGTCTCGGGCGTCGAGGTCTCCGACGGGACAGTCCTGCCTGCCGATCTCGTCCTCGTCGGCGTCGGTGCCGTACCACGCACCGAACTGGCCGAAGCGCTTGGACTGCACTGCGACGGCGGCATCGTTGTCGACCGGTTCGCGCAGACCAGCGCTTCTGCCGTCGTCGCGGCTGGGGACTGCACCGTCCTCCCGCACCCGCTCACCGGGGACGTCCGGCTCCGGCTCGAGTCGGTGCAGAACGCGGTCGGGCAGGCGAAGGTGGCGGCGGCGAACGTGGCCGGACGTCCGCAGTCCTACGCTGAGGTCCCCTGGTTCTGGTCCGACCAGTACGAGCTGAAGCTGCAGATCGTTGGCCTGGCAGCGGGGTACGACCAGTACGTCCTGCGCGGCGATCCCGCCGCTGAGCGATTCTCGGTCCTCTACTACCGAGAGCGGCGACTACTCGCTGCCGATGCTGTCAACAGCGCGGGGGATTACCTCGCCGTGCGCAAGGCGCTGACCACCGGGTCGGCCATCCCGCCGGACCTGGCGGGGGACACCACCCACCCGCTCAAGGCGCTGCTCGTGCCGGAGGTCGCTCGACGTGTGCCACAGGACGAAGCGCAAGATCACGCCATGGACAGTCAGGTCTAATGGTCCTATGGTTAGGTCGGCGCGCTGGCCATCGTGCACAGGTCGAACCGGAAAGTCACATGAAGGAGGCGGACGGTGCTTAAGGCGGAGATCAACGAGCTACTGACGCAGACCGGGCCTGGAACGCCCATGGGCGACCTGTTCCGCCAGTACTGGATGCCGGCGCTGCTGGCGGAGGAGTTGCCCGAGGACGACGGCCCGCAGGTGCGGGTCAAGCTGCTCTCTGAGCGGCTGATCGCCTTCCGAGACAGCGAGGGCCGCTACGGTCTGATGGACGAGTTCTGCGCCCATCGCGGCGCCTCGCTGTGGTTCGGCCGCAACGAAGAAGGCGGCCTACGCTGCGCGTACCACGGCTGGAAGTACGACGTGACGGGCCAGGCAGTAGAGGTGCCCTCCGAGCCGGAGAACAGCAACTTCTGCGACCACGTGAAGTTGCGCTCCTACCCGCTGGTGAAGATCGGGGACGTCCTCTGGACGCACATGGGCGATCCGGCCAACCGGCCGCCGCTGCCCGAATTTGAGTTCGCACACGTCGCCCCAGAACAGAACTTCACCTCCAAGCGCTGGCAGGAGTGCAACTGGATGCAGGCCTTCGAAGGAGGCATCGACTCCAGCCACGTGTCGTGGCTGCACTCCGGCGGCCTGAAGAACGATCCTCTGTTTAAGGGCGCGAAGGGCAACGAGTACAACCTCGCCGACTTCCGACCGTTCTTTGAGGTGGCCGATACGGAGGGCGGGCTGTTCGTCGGCGCACGGCGCAACGCCGAGGAGGACAGCTACTACTGGCGGATCACGCCGTGGGTCGTGCCGAACTTCACCCTGGTGCCACCGCGCGGCGACCACCCAGTGCACGGGCACTTCTGGGTGCCCATCGACGACGAGAACTGCTGGGCGTACTCGTTCGACTTTCACCCGACCCGGGCGCTGACCACCGCCGAGCGCGACGCGATGAGAGCCGGGCATGGCGTGCACAGCGACAACATCCCGGGCACCTACCGGCCAGCAGCCAACAAGGACAACGACTACCTCATGGACCGAGACGCCCAGCGCCGCGGCGAGTTCTTCTCCGGCATCAGGGGCATCGCGATCCAGGACTCCTCGCTGCAAGAGAGCATGGGTCCCATCGTCGATCGCTCCAAGGAGCGGCTCGTGTCGTCCGACGCCGGCATCATGAAGGCCCGGCAGAAGCTGCGTAAGGCCGTGCTGGCGCTGCAGGAGAACGGCACGACCCCACCCGGCGTCGACCCTGGCCATCATCGGGTGCGGTCGGCCGCCGTGGTACTGCCGCGTGACGCCGCCTTCCTCGAGGCCAGCCGGGAGGCCCTCACGGCCGAGCCCGGTAAGCCGCACGCGACGGTCTGAGGCGACGGTGCAACCGATCCTCGCTAGCAGCTGCGCCCTGGCCACTACCGCCGCGGAGGCCCGATACCGGATCGACGCGCCGATCGCCGGCCGCCGGGGCGCGCGGGTGCTCGCGCTGGACGACCGCGCGACCTCGATCGTGCACTGCGCCGCCCAGCAGGTGTGGAACGGTGCGCGCTTCTTCGTCTTGGCGGTGCCGCCGGCGGCCACGGGCGTCGCGCTCACCCCTGACGCCGACGGAGCAACCGATCTGCTTCTGAGCCGTACCAACGGCACGTCGTCCCGGCTCAGCGATGAGCTGGCCGAGGCAGACGTGGCTGTCATGGTGGCGACCATCGACGGGGACCGCGCCGCCGCGGAGGCGATCGGGCGTGCCTGCTCCCGCCGAGGCATCATGACCGCCGGCCTGGTCGTAGGAGACCACAAGCAGGTCGAGGTGACCGTCTCGAGGCTGCGCCCCCACGCGCAGGTACTACTGGTGACCCGCGACGAGCAGGACCTCGTCGAGATCCTCACCGCCCTGCGCGCGTAGCCGACGAGGACGACGTCCCGTGAATATCGACGAGGAGGACAAGCGTGGAAAAGGTCACCGTCCCCGGCCTTCAGGGGATGAAGCGGAACAGTCGCAAGATCGTCGGTCTGGTGGCGTGGGACTGCCAGATGGCAAGAATCGCCGACCGGGCCGGCGTCGACATCGTCTCTGTCGGGGACACCGTCGGCGTGAACCTATGGGGCCAGGACAACCCGCTTGAGGTGACCATGGAGCAGATGCTCATCGTCTGCCAGGCGGTCCGCCGCGGCGTCACCCGTGCCCTCGTCTCCTGCGACTTTCCCTTCGGGCCGCTGCAGGAGGGAACTGCCAGTGCGGTGCGCGCCGCGATCCGGCTGGTCAAGGAAGGCGGTGTCGACATGGTTAAGCTCGACGGCGCTGCAGACTTCCCAGACGCCGTCGTGGCCATCACCCGAGCCGGGATTCCCGTCTTTGCGCAGTTCGGCGTCACCCCGCAGACGGCGCTCCGAGACGGAATCACCTACCGCTCCACCCCGAACTCGGCCGACGAGGTACCGGCCGCCCGGACCGACCAGATGGTCGCCCAGGCGAAGGCGCTGGAAGCGGCCGGCGCCAGCCTGCTGAACTTTACGAACTCCGGGCCGGTTGTCGGGGCGGCAGTAGTAGAGGCAGTGTCCATCCCTGTGCTCGGCGGGTTCGGCGGTGGCCCATGGCTAGACGGACGCATCCGGCTGTGCTCGACCGCCATCGGCTACCGCGCGGACAACCTCGACGTCCCTTTAGCCGAAAGCTACGCCAACGTCGCGAAGGTCGCCTTCGACGCGATCACAGCGTTCTCTGCCGACGTGCGCGAAGGGAGCCAGGTCAAAGGCGGCGCTCCCACCCTCTGACCCAGCTACCAGGAGTTTCCATGCCCAGCGTTATCCTCGATGGGATCCGCACCCAGTACAACGTCACCGGAACTGGACCAGCACTGCTGATGTTCTCGCCGGGTGGCTTTAACGCGACGATGGACAACTGGCGCACGCACGGGGTCTACCGCAAGACCAACATCCTCGCCCGGTTGGAGGAGCGCTACACCTGCATCACCTATGACCGCCGCGAGTCCGGTCGGTCGGGCGGCCGCGTCGAGCGCGTAACCTGGCGGCACTACGCCGAGCAGGGGCGCGCGCTGCTCGATCACCTGGAGGTCGCGCGTGCCATGTTGATGGGCGGCTGCGTCGGCTGCTCGGTGGCGGCCGTCTTTGCTGTGCAGCATCCGGCCCGGACGTCGGGCGTGGTTCTTTACTCCCCGGCCGGCGGGGCGCAGTATCGGCTCGCCCAGCACTCGCGCTTCGCCGTGCACGCCGCCTACGCCGACGAGCTCGGGCTGGCACAGGTGGTGGCGCGCGCTCAGGGATCGACCGCCGGCTTCGGCGAGGACCCCTTGGTGGGCCCTTGGTCCACCGTGCTGCGTACCGACCCCGGCTTCGCCGAGGCCTACGTCCGGCAGGAACCTGCCCGTTACCAGATGGTGCTCAGCGGCCTGGCCCGGACCATGTTCGACCGGGACACCGTGCCCGGACCCGAGCCGGAGGACTTGCTGCTCGCCAACGTGCCTGCGCTCGTCGTCCCCGGCCAGGACCGCTCCCATGCCACGTCGGCGGCCCGCTTCCTGCACGAATGCCTGTCCGGCTCCGAGTACTGGGACGTGCCGGTCGCCGAGCAGACGGAGGAGACCGCCCCCGCGCGGGTCACCGCCTTCCTCGACGCGCTATGAGTCGCAGTCGCGGTGGAGTGCACTGGCAGCAACGGCGCGGGCGTAACCCGCGCGCTGACTGGTGCCGGGAGATAACCGATGTGCTCGACGCGTACTCGGCGGCTTAGGCGGTGATGACCGGCCGGGCCAGCGCGACCCCTCCAGGCGGCGACGGGCTGGTCGAAGCGTTGCGAGCGCTGCGCCACCAGACTCCGTGCTTCGTGAGCGGGCCGCGACGATCAACTAGACCACCTGCCACCCCCCGTGTGCCACTGGTCATGCACGACCCACCACCGGCTCGTGGTGGGGTCGTGTCGTGTTCCCACTTCAGCTTCCCCCGGCGGGTCTCGTCGATCCCCAGCACCGCCACCGGCGGCAACGGCTTGGCGAGCTGGCCCTGCCGGTGCTCGACATACGCACGGTGCGCCACCGGCCATGAGCCGCGGTAGTGCCCGGCGCCGGCCAGGACGCGGCAGAACCGCTTCGCCAGACCGGCGCCACTCTCACGCCTTAGCCGGGTCGTCACTCGCGCCCGTGCCCGCACCCCGGCAGCGACTCGGGTGAACGACCCTCGTGGATAGGCCTGCTACCGGCACCGCCATCGCCGCTCTTGCCACACCAGCCGGACCGGCGCATCCCCGTAGGGGATGTCCCGCGGCCGGGTCACCGCGTGCGCCTTCACCGACGAGGAGATCACCGTGCCGGCCAGCCGATCAGCCGGCGCATGAGACGGACAGCGTTGCGGTCAGCGGCGACGGCGACACGTTCGAGAAGTGGGCCTCAGGCGGTCAGGTCGAGGGTGTGGTCTGCGAACAACGACCCAACGGTGGGCCGCTGGTCGACAATGTGCTGGCTCACCACATGGTCGAGCAACTTCTCGAGCATTGCGCGGTTGGGTTCGACTCCGTAGGGCAGCGGGTCCCGCCCGGTCAGCTCCATCACACGCATGTAGGTATGGTCGATCGCCCTCGGATCGGTGATGGAGTGGTCCCGCAACTGGCTTACGTACCGGATCTTGGCCTCGGCGAAGGCGCCGAAGAGATCGCCGGCCAGTCGAGGGTGTTCGACCAGCAGGTCGTCCCTCACCACTATCAGATGGTTGATCGGGTAGTGGCCGGTGCGTTGGAGGGCGATGAAACCGGCCTCTTCCGGGCGGGGGATGAGAGGCACCGTATCCGGGCTGTCGACGCCGATAACCGCAGCAAGATCTCCGTCGGCGAGCATCCCGCTCAACACACCACCTGCCGGCATGCTGACCACGTTGCCCGGCGGCCGGTAGTCCGCTACGTGCTCGTCTCCGGACAGCACCCAGGTGATCCGGTCGAGGTCGACGCCATACTCCTCGGCGAGGATTCCCCGGGCCCACACGCCCGTCGTCACCGTGTATCCCCGGTTGACACCCACGTTCTGATCCTGCAAACCGCGGGGCGACTGTACGTTCCCCGGTCCGGCGACCCGGATCGCACCGTGGTGGAAACCACGCACCAGGAAGACCGGCAGCGCCGTGAAGCGGATACCGTGGGCCTTGGCGAGGACGTACGTGCTCAGTGCCATCTCGCAGACGTCGAATTCGAGGCTGCGTACCATGCGGCGGAAGCCTTGCACGAGCACCGGGACCTCGACGAAGTCCAGGATCGCGTCATGCGGGGTGACGCTGCCGTCCTTGAGCGCGGAGTTGGCCCCCGAGGTGCGGGTCACGGTGCGCAGACGCAGGTCCGCCATGGGCTCAGGGCTCCCGGGAAGGTCGAGGTTCGCCCGACAGACATATGGGCGACATGGCCAGGCATAAGGAATGTAGCATATGGTAAGACAATTAGACCGGAGCCGGATCCGTGACGGCTCCTACCCATAAGGAGGGCGACGTGGTCGACGACGTGCTGGCCGCTGTACGCACCGCTCCAGGCCATACCGAGATCCGCTCCTTTCCGATGCCGGACCTTCCCGCGAACGCCGCGCTGCTGAAGGTGGAAGTCGCCGGCATCTGCGGCACCGACGTCAAGATGTACGGCAAGCCGCCGTTCCCTGATCCGGTGATCATGGGTCACGAAAACGTCGGCCTCATCGCGAACGCGGGCTGGCAGTTCACTGAACGGCACGACCTGCGAGACGGGGACCGGGTCTTCGTCGAGCACTACGTGGGCTGCTTTCATTGCGCCTGGTGCCACGCAGGGGAGTACCGGCACTGCGAGAACACCGACTGGCGGACCAACCCGGATGCGCGCCGCTACGGATACACCTCCGCCGACAACCCCTTCCACCTTTGGGGCGGATTCGCGCAATACATGTTCCTGCCCTGGAACGCGGTCCTGCACAAGGTGCCAGAAGGCGTCTCCGCCGAACTGGCCAGCGTGGTGACGCCGCTGTCGAACGGCATCGAATGGGCGCTCAACGCCGGGGGTGTCGGCTACGGCTCGACCGTGCTCATCCAAGGGCCGGGGCAGCAGGGCCTGTCGCAGGTATGCGCCTCCAAGGCGGTCGGCGCCTCGCTTGTCGTGGTCACCGGCACCTCACGCGACGCCGGGCGGCTGGAACTGGCCAGGGCGCTGGGCGCCGACGCCCTTATCGATGTCCAGCGCGAGAACCCGCTGGACCGCGTAAGGGAGCTGACCGGCGGCCGGGGCGTCGACGTCGTCCTCGACTGCACCGCGGGCGCCGGCGCCGCCCCCGTGCTGCTAGGCATCGACGCGCTCAAGCGCCGTGAGGGCGTCATGGTCACTCAGGGGGAACTGGCTGCCTTCCCCGACTTCCCGCTGAAGAAGATGACCGAGAAGTCCATCGCGCTCAAGAGTGCCCGTGGGCACAGCTACCGGGCCGTCGAGCGGGCCCTCGAGATGCTGGCCTCCCGGCGATTCCCGCTCGAGCGGCTCGGCACCCACTCCTTTGGGCTGGCGGACGTCGACCACGCGATCCGCGCCATGGGCGGGGAGACGGCGGAGGACGTCATCCACGTCTCGCTGCTGCCCTGGGCTGACACCCCCGCACCCGCCGTCCAGGCGGCGGCGTCCTGAGGGCGGCGGGCATGCCTCTCGTCGTCCGCAACCCTCCACGGGCCGACCGCGCCACCGTCGACGCCCTGGCCGGTTACGGTGTCGCCACCATCCACGAAGCGCAGGGCCGGACCGGCTACCTCGGTTCCCTATTGCGGCCGGTGTGGGCCGGCGCCCACGTAGCCGGGACCGCCATCACGGTGAGCGTCCCGCCCTGCGACAACTGGATGATCCACGTGGCGGTGGAACAGTGTGGGGAAGGTGACCTTCTGGTGGTCGCCCCCACCTCGCCCTCCGACGCGGGCTACTTCGGCGAGCTGCTGGCCACAGCCCTCACCGCGCGCGGCGTACACGGACTAGTCATTGACGCCGGCTGCCGGGACGTCGCCGAGCTCAAAGACATGGGCTTCCCGGTCTGGTCGCGCTACGTGTCGGCCACCGGCACCGTCAAGGAGACACTCGGCGACGTCAACGTGCCCATCGTCTGCGCCGGCCAGCCGGTGCGGCCCGGGGACGTGGTCGTGGCCGACGATGACGGCGTCGTCGTCGTCCCCCGGCAGCGGGCGGGCGGAGTGTTGGCCGCCTCCGCGGCACGCGAGAAAAAGGAGGCCGGTTCTCGAGAGCGCTATCAGAACGGCGAGCTCAGCCTGGACGTCAACGGCATGCGCGAGCGGCTAGCTCGCACAGGTCTCGAGTACGTCGACGCGTCCGACGACTAAGCCGGGCCTGACCCCCCCAAACGGAGACACGATGATCATCGACTGCCACGGTCACTTCACCACCGTCCCGGCCAGCCACACCGACTTCCGGGTTGCGCAAAAGTCCGGGGAAGCCCAGGCGTACCAGGCGCCCGGCGACGAGGCTGTCTGCGAGGCGATCGAAACCAACCAACTGCGAGTGCTACGCGAGCGAGGCGGAGACCTCATGGTCATCTCACCCCAGGCTTCGGCCATGGAGCACCACCTGACCGACCAGGTCACGGCCGGCCTATGGGCGCGGGTCTGCAACAACCTAATCCACCAGGTGACCCGGCTGTTCCCTGAGAACTTCGCGGGCGTCTGCCAACTGCCGCAGACACCAGGGGACGCACTCCACGACTCGATCGCCGAGCTGCACCGCTGTGTGGAGGAGCTCGGCTTCGTCGGAGCCAACGTCAACCCCGACCCCTCCGGCGGGTGGTGGACGGCGCCGACGATGACCGACGAGTACTGGTTCCCGCTGTACGAGGCCCTCGTGCAGCTCGACGTCCCGGCCATGGTGCACGTGTCCGCATCGTGCAACCCGGCGTTCCACACGCTCGGCGCGCACTACATCAACGCCGACACCTCGGTCTTCATGCAGTTAGTCCAGAACGACCTCTTCGACCGGTTCCCAACCCTGCGGCTCGTGATCCCTCACGGCGGTGGCGCGGTTCCTTACCACTGGGGCCGCTACCGGGGCCTGGCCATGCGCTTGGGCCGACCCGACCCGGCAGAGCTGCTGCGCAACGTCTTCTTCGACACATGCGTCTACCACCAGCCGGGCATTGACCTCCTGCGTCAGGTCATCCCCGCGGAGAACCTCCTGTTCGCCTCAGAGATGCTTGGCGCAGTGCGTGGCGCTGACCCGGACACGGGAATCGCGTGGGACGACACCCGCACCTACGTCGAGACAGCCGGCTTCGGCCAACAAGACCGGGCCGCGGTCTTCGCGGGCAACGCCCGCAGGGTCTACCCTCGGCTGGACGCGCTGCTGACCAGCCAAGGGCGGTAACCGGCCGTCATACGTGCGGCTTGACCCGCTCGGCGGTTCGGGCCAGATGCTGGCGCATGGTCTCTTGAGCGCTCGCTACGTCACGGCGCTGCACCGCCTCCACCAACTCACGGTGCTCCGCCGTGCCCTTCACGCCCACCTCAGGATCCTCGTCCTGAGCGTGCAGCAGCGAGGCCAGCATCGGCCCGCGGAAGGACTGCGCGAACATCTCGATCGCCGGGTTGTGCGTCGCCCCCGCCATGCGGGTGTGGAAGTCCGCCGACAGTGACACCGGATATCCCTCGCCGCTGGCCAACGCTGCGTCAGCCCGGTCGCATATCTCGAGCAACTCATCAACGTCCTGCTCGTCGGCGCGCTCGCAGATAAGGGGAACAATGGCCAGTTCAAGGACCTGCCGCGCCTCGGTGACCTGCGCCGACGACACCACCGACAGGCTGAGCAGATCGGAGATTCTCTCGCCGACACGCTCACTTGTCGGCGCGGTGACGAACGCCCCACCGTGGGCACCGACGCGGATAGTCACTAGCCCGTTAGCCTCCAGACCGCGCAGCGCGTCACGCACGGTCACCCGGCTGACCCCGAAACGCTCTGCGAGTTCGCGCTCCGACGGCAGCCGGTCACTAGCAGTCAAGTGACCGTCACGAATGAGCAACCGGATTTGGTCAACGATGAGGTCGGAGACCCGACTGGCAGTGACGCGGTTGAACATCGCCGCATTGCGGTCGTCGCGCGCGCGGGCAGGTTGACCGCTGGTAGCCGAGGCCATGGTCCGATATTAGACCGTTAGACCGACCACGCCGACCGGGGGAAGCATATGCCCGGAGTCCAGGTTGACGGACCCGAACTATTTTCGTATAACGAATACGTGACAAGTCACGAAGGGTCCGCGAAGGTCTACTCGCCACGCCGCGAAGTCGTGGCCGGCCTGGCCAAAGGGCTGACCATCCTGGAGGCCTTCAACCCCCACACGCCGCAGTTGACGATCACGACAGCCGCCCGAGCCGCCGGTCTCAGCCCCGCCGTTGCCCGTCGCTGCCTGCTCACGCTCGAGTCGTTGGGCTACCTGAGCCACGACGGCAAGTACTTTCGGCCGACCGCCCGACTGGCTCGTTTGGCCTCCTCCTACCTGTCGGCCTCACCGCTGCCGCTGCTGGCGCAGCCGCACCTTGCGTCCGTCCGTGACGCCGTAGGGGAGTCCAGCTCGCTCGGTGTCCTCGACGGACGCTCAGTGACGTTCGTAGCCCGCGCTGAGGCCCGGGAAGTCATCACCACCGGCGTGCGGGTGGGGTCGCACATGCCAGCGCACACGTCGGCAGCGGGGCGCGTCTTCCTGTCGGCCATGACCGAGCCTGAACTGGACGAATTCCTTGAGGGCTGCGAGTTCACCAGGACGGGCCCAAGGACGCTGCTTACGCCGGAGTTGGTCCGCGAGCGAGTCCAGCGAGCTCGGGTGAGCGGGTTCTCGTTCACGGATGAGGAGCTGCAGCCTGGCGTACGGTCGATCGCCGTTCCGGTCCGGGACTCTGCCGGCGTTACCCAGGCGACATTGAGCCTGGCGACGGCCTCCAACCGCGAGACGATCTCGCACATGGAACAGGCGTTTCTCCCAGTACTGCGCAGCGAGGCCGACCGCCTCGGAGCCAAGCTGTAGCAACCGACCCGCTCCCCACGCCCTGGGCACCTCCAACGTCGCCAGGAGCAGTTGAGTTACGCAGCGACGCTGCCGTAACGCGCATCGGACCAAAGGTCATACCAAACTCTTGTGATAGAGGGTTCAGATCTGTTAGCGTTGCGGGGCGCACAATATTCGCATAGCGAATAGTAGAGGAGCAACGATGCCCGGAGCGCCCACGCCGCCACCACGGCCGAGCACTGAGCCGGCGCCTTCTTTTGCCAGTGCATCCGCTGCTACAACCAGGCGCCGCGCACCCTTGACGGCGACCGGGCTGACCAGCCGGTACGGCCTGCTACTGGTGTGGGCGTTGGAGATCGTGGTCTTTGCCCTGATCGTCCCGAGCACCTTTCTTCGAGTCGAGAGCTTCACTCAGCTGGCAAGTTCCCAAGCGGCCCTGGCCATCCTGGCGCTCGCCGTCGTCCCGACGCTCGCGGTGGCTGAGATCGACTTGTCTGTCGCCTCGGTCATGGGTCTGTCCGCCATCACCTTCGGTCAGTTAACCGGAGTGAATCACTGGAATGCCGCAGCTGCGCTGGCTGTGGCGCTGGGCGTCGCCGGGCTTATCGGACTGGTCAGCGGTGCGATCACGGTGTTCCTGAGAGTTCAGGGCTTGATCGTCACGTTGGGCATGGGCACCCTCGTCTTGGGTTTAACCCTCTTCATTGCGAACTCCCAGACGATCGGCGGCATCTCCCCTGACGTCAGTCAGGTGGTCAACACCACGGTCGGCGGGGTTAGCTTGGCCTTCTTCTACGCGCTGGTCATCGCCGTCCTGCTCTGGTACGTGCTGCGCCATACCCCGTCGGGTCGGTCGGTGCTCTTCCTCGGCTTCAACAGGGAAGTGGCCCGGCTGTCCGGCATCAACGGTGACGGTCTGCGCCTTGGCAGTTTCGTCGTCGGATCTCTGATCGCTGGCGTTGCCGGGGTGGTGTCCATCAGCATCGCCGGAGGTGCCGATCCCACCTCTTTCGAGCCGCTGCTGCTGCCAGCCTTCGCCGCCACGTTCCTCGGCACGCTCGTTTTCACACCAGGCCAAGTCAACCCGCTGGGGACTTTCGTGTCCCTCTACTTCCTGGCAACCGGCATCTACGGCATCCAGCTGATCGGCGCAGGCACCTGGGTGAGCAATGTCTTCTACGGCGGAGCTCTCATCATCATCATCGCGGTCTCCGGTATCGCGGCCAACTTCGGCCACCACTTTGGAAGGAGGTCCGATGTCTGACACGGTGTCTCGACGCGGACGTACCCCCGCAGCACTGGCGCTGTGCGCCGCCCTTTGGACCCTCGCAGCTTGCGGGACTAACAGCGGGGGGCAACAGGCCACCACCGGCTCCGGGCCGGCCACAGGCGACGTCGCGGGAGCCACGGCGAACCTGACCCCTTACCTGAAGGCGAAGGTCCCGATACCGGCCGGCGACGCGTTTGACGCCAGCAGCGCGGCAGGCAAGGCCGTCGAGGTCGTCGACCTCACCGGTGCAAACCCGGCGGTAGCGGCCGTGTCGGAGAGCGTACGCAACGCCCTGACCGGCAAGGGCGTGACCGTGCAGCGCTGCGATGCGGCGGGCGTGTCGGTGAACATCAGTTCCTGCATCAACCGGGGCGTCGTTCAGTCGGTCAAGGCGATCGTGGTCATCGGCGGTGATCCCAAGACCTACTCACAGGGCGTGGCTGGTGCGAAGGCCGCGAACATTCCGGTCATCTCAGCCCTGGACTTTCCCATGCCTTCGGAGGTGGAAGCCTCCGGTGTCGACGCCTCAGCGCTCGCGACGGACGTCGACCTGGTCAGCGGGAACGCCGCGCCGCCGGACGCGCTCTCTGGGACGTTGGCCGCCGACTTTATTATCGGTGATTCGAGTGGCAAGGCGAAGGTGCTGTTCATCGCCTCGCCCGGGATCGTCGGCTCGGAGTACGTCGAGAAGGCATTCGCCGCCGAGATGCAGAAGCGGTGCCCCGCGTGCAGCACCGTCTCCGCCGGGGTGGCCCTTCCGAGCTGGGCCTCCGACCTCGCTCCGGTCGTGTCCTCGAAGCTCGCGCAGAACCCTGACATCGGTTACGTCGTCCCGGTCTTCGACCCCATGGCGGCCTACACCAATCCGGCGATCAGGCAGGCCGGTAAGGGCGGCTCGGTGAAGGTCGTGACGGTGAACGGCAGCCTCCAGCAGATGAGTGAGCTGGCACAGGGTGGCCTCGTCGCCGCTGAGATCGGCCAGAGCTTCCCCGAAATGGGCCTGATCGCCGCCGGCCAGGCGTTGCGCTTTCTCACCGGGGCCCCGCCGCTGCGTGAAGCAGCACCGGCCGTGAGGGTGTTCACCCGAGAAAACATCGGAAGCATCACGGTGGCCGCCACTAACTTCCGGACGGGCGAGTGGTACACGGGCTCGCCTGACGCGCTGACGCAGGCCTACGCCAAGACTTGGTCAAAGTGAGCGTGCCCTCGGCCGCGCGGCCACCAGCCCTGCTCATGTCAGGGATCAGCAAAGCCTTCAACGGCGGCCGTTCCGTCCTCACCGACGTGAACGTCCAGGTCGGGGCGGGCGAGGTGGTCGCCCTGGCCGGCGCCAACGGATCTGGCAAGTCCACGCTGGTCAAGATTCTCGCCGGCTACCACCAGGCGGACGCGGGCCACATCGTCGTAGGCGGCGCCGAGCTACCCGGGCCGGTGCGACCGCAGGAGGTTCGCAGAGCCGGAGTGCGATTCGTGCACCAGGAAAAGGGCTTCGTCTCCGGAATGAGCGTGCTGGACAACATGTGCCTGGGCCGGGGATATGCCGGTAGCGCCCAGCGCATCCACTGGCAGGCCGAGCGCGACGAGGTGGCGGCGGAGCTCGAGCGGCACAACGTGCGAGTCGTCCTCGACTCCGACGCTGCCTACCTCGGTCCCGCAGAGCGGGCGAAGCTCGCGATCATCCGCGCCCTCCACACCAGAAGTGGGGAGCACCGTCGGGTCATCGTGCTCGACGAGGCCACCGCCGCCATGGGCGAGGACGAGAGCCGCGCCTTAGGGACATGGCTACGAGAGCTCGTGGCCGCCGAGCAGCTCGGCATGCTGTTCATCGGACACCGGCCCGAGGAGCTGCGTGAAGTAGCCGACCGCATCTGCGTGCTGCGGGGCGGCCGGATTGTGCAAGTCTTCGACGCCCGCGACACCACCGACGACGGCATCATCGAGGCCCTGGTCGGCGCGCCCCTGGAGTCCTTCTACCCCCCGCTGCTGCCCGTCGAGGCGTCGCGGGCCAAGCTCCGCGTGCGCAACCTACGCGGCGGGGTCGTCCGCGACATGAGCTTCTCCGTCAATGAGGGCGAGATCCTGGGCATCACCGGCATCGAGGGCTCCGGTTTCGAGCAGATCCCCTACCTGCTGTTCGACCCGTCCCGCGGTGGCAGCGGCACCATGTCGGTCGACGGAGCCGAGACTTCCATCGGACGGACGTCGATCCGCGGCCAGCTGCGCCGCGGGGTCGCCTTCGTGCCGGCCGATCGCGCCAGACGCGGCTTCGTCGACCGTATGACCATCCGTGAAAACGTGGTCCAACCTCGGTTGAGGCACTTTCGGCGGGCAGGCTTCCTCTCATCCCGTCTCGAGAGGTCGGCCGCGCAGTCGGTGGTCGACCTCTTCGGCGTCGTCCCCGCCTCGACCGAAGCGAAGCTCAGCATAATGAGCGGCGGCAACCAGCAGAAGGTACTGCTGGGCAAGTGGCTCGCCACCGAGCCTGGAGTTCTCCTCCTGCATGAACCGACGGAGGGGATCGACGTCATGACCAAGCGAGAGATCTTTCGCATCCTCGGCGACCAGAAGGCGCGCGGCAGGGCGATCTTGATGGCAAGCATCGAGTACGAGGACCTCGCTCATGTGTGCGATCGGGTCCTCGTGGTCGGGCGAGGGCGCATCTACACCGAACTGCCCGGGGGGGAGGCGTCGGGCTCGGAGATCATGCGCGCCGCCTACGCCGCCAGCATCGACGCCGCCACTGAGCAGTCCGAACGCTCTGTCTGGTGACCAACCTCCCGATCTACCCAGTACCGAACAGCACCCGAGGGGAACACCACTCATGACCGACATCGGCTACTCCGGTTCTCTCCGTGACCGCGTCGCCATCATCACGGGCGCCGGACACGGCATCGGCAAGAACTACGCCCGGCGTTTTGCTCGGGAGGGCGCCGCGGTCGTCCTCGCTGACATCGACGGCGACGCAGTCGAGGCCGGCGCCAAGGAACTAGCCTCTGAAGGCTTTCAGACCATCGGGATCCGGACCGATGTTCGGGACAAGGCGGACGTGGACCGGATGGCGCAGGCGGCGGTCTATGCCTTCGGGCGCATCGACATCTTGATCAACAACGCCGCGCTCTTCGCGACCGTCCCCATGTCGCGCTCACCCTTCAACGAGATCGAAGTCGAGGAGTGGGACCGAATGATGGCGATCAACCTCCGAGGCCCCTGGTTGGCTGCGCGTGCCGTCTTCCCAGTCATGCGCGAGCAGGGTTACGGCAAGGTCGTCAATATCAGCTCCGGCACCGCACTGAAAGGGTCCGCCAGCCGCATCCACTACGTCACCAGTAAGGCCGGCATCCTCGGTTTCACTCGGACGCTGGCGCGCGAGATGGGCCCCTCAGGAATCACCGTCAACTGCGTTGCCCCGGGCAGCACGCTCAGCGAGGAGGCCCCTGACACAGCTACCCTGGCCATGCGCGAGTCGGCGAAGAACGACCGGGCCCTGGCCCGTGTTCAACGACCCGACGACCTGGAGGGCGCCGTTCTCTTCTTCTCATCCCGGGACAGCGACTTCATCACCGGACAAACCCTCGTCGTCGATGGCGGCTCCTTCATGCACTGAGCGGACCGCCCCCTGTGCCTCCTGCACGTGGTCGGTTCGTAGGCCCATTCCACCCACGGACAAGGTGATCAATGACTCTCCCGCAACAGGACGCCCCCTCGCAGCCGTCTCCCAATCTGGGCAGGTCTTCGTCGAAGGTCGCCGGTCCGACGCTGCCGGTGATCGACCCGGCCACGGAGGAGCAGATTGGGACCATCCCGGCCGCCACCGCAGCCGATGTGGCCACAGCCGTGGAGCGCGCAGAGGAGGGCAGCCGCGAATGGGCGTCCTTCACGTGGCGACGCCGCTCAGACTTGCTCTTCGCGCTGGGCGATCGGCTGGCTGAAGCGGCAGAGGACCTGGCGCTGACAGACACCATCGACTCGGGCAACCCGATCAGCGGAATGCGCTACGACGCGGGCCGGGCGGGGGAGGAGCTCCGCTACTTCGCGGGGCTCGGAGGTGAGGCGAAGGGCGACACGATCCCGTGGACGGCGGCGCAGTTTGGTCTCACGTTCCGCGAGCCGTACGGCGTCGTCGGCCGGATCACCGCCTACAACCACCCCCTGCTGTATGCGGTCGGAAAGTCCGCCGCGCCCTTGATCACCGGTAACGCGGTGATCCTCAAACCATCGGAGCACACGTCGCTGTCGACGCTGAAGTTCGCCGGGATCGCCACCGAGCTGCTGCCCGATGGAGTTCTCAGCGTGGTCACCGGGACAGGCTCTGAGGCCGGCAACGCCCTCGTCGAGCACCCGCGCGTACCCCGGATCGCGTTCACCGGTGGAGTCCCGACCGGTCGCGCCATCATGCGTGGCGCCGCGGAGCACATCAAGCACGTCAGCCTCGAGCTCGGCGGGAAGAACCCGATGGTGGTGTTTCCCGACGTTGACCTGTCGGCGGCCACCGCAGCTGCCGTCGCCGGGATGAACCTGCGCCGGTCGACCGGCCAGTCCTGCCAGTCCACCTCACGCCTGCTTGTGCATACCTCGATCGCGGGGGCCTTCACGGCGCGTTTGGTGGAGCTCGTGGAGGCGTTGAGGATCGGTGACCCGCAACGCGACGATGTCGAGGTCGGACCGCTGAGCTTCGCCGCCCACCACCGGCGCGTTCTCGACTACATCGAGGTGGGCAAAGCGGAGGGCGCGACGCTTGTCACCGGCGGAGGACGGCCCGCCGGCCTGGACCGGGGGTACTTCGTGGCCCCGACAATCTTCTCCGACGTCGACCCGCGGATGCGGATTGCCCAGGAGGAGATCTTCGGTCCGGTGATCTCAATCCTGACCTGGCGCGACGTCGACGAGATGGTGGCGCTGGCCAACGGGGTCGAGTACGGGCTGACCGCCAACGTCTGGACACAAGACCTGTCCTCCGCCTTCCGTACGGCGCAGCGCCTCGACGCCGGGATGGTGTGGGTCAACGGCGAAGCCTCTCGTCCAGCGGGGGTCCCCTTCGGCGGCTTCAAGCACAGCGGAATCGGCAAGGAGGGCGGCCTTGGCGAGCTTCTCGGCTACACGCGGGAGAAGAGCGTGATCATGAACCTCCTGTAACCCTGGCACTCGGAAGTCGTACAACATCGGTCGAGGAGTCCCCAGTGAGCACCATCTACGAGTTGACGCCCCTGGTTGTGGGCGTCTTCACGGCCTTCCGCATCGACAGTTTCGTGCACGGCAGCTCGGACACCGAGGCGGTGCGAGCGCCGTGCATCGCCTGGCTCGCGACCGGCTCGGACGGGTCCAGGGTCCTCGTGGACACCGGGCCACCCGTGCCGACGCCGGTCACGGCCGACTTCCACGCGGCACTTGAGGTCCGCCCTGAGCACCGGATCGACCACGCGCTGCGCGCAGCAGGCGTCGACCCGGCCGAGATCGAGACCGTCGTCTTCACACACCTGCATTACGACCATTGCGCGCACGGGGAGTCACTGCCACATGCCCGCTTCCTTGTCCAGCAAGAAGAGGTGCGGTATGCGGTGCTGCCGGAGGCCCACCAATGCGGCGGATACGAAGTGGGTCACCCCGGCGTGATCCCGCCGTGGATGCCCATTTTCGACCGGATCCGCCCTGTCGAGGGAACCGTCCAGGTGGCGTCCGGGTGCACGATGCTGCACCTCCCGGGCCATACTCCCGGCTCGGCCGGGGTGGTGTTCGCGACCGCGGTTGGGAGGGTCGCTGTCGCCGGCGACTTAGTGAACCGTCTGGAGAACTGGGCGCACCCGGATGGTGGTCACGCACCCCCGGCTCTGTTCACCGATCTAACCGACTGCCACAACTCTTTCGCGGCCCTAGAGCGCAGCGCCGACCAGGTGCTCGCTTCGCACGACTACCGGTCGGTGCGCCAGGTCCCGAAGTAGTCCGGCACGTCCCTGCCATCGATACAACCGGCTCTCCTGTTGGTTCCGTGGGTCGTCACCTCAGGCGCCGAGCAGGACCACGCCCGCGTAAGCGGTCGCACCGACGAGGAGCCAAGACGCGAGGGCGAGGACCAGTGCTCTGCCGCCCGTGCGCCGCAGCCTGGACAGGTGGATGCCAGTACCAAGCCCAACCAGGGCTGCGACCAGGAGGACCTCCTGGAGGCCTTTAGCCGCGGAGAGGACACCACCGGGCAGGAGATCGGTGCTCGACATGGCAATTGCGGCAAGGAACCCCACGACAAACAGTGGGATGATCGGCGCCCGCCGCTCGGCTCCCGTGGTGCCCGGCGTTCCGGTGCGACGTCGGGCGAGGGAGACGCCTGCGACCAAGGGGGCGAGGAGAACGACGCGACTCAGCTTGACCACCACTGCGGTGGTCAGCGCCCCGTCGACGCGGTTGGCTGTGGCCACGGTCTGACCGACATCATGGACGCTCGCGCCGACCCAACGACCGAAGTCGCTGGGGTCGAGCCCAAGGGGTCCGCGAAGGGCGGGGAGCAACACGATGGCAACACTGCCGCACAGAGTGACAAGCGCGATCGCCACTGCGGTGTCATCCTCGTCCCCGCCGGCGACCTCGGACATCGCGGCGACCGCGGACGCTCCGCAGATGGAGAAGCCCGTCGCAATCAGCAACGAGCGGGCCGACGAGATGCCGAGTAACCGCCCGAGCAGCGTCGTGCCAACGAACGTGAGGGCTACGACGCCGACCACCACGCCGAACCCGCCCAACCCGAGGTCAAGCAGCTGCGGCAGTCCCAGTTGCAGGCCCAACAGGACCACCGCGATCCGGAGCAGCCGATGGGACGCGACGTGTGTGCCTGGGTGCAGCACAGCTCGGTGCAAACCGAGGTTGACTGCCAGCGCCCCCAGCAGGACGGCAACGGTAGAAGGGTTCACCGCAGGCAGGAAGTGAGAGACGGCGTAGGCGAGCGCCGAGGCACCGGCGACCGCCGCAAGCCCGGGCCACGCTGCTCCCTCCCGGTGCCCTGTCCCGGGTTGGCGGTGACCGAGCAGGTGACGCACGTCCAGCGGGGCCAGGTCGCATCCCGGCCGGCACTGGCTTCTCCGCCAGCGACGGACGGGTTCCGGGCCATCCGTGTTGCCTTCGGTTCGCTGCACTGGCTCGCTTCCTGCGTTTGCTCGTTCGGGTCCACCGGTATGCCGTGCAGTCGCCTTGCTAGGGAGCGTCCACCGCGGACTTCGGCCCGTCCATCGACTCCAGGAAGGTCTTCTGCACACTGTCGATGTGATGGCGCGCTGCCGACTCGGCGCCCTCGCTGTCCCCCTGCTCCACGGCATCCACGATGGCGAGGTGCTCACTGAGAGACATGGACACGCGTCCGGGGAGGCGCGCGGACAGGCTGTTTCGGAGTTTCATCTGCCCCATCAGCTCTTCGGCCGTGCGGCGAAGCCGGTTGTTGCCACAGAGGATCCAGAGGTTGCGGTGGAAGTCGAGGTCGCTGCGTCGATAGCCGTCGACGTCGTTGGTTTCGAGGAACGCCCTTTGCTCCTCGCAGTCCCTTCTCAGCCGGGATGCGATGGCCACGTGGCTCGGCGATGTCGCCGCACGTCGGCTGGCGAGGCGATCGAGCGCCTCGCGCATCTCATAGATCTCGAGCATGTCCTCGGTGCTCAGCTGGGGCACGAAGAAACCCCGGTGGAGCTTGGAAACGAGCACCCCTTCGCGCTGCAGGGTGACCAGCGCTGCCTTGATGGGGGTCGCCGAGAGGGACAGCCGATCGGCGATGGGGCGCACGGTCACCCGTGACCCGGGCGGGATCTCTCCGTCGACAATCATCGCGCGGATTGCCGTGTAGGCCTCGTCCACCAGGCTTGGCCGGTGCACCTCGGTAGTCCTGTTCAGATCGTCGGCCATGACCTTTCAACCCTCTCTTCCGAGCCAGCTCCACCGGGAATGCCCCCAGAGCGACTCCTCCAACGCCCCGCCGGCCGGTTCAGCTGCGCGAATGCAGGAGGGTCAGCGGTTCCTCAGCAGGCTGGCGTCCCGCTCGTGGGTGGGCAGATCGACCTCGATGGCCTCGGCATACTTGTTGCCGGCGCCGGTGTTGAGCACGACGACCTCCTCGTTATCGGCGATCCAGTCCTGCTGGCGAAGGGCCGCCACAGCGGCCAGCGTCGCTGCGCCTTCTGGGCACGGGAGGAGGCCCTCGGTGGCTGCGCAGCGCCGGAGGTAGCTCAACAGGTCCTCGTCCGAGACCGACACGGCGACTCCGTTGGTGGCACGTACTGCTTCGAGCACCAGGCGACCTCCGAGTGGCGACGGCACGTTGATCCCGAAGGCGACCGTGTGTGTGTCGCTCTGCGCCTGGACGTCGTCCTCGCCGCGGTCAAACGCCCGGACAATGGGGTCACAGCCCGCTGCCTGCACGCTGACCAACCGCGGCATCGCCGCCCCGATCCACCCGATGGCCTGCAGCTCGCGCAGTGCCTTGTAGATGCCGATGAGCCCCACCCCGCCCCCAGTGGGGTAGACGATGACATCGGGAACCCTCCATCCCAGCTGCTCCACGATCTCGAGGCCCATCGTCTTCTTGCCCTCGATGCGGTACGGCTCCTTCAACGTGGAGGCATCGAAGAACCCCCCGCCGGCGACGAGCTCCGCGACCATTCGCCCGGCGTCCGATATCAGGCCGTTGACCAGAGTCACGTCTGCGCCGGCGAACACTGCCTCCGAGCGGGTGATCGAGGGCGCGTCCGCGGGCATCACGACCGTCGCCTCGATGCCGCTCCGAGCGGTGTATGCCGCCCAGGCCGCGCCCGCGTTGCCGTTCGTCGGCATGGCGAGCCGCTCCACCCCGAGTTCAGCCGCACGGGCGACGCCGACCGCCGCGCCTCGGGCCTTGAAGGACCCGGTGGGAAGCGGAGCTTCGTCTTTGACGACCAGACGTGGCACGCCGATCTGCCCGCCGAGCCGCTCCAGCGGCAGCAGCGGCGTCATGCCCTCCGCGAAGCCGCGGATGAATCGCGGATCACGCACCGGGAGCAACTCGTGATAACGCCACAGCGTCTTCGGGCGGTCGGCGATGTCTGTTGCGTTCAGGTCCGTCGCCACGGCGTTCAGGTCGTACCTCGCCAGCAGCGGGGCCAGGCAACAGCTGGAGAGGTTCTGGAGCACGTCAGCGTCGTGGCGTCGCTGACAACGCGAGCACTCCAGGTGGGTCAGGTAGCTGTAGGGACGCTGGCGCGGCATCAGGATCCTTTCGCGGCAAGGCATCAGTATTGGATATCAGATCCAATCCGTCAAGAAGGCAAGCGCCCGATTGGCGCGACACCCTGAGCGCACTGACCGCCCACGTCACACGCTGGAGCGGCGCTCGCCGCGTACGCAAATAGGACCGGGTGAGATGCGACAGCATTCCTGCGCGAGGGCGCTCGCCGCGTTGACTATGGTGACCATGGTGAGCTTCGTGAACGAGAGGAGCATGGCCAGGATCGACCCACCAATCTGTGTCTGGGCATGCGTCATCCCCCTGACGAATGATGCTGTCCCGGCACCACTCTGCTCGCACCCGACCCATCCCGACGCCCCGAAACGTGTGCGGATGACTCCGACGGCAAAGACGGTCTACGCGGAGGCCGACCATCCCCCGCGCCGGCTGGCCCACCGGTCAGCGGTCCCGCCGGCGGTCAGCTCTATTGCTGCCCGTGAGCGCTCGCGGAGCGGCCGCGGGACATGACTCGTCAGAGGAGCCGACCGACGCGGTCTGACAGTTCGAAGCTCCACTTTTGGCTGTCGAAGTTTGCAGCGGCCTGTCGGTGGCCGAGGCGACCCATCTCTCTTTGAACCCCACTGTCACGCAGGATCTCGAGAAACTCGCGCCAATCCTCCGGACTCTTGGCGAAGAAACCCTCTCGACCGTGGCTCATCACCGCCAGGTTACTAGCGGTGGGGGTGGCGACGACCGGGATGCCGTGCGCCATGAACAGCACACTCTTCAACGCGGATTTGCCAGAGGTCGTTGGCTGTGACGTGTCCAACGGATAGAGCCCGACGCCGGCGCGCCGCAGGGCGAGCGACTCGGCCTCGGGGCTCCAGCCCTGTTGGATCACGGTTACGCCAGCAGGTGCATTGATGCGCGCACCCACGACCAACACGCGCCAGTCGCCGAGAGCGTTTCGCACTTCGTGCAAGAGGCGCTCGATGTAGGGGCCGGTGGAAGGCGTGCCGATCCAGCAGAGGAGGTCGGCCTCGCGTGGTGCATCATCGAGCTGGAGGGGAACCGGGACGGTGGTCGGCACCCAACGCACCTCTTTGGCTCCAGCCGTCAAGGCCCACTCAGCCACATGTCGCGAGCCAGCCCAGACCTCGGAGGCGTGTCGCGCTAGCCATTCATACTTCGCTGGGGTTCCTCGGATCGATGCGCCGAGCCCCGAGGACGTCCACAGCGCATCGTCGACATCCCAGATGAACGGCCTATGTCGCGTGACGAGGAGGCGTTCCATCAGCAGGAGGTTGAACGGGAGAGTCTCGCGCTGCAAGATCATGAGATCGCACTTGGTAGCTGATCGCAGACCGCTTGGCAGTCTGAGAAACCCGGTGGAAGCGGGGCGGAGTCTTGACGCACCGCCCCTTAGCCATTGCGATAGATCATCGTCAGCGAGGAACGACCAAAGGCGCGAGTCGATCCCGCGCCTCGTCAGTTCGTGCAGCACGGGATTGAGTCTCAATCGTGTTGCCGCCGCGCGAGTCGGGTAGATGCTGGCAGCCACAACCGTCACAGTGACGTCCGGCGGCGGGAGGGCACGTCGTTCAACCGTGATCGGGGTTCTGGACGGAGAAACACCAGAAGGGCGCCCTGTTCGAGAAGGTGAGTGTCGAGACGTCGTAGCCCGCACGGCCGACCATGTCCTTAATCTGCGATCTGGTGAAGCGCTGCTCGAGGGGTGTACCGAGCCGGTCCAACGCGTCGTTTCGCATCACGTAAAAGGTCTTGTCCGCATATTGGTTCAACGGGATGTGTGTGACGGGCATGCCTAGTGAAGATAGAATTCGAGTGAGCCTTGCAGCGGGCCAGTAGAGCAGGGCAGCTGTAGCGTCCGTCACCCTCCGCTTCCGGTGAGTCGGCATTTGACTCACCCTTGACCGAGCGGCGTCCGAGGCCCGCCACAGGGCGCGGTACCAGCTCGGGCGGTTTTCGAGGGCATAGTAGAGGTAGCCCACAAAGTAGCCCCCGGCCTTTAGCGAGGCCCTGACGTCCCGCAGGGCCCGGGTCGAGTCGGGAATGTGGTGAATGACCCCGAGGGAGTAGGCGATGTCGAGCTGGCCGATTGCCATCGTCAGCCTGCCGATCGGCTCCTCGACGAAGGTCACATTGGTTGCGCCTGCCAGGTTGCCGCGGGCAACGGACATGGCTGCAGAACTGGGCTCGACCACGAAGAGGTGGCGGACAAGCGGCGCCACCTGCGAGGCCCATCGACCGCTTCCTGCACCAAAGTCGCCAACCACCGCATTAGCGTTGAGAAGGCCCTCCGGCAGCGCGGCGAAGTACCCACTCATACTCTTCGCGAGACCGTCCTCCCCCCACCCCTGGTTCTGGGTAAAGCTCGACCATTCTTCGCCGAAGTGGTCCACCGTCGCTTGGTCCAGGTTCGGCAAAGACTCGTGGGCTATGTCCTCCATAGGTCCGGAGTGTAGTGGGGGAGACCGGCAGCCGACCCGGATGCAGGGTCTCTTCGAGTTGGTGGCGGGGTGGCGTCGGGCCGACTGACACGCCGGGCGGGTATGGATGGTGCCGGAGATCGTTGTCGGTGCTCAACATCCTGACCATCGTTTCGAAGGCCTGCCAGTGCAGGCACCGGTTCCTTCTCTCGCCTCGAGGGTGGAAGCGCTCCATCAGCCCACCCTGCACGCCCAACTGGCCCGGCTGCCGTCAGCACAGGTGCCCGTCCTGGACCGCCAGGACGGCAAAGGCCACGGCCGGCGCGAGACCTCCACCCTTCGACGAGACGCCTCACAGGCCTGCGCCGACACCGCCCCGCAGGCAATGGCCACCGGATGGCCACCCTGCTCAACATCGCCATCGGCCTGATCCGCAACCCCCACGGCGCCCCAAACATCGCCGCGTCGACCCGCTGCCTGGGCTGACGGGCGGAACTTGTGCTCAATCTGCACGGTCACAGTCGAGTCACAGCAACATCAACTTTGAATTGACCCCTGGCCGGTGGGGGACCGGTGGGTGATCATGGCTTCGCCGAACACTAGAGTGCTTTGTGGCTCCGCCCGGGAGTCGACTGGAACTGACTCAGGGAAGTAAATGAGACTGTTGCTCACCGGCGGGGCCGGCTTCATCGGATCCAACCTCACCCGCCTGGCCTTGGCGGAGGGTCACGAGGTCTCGATTATCGACGACCTCTCGAACGGGTTCGCGGAAAATCTCGACGGCCTTGAGGTGTCCTTTCGCCATGGCTCGATTCTCGACCCCGATGTCCTGGGCTCGGCGATGAAGGGAGTCGACTCGGTCGTGCACCTGGCGGCCTTGGGCAGCGTGCCCCGCAGCATCAAGGACCCACTGGCGAGTCATCACGCGAACGCAACGGGGACTCTGACAGTGCTCGAGGCCGCGCGGGCTGCAGGAGTTGGACACCTTCTTGTGTCGTCCTCCAGCTCCGTCTATGGGCTGAACCCCGCGCTGCCCAAGAACGAGCGGGAGTGGGTGCGGCCCGTTAGTCCGTACGCCGTATCGAAACTAGCGACCGAGCAGTATGTGCTGGCCTATCAGCAGTCCTACGGCCTCGACACCTTGGCGTTTCGGTTGTTCAATGTCTATGGCCCTAGACAGATGCCCGGCCACGCCTACGCTGCCGTCATCCCCATCTTCCTCGACGCGCTCCTGAAGAGCGAGCCCGTTACGGTGAACGGCGACGGCCAACACTCGCGAGACTTCACATATGTCGGCAGCGTCGTCCGAGTGCTGATGGACGCCTTGACCCGCCATGTCAGTCACCCTGAGCCGGTCAACCTCGCCTTCGGGACCAACACGACGCTCAATGCCTTGATCCGATGCATGGAGTCAGTCGGCGGCCTGAGGGCCAAGGTCCAGTATCGCGACGCGAGGCCAGGCGATGTGAGAGCGTCGCAGGCGGACAACTCCACGCTCACGGCTCTCTTCCCGCACATTGAACCCGTGACCCTCGAGCATGGGCTCCAAGAGACTCTCACGTGGTTGAAGCAGCGTTCATGAGCACCAATCTGGTCGTCGTCGGGCAGGGATACGTCGGGTTGCCCATGGCACTGCGCGCCGCGGAAGTTGGGATGACGGTTGTCGGGCTCGACACGAACGCCGCGGTGGTGGAGGAACTGAACGCCGCTCACTCTCACATCGGTGATGTCAGTGATGCCGAGCTAGCGGCAGGGTTGTCGGCGGGCTACCGTGCGTCGACCGATGATTCCGTCATCCGTGATGCCGATGTGGTCGTTGTCTGTGTGCCCACCCCCCTTAGTGAGGACGGCGGCCCAGATCTGCGACCAGTCGAGAGTGCAGCAGGCACGATCGGGCAGCACATCACGCCGGGCACACTCGTCATCCTCGAGTCGACGACCTACCCGGGGACAACTGAGGAAGTCTTCGCCCCCCTCGTGCTGCGTCAGGGCCTCATCCTCGGTGAGGATGCATTCATCGCCTTCTCGCCGGAACGGATCGACCCCGGCAACAGGACCTACGGCGTCAAGAACACGCCCAAAGTCGTCGGGGGAGTGACGCCACGCTGCACTCGGGCGGCTCGGGACTTCTATGCACAGTTCATCGACACGGTGGTCACGGCGAAGGGTCCAAGAGAGGCGGAGATGGCCAAACTTCTCGAGAACACGTTCCGGCACGTGAACATTGCACTGATGAATGAGATGGTTCGCTTCTGCGATGAACTTGACATTGACCTGTGGGACGCCATTGGCTGTGCGGAGACAAAACCATTTGGCTTCATGGCGTTCCGGCCAGGTCCAGGGGTTGGGGGGCATTGCATCCCCGTTGACCCCTCCTATTTGAGCCACCGCGTGCGAGCGAAGCTCGGCTACGCGTTTCGAATGGTGGAACTCGCCGAGGAGATCAACACTGCGGCTCCCCTTTATGTTGCAAACCGGATCTGGCAGGCGCTCAACGAGCGGCGGATCGCTATGAATGGAGCAAAGGTCCTCCTGTTGGGGGTGACTTACAAGGCCAACGTCTCCGACCTTCGCGAGAGTCCGGCGGCACCCTTGGCCGAACGCCTCGTGGCTTGGGGCGCCGAGGTCTCGTTCCACGACGCGTTCGTCGAGTCGTGGACCTTCGGTCCCGCGAGCGAACGGTGGACCGTGGATTGCGTCGCCGACGCGTATGCTGCCGCTAGGGAAGCCGACCTAGTCGTCCTCCTTCAGGCGCACGCCGAGTATGACCTGCCAGCCTTTGCGGAGGCCGCGACTACGCTTCTTGACACTCGCGGTGTCGTCGTTCCGGGCGACTCGGTGATCAGACTGTAACGACGAGGCGGATCCTCAGAAGGAGGAGTCAGACATGTCAACTGAGCCTTCTAGGGCGGACGCCACCAACTTTCTGCTGCGCTCGCCATTGCGTCTCGAGCTCGGATGTGGACCGAGAAAGCGAAACAACGATTCCGTAGGGGTCGACCTCCTTTCTGGGCCTGGAGTTGACATTGTCGGCGACGCTTTGATGGTGCTTCGATCCTTTCCGGACGCCAGTGTGGACGAAGTCTTCTCCGAGCATTTCATGGAACACATCGACGACCCTCGGGCTCTCCTTGAGGAGGCCGCTCGCATCCTCAAGCCCGGCGGAATGTTTCGAGCCGTGGTCCCTCACTTCTCCAACCCATGGTTCTACAGTGACCCGACTCATCGATCCTTCTTCGGGCTTTACACCTTTTCTTACTGGATCGAGGAGGCCCCTTTCCGTCGAAAAGTGCCACATTACGATCACCCTCTGCCGTTCGAATTGATGAGTGCGCGCCACTCGTTCAAGTCATCTCGGCCATTTCTGGTTCGTCACGGCATTAAGAAGGTTCTTTCCTCGTGGGTGAACCTGAGTCGCTGGACGCAAGAGTTCTACGAAGAATTCTGCACGGTGATGGTGCCGTGTCATGAGATCGACTATCGGTTGCGCCGCCTCGAATCGGACGCAACACGTGGAAATTTGCTGAACTAAGTCGTGGATTCGGAGGCATCCTCCCCGCCTCATTCTTTGTCCTGAACCGGCTGTCATACCAGATCCTCCGGTCGGGGGTAGATCCGGGGGTAGATCGGCCTGACGAGAGTGATAACGAGGCCCCTTGATCCGCTCGGCGTCGCGAACCTTGGCGCGGCGGCCACTTCGCCTCTTGCCTAGGAAGCTGGGGGTTGGCGATATAGGCGCGCCCTTCGATGGTTACGAAACGGCAGCGGCGCTCAGATTTCAGACACGACCCTGTCCAAGTCGGTCTGGTCTGACGGCATGGCCCGGCACAACGCAACCGGCACGGTTGTCTGACCCATTCCACGTTCCCGGGCTACCTGGCTCACTCGCTCCTCTCTGTTGAGGGCGTTCGCAACGCCGACGATCAACGCGACACCCCACCAGTGCCCATCAGCCGACAGATATGGGTTGGAGGCGTTCGCCACAAGCAACGAGAACCCTGCAGCCGCCGCCATCACCAGCACCCCCCGGTGGCAGGGGTGTGCTGTCGCGACTCGACGGATCGCGACTATGGCCAGCAAGGATGCTGCAACCACGATCAGAACGCCCACCAGGCCCCCATTGAAGAGCAGTTGGTGATACTGGAGCTCGAACTGCCAAGGCCGCTGCTCGGAACGGTAGAAGCCAGAGTCTAGGACTCCGCCCGCGCCGCTGCCGAACAGAGGCCTTTGCGCCCATCCGTTGAGGAGCTCACCTGCCTGAACGGTACGAACTCCGTCATTGGCGATCGCCTTGTCAGTGCCGCTGGCTCCAGCCCCCAAGTACAAGCTGACGGCGTCGCGTGCCACCGCTACCGCGCGCCCCGCGCCGTCCGTGCCTAGAGCCAGGAGAGCGCTGCCCAGCATCAGCGGTCCCCCAAGAACCAAGAGCGGATGAATCCTCACTGGTCTCTTCCGGTCCCTGAAAAGCCACCGGAGGCCTAAGGACACGAAAGGTGCCGTAAAGCAGACCAAGAGAATCGCTCGTCTTCCTGCAAGGGCTGCGGCGATCAGTGCGGCGAGGGCTGCGGCACACATCAACCACCGCGGCGGCAGCAGAGGGTCACGGCCCGCAAAGAGCCCTCCGATTACGAGCGGGCCGCCCGCTGCCAACGTCGACACGCTCAGGAATCGGATGTTGGACCCATCGTAATTGGACGCAAAGCCCGCCTGCTGTGTCGTAGTCACCCAGTCTGGGATCACCGCCGGTAGGTAAGCGAGTTGACTTAGTGCGTAGAGCGCAATCAGCGAAGAGACGGCGAACACGCCCGTCGTGAGCAGAATGAGTAGTGGCCGGATCGACTCTTTCGAAATGGACCTCGCCCACAACGACCAGATAACCATTCCACCTCCCCAAACGAGGAGCTGATGGTCCCACCCCGGGGTACCTCGGGTCGACCCTACGAGCAGTGTCACGGCCGTCGCGATGGTTAGGAGCAGCCAGACTTGTGAGAACGGCTTAGTCCAACTGAGCTGGTGGGTGAAGCTGATAGCGAGCGACGCCGCCGCCAGAACCGCAAGGACGGCGAACAGGGTCGATTGCTGGGACACAGGCAGCCATAGCAAGTAGGTCAGGCAAGCCGCCTGAATGAACCTAAGCACCCCCACATCATGCTGCACCGGGACTGGCTCGGGCTAGCCGGGGCCAGCCGAGGGCTAGCAGGGGCTAGCAGAGGGCTAGCCGCAATACCGTTCAGTTAGAGTGGGCGATGGATAGTGGGGCGGATGCTGGGGTTGGGGCCAAGCTGGGTGTTGGGCGCATTTGACGTGCCACTTGGGCATCTTGCGTTTGATGACTCTGGGTGCGCGGCGCGGGCACGTCGGGCGGGGTTGAGCCGGGCGAGCAGTCGCCGGAGGAAAGACGAACGAGCCGGGGCTGTCCCGGGCGTGCTGCTTAGGGATGGGCGCCCGGCTGGGCGACTATTTGCCTGGTGATCCGCAGCGCGGCGACGAAACTGAGCCGGTCCGGGTCGTGCCCGGCGTGGGTC
>JAABUS010002739.1_pt1 | contig 31774 bp, 8 predicted proteins | sample 5560161 | NCBI WGS metagenome assembly JAABUS01 (sample SAMN10711885, study PRJNA513376) | rock metagenome | isolation source: Antarctica rocks | place: Antarctica: Victoria Land, Trio Nunatak nord | collected 2016-01-04 | reverse complement strand
CCCTCTTCCCCTTCACCTACTCGACTTTACTCTCGAAATTCTCCCCCGCGACCAGATCCGGGATATCATCATCGTCCTCATCGTCCCCCCCTCCCAGCCCTTTCCCCTCCCCGCCCGCGCCGCCGTCCTTCTTCTGCAGGCTCTGGTAGCTCTCGGCCAGCTTGCGGAGGGAGGCCAGGCTGTCGGGGCCGAGCTGGTTGAGGATGCCGGGGACGAGTTCCGTGAGTTCTTTGTCTTCGCCGGCGCCGTAGATGGCGAAGGTGTTGGAGGGGACGGAGGCGTGGACTGCGGTGGGGGGTTAGGGGGGGCGGGGTTTGCCGGGGAGGAGGGGGGGAGGGGGCGAGGGAGGGAGGTTGAAGATGAAGGCAAATTGGAGGGAAGATGGAGGGGATGGAGAATGGGAGGTGGAAATGGAGGAGGAGGAGCTAGCGTGCTTGTGGCTGTAGCAGCTCTTTCGCATGGGGTGCTAAGGGAGAGAAAGGTGACGTACCCTTGGGAGCAGCAAAGTGGATTACGTTCCCATCCTCCTTGAACATGTTCACCTCCTCAATTGCTTGGATGGGTTGCACGTTGAGTTTCTTGAGCGATGTCTGCAGCTTCTTGTCGTCGGTCCCGGATGTCTTGTGCACCTTCTTCTGTTTCCTCCGTGGTGTGCCTTTGCCCCTGGAAAGACGATATAGAATCAGTGTATGCTCAAGAAGGGGTCTGACGTTGCCAATGCCAGCACCCTTCGCTGCAGGGGCTTCAGAGTAAATCCACAGATAGATTTCCGGGTGGAGAGAAGATGCTTACCCTATAGTTGCAAGTACCCGAGTTAGTAATCATTCCCACGCCGATCCTTGAGCATTGGGATCGCCCGGCCGCCATATATCGAGGTGTGACTTACCGATACGCACCGACTGCTGCATCTTCGCCAGTTTCGCTTGATCCATGATTGCGGGTTACCTACCGGGGTAGGCGGCGTGAAGATGAAGGTCAAGGCAGTCCACTTCAGTGATAGGATGGCAAAGTCTAGTGCGCAGCTGTGCGCAATCAACTGTAAAGATAATCAATCGTGAAAAGCAGCTGACGGAGCTGCTTTGCTTCACGAACCCAGAATATTGATGCCAAGACTTTCGGAGCTAAGGAGGGCTTAAGCGAGTACCAAGCTCAGAGCTTAAAGTGGGTGTGTTCTTGCCTCAGTAGTTAGACTCTATAAGAAAGATTATGTTTGAACTCGTCGCTTCGCGACCCTAATCTTCGATTAAAGTTGATAAATTCTTAATTCTAAAACAAGCTCTAAAATCTTTTTTTAAAAACAAATATTTAGTAAAATAATTTAATACTAAATGCGAAGTCTTGTTTAATATTTGTTTATTAATTTTAATAGATAAAGTGCGCGTTTAAATATAATCTTTTTATAGAGTTTAAAAGCAAAACTTTATTTCTCTATTAAAATAAAAAAAATCTCAATATATTGAAAGTTTAATAAAGACAATTTTTTACTATTAATATATAAAATTTAATTACAATTTTCAATATATTATTGTTAAATTGCTAGCAACGCAAGTATCTTACAAACAAAATAAAAAAATGCTACAAAAATAAGCAATCGATTGCAATTACAAATAGATGTATAGATATAAATTATTGTTTATTTATTAATTAATTATTTTAAATTGTATTTTTGTCGAATAATTTACGCAAAGTCGATATCTTTAATATTAAGAATAAATCTTTGCGATACTTAAAGAACGTCGCGCGTCTTAATTAACTATTTTAAATAATAATATTTGCTCTTTAAAGATTTAGAAAATTTAGCAAGTCTTTTCTTCTTCTTTTTTATATTTATATCTTAAATATCTTTTAATTATTAAGCTTTAAAGCAATATTTTTTAATATTTGTCTTTTTTTTTAGTTTAGAATTTTTGTTTGTTAATATTGTTTTTATTATATCTTTATTTTGTTGCTTTGTATTTTTAATAAACTTAATTTATTATTTTGTATTTTTAATAAATTTAAATTTAATTATTTTGTAAAAAGATCTTTTTAAGATATATAAACAAAGCAAAGACTTTTTAAAGTTTGTAACATTTATATTATAAGAAAACTTAACAAAAAATTGTTTTAAAAAATAAATTTTGTTAATACTAAATTTTAAATTTTAAATTGTAATATAATAAATATATAAAGAAAGTATTTAAATTAAACTCTTTTGCGTTGCAAAGTAAGAAAATATTTTAATATTAAAAATAATAGTAGTTTTGTTATTTAAGTTTTAAAATACAATTATTAATATTTTTAATATTAATGTTAAATTATTACTTAATTGTAGTCTTAAGTAAAATACAACAAGAGCGCAAATTGTCTTTTTTATTAAACTTAGTTAATTATATTTTGTGCAATTGTATTATAATGCAATAAAAATAAATTGTTAAATAGACTAATTTATTTTCGAAATATATTTCGAACTTAAATATATTTTTTGTGTTAAAGACAATTATAGTAAAGATTTTCTTATTAATTACAAACAAATAGTTGTCGTATTAATCGAAAATTAACAAATTAATAATTAAGATTTTTTTAACTTAATTGTTTGTTTTCTAGTTGTAGTAAATATAGTTTGCAATATTATATTTTAATTTAAAGACGTAAAAAAGATAAAAAGATATTATAATTTTGTTTTTACAAGTTCTAGCAAAAATCGAAAAATTATTATTGTTAAAATTTTTGTTATTAAAAATAACTTGCTTCTTTAAATAATTTTATTTACAAAAGTATTAGCACAAAATTAATTCGACGCAAATTGCAAAAAAGAAAATTTATTAACTTCTAAATAAAAGCAACTTTGTCTTAAGTTTTTGATAAAATCTTCTTTTTATTATTAAATATTTTTTTATTATTTTTGTTGTTTTTGACAACTTTCTAAGATATGCTTTTGAGTTTTTTTGCATATTTAACAAACAAAAAACTCTTCTTTAGATTTTTGATTAATTTATTAAAGTTCTCTTTTATAAAAGTAATTAATATCTAATTGACAAACAAAATTAACAAATCAAAAAAAAGATTTGTCGAAATAATAATTGTTTTAACAAAAATTTGTTAATTAAAGATTGTAAAAAAATTTAAAGATATTAAGGTTTTTGCAATATTAAAAGATATAAAATTTTTATTAACAATTAAAGATATTGAATTTTTAATAGTGCGCAAAGATATCGATTTTTTAATAATATCAATTAATTCGATTTTTAAAAAAAAGTTGTTTTTATTTATAATAAAAGAATATGCTAAAGAAAGACAAATATAAAATAAAATTTCGATTTTTGTAATTAAAAAGACACAATTAAGCATAAAAAAATACAAAAAAGTACAAAAAAGCTATTCTTTACTTAAAGAAAAATTAATAAACAAAAGAATTTATTTTTTAAAAAAATCTCTTAGCAAAAAATATAAATAATCGAGTATTAAATTAAACAATAACAACAAATATATAAAATTCGCAAAGTTAATAACATTATATAGTAAATAAATAAAAGCAATATTTTTTAAATAAATAGATTTTGTAAGTATTAAAAATATTGTTGTTTAATAACAAATATTGTTTTTCGAAAACGCAATACAAGTATTTTTTTATTTATTAATTAATTAGCAATCTTGAAACAAGTTGCAAACAATAATAAGTAAATAACAAAAAAATATTGCGCATCTTTGCTTTAATAATTGTTTTTAAATAAAAAATTATTATATTAAACTTTCGATTATTAATATATTTTATTAATTGTTTTTTTAATTTTTAAATCTTTATCTTTATTCTTTTTTTTTGTAGATAAAGCTTCTTTTTAATTATAAATAACAAAATAAGTGTAAAACTTATTATTGCGTTTGCTAACTTATATACTAGTTTTTAATATTTGACGAAATTTATAATTAATTATAGTTAACATAATATTGTAAAAGAAACAAATAATTAAATTTTATTGTTTAAAATTAAAGAAAAATAATACAAGATAATTGTTAAATACTTTAATTATATTAATAAGCACATAAAAATTGTCGAGAAAATAATAGAAAAAATTTAAGTATTGCTAAAGTATTAAAAGCTATAAAATGTAATTTATTGAAATAAACGCAAAATATTTGCAAACTTAAAAACACTTATTTTAAAAAATCTTCGACATAGTTAAAAACAACAACACAAAAAATATAATTTTTTTTTATCTATTTAAAGATTCTAAAGTAAAACAATAATCAATTAAAATTTTAATAAATTTCTAGAAAACAACATTTTACAAATAACTTAAATTGCTAAAAGAATTTTAAATATAAATTAAATATATAAACTTTTAAGTTAAGTTGTTCTTTAACTATTATACATCTAGCTAGTAGATTGCTTTATTCGACGAGTTTTACTCAACAAATTGCGCTAATCTCTAAGAGAACTAGCTTAACAAGTAAAGATAAATTTGCGCATAGCTAAATAGATTATTAATTCAACTATTTATTACAACTCGTCTAGTATTTGTTTTGTATATTTTTTGCTTTGCTTTTATAACAAATAATAGTTTCAAACAATATACAAAGTACTTCTTTATTGCTAGCTTATTGTATCAATTAATCGACAAACTATATTAATTATTTTGTTTTTCGTTAGATTCGATATACTAATTTATCAACTATTTTAATTACTTGTTAAGCGAATCTTTATATTAAAAACAATTTACTTTTACTTAATATTTGTTGAGCTACGCAATTAATTTGCAAAACAACTTGTTAAGCTACGCAATTAACTTGCAAAGCAATTTGTCAACATTAATTAACTTGTTTATTTTTTAACTTATTTGCAAATCTTATTCAAATCTCGCATTTATTAAGTACGCAATATTTATCTTTTATTAATTTTTGTCTCAAGCTAACTTTATATACGAAAAAAAAAGTATCTATATTAGCTTATTAACTTCTTGCTTTTCTATTTACTAATTATTAGTACTTAGCTTATCTTTTACTCTTTATTTAACAAGTCGCTATTAAGATTGTTAAACAAGTTTCTTACTTTTCTTTATTCTCTATTTAATTAACTCGCAAACGTAAAACTTATTTAATAGAAAAGTCTTGTATTTAATTTATTAAATAAACTATTAACAAATCTTTCTTCAAACAAATTGTCAAAAAATTCGAGACAACTACTTAAAATCTTAAATTATTAAAAATTTAATTTGACAAATATACTAATTTTATTGTTTAATTAACTTTTAAAGATTTATTAACAATCTTAAAGTTCTTAAATAAATACAAGAATTCTAAGCTTATTGCTTTAGCTTTTTTTATTAAATCGATTAACTTAATTGTTATTATCTTGCTAAGCAATTTATATTCGAGTAATTTATCTTCTTTTATTGAATCGATCGACTTGATTGTTATTAATTTATTAGATAGCTCGTATTTATATAATTAATTTACTATAAGCAATAAATCTTACAATTAATTTAGAAATTTAAACAACAACTTTCTTAAAAAATTAACAAATTGTTCTAGATTAAACGCTTATTATTAAGCATTCTTTGTCTTATATAGAAATTGCAACAATTACAATAAAATAACAAATTTATTTAATAATCTTTTTAGAACTTGTAGACAACAAAAGCTTGCGTTTGTTTGCAAAAACAATTTGTTACATATAAGAGTATCAAATTATATTAAAATAATAGAAAAATTATATTAACAAAGCAAGTCGACGCTTTTAAGATCGCAATTATTAAGCAATCTCTTTTTTTCAACATATAAAGTTATCTTGCTCTTAATATTTAAAATATATTTATTGTTTAAAACTTACAAAGCTAACTTGTTTTACTTATTCAAAATTTCTTTACTCAATCTTTTACCTACTAGATATCGAACAAATAATACAATATTAATTAGACTCTTTTTAATTATTAAATGTCGAACAAGCAATATAGCTTTAAGCAAACTAATCTTACTTAATAAATATTAAACAACTAGTATAACTTTAATTAAAACGCTTTTAACAATTAAATATTATTTATGTTTAAATACTCAATTAGTTTCGCCATTTATTTATATATTTATAGCAATATTATCTATAATTAATCGAGTCAATCGAGAGATTCAAAAATTTGCTAAGAAGACAAAGTATTTACGCCTTAAATAATAAAGCAATTGCGTAAATTAATGCGTCGAGAAATTCAACAATTTAATTAAATTGACAAAAATTCTTAAAAACATTGTTATTTAAATAGAAACAATAATCAAAACAATTTAGTTACTTTAATCAATTACTTTAGAGCAACAAATTTAAAATTCTTTTATTTAGACGCTTTAAAAAGCTATAAATCAAATAATATTATTTTCGCAAATAAAGAGACAATCTATTAAGAAATCTTTATATTTGTTAAACAAATAAAAAATTATACTTATATAGTTAACAAAATTACAATAAAGAAAAATCTATTGTTATATTTTTGTAACGCTATTATAATTTAATATTTAAAAAAAATCGAAAAGTTTAAGTGCAAAATATTTAGAAGTTTTTTATTTATTAATTTTATTAACAAACTAAAAATGCAATTTAAAATAAAAATTAATAAAGTTTTTAACAAACTTATTTTAAAGATCTTTACAATTAAAAATGCGCAAAATAATCGCAAAACAAACAATTTTCTTTAAAATATTATTTTGTATTTTTAATTAATTAATATCTTTAATTTACAAAGTTAACTTATATAAGTTTAAAATTAATTTAATTTAAAATTGCGTTTAATAATTATTATATTAATAATTTACACAATTGTTTAAAACTTTATTAAGAAATTAAATACAAAAAAAAAGTTATAAAAGACAATAATAAATGTTTGTTAATTATTAACTTAAAATTGCGATTGTACTTAAAAGTTTAAAAAATACAACAATAATCTTAAAAATAACAATTAACAACAATAAACTTGTTAATTATTTGTATTTTATTAGTTATGCTTCTCTTATACTTTGTGTTCTATTTACTTTAATTTATATTAATTGCTTACAAACTATTAAGTTTGTTTATTTTTGCAAAATGCGTCTAATTTTAATAATTAATATTGCTTTATTATATTGTTGTCTTCTTTCTTTAAGTGTTTTGCTATTATTATTGTTAATATTAAGACGCAATCAAATAGCAAAAACAAAAACTTGTTTCTTTTTAAAACAAATAATTGTTATATTAAAAATAAAGATTAACAAAATTATAATAATTATTAATCTTAAAAATATTAATTATTCTATTAATTATTAATATACTAGTAGTTATCTTATTAATAAGCTAAATATTAATTTTTTATCTTGTCAATATATTAACTAGTTGTTGTATCGATTTATTATATAAATTCTTTGTTATATAATAATTTGTATTATTCGACTCAATTTTACGATATTTTTGTGTACTACTTAAAAATCTCGCAAAACAATATCTATTACGTTAAAGAAAATTATTAAAAAGAGACTTTATCGAAGAAACAACGCAAGAACTTGTTAATAATTGTTAATGTCTTTTATATTAATTTAAAAATAGAACTTCTATTATTTAAACAACTTATTTGTACAAAATTCTATTGTATTTTTCAATTAATTAATAAGCTTTTCTAATATATTAAGAAAAGATACAATTTTAAATATCGAACAAAACAAACGTTTGTCAAGATCTTTTATATTAACAAAGCTAGACTGACCGTTCGGGTCGGTTTTTCCCCGAAATCTATAATCCGACCCGAAAGTTATATCTAATTAGGCCAAGTTTTAACCTAATATAGTTAGTAGTTTCATAATTTATGCAATTCGGTTCCAACTGTTGGAACCGAACGATTAGTCTATACAAAGCGATAATAAAATTAAATCAAATTATTAACAATTTAGAACTAATTAAATTAAATGTTAAAACAATAATCGACACAAACTTGATTTTTTGTTTATATTATTACATTGTTATTTTGCTAAAATTTGTTTAGCAAAACTCGTTGTATATTATATGCGTAAATATTAAATATATTATAACTTTTATCGATTGCAAGTTTTTTAAGAATTTTGTATTAAATCTTTCTATTAAAAAGATACAAATACTTATCTTTGTATACAATATTAATATCGCGAGATACTTAATCAATAACTATTTTGTATTAAATATATATATTAAAGATTATATACATAATAGAAAGTTTATCGCGTATATTTGTTAAAAAATATATATTGTTAATAATTTTAAAATTAAATTATTATTTAATATAAATATTATAATTTCTAAACAAATAATTGTTGATCTTAATATTAAACAATTTACTCTAAATAGCTATTAAAAATTAACAACTAATCTTAACATTATAATACAAAATAATATCAAAATTTGTCAAATCTTAAAATTGAAACACAAAATAATTGTTAACGTAAACAATATTGCTAAAGTATCTATTTAAATTAATTAATTTCTACTAGATTGTAATTTCTTATTTAAATTAAATCTTATTAACGTTTATATATATATAATAAATGTTTTGTTGTCGACAATTTATATACGCAACAAAAGCTCTTTATTAATTATTGTTTATAAGTTGACGAATTTCGATTGTCTAATTAAGTTTAAAGAGCAAAACTACTATTAAATTAACTTCGACAAACATAATTAAGTTGTCAAAGATAATATAAAAATAAAAATATTATTAAACAAATATTAAACAATTCTATTTAATAATATATATATTTGTAACTTATTAATTAAAATAATCGAGCTTCGCACTTTTATTAATAAATTTGTTATTTTTTGAAAAAACAATAATAGAATTGTTAAGTTAACAAAAGACAATTGAATAATTATTTTATTAAATAACAATTAAAACTTTACAACAACTTTTAAAATAATACAAAAAATCTATTTGCTAAACAAACAAAACAAAAAAATAATTAATAAAAAATTCGACAAACTTTATTAGCAAGAGAAAATAAAATAATTTACGCAATTAACTTTTTTTAATTTCTTAATCTTTGTTATTTGATATATAATTAACAACTTTAATAATTAATTTACTAAAAAGTATTAAATAATTATAAATATTAAAGATTTAAACAAACTAACAATTATTAATAATTACTTAATATTTATACAAAGCAATATTATAGCGCAATTGAAAAATTGCGATTATATAAGCTTAATAAATAATTTTGTTTTCTTTCTTTAATTTGTAGTAGTCGAATAAGATTGTTACAAATTCTTGTTTATTGTTTATTAAAACAAAAAACAACTTAATATTATTATTATAAAATGTAAAAACTTCTTAGCTTATATACAACAAATAATAAATAAATAATTGCAACTTCTATATAAGTTTTGCAAAATATATATTAATAATATTGTTATTTTTTCTAAATTTTTTACAAATTATTTTAATTATTTACAAAATCTTTTTATTAAGTTTGTTAAACTTCAAATTACGCTAAGTTTTACAAAAATCTATTTTAACTATTTAAGTATTATTTTGTTTAAACAAAAGATTGACGTTTTCGATCTATTTATTATTGAAAAACAAATTGTTGCAATTAAAATTATTTAATTTTTTAAAAATTTTAGAGCGTTAAAAATATATTTGAATCTTGTTAATTATTAATATAACAAAATTGTTTAATATATACAACATATTAATTTGTTGCAACAAAAGAAAATACAATTACTTAAGAATTTGTTTGCGCAAAACAATTAAAAGTATAAAATGTATTTTTAAAATATTTTTATTAAGCAATTATTAAGTTTGTTAAGCTTTTTTTTATTAATTTTAACATATTTTTACAATATTAAATTTTCTTATTTATTTCGATATTAATTGTTGTCTATTTATAAGATTCGACGCAACAAAAAAACAAAAATATAAAATTAAAATTTATTATGTTAAAAACAATTCTATTGACAATAACTTTCAAAAATTTAATATCTAGTATATACTATTTTTGTTTAAAATATTAAGTATTGTTAAGTCTTACTACTAATTAATAGAATTAAAAATTGCTTATTTAGTTTAAACAATTAAAAAAACAAAATATCTAATTAAGACTTTCAAGTAATTAATTATTGTTTATATAGATTACTTAACTACGTTTAATATTGTTAAGCAAACAATTTTGTTGTTATTTGTTACAAACAAGCTTAATCTTAGATTTATATATATATTGCAATATCTTTTGCAATTTAATTTTGATATTTAATATAAAACAAGTTGTTTAAATACAATATCTAACACTTTGTTTCAATTGTTAATATTAGTTAACAAAAAAAAAATATTAAAGAGTTTAACGAAATTGATATTTTTATATTTAAGATTAAAGTCTTAAAAGTAAACAAACTTGTTAAACAAATTTTCAAAAAAAGAAAAATCTAATTGTATAAACAATTTTTGATAAAACAATATTCTTTTATATTTATTTAATAAAAATAAGCGCTAATTTTAAAAAACAATTGTTCGACATTTATATTAAATTTGTTAAATAAACAAAAATTATAAATATTATTTAGAAGTTTGTTATATTGTCGAATATACAATTCTTTGTAAAAGATAAATTATTATACTATACAAACTACGTTAATCAAAAAAGACTTTATCTATTAAAAAAATTTAAAGTTTTTTTTTTATTTAAATATATAATAAAAATTATTACGTTAACTTTATTTGTTTATATAAAACAATTTTTATCAATTTCTATTTTCGCAAATTAAATAATTATTTATAATATTATATAATATATTGTTAAGAGTGCAATTTTTATTAAATAAAGTATTATTAATTATACAATACTTTAAATTTTATTATTAATTTTTCAATATTCTTTTATATAATAAATTTCGATTTTATATTAATTTTATTAAATAAGCAAAATATAAACGTTGCACTTATTGCAATATATAAATTTTTTAAAAAAGTAATAATTATAATTAATAAAAATATATATATTGCTAAGAACTAAATTAATATAATAATAAACAAACTCGCAAACTAAAGAATATTAAAGACTTTTATATACAATTGTAATAAAAACTTTTTATCTAAGTTCTAATACGCTATATTTAAGAAACTTAATATTAATTTTTTGATTTTCGTTGTTTATTATTCTTAAATCGATAATTAAAACAAAAAAACTAATTAAACAATAAAACTTGTTTTTTGTTATATAATAACAAACAATTTTAAATTCAATTAAATATTCTTTCTTTTAACTCTTCGAATACAATTGAACAATCTATTTAGTTTCTTTATTAATCTTTTGTCAAATAAAATAATTATAAAATTTAAAACTTAAAATTCTTTAATTCTTTTTAAACTTAACAAACAAAAAAAAATTAATTTAAAAAAAAATTAATAAATACAACAAAAACTAAGATCGCAATTGCTTAAATTAATATAACAACAAAGAATCTTTATAATAAATATTATTAATTTTTAACTTTTTAAATAAGCAATTAAGTTTTTCTTTGTTTATACAAGAGTTACAACTTGTCTTTTATAAAATCGACAAAATTAACTATTTAACAAATTAATTTCTTTACAATTTTCGAATAAAAAAATAATCTAATTTATAAACTTAACTTGCTTATTAATTAAAAAATTTATTTAATTATTTTTATTATTAATTTAAAGTTAATTTTTAAAGAAGACAATCTTTACAATTGTTTGCAATTTAATTATTTTAAATTAATTACAAAATTTAATAACAAATAATATGTTTACAAAGTTAAATTTTTTGTTAATTATTAACTTTGTTGTTACAATTGCAAAAAAATTATTTCGAACTATTTAATTTATTAAAAAGATTATAAACTTAAGTTCGATTGTTAATACAACAAAGATTTGCTAAATAAAGTCGAAAATCTTGTTAAAAAATATAAGATAAAATATAAGATTTTTATTAATAATATTATATAATATCTTAATCAATCTACAAAGTTTATTGTAATAAAAAACTTAATTAAAGAAATTATATTTATAATATTGCAATACTTTTTAATTAACAAAGTTAAAAAAAAATTACAACAAGATTGTAATTGTTTTCGAAAATTATAAAACAAATATTTTTGTTAAATTAAGATGTTAAACAAGTAAATTATTATTAATCGAACAACTTTTAACTTTATTAATATAATTTAAATTAAGATTTATAACAAATTATTATATTATAACTTTTAATTTTTTAAGCAATACTAAACAAGCAATTTTTGCAATATTATATTAGTAGTAATACGAAATATAAATATTAATCGACGTTTTTGTTAATATACTTGTAAGATTAAGTAACAAAATTCTATTTATTAGACGCGTAATTTTAATAATTATTAATATTTACTTAATAATTTCTTTTTTAAAATTAACAATTTATTTAACTTTACAACTTAACAAGTTGCAAAAATTTATTACTTGTTTGCGCGTTATTTATTATCTTTATTAATTGCTTAATTTGCCAAATGTTATATTATTATTATAAAACTTCTTAAGTTTATTAATATATTTATAATTGCTACTTAAAAGATTGTAGCAACTTGTTAAGTTAAAAAGCACAAACAACAATTTATTATTTAAAAAAATACAACAATTAAAAAAGTTAAAAAACAAATTATTTTTGTTAACTTTAAACAAAAAGATATTAAATACAAAATTATTAAAGACAAAAACAACAAAAATTACAATAATAACAACAACGCAAATTTGCTCAATTATAATTGTCTAAATATTTAAACTTTTTTAATATTTGTTAAGAACAAAATTAAGAATTGCAACAACTTTCTTATTATTAAAATATATATTTATTATGTTTTTACAAAAGAATTAAAATTTTTTATCTTTAAAAGTAAAATATTTAAGATAGCAATTAAAGATAATTATTTAATTCTAAGTTAATTTAAATTTAATACTAAATTTATTAAGTTAGTTAACAACAATAACAAAACAATCTAATCTTAGACTTTTATTGCGCTAATTAATTTTAATATTGTTTGTATAATTTTTGTTAAAATTAAAATTAACAAAAGAAATTAATTATAACTAGCAATCTTTAATATCAATAGTAATTTACAAATATTTTGCAAATTATTTAATATTTTTGCGATTATAAAATATAAAGAATTGCTTTATATATTAATCTATAAACAAAAGTATTAACTATACAACAAAAAAATCGATATTATATCTATTGTATCGAACGCTAATTATTGTATTATAGAAATTAACAATATAGTTATAAATCTAATAAAGAGCAAAATCTATACAACAACAAAATTTGTATTAATTTTATCTACGATTAAGAAATTTCTACAAACTTATATGCAAAATATTATAAATTAAATAAATCTAGTAAGTTACAACAATCTTTATATCGACTTTGTTTACATTAAATTTGTTAAACTTAAATTTAAAATTATTAAAAATAAATTTTAATTTAAGAAGATTATTAATCGAATTAAGCAAAAATTACAAAAAGTATTTGACGCATTTATATTAGTCAAAATATATACAAAAAAAAAAGACAATATATATTTTAGATTTCAACTATCGATTAATTAAATATTACAAATTTGTTAATTTATTTAATAACAAAATTAAGATTAATTGTTTTAGTAGATTAACGCGCACGTTGCATTCGCAAAATAACGCAAAAAATAACAAATTCTTTTTAAAATAAAAAGCAAATATCTTTTTAATAAACAACAAAAAGAAACTACAAAAACAAATTTTTGTTTTGCTATTCTTTTTGCGCAATACGTTGACAAACAATGCAAAGACTACAATTTTTATTTGCTCTAATTTTATAGAAATTAAGACTATAAAAATCTTCAAAATTATTAATACTTTAATTGACAAATTATACAACAAGTTTTAAGAGATTAACGCAAGATTCGAAACTATTGCAATAAGTGTTTTAACAATATAAAACAATAATATTACAAAAATATATAAAGATATTGTTCTAAATAAGATTGCTAAATTTACTTAAAAGTTGTCGAATTTACTAGCTTTAATTCTTAGAAAAAAACAAATTATACAAAGTAATATATATCTTATTAGTTAACATATGCACAATACGTACACTAAAGTTTTCAAAAAAAATTATTAAAAACAATTTCTTAAATTCTACAATTTGCTAATTATTATAAAAGATTAATTTGTCGCACTTATTAAATACAATAAGAGAAAAATCAAGAAAAATAAGAATGCAAATAACAATAGCAACACGAAAATAAATTGTTTGTTATTCAAAAAATTACAATATATAATTTAATAAATATTTGTCGATAAATAAGTTAATCTTGTTCTAATTATTGTTTAATTAATATATTACTACAAGTTTGTTCAATATTAATAAATAATAAATAGATCGACTAGTTTGTAAATAAATTAAGAGTTAAGAATTTAAAAATAATTGGTTTTCTTTTGGTTTCGCGATTTGCTTTAGTTGTTTTATAGATATATTATTACAAGTTTGTTCGACAAATATTTCTATTAATTATTATCGACAAAAGCGTTGTTTTCTTTTTTTAGAAAAAGAATTTGTTATATATCTAGCTAGCAAATTGCTTTACTTAACAAGTTTTACTCGACAAGTTGCGCTAGTTTCTAAAAGAACTAACTCGACAAATAAAGATAAATTTGCGCATAGCTAGATAGATTATTAATTCAACTATTTATTACAACTCGTCTAGTATTCGCTTCGTGTATTTCTTGCTCTACTTTCGTAACATTAACGTTTGTATCGCAATATTAAAAATTAAAAATTAAAAAAACTAGTTATCTTAAATAATTAAAAAGAAGTTATTAATATATTAAATTGCGAAATAACATTACTTTTTAAGAGTTTTGTATTAATTTTTTTCGATTTGCAAATTTATAAGTTTAATTAAATTAAATTAAACATCTTCGATATATTTAAAAATTAAGAGACTAAAATTATTAAAAATAATATTTTAATATTAATAATAATAGCAACTTTATTAAAGAATTAAGCAAAAATTTGTAAAAAAAAATATTAAAAATCGATATTATTATATTAAGAAATAAATTTAATATTAAAGCAAACAACAAACAACGTATTAAATAACAAATAGAAGTTCTTATAAGCTAAGAAATTTATAAGTTAAATGCGAACTTTAATTTTTGTTAAAAAGCAATATTAATATTGCAACGTTAACTAAATATTAACAAATTATATAAAAAGATTAATAATAAAAAAAACAAATATATATACAAAAGAGCAATACTTTAGAGTTGTTTATTTGTTGTTAAAATTGTTATTAATTAAATATCTTAAGTATATATATTTTAGTTATTTTTGCAATATTGTTAAATTTATAAATCTTATAAATAGTAAAGCAAATATAATAGTTACAATTATTAAAATTAGTCTTATTAAAGTATGCAACAAATGTTATACGCTAAACTTGCTAAAATATTAAAATTCGAATTAATAAAAAATAACAAGTTAATAAAGAAATAAAACAAATAACTTAAAAATCTTCAAATATATTGTTAAAAAATTTACTTTTTTAATAAAATATAATAAAAATATAATTAAAATAATTGTTCTTAAGATTACAAATATTAAAATATAAGAGAATTAAAATTAAAATAAAAATATAATTGTATCGCAAATATTTAAATAATTTTAAAATAACATTATTAACAAAAATAACTAAAAATTTAAAATCGAAGATTTAATTAATATTAAGTATAATATATATCTTTATTATTTTAATATTTACAATAGAAAGTCGAATTTAAAATAACTTCGCAATATATTTTACTCTCTTACGTAGCAAATTATTTATATTAATCTTTTATATTAACTTCTTTATATAATATTGCGTTTAAATTGCAATTGTTGTTTTATATTTTATCTCTATTATATTAAATACGTTTGCAAGAGTAATAATACTTATTTTCTTTATATTAATATTAGTGTTTCAAAATATGTCGAATTTAATAAGAAAAAAAATATTATTTAAGATTTTGTGTCTCTTGATTAAGAATTTAAAAAGAGTTGTACTTTAATTATTAAAAACTTTTATTAAAAGATTCTATCTTAATAGTTTAATATAGTAGAAAAAGATAATATATTAATTAATATCGAAAAAGCGTATATTTATAGTTTTAAAAATATAGCAATATAAAAACAAATTAACTTTGCAAAGTATAAAAGTTCAAAATCTATTGTTTGCGATTGCGAAAATATTTGTATAACAAAATTAAAAATTATATATAATTTTATTGCAAAAAATAAAAAGATTGTTTAAAGAACAATTTTATTCTAGTATATAACAATTTAGTTTAACAACAAGTTGCTTAATAATATAAAATTAAAAAACGTAAATTAATTTACAATTTGTTATATTTAACAAATCTCTTTTGTTTTATTAGTATTTAAAAAACTTAATTAATACAATTAAATCGAAGATAGATTTTTTGCATTTACTTAACTTATTTTAAGAAGTTTTATTAGCAATATTTTAATTTATAAAGCAAATTGAAATAACTCGCAAATTAAAATTAATATTAATATTTTACTAAGTAGCAATTGTATCGCAACTTAAAAAATTATTAATTATTAACAAATTAATTCTCTTTAAACATTTAAAAACGCTTAAATGTTTATTATATAAATAGAAAGATAAACTTATTTTTTTAATAGTTTTTTTAAAAAGTAGAATAAAAGTTCGCAAACAAAAGTTAATTAAGTTTCGCAAAATTTGTTTTTGTATTAAGATCGAAATAATTATACAATAAAGATAAAATTGCTTTTGCAAAAAAAGAAAAAAAAGAAAATATTAATTAATAAATTAAGAATTTAATAAAGTTTAATTGTTAATTAAACAATTAAAAATACGCAACGCATCTTTATTATTTCAAAAATCTAATTTTTTTAATAATAAGTTTATTTTTGTTTGCGCAATTAATTAATTTGCACAAAGTCTTTCTTTTAAATATAAATAATAATTTTACTTTATTATTTATTGCAATTAAAGTAGTTATTTGTTATAAATAATTATTTTATATATTTGTTTTCTTTTTTTTTACTTAATTCGAATTTGTTTTTATTGTTGCTCTTTTTTTTAAATTGCTTATTGTCGCAATTTAAGTTTGTTTTATTAAGTTTTATTAATTTGTTTTTTAATATTTATAATTTAGAAACAATTATTTTTCTTTATTTGTTATTAAAAATTAAAAAAGAATAATTTAAACAAAATAATACAAATAAATAGTTTGTTTAACAAGTAACAATAAACTCTATTTAATTATTTTTAAAATTTTATTTGTTTTCGAAAAGACAAAACTTTTAAAAAGAAATATCGAAATTTTCTTAATTACGTTTATAATAAAATAATTAATTACAAAAACTTTTTATTAATATTAGAAAATTACAAAGAGCAATTTATATATTAATATAATTAAAATCGAGCTATTAATAATTTTTGCAAAGAACTTCGAACACTAGTTAAAGATTTGTTGTTTAATTTATTTTAAAAGCTTATTGTTAATTTTAATTAAAATTTATTTATTAAACTTAAAAATGCGAAAAAAATAATAAAAATTGCAATTTCTTGTTAATAGAATATTATTGTTGCAATTATTTGCTAAAATTTAAACACAACAAAATCTAAAAATACAATTAATTAACAATTAATTATACTTTTTGTTTTGTTTTATTTGTTGCATTTAAAGTTGTCTTCTAATTTTTAAATTATTTTTGCGTTTTATTTGTAACAAAATAAAATAAAACAAAAAGTAATAAACTTGCTATATTTGTTTAGCTTAACAATATTTTATAAAATTATACAAAATCGATTAAACAAATTAACTAATTTCTTAAAGATATATCTAATTATAATAAAAAAGCTCTTTATAACAATTTTAACTTATAATAATCTTAAGTTTCTAAAAGATTAAAAAGATTAAAAAATTTAAAAAATTTAAAAGTTTCGATTAATTATATTTGTTATAATAATCGAATTTTAAAATTTTAACATTATGTCTTTTTTTTATTATATATAAAATTCGAAAGAGTATTTATTATTAATAATAATTATTGTTTTAACTTTAATTAATAAGAGTTTTAATATTAAGATACAATATATTCTCTTTTATTTTATATATATTATATTTAATTTAATAAGATTTAAATCTTTTATATTAAGAGCATTATTAAAAAACTCTTTTAATTGTTAAAGTATATTAATATAAATTTTTTTAAATTGTATTTATATTTAAGCTTAATATACTAAAGTTATATAAAACAAAATTGTATTTTATAATATTAATTTAAAGAAATAAAAGTATAATAACTAACAATATTTTTATAATTAAAGATCTTTATCTTAAGCAACTAAAAATTAATTTAAACAATTTTGTTTACAATTAATATATATATTTTATTACAAATAATCTTAAGATATACAAATATATAAAAAAGATAATTTAATTTCGAAACTATATTTTTCGAATTTTGCTTAACAAATTTTATTAAATTATGCTATTTATTAAATTTTAGCATTTAAAATTTAATATACTTTAGCTTATATATGCAATATATATAAAAAAAAATTGTATATATAAATTAGATTTTTTTGCAATACGCAATAAATAAATAGCAACAATAATATATTATTTATCTTAATAACTTTTAAACTATTAAAAGATTAATTCTTTAAAGTTATATTATTTGTGTTGTTAATACTTAAATAAAATATATATTAAATTTGTCGCAAAGCAAGTTCTTTAACAAAATTAAAAAAACAACTTTTTAACTTAAGAAGCAATCTTATAACTAAAACAATTTTTAAATAACTATATTATATTAAATTAATCAAAATTTTTACGCAAAATCTTTTGCAAATTTTGCATTTAATCGATTTCTAATTAGAAATTAGAAATTTTGTAATTATTAAAACTTCTATTTTTATATAAAGATATATTTTACTTTTAAGTATGTTGTAAAAATAACAAATATTAGATTGCTTTATTATATATTTCGCAAAGTTATTATTATATTTTAGACAAAAATAATTAAAACGCTTAATTATACAAAGACTTTGCTACGCATAATATATATAATAAATTTTTTTGTTGCTACTAAAGAATTGTAGAATGTTATTCTCTCTAATAATTTAATAAATTTATTAAAAAAAAGTAATAACAACTTTAAAATCAATCGATTATTAAAATTATTAAATTTTAATTTAAAAACTTTTTAACAAAAGCAATTTTATTTCTCTTTTAATAGCAATTAATTACTTAAAAATTAAGTATTTAATACTTTATATTTAATACGTTTTTAATTAATATTTGAGTCTATCTTTAACTTAATTAATATTAATTATTATTTAAAAAAAGAAAACGCAAAAAATATATAAAGTTTAATTAAAATATTATTAATTAAATTATTAATATTAAGCTTAAAAAAAATCCATAAAGAATATTATTGTTAATCTTTAAAAAAACAAATTAAAAATACTTAATAATAACAAGATAAAATACAATCTATATTATATATCTTCGATTAACTTCGACAATATTATCGAACTTAATATTGCTAAAATCGATATTAATATTAAGATTAATACATTAAATATTGCAAAAAGCTCTTAATTTTTATCTATTTTTATAAACTTAATTAAAATACTTTTAATATTATAGATTACAATATTTTTTTAATTTAAAATTTCGATTTATTTGCAAAGTTTATTAACAAAAATTCGAAATTAAAATATTAAAAATCTTAAAATAAAAACTTAATATAAAACTTTAGTGTTATACTATCTTTTTTAATTTTAAAATATAAATAATAACGCAATCTCTTTCTTTCTTTATCTTTTTTATTTTCTTTTTTGCTCTTTTTTTTGTTTATATATTTAAATGTCTTCTTATATATTAAAATTATAATTAAAAATATATTGCGCAACTTTAATTATATTTAAATTACAATTATTTAAATAAATTAATTTTTTTTGTTTTTTGTTATTTAATAAGAGTACAATATTTTAAGAAAATATCTTTTGCAATATATTTAATACTATCTTTCTTAATAATTAACAAAATCAATAAAAGATTTGCAATATTTAAGAAGACTCTATATTAAAGATGTTTCTATTTTAAAATTCTTTACTTAATATATTAATTCTATCTTTTTTATTATTTGTAGCAAATCTTTGTTTAATATTTTTTTGTTTTTTTTTGTAAACAATACTTTAAATATATTATTTAATAGCTATTTTGCTTTTTGTATTTTATACTTTATTAAAGTCAAATTAATAGATAAAAACGTTTTAGTATTTTTTGTATTAATTATATTCTTATCTCTTTTTATCTTTAATATTATTTTTTTGTTGTTTTTATCTAACGTTTAATCTTGTTTTAGAATATTTAAAATTTTAATATTATATTTTAATAACGTGTTTTAAGTATTGTCGAATTTGCGTTTTAAATTTTTGTTGTTAATAATTAAATATTTTAAAGTATTAAGAGTTTTTAATATTATATTTAATATTATTAAAGTTAAAATAAATTGTAGAAAAGAATTTCTAAGAATATTTGTTGCTTTACGTTCTTTTTACTTCTTTAATTAATATTTTAAATAAAGATATTTAAATTTGTTTTTTTTTGCTTTAAGTTTAACTTCTTATGCCAATTAATTAATTTTTTTTTTTGAAATAATAGATTAAGTAACACAAATTTAATCGATTTTTTCGAATATTAATAATATTGTATTATTTAAATCTTAATTAATAAAAAATCTTAATTTAATTTTACAATAACAATTACTTCTTTTCTTTAATATAAAATTGATTAATTCTTATATATTTAAAAGTATATTATATTTTCGATTTATTACTTTTGTTATTTGTTTTTTAAGTTTAAATTTCTTTGTCTTTATTAGATTTTTTTGTTTGTTATTATTTTTACAATTTATAAAATTTTGCTCTTTTGCGATAGACTTTTTTATTAATGTTCGATTTAGCATATTTTTTTTCGCTTCGAACACTTTTATATTATTTCGAAAATAGAAAAATAAAATGTGTTAACTCTTTGTTGTATCGATTTGCTTTATTAAGTTGTTAATATATTTTTACAATAAATAAAAAAAGCATTTACATATAGATTTTTTAAATATTTAGATTATTAACGCTTAGCTTATATATATTTGTGCAAATTAGAATTCTTAAATATAGACAATTTTTAAATCTTTTTTTAAAAGTTTTCTAAATATATTTTTTGTTATTTTTAATTATAGAAGTTGTTATTAATTGAACTTATTTTATTATTTTCGACAAGTAGTTTAAAATCTTTATTTATTATTAAATGCGTTTATATATTTTATTTATGTTAATTATTTTGTTAATATAAACAATTGTTTTTGAAATATCTTAAGATTTTTTAACTTGCGTCAACAATATATGTTGCAAATTCTTTATATGTTTTTTAGTAGACTTTATAAAACTAAATTGTATATATATTTTTAATTTATTTAAAAACATTTTAAAAATTCGTATATTAAAAACAAATTTGTATTGCTTTTTTATATTTTTTAAAGTCTTGTTATTAAATATAATTAATATATTTATTATTAATATTTTAGAATACAATTGCGTATAAAGAACTTTAAAACAAATATAATTTATTTGAAATTTCTTTTATTTGTTTACAAAATGCAACTTGTTAATAGCAAATATACAAAATTTTAATTAATAAAACTTATAATACAAAATATTATTAAAGAAATTCTTAAATATAATAATTTTTAAATTTGTAAATATTGTTTTAGTTAAATTTAATTATTAAATATTATACAAAAAATATAGTAATAGCACTAATTATATATATAGTCTTTATTGCGTATATTTTTTAGTATAGTTAAATTGTTGTTTTTGTCTTTTAAAATTAGTAATTAACAATTAATAATCTTTTTTAACTTTTTACATTAATTGTTTTTTAAAATAAAAAAAGATATAATTATTAACGCGATCTTTATTAAGAACAATATAAACAATAACGTCTAATATAGCAAATTTTTCTCGAATCTTATTTTCGCAATTACAATAATATTTTTTTGTAGAGTTATGTCGAACGTCTTTAATTGCTTTTGTTTAATTTTAAATTTAAACGCATTCTTTACAATATTAGTAATTTTTTTTCGATTGTTTCTTTGTTTTATGTCTTGTTATTATTTATATTATTCTTTATTCTAGAATATCGCAAAAATAAAAAAAAAATTGATAATAAATATTACTTGTAGTTAATGCAATAAATTAAGAAAGTTATAAATCTAGATTAACAAAATAATACAACTAGAAAAAGTATTAAACAAAATAGCAAAAATGCGCAAAAAGTAGTTGTATCTATATATAGATTGCGATTTTCCAAAAAAAAATTATTTTTATTTTTAAAATAGTATTATAGTCGATAGCTAAGTTAATTAATTTTTAAAATAACATTATTAAATAAAGTATAAATAGTAGCATTGCAATTAACTTGTTAATAAGTATATAATTAAAATAGCAATATTGAGTGTGCGATTTTTAAACATATAATAAGGATTTTTTTGATATACTATTATTAAAATAATTTCAAAATATTAGAAAATAAGAGTTTTGCTTTTAGATCTAATGCAAAAAAAAAGAAAACAACACTATAACAAACATTATGTTCGATGCGAATGTGTCTAGACATGCTAAATGCTAGTGCATTTACTGCGTCGAAACTAACCTCTAGTAATAGCTCTAGCGCGGCCCTAATATAAGCGAACCCGCTAGGGTTCGGTTCAGGGGTTTTTTTTTTTTTTTGGCATTAGGTCTGACTACTGAGGCAAGGTGTGTTCCCCGTGCCTCATTCTCAGTCCGAGTCCCTCTGCTTATAACTGCTTATATCAAGATGAGCTACTAGAGCTGGTCAGAACAATGCTGCAACAACAGGAATTCTAATCAGGTCATCACTATCAGAAGCTACAACATCCATGAATGTAGCCCAAGACCCATCTCCACTATTCATGGTTTACAAGCCATTCCCTGCCTAATGGCCAAATCAAAAGCTGGCTTTGAGTGGCATAATGCCACAGAAGATTAATGCTGTCATGCCGGCGATTTTACTGCCGATTAGGAGCCGACAAATCAGCTGGAGCTAAAATACATGAAGACTTTTGTTGCGTCAACGAGCCATTGGCAACCAAGCTCGAGATCAAGCTCTTCGAAGAAAGAATGCCAATTTTGGCTGACTCTAAACTGCAAAGTGATCTCTTGAAAGCGTCTGGTGTCGTAGGTGTGTTTTCTGATATTTTCCTTGAAAGCCATGCACCATGCACCAAGCCCAACGGGCCAGCAAAGCTCTTCTAGCCATTCTTCCCCAATAACGCCGGACTGCCCCTCGTCGTGTTCAGGGCTCCTGCTTAATCCTGCTGCCGGCCATCAATCTTGCTTTCTTAGCCTCCAAGTCCAGTGCAGCGTTGTTGCCGCTCCCTAGTTCCATGATGGCTCTCTTCCGTGCCGAGCTCGATTGGACGACTGGAAGTACTGGGACTAGAGGGGCACCTCCACCATTTGGATTATCATCGTCAGAGCTCGAACTTGAGGATGAGTCGTCGTCAGGATTATACACTGGTCTATGCCCTGCGAAGGGTTTAGGTGAATTCGATCTTCCGAAGTCTCCAGGAGGTGCATTGCTTGGTTTGGGAGCTTTCGCAGGCTTTCTGCGTTGAGTGGGGCCAGATTTTCGAGCAGGAGCTGTGGGTCGATAGTCGCCATCGGCCTCCCCATGGGGCCTTCCTCGCGGGAGCATATGTGGTACTGGGGGTGCGGTTGTCCTTTTGACGGGAGGCCCAGGTCTTACGGCAACGGCGAGATTGCTCCAGCTTTCAGGGGCAGCTTGATTCTTGGCTGTCGTACTACCGTCAACCGTTCCTCGAATAATGTCCAGGTCCTCGATATATTTCCAGCTAATAGCCCAGCATTCATAGCTACCTCTCAACTCCCCAACAGTAGCCTCACGAAGACGTTCACGTAGCCCGCGGATATCTCCTCTATACAGGCCATTCGGGCGACTGTCCCCCCAATGAGCGATCATAGAGCAGACGGCGATTAGTTCAATTGGTCCGAAGGCTTTTGCTCTTGAGTATTGTGAGCTCTCGAAGACTGATGGATCTTCTCGGATTATCTCGAGTAAGCGATCAAAGATTTGGCGGAGATGATTCTTCGTGGTTTTGTCCAGAGACGCTGAGTCCGAACACAATTTCTCTATGGCAGGAACCCGATTCTTCAACCGCGGCATGCCATTCGCAGCGCTCGGATCCATGCATTCGAATATCTGGGAGAAGCATTGTAGGACCAACCAGAAGCCTGAAGCACGGTTGTTCTGCCTGCATACTTTGGAGAATGTCAATTTCATGATTCCTCCGATACAAGCGCCATTGATGACTTACGATCAAGCACTTCTTTGTAGTCGGACTCGAACGTTTTTGCAAGGTCTTGCCAAGAACCCTGTGACGCCCGGAAGGTCTCAGCTCTCGTAAGAGGTTTTCCAAGCTGGACCCTCTGGAAAAGCTCAATCTCTTGCTGTTGGCTTAGGTCTTTGTATTCGACGCAAACGATGGCCTTTCTTCCGAACAGCTGCTTCTGGACGTCTGGAAGTACGAGCGGCTTGGTTCCTCTCTTTTTCGATCCATCTTCGTTCGTCGGTCTCGTATAAAACCTCCGAGAATTTAGCGAGCAGTTTTGCTCGAGCGTTGTCAATGGCTCTTACCAATTCTTCTTGCCTACTCTCCAAGGGAACTGTCCTCTCATGAAGTCACGGATGGATGTAAGTCGCTATACCTGGCTTCAGGAATGAACTCTCAAAGCATGAAGTGGTGGCTTACCTGTTTCCCATCTACGCAGGTTCGCTTGTAGCGAGCAGCGCCATTCTCATCCACAACTTGGGTAACGTTAAAGATCACCTATCCACTTTCAGCATGCCCATTGTCGGCGAGAGTCTTGGACACCATACGGGCGGGACGAAGAAGCCGCCGAACATGGAATCGATGAGCATTATTTTCGCCTTCCGAGTCCAAACAACGTTGCGCTGGTAGTGCGGATTTAAGTCTAGATACGGACGGTCTCCATCCATCAGTTCTATGTCAATGTCAGCGAAGATGCCTACATATAAGAATTGTCTATCATTGATGCATACCCATAAGCTGTATGGTGGTCCGTATAGCCGGATGCTGCTCGGGCATACGTTGCTGGAGAAATGCGTCCTCTTCATCCTCATCCTCGTCCATATCATCGTCCTCATCATCTTGAGCATCATTCTCTTCGAAATCGGATATTGGTCCGGGTGCGGAGTCCATGCCTTCTTCGGAATTACGAGTACCGTTCGCTCTCCCGCCCGATACCCTCCTCCCTCTCTGACCGAAAGAAGTCCGCATACTGGTTGAGTGTAGGATAAAATCAGATGTCCAAACCTATTCTAGTGGTATCAGAGTAGATCAAGAAAGCACTCACGTAACTAGATGTAGAGCGATCTTTTGATAGGTGTCAACGGAGTATTTGCTTGAATAGTGGCTATTCAAGAGAGAATGCGACCTCAGACAAGTAATACAATGCAAAGCCTTTCTTCAGGTTTGCATTATTATTAGCAGAGGAAACCGTTCAGTTGCAGTCTTTGTGGGTGAGTTGTGAGTGAGATGTTGATTTATTATCTCAATTTTGTCGAGATTGGATGCGACGACAACCCGAAAGTTTATTTCCAAATCGAAAGTGCAAGAACGAGCTCCAGATCTTTATCTAACCTCTGCGTCTCCTAGAAAACTCTGAGCTTGTCTCAAAAGCGGGTGGACTTTCAAAGAAACTGACACATTGAAGCTGTAATAAGAAGCACAAGACGGTGATACACAAGAAGTGTTCTCAAGCGAGTTACTCTCCTGCGTATTTATTAGAACGCGAAATTATTCAGTAGAAAATTTTCGAAAGAGCTTGCAAAATTTATAGCAAGACCACGTCGCGCATTGTGCATGGATGGATACAGTAATAACGTAATTGCTGTCGATTGTTTGCTAGACTTTGCAAACTTCTAGAGTAATAATGAAGTTGAAGTTTATAAGAGTTTTTTTTGTCTTGACTTCGCGCATGATTCCAGATCACGTCACATGAACAGGATATGCACTCTTATTGGCCCGGCTAACCGGGAAGCCAATGCTGTACACTTTAGTGCTAGAACAAATATAGGAGCTTGAGGATTTGCGCATTTCTGGACTGTTACTTCTGTAGTACTGCTGTATACTTTAAGCTTCGATCAAGGAGTGAAGACTGGATTGTAGAGCTAATAAAGATGTTACGCAAATTCACCAGCAATCCACTGGTATTCCAGGCTCCAAGGTTTTGCTTGGGCAAAGATGGCACTCGGTATCATGCGGTTCTTGATGCTGCTGCTGGCTTGAGCTACTGTCAAAGATTGACCGGTATGCTGCCTTCAGGTTTCCCACTAGGACAACGGAACGTGGAAGTCCTGCAATGTGGGCTACCTGGACCTAAAATCTTGTGATGATAGTGTTCCCATGTAGTCCTGCAATGGTATCCCTTAGGCTTTACGGCCTACTGATACCCACGCGACAACGAGCGTAATTTATATATTGCTTTCGGCGTCTTTCATTCCCTCCTCGAGAGCCTTTACTACAGCAGCCCCAGCTCTACCTACCTCTCCCCCTTCCTTCCGAGCAGCAGCCGCTCCTTTTCCAACCCTGTCCTGAAACATCTTTGCAAAGACTGTCTGCCTCTCCTCTCTATCCTCGTACCCTTGGCTTTCCTCGTCTCTTGGCGGCCCAAAAAGATTGAGATATCCATAAGGGTTGGACTTTTTGGGTGTCATATGAGCGTCCACATGCCACAGCGGGAAGAAGTTAGGCTTCGGTCTCATGTCAGCAGCTAGAGGCGGTTCGAGACCGACACGTAGGAATAGTGCGAGCACAGTCAGAGCCTTGGCTAGGCTCTTGTTTCCCGAACCTGCGCGGCCAATGATGGCACGACTGGATGTCCACCCTGCAAGTGTAGCGTCGTCCGTCCAGGCAAGAGCGGTCAGAAGTGTTTTGAGCGTCTTCACCCAGCCTCCAGGACACGAAACTAATTCTTCGCCGCCAATCTCAAGGGCCCATTCCAGCAGCTCAATGGTCGAGGTACGTATGTCAGCCGCAAGGTGCGTCAGTCCTGCCCTGATGTATAGCGATAGCTTCTCCATTTGGTCCTTCGTGTCATCAGGAGGCAGACTCCGTAACAATTTGAGGAGCTGTGCACGTACGCCATTGCTGCCGTCGAGCGTCAGCGGTAGCAGCTTCGGGAAGATGACAGCTATTGGTTGCGGTAAGGGGGCATCTGTGGGTCGCCCAGCGATTGCAGAGGTAAGATGACTGAGTGAGTCTCGGCGTTGGCTGTCAGACCGAGAAGTGAGGAGTGCAAGATGATGCGAGAATTGGAGAGCTGTAGTTGGTGCAGCAGTACTGAGGGATTGTTGATTGAGTACCACAGCTGGAATCATAGTCAATAGAGACCTTGATCGTTAGTTGGGCAATGCATACACTTCGCCTTGAAGCTTGTATCTGTGAAGTTTGTGGGCTTGGGCCGTGCTTTTCCAACCTTCAGCTTCGGTTTCTGGACTTGTTAGCTTTTACCTATCTTGGGAAGGACTCCTGTGTAGCTAACCAGGAAGTCTTTTTTCTTGTCCTTCTTCTTCTTTGCACTTGAACCCATCTCTCTGTCAAAAGAGGTATTTTCCACTACTCGGGCTGATGTTTCTGGGGCAGCCGTTGGCAAAATGTGGCCATGAAAACAGTCGAGTGGTGGGTCATTGAGGCGCAAAAGAGTTCACCCGAGAGAACCATGGGGCAGAGCGTTATTGAGTCCTTTATACCCATTTGCGCGGGGGACTTGCTGTACGATGTTGTAGAACGGGCCTGAGTGTCAAGAATGATTTCCATTCTGTTACATCGCGAAGAGACCGCCGTTACTAATGGTTTGTGGACACCACTTCTTGCCAAGTTCGTTCTATCTTATCGCTGATCTTCGCGCCGAATGCTTGGCACAATTTATCGATTGTTGAGGTTTGTCAACAATCCCCGAGTACAGCCGCCTTTACGCTGTTTTCCAGCAGCTGGCTCAACCACGCAGCATGAGCCATAACACGGTCAGTGAGAGCTCCGATGCTGTTTTCGGATCACTCTACTCATAGCTCATAGCTCGCGTCAACTTTAGAGAATCTGTCAAGACTAGCAGACAAGCCCGGAGTGCAGTCTACCCTCATACTCTCGAAGTCGGACGGCTCCATCATCCGTAGTACTGGTCTACTAGCAGAGTCTCCTGTGTCACTTCAACCTCCAGATAATCCATCATTCGGTGACAATTCCCTCAACGGCAATGGAGCTCATCGCATAGATCCAGGGAGCAATGAAGGCACCGGCCAAGACGTTCCGGACAGTGCCATCAAAGGAGCAAAGAGCGTGGCTAGGATGGTATTTCGTTTCGTCTCTGGAGCGCAAGATTTTGTTCGGAGTATGGATGGAACGGATGACATGAGGCTTCTGCGTCTTAGAACACGGAAGAACGAGATCATGATCGTGCCTGGTAGGTACATCATGTCAATCGGGGTACGGATTGCTGATATGACAGGCAGATCCCAAATTTCTCCTTGTGGTTATACATGATGCACCCCATGCTTGAAGATACTGCCTGTCAACGACTCATGTCCGAAAGTTTCTCTCCTATTTGCGTGTCAAAGCGTCTATGATACCCCTGGTTCAGCGAGGCGTTGTTGATCATCGAGTGCAGGCATTTAAGGGTTTTCGAGGCAGCATTTGCATATCGTCCATATGCTCGTACACCAGCGCTTGTTACCATGGAGTGCATACTGATCTTGTCTGCTCACTGATCCACGATGTATAGGCCTCTAATTCCAGATCCTGGTGGCGACAAAGGGTAGCGATACGGTTGTGACAAAGTCCATGTCTAATAGCCCAAAACCAAGAAGTAGATTGCACTCATCGCTTCTATTGCACTGCAACAACGACCCTGCCAGCTGTGTTTCTATCAACAAATTGTGCAGCCACCCAGCCCCACCATACTACTATCAGCTCCCCTGCCTGCCAGGCCCTAAAATATGGGCCAATGTCAGGACAAGGAAGTGCACAACACATGCAGCAGCATGAAGAGATTCTTCACAACGACAGACAGCACACGACGAGTGAAGTGCAGCGTGAATTCGCGTGTTTCTGGCAAGCATGTGACTGTCTGCCTGTCTCGACACTACGTAAGTGGGGCAACGTATTTCAGAGTACAAAATGCCCCTCACTTGCTGAAAAACTCTTTCCATTTACATCATCCACTGCAACATCATCTTCCAGATCTCGCAATAATCCAAACTCCTTCAACCAATTCCACATCTCGGCAGCTGCACTTACTACTTCTAACAAAACCTAATCAAACATGTCGGACCAAGGGTAGGTCTCTCACAGCTCACTTCCTACTGTGACTGGCAAAGGTTCTTCGCTGACATGATTACCGCAGACGTAAAGGTCTTACTGACCAGGCCCAGGAGAAGTTGACTCCGGACTCTCAGAAGTCTGGTTTCGACAAGGCCTCCGAATCCGTCTCCTCTGCTGGAGACAAGGTTGCTGGCTCAATGCAACCAGGTACGTCATACCCGTTTTACTGATACCCTGATGATCCTGGGGCCCTAAATGGTTGTTGGTGACATAACTGACACTGCCCCATCCAGGTGACTCTAAGTCCACTTCCCAGGAGCTTGGGGATAAGTCTCGCTCCACCGCCGATAGTGCTCAGGACCAAGGCAAGGGTATGTTCCGGAGCGCCCAAGACACCGCTTCCAATCTGGGCAACGAGGCATCCCAGAAGGGTGGTGACACTCAAGGCACCGCCAAGAGCTACCTCCAGAGCGCGCAGAACACTGCTTCTGACTACACCAAGAGCGCACAAAACACTGCGTCTGATTACACCCAGAGCGCGAAGGACACTACTTCCGACTACGCCAAGAGCGCGCAGAACGCTGCTTCTGACTACACCCAGAGCGCGAAGGACACTACGTCTGACTACTCCAAGAGCGCCCAGGACACTGCTTCTGACTACACCCAGAGCGCGAAGGACACTACTTCCGACTACACCAAGAAGGCTCAGGATACTTCCTCTGACTACTCCAAGAGCGCCCAGGACACTGCTTCTGATTACACCCAGAGCGCGAAGGACACTACTTCTGACTACTCCAAGAAGGCTCAGGACAACATGCCTTCCCAGGGTGAGGCTCAGCAGTCTGGAAAGTCCTACCTTGAGACCGCTCAGGACATGGCATCCAACGCCGCCAAGACCGTCTCCGACACCGTTTCCGGTAAGCTTTGCCTGTTTTCTTCCTTTGAAAGTTCCCTGCTTATCAAGCCACAGGCGTTGCTAGTAACATCTCGGGATCAGGCTCCGGCTCCGCCAAGTGAACAGTTCCTAATGATACCCCAACGTCCGGTTTTCTTTTGTCTTTCGGAGCGTACACGAGCGGTTCCTTTCCCGGAAGGACCTCGATGGAGCAATGAGGATGACCGTTGCTTGGCCTGGTGGGAAACAGAGGCTGTGGATGGTGTATGTTAGATGAGCACTCGCTGCTGCAGCTAGGACGAGCAATTTCAAGCCTACGGGCTATGCATGCTTAAGTTGTCCTCCTTACATATGAAGGATGAAGTGATATGCTGCATCAAGACCACGTGTGAATTTTACACCATCAACCATGGTTCGCTAGCGCCATTCTTTCCCAGAGCTTCTCTTCTGTACCTGATAACCCTTAAACCTACTTTAGTTCACGTTCAACTGATCCACTTAACCCCCCACCCTACATGTAGCTATACTCAACACTCTGAACTATCCTGACCAAATTCACATCAACCCATCCGCTGTCCCTTTCTAGCATCTACTTGCAAACCTTCGTCCACAACCGCTCAATCCCCCTTCCAAGATGGCCAAAGACAAAGACCGCACCCTCAACCCCGCCGCCGCCCACCGCAAGCAAGAGAAGCAAAAAGCCCTCAAGAAAGGTACTCCCCCCCCCCCACCCCCAACCTCCTCTCCCTCTCCCATCACCCTCCTCCTCCCTTCTCCCCCTGGTTCCCCTCCTCTCCCTCCCCACCCTCCCCACCCTCCCCACGAAACCCCCCCTCTCCCTCTCTCTCACCCACCCTAACCCCCCCAACAGGCAAAGCCGCCCTCCTCGCCTCCCGCACCGCCCGCCTCGCAACCCGCAACCCCACCCGCCTCGAGCGCCAAATTGCCGACCTCCAATCCTCTCCAGCCCTTTCCCCGCGCGACAAGAAGCAGCTCCAGGATCTGGAGGGTGAGTTGGCGAGGGTGAAGAAGGCGAGGGAGGTGAGGCCGGATTTGGTGCCTCAGGGGGGTAGAGGGAGGGAAGGGGAAAGAGGAAGGGGAGGAGGCGGAGGGGTGTTGGGCAAGAGATCCAGGGACGGGGGAAGGGGTGGAGGTGCGCAGGGGGAGGGGGAGGGGGAGGGAGAAGGCAGCGAGACGGACGCGAGTGTGCGACGGATCCCGATGCCGCGGGATACGCCGCCGCCGGTACCGCGCCCGCGCCCTCACCACCAACATCCACATCCTCACCCCCGACACCCTCAAACCACGAACGCAAATTCAGAGCCTCTGGGCCCCGGGCGCGAGCGGCTGCAAGAGCGAGGCGAGGGCACGAGCCTACAGGAGGGAGAGAAGCCGGATCTGAGTCTG